>Ga0180009_10006018_pt1 | contig 12840 bp, 13 predicted proteins | sample OS_PC_MetaG_FD_123537 | JGI IMG/M metagenome (GOLD analysis project Ga0180009, IMG submission 123537) | Groundwater microbial communities from the Aspo Hard Rock Laboratory (HRL) deep subsurface site, Sweden - OS_PC_MetaG | ecosystem: Environmental > Aquatic > Deep subsurface > Groundwater...
CGCGAGCGCAATCGCCCTGACGAACGCGATTCCATCGACTTTCTCGGCCTGGCCCAGCGGCGTCCCCTCGATGGCGATCAGCATGTTGATCGGCACGCTTTCGGGATGTTCAGGCAGATTGGCGAGCGTCACCAGCATGTCGACCCGGTCTGCCGGCGTCTCGCCAAGCCCGAGGATGCCGCCCGAGCAAACCTTGATACCAGCCTCGCGAACCCGCGCCAGCGTGTCGAGCCGGTCCGCGAACGTTCGCGTCGTGATGACTTCCGGGTAGAACCGCTCGGAAGTGTCGACGTTATGGTTGTAGTAGTCGAGGCCGGCGTTTCTGAGCTGCGCCACGTCCTCGTCGTTTAGCATGCCGAGCGTCATGCAGGTCTCAAGGCCCATCGCCTTGACCTCCTTGACCATCTCTGCCACCGCAGCCATGTCGCGCTGCTTCGGCTCGCGCCACGCCGCCCCCATGCAGTAGCGGGTCGCGCCATTCGCCTTGGCCTTGCGCGCGCCCCGCAGGACTTCCTGGATTGCCATCAGCTTCGACGCCTTGAGCCCCGTATCGTAGCGCGCCGACTGGCTGCAATACGAACAGTCTTCCGCGCAGCCTCCGGTCTTGATCGACAGGAGTTGGCACTTCTGCACCGTGTTGGGATCGAAGTTTGCCCGGTGAACAGTGTGCGCCTGGAACAGCAGTTCATTGAAGGGCAGGTTGTAGATCGCATGCGCCTCCGCAACCGACCAGTCATGGCGCAGTCCATGCCCTGAGCAGGAACCCGTCTGCTGTTCTCGTGCGTTCCCGCTCAAGGAATTATCGAGCATGTCCGTCCTGATCTCCTGAAGTGCGGCGAGTTGCGGGGCCGGGCCAGACCCTGCGCGCGCCTACGATCAAACCCGCCTTGCAGCCAGCGCGCAACCGGGCGTTCGTCGAAGGCGCACACTACATCGCCCGCCGCCGGGGTCAACGGACGTCTGGGAAGGGCAACGGCTGAAGCTGCTATTTGGCCGATTCTGCCATGCATTTCCTCGTCCCACGCCGATATCCCCCCGTACCTGACAGCCCGGCCTTTATTTGCCGGGTCCCCAATTTGCCGGGCCCCCAATTAGCCGGGTCCCCAAATTGCAGTGCCTACGAATTGCCGGGCCTGCAACTTGCAGAACAACAGCAGAAAGCGAGCAATTGTCCCGTACCGGGACAAACGTTAATCGACGCCAGAGGCAAACCGATGTTCGAGCGCAACCGCATTGAGACGCCATCGACCAAACGCGACAAGGCCATTCCGGTCGAAATCGCCCTCGATGACGGACGCATTCTCAAGGGGAAATGCTTCGTGACCGCGACCCGCCACATCTATGAGGAACTGAACGGTCCAGGCAGCTTCGTCGATTTCGAATCCTACGAAGGCCCCCGCGAATTCATAGCGAAGGCTTGCCTCCGTTCGGTCCGGGTTGCAGAGGTCCCCAAGCCCTCGAGCTTGTCGGTCCGCACGGCAACCGACGACTTCGACCCCCCATGAGGTCTTGGGCGTCGCGCGCGGAGTCCCGTTTGAGACCATCCGGGAAGCCTACCACCGCCTCTCCACGTCTTATCACCCCGACCGCTACATGAATGCCGACCTGCCCGGCGAGGTAGCGCTCTACCTCGACGCCATGTCACGCCGGGTGAACGCTGCCTTCGCCGCCCTGGAGAAGCCGGCGCAGAAGGTCCGGGAAATCAACCGCGCCAAGAGCGAACCGATCTATCAGCGCGGCTGGTGAGGTTGTCTCACTTCCTCTCGCGCATCCCGAGCGTCCTCAGGCGCAATGCCTGCAGTTTGATGAAGCCTTCCGCGTCTTTCTGGTCATAGGCGCCCTCGTCGTCTTCGAAAGTGACGAGTTGGTCCGAATAAAGCGACTTCTCGCTTTTGCGGCCGATGACGATGACGTTGCCCTTGTAGAGCTTGAGGCGGACTTCGCCTTCGACGTTCTCCTGGCTCTTGTCGATCAGCGCCTGCAGCATCTCACGCTCGGGCGAGAACCAGAAGCCGTTGTAGACGAGTTCCGCATAGCGCGGCATCAACTCATCCTTGAGATGCGCCGCACCTCGGTCAAGTGTCAGGCTTTCGATTGCCCGGTGCGCGGCCAGCAGGATCGTACCCCCGGGCGTCTCGTACACGCCGCGGGATTTCATCCCCACGAACCGGTTCTCGACGAGATCCACCCGCCCGATGCCGTTGTCGCGCCCCAGATCGTTGAGCGTTTCCAGAATCGTGGCCGCCGACAGTTCCTTGCCGTCGATGGAAACCGCATCCCCGCGTCTGAAGCCGACCGTGATGATCGTCGCCTTGTCCGGCGCCTCTTCAGGCGACACCGTACGCATGTAGACGTAGGCCGGCGGCTCGGCGTTGGGATCTTCCAACACCTTGCCTTCGGAAGACGAATGCAGAAGGTTTGCATCGACCGAGAACGGCGCTTCCCCGCGTTTGTCCTTCGGCACCGGAATTTGATGTTCCTCGGCAAACGCAATGAGGTCTTCGCGGCTCTTGTATTCCCATTCCCGCCATGGCGCGATGATCTTGATCGAGGGCTCGAGCGCATAATAGCCGAGTTCGAATCGGACCTGATCGTTACCCTTCCCGGTCGCCCCGTGGCAGACGGCGTCGGCTCCGGTCCGCCTCGCGATCTCGATCTGCCGCTTGGCGATCAGCGGGCGCGCGATCGATGTTCCAAGCAGATAGACACCCTCATAAAGGGCATTCGCACGCATCATAGGAAAAACATAATCTGCCACGAACTCCTCGCGGAGATCCTCGATGAAAATATTTTCCTCTTTGATTCCAAGCAGTTCAGCCTTCTTTCGAGCTGGTTCGAGCTCTTCCCCCTGACCGAGGTCCGCGGTAAACGTCACGACCTCCGCGCCATAAACTTCTTGCAACCATTTCAATATGATAGAGGTATCGAGCCCACCCGAATAGGCGAGCACGACTTTCTTCACCTGACCTTTTTGTGGTTTCGTCCCGCCTGCGTCATTTTCAACTGGCATACGAGTTCTAAGGCTCCCGTCTTATTCATGTGCGATTGGCGCGGCACTATAGGCATACTGCGTCAAGCGGCAAGGCGTGACTGAAGCTGGAACGTCGCAGGCCGGGCTTCGAAGAGCATGGCGGCAAGCGACGAACTGTTGACTTGTCGAAGCGGCCTCCTTCGGTCTTTACATACGCCGACAAAATTCAAGTGGCAGCCAATAAGGGGATAATCCGTGAAGGCAAATATTATGACGAAACTCGCAGCAAGCATCGCACTCTCCATCGCCATGGCGTTGGGTGCAGCCAGCATCGCTGGCGCACAGGATGCGCCAAAAAAGCCGGCCGACCCATGTTTGCAGAACGTTGACGAAACCACCTGCGCCGCCAGCACTCTTCCGAAGTGCCGGTGGATTCCTGCCACGACGGTGAACGGCAAGGAGCGCAAGGCCCGTTGCAGAGTTGCCAAGGGAAACCCCTGCGCAAAGCTTGACGAAGCCTCCTGCAAGACGCTCGAAGGCCTGCGCTGCGCCTGGGTGACGGATGCCCTCAACAAGAAGGGCAAACCGCGCCCGCCATTCTGCCGCAGGATTCCGAAGAAGAAATAGTTACGACGGACGGCTTGAAGCCGTCGATCACTGATGCCTGAAGACCGGCCGCGCTGTCTCAGCGCGGCCGGAATGGCATGAAAAACTGGATCAAGGCGCCCGGATTGAACGGCATCACCGCAAACGCAACGTTGAACGGTTCCGGAGCATTGTATTGGATCGTCGAGAACGCCGGTTCTTTGTTCTGAGCCGGATGGGCGCCATAGGCCTCAAAAGCCTTTTCCACCGATTTTGCAGCCAGTCCGAATGCATCGATTGCTGCCGCATTGCCGCGCGCCGCAGGCCACGCAACCTGCTCTGGCACCCCGAAAGAAATCATGCCGACCGCCATCGGCCAAGCCGTCGAATTTTTCGGCAGCATCATTTCCATCCAGGACGCGAACGGCGAGAACATTGTGTAGTTAGGACCCGACGCCTGTCCGAACGGCGAAAACGCAGCGAGCGCGTCGGGCCCCGAAACCATCGCATTTGGAATTGATGCCCATGGCATCATGCAATCGAATGCACGCCCCCCCCGTTCGGAGGCAGGCGAAGAATAGGCTTGCAGCTCGCGCCCGGGTTGCGGCCGCTGCGCACCTTCGACGAATGCATCGACTGACTGTCCCCACATCCGCAGCATCTGATCGGCCATCGCCTGATAGGCGGCACCGCTGGCGTTGCAATAGTTCACGAACGCATCTGTGCAGCTCTTGTTGAACCGAGCCTGGGTGTTGGTATCGAACATGATCGTGGACCTCATCTGCGGCGCGGCTTCAGCTGAATGAATTCGGCAGACTGGCCGATTGGGCGACGCCAAGACGGTATGTGCCGATCCCGCGAACAACGCTTATTCGTAAAGTACATTAGTTGATATTTTGCGCTGCAACAAGAAACTCTTGCGTTGCAAAAAGTAGCATAGGCCGCATGCCGCGGCGAAGATCCGGCTATTCAGTGCGTTTTGCGCAGGCCCCGGTCGGGCACCGATACGGCTGGCTTGGCCGTTGTTTCTTCGGCGTGTTCGTAGTCCTTCGCCTTCAGATGACCCCGTGCGGGCGTTTCCACGACTTCCGGTTCCTTTCTGACGCCGGCGAAGTCCGGCCTCCGGCCGCCCCCCATGCCTGCAATCACCCAGAAAACGTAGCCCGCGATTATCCCCGAAAAGGCGAACGCGGCGACCGCATAGCTGTTGGCAATCGTGAACTCGCTCCGGCTCTCACCGGCATAAAGCGTGCTAAATCCGAGCAATGAAATCGCCAGACCGACGAAAACGTAATAGGCCCAGCCCCGCATGCCCTGCACCAACCCGAATATGACCGCCGCCAGGGCAAATGGAGCGGCGAATATCGCAAACTGGGTAGCCGCCGAAAGCGCCAGAAACAGCACCTTTCCCAACTCCAGTATCCGCTGATCATCGTTGAGGCCATAAATGTCCAGCGGCGTGATGACAAACAGAACCTGCGTGACCGCCGCCGCCAGGCAAGCGAGCACAAAACCAATGAGGGAGCGGACCAACTTCGCCATCGCACACATCACCCGTTGAAACGCCGATAACAGATTGTCCTCGGCAGACGGACGACCTTATACGCACCTTCGCCCGGGCCGCAAACGCCTTGAAATTTCAAGCCGTCCGCCCAGCAATCAGCCAGTAGACCAAGCCTCCGGCAAATCCGACCGCCGCAAACACCTGCCAGACGACCGCCGGGCCGCCCTCGACACCTTGCGCCAGCAGCGGCGTCACCGCCATCGAGACACCGCCCCCGATGACGTAGTATAATATCGACCGTATCCGCGCGACTTCCCCGATGATCGCAAACAGGATCGCCGGAATGATTGTGAACGTCGCAAAAATCAGGGTCGCCTGATCGATCAGCGCGAACACCTGCTCGACAGTCTCCAACCCGGCTTCATCGGCATGAACCGACTGCGTGAAGCGCTCAAGGCCCAGTGTGAACAGCACGAACCCGCTCACGATCGCCCCAAGAAGAAAGGCGATCGGCACCAGGATAATCCGGCCAAGCGTTTTCCAGAACAAGTTGGTCTGCCCCCCGTTCGTCTTTTATGATTCCGCCCCGCCGCCGCTTTCGCCTTGCCGCCCGCCGCCGATCTCAGCCCGTGCCCGCTCGGAGGCACGCTGCTTGACGCTGGCCGACTTGAGCTGCCCGCAGGCTGCAAGAATGTCCCGCCCGCGCGGCGTCCTCACCGGGCTCGCGTAACCTGCCTTGTTGACGATCTCTGCGAACCGTTCGATCTGCTCCCAGTCGGAACACTCGTATCCTGCCCCCGGCCACGCATTGAACGGGATCAGGTTGATCTTTGCGGGTATCCCCGCCAGCAGACGAACCAATGCCCGCGCATCGCCAAGACTGTCGTTGACGCCCTTCAGCATCACGTACTCGAAGGTAATCCTCCGCGCATTCGAAACCCCTGGATAGTTTCGGCAGGCATCGAGAAGCTCCCTGATCGGGTACTTACGGTTGATCGGCACCAGGACATCGCGAAGCTCGTCGGTTACCGCATGCAGCGAGATGGCGAGCATGGTTCGGGCTTCCTCGCCCCATCGTCCGATCTCCGGAACGACACCCGACGTCGACAGCGTAATGCGCCGCCGCGAACACGCGAGACCACCGCTGTCAGCGGCGATCTTCATCGCTTCGCGCACATTATCGAAATTGTAGAGCGGTTCGCCCATCCCCATCAGCACGATGTTGGTGATCTTGCGGTCCGAGTCCGGCAGCAGGCTGGAGTTGAGCGGCTCATCCGCCCCCGGCCAGTCGCCGATGCGGTCGCGTGCCAGCAGGATCTGGCCGACGATCTCCGCGTGGGTGAGGTTGCGCACCAGTTTCTGCGTGCCGGTATGGCAGAATGTGCAGGTCAGCGTACAGCCGACCTGGCTGGAAATGCACAGCGTGCCTCGATCGCTTTCGGGAATATAGACCGTCTCGACTTCCGGCGCGTGCGTCTCGTGCCCGCGCCTCGGCAGCCGCAACAGCCACTTGCGCGTGCCGTCCTGCGAAATCTGCTCGGTAACAATCTCTGGCCGCTCCAGTGAAAACTCTGAAGCGAATTGCCCGCGCAGATCCTTCGAGATGTCGGTCATATCATCGAACGAAGTGACACCGCGCGCGTAGATCCAGCTCCACAATTGCCCAACCCGCATCCGCCGCTGCTTCTCCGGCACGCCGATCCCGGCAAGCGCCAGGCCCAGATCCTCGCGGCTCGCCCCCGCCAGGGACACCGCGCCCGCTCCGGTTTGAGCCGGTGCGCTTGCGCCATCGGCAACGGTTTTAAGTACCACAACCATGTTCTTAATCTGTTTCGCGTTGAGGCCGGCCAAAGCGCCGGGACATTGTTTCAATTGCGCATTTATTGCCGGCACACCGCCTCCGGCAAGTCCGCAGGTCGAAATTTTCCGCTTCATGCCGCACCATGATAAACGAAACCAACAACTCCGCCGCTTCTTTCCCTTCCGCGAGACCCCATGAGCAAACCCAATGAATCCGGCCCATTGGTCCCTATTCGCCGCAACGCGACGATTGGCGTCTACCTCCTGATCACGGGGTTGTCTGCAGCCTGCGGCCTGATCATCGAGATCGTCGCAGGACGAATGATCGCGCCTTACCTCGGCATGTCGCTTTACACCTGGACCGCCGTCATTGCCGTCGTCCTCGCCGGTTTTTCCGCCGGCCATTGGGTCGGCGGCTGGCTCGCCGAAAAGCCTTCGGGCGAGGCTCGCCGCGCGGTCGCCGTCAGTCTGTTCCTTGCCGGACTGACAGCCGCCTTGAGCCTCGTCTTCGTCCGCATCCTGTCAGGCCCGATCCTTTCCATCGGGCTCTCACCCGTCCCCGCCATCCTGCTTCTCACCTTCGCATTGTTTTTTCTGCCGAGCTTCTTTGTCGGCATTCCTTCTCCCGCGTTGACCAAGCTTGCGATTGACGAAGCCCCGCACAGGATGGGAACCCTGCTCGGCGCGTTCTACGCGGCAGGCGCCTTCGGCAGCATCGTTGGAACGCTTGCGGCCGGCTACCTGTTCATTTCCTACTTCGGCTCGATCCGCACGATTCTGACGGTTGCATGTCTTTACCTCGCAATGGCCGCGGTATTATTCATCGAGGATCGCCGCCGCCAGCAGAAACAACTGATCGCGCCTGAAACACTGGTACCGGCGATGATTGCGGCATTCGTTTTTTCCGGCGCGCTGCTCTGGGGTCGCGGCGTTCTCGCCTTCGTCGACAACTGTACGAGAGAAAGCGCCTACTACTGCATCCGCGTCGTCGATATCAGCCGCGACGTCGGCCTACCCGCCCGCACCATGGTTCTTGACAATCTCGGTCACGGCACCAACCTGTGCGACCGTCCCGACGTCTTCCTGACCCCCTACGTCGAGGCGCAGGACAACCTTGTCCGCGCCCACTTCCCCGGTCGCGGCGATTTAGCGTCGTTCTTCATCGGCGGCGGCGCCTACACCCTGCCGCGCGGCTGGCTTGCCCGCTGGCCTTCCGCCCGCGCCACCGTTTCCGAAGTCGACCCCGAGGTGACCGAAAGCGCCCGCAAGTCATTTTGGCTGCAGGACGATCCGCGGCTGACCGTGCGCCATGCCGATGCCCGCCGCGCCCTTGCAGGCGAACCCGCCGCGAGCTTCGACATTGTCGTCGGCGACGCCTTTCACGACATCGCCGTACCGCAGCACCTGGTGACGCAGGAGTTCTTCGGGCTCGTCAGGAACCGGTTGAAGCTCGGCGGCATCTACCTGATGAACGTCATCGACAGCGGCAACCGTCCGCGCCTCGCCCTCTCCATCGTGAAATCGCTACAGGTGCATTTTCCGGTCGTCGAGATCTGGCAGCCGGGCGGCCAGGCCGAACGCCAGACATTCGTCGTCATCGCTGCCGACCAACCCACGCCGGCAGGGCTGCTTCCTTCGCTCATCGACGCAGAATCCAACTGGATCCGCTGGCCCGCGGAAGCCGTCGCCGACCTCATGAAGAAGACCGAACCGTTCGTTCTGACCGACGACTTCGCCCCCGTCGACCGCCTCATCGGCGTTCGGTAGGGTTCGCCTGCCGCCGTCTCAAGGCGCCCACTTCAGGAAATTGGCAAGTAGCCGCAATCCGAGCGTCTGGCTTTTTTCCGGGTGGAACTGCGTACCGGCAATGTGGTCGCGCGCCACCATCGCCGTGATCGGCCCGCCGTAGTCGGTCTCGGCAACGACATGATCGCGGTTTTCCGGCACGAGATGATAGGAGTGCACGAAATAGGCGTGCAACCCATCGGACCCGGTCGCGATGCCTTCCAACAGGGCATGCGGTTGCGTGACCGTCAAAGTATTCCAGCCCATGTGCGGGATCTTCAGCGCCTGATCCGACGGCTCGATATGCCGGACCTCGCCGGGAATCCATCCGAACCGCTCGGTGATACCGAATTCGAGACCGCGGCTTGCCATCAATTGCATGCCGACACAGATCCCAAGGTAGGGCCGCTCCTTTTCCATCACCGCCAGTTTGAGCGCCTCCAGCAACCCCGGCACGGCTTCCAGCCCCGCGCGGCAATCCGCAAACGCTCCGACTCCGGGAAGGATTATCCGATCTGCCGCGGCAACTTCTTTCGGTTCGGATGTGATAAGGCAGCGGACATCAGCTTCGCTTTCGCGCGCGGCGCGCTCCAGCGCCTTGCCGGCCGAATGCAGGTTACCCGAACCGTAATCGATAATGACAGCGGTCTTCATCCTCAGGCCTGCATGTCAACGCTGACTGCCGCACCCTGCGGTTTGACCGGCTCGTCAACGCAGGCAACCCAGCGTTCGAAGAACCGCCGCTCGCATTCGCGCGTATTCGCCCCGCTGACCGTCCCGATCATCTTCCAGCCCTTGCGGTCAAGGCTCCAGCGATGCAGCGAGTCGGCTTCGAACGCGACGATGAGGTTGATTGCCAGATTGACCAGCGCCGCCCAGTTCAAACCGATGTCGAGGACGGCAGCTATCCCCCCGATCGCCAGCGAGATCGCGACATACCCGGCGAAAACCACCCACATGCGGTTGGCCAGCATCCAGATCGGCGCCAGCAAGAACGCCCACCAGTTGAAGCCGTCCTTCACGAAAACGAGCCCATCCGCCCGCTCGACTGGCGAGCCTGCAGCTTCAGACGGCTCATGGACGGTATAGGCAACCACGCGATTCGAGGCTCCAATTGAGCTTAACAGTCGCAGCATTCCCCAAAGGGTTCCTTTGGTCGAGGGCACGCGCCCGGCCTGGCGCGGGTCAAGTTCAACCGCCTGACGCAAGGCCCGGGCCAAACCCTTATAGCAAGTCTCGGCGATATGATGGCTGTTGTCGCCGTAGATATTCGCAACGTGACAGGTGATCCCGGCATTCTGCACGAACGCCTGGAACCATTCGCGGAACAGCTCGGTGTCGAATTCGCCGACCTTCTCGCGCGGGAAATCGACTTGCCAGACCAGAAACGGCCGCCCCGACACATCGACCGCGACCCTCGTCAGGCACTCGTCCATCGCCAGGTGGACATCGCTGTAACGCGCAATTCCCTTCTTGTCGCCAAGCGCCTGCTTGAACGCCAGACCGAGCGCAATACCGCTGTCTTCGGCGGTGTGGTGGTCGTCGATGTGCAGGTCGCCCTTGGCCTTGAGCTTGATGTCGATGAGCGAATGCCGCGCCAGTTGCTCGAGCATGTGGTCGAGAAACCCGATACCGGTGGCAACATCGAAGGCCCCGGTCCCATCCAGATTGATTTCGACCGAAATGTCGGTTTCGTTGGTTTTCCGCTCGATTTTGGCGATGCGGGCTTGCGATGCGCTCACGGAATCGTTCCTCAAACGGCTCAGGACTATTCACTTGATTGAAGCTGCGGGCCGAACGGTTGCCGAAGGGTTAACAGCCTGCCGAATGCCAGCATTTATCAGCTATGTCGCCTCATCGCCAGCACCAGCCCCGAATAGGGTGACAGACCTTGACTCCGCGCCCCTCCGCCCCCTTATCGATAGCTCGAAAAGGGGCTTGCACGCTCCTCTACCAGCCTGCATTTGACACGAATCTGCGAACTGTCAGGCAAGCAGCGCGTTGGCCAATAAGCTGTAGGCAATCCAAAGTGACCCATGTTGATGCACGATGATCATAACCGGCAATCCGGATTCCCAGGCTGGCACGCCACCACCATTCTGACCGTGCGCAAGAACGGCAAAGTGGTTATCGCCGGCGACGGTCAGGTCAGCCTCGGCCAAACCGTCATCAAGTCGAATGCCCGCAAGGTCCGCCGCCTCGGCAAGGGCGACGTGATCGCCGGATTCGCCGGTGCGACCGCGGACGCATTCACGCTTTTCGAACGTCTCGAATCGAAGCTCGAACAATACCCCGGCCAGCTGATGCGCGCCGCGGTCGAACTCGCCAAGGACTGGCGCACCGACCGGTACTTGCGCCGGCTCGAAGCGATGATGATCGTCGCCGACCATTCGACGACACTGGTGCTGACCGGCACCGGCGACGTCCTCGAACCGGAAAAGCACGTGATGGGGATCGGCTCCGGCGGCAATTACGCGCTCGCCGCCGCCCGCGCGCTTCTCGACCAGCCGCTCGAAGCCGAAGACATCGCCGCGAAGGCCATGGCGATCGCCGCCGAGATCTGCGTCTACACCAACGGTTCGTTGATCATCGAATCGATCGACGAGAAGTGATGCCGCAATTGAAAGCCATTGTCGCCAATCGACCTGAAGCCCATCGGCGCGGCCCGCTCGCAGTCAATCACCTGGCCGAAGCGGCCCGCATCATGCAGGAACCGGCGACGTTGCAAATCCAATTCCAACCCGTCACCGAAAGCGATTTGGATACGCTTCGAGACTGGATCGGCAGGCCGCACTGGCAGCAATGGTGGCTGGCACCCGACGAAGAGGTTTCCTACATTCGCAGTATGATCGAGGGCCGCGATACGACTCGCCCGTTCATTTTCCATGTCGGCGGCGAACCGATGGGCTACATCCAATACCGGTTCATCGGCGATCATCAAAACGCGGACTGGTTCGCCGACCACCCTTGGCTGGCCGATCTCCCCTCTGATGCAGTCGGCGTCGACCTCTCGATCGCCGACGCTTCAGACCTGGCGAAGGGCATCGGCTCCACGGTTTTGGCCGAATTCGCTCAAGGGCTCGTTACCGAAGGTTGGCGGACCATCATCATCGATCCCGACCCGAACAACGCCCGCGCCATCCGCGCTTATGCAAAGGCCGGATTTCGCCCGATACCCGCGCTTTTCGGAAAAACCGGCGACAGCCTCATCATGCGCTACCAACCAGGGACCAGCGAGCAGCCATAAATGACCAACTTCTCCCCACGCGAAATCGTTTCCGAACTCGACCGCTACATCATCGGTCAGAACGACGCCAAGCGCGCGGTCGCGATTGCCCTGCGGAATCGCTGGCGCCGCCAGCAGTTGACCGGCGACCTGAAGGACGAGGTGCTGCCCAAGAACATCCTGATGATCGGCCCGACCGGCGTCGGCAAGACCGAGATATCGCGGCGTCTCGCCAAGCTCGCGGCCGCGCCTTTCCTCAAGGTGGAGGCGACCAAGTTTACCGAAGTCGGCTACGTCGGCCGCGACGTTGAAAGCATCGTCCGCGATCTGGTCGAAGTCGGCATCTCCCTGATCCGGGACGCCAAACGCAAGAACGTCCGCGCCGCCGCCGAAAAGGCCGCCGAGGAACGCGTTCTGGATGCATTGGTCGGCGCATCCTCGTCCCCCGCCACCCGCGACAGCTTCCGCAAGAAACTGCGTGCCGGCGAACTCGACGACAAGGAAGTCGAACTGGAGGTATCCGACAGCGGCGGCGGCTTCCCGATGTTCGAGATTCCCGGCCAGCCCGGCGGCTCGTTCGGCGCAATCAACCTGAACGACATGCTCGGCAAGGCCCTCGGCCAGCGCACGAAAAAGCGGCGCATGACGGTCGAGCAGAGCCACGACATCCTCATCAACGAGGAAAGCGACCGGCTGATCGACTCGGAGGAAATTACCGCCGAAGCGATTTCCTCCGTCGAAAACAACGCCATCGTGTTCCTCGATGAGATCGACAAGATCTGCTCGCGCTCGGACGGCACCGGCCGCGTCGCGGGCGACGTCAGCCGCGAGGGCGTCCAGCGCGATCTGCTGCCGCTCATCGAAGGCACCACGGTCGCAACCAAGCACGGACCGGTGAAGACCGACCACATCCTGTTCATTGCGTCAGGCGCCTTTCATGTCGCCAAACCGTCCGACCTACTGCCGGAG
>Ga0180009_10006019_pt1 | contig 12839 bp, 14 predicted proteins | sample OS_PC_MetaG_FD_123537 | JGI IMG/M metagenome (GOLD analysis project Ga0180009, IMG submission 123537) | Groundwater microbial communities from the Aspo Hard Rock Laboratory (HRL) deep subsurface site, Sweden - OS_PC_MetaG | ecosystem: Environmental > Aquatic > Deep subsurface > Groundwater...
AAATACACAATAAAAGAAACAGAACATGAAAGTTTTATTCCAGGAAGAGTTGCAAGATTAAGTGTTAAAGGTAAAGAAGTAGCTTATTTAGGAGAATTACATCCAAAAGTTCTTACAAATTTTGAATTAGAAAATCCAGTTGCTGCATTTGAATTAAATTTAACAGATTTATACTCAATTTTAAAATAAAAAACTTTAAATACTACTTTTTCTAAAAATATATTATGTTTAAAAAAATAACAGAAATGGGGTCTGGACATCAGATTCTTTTTTCATTAATTACACTTTCAGCAGTTATTATCTTTTGGAGAGGTTTATTCGGACTTCTAGACAAATATTTATTTCCAAACAATTTAATATTAGGATTGTGGGTTTCATTAGTAGCTGGAGCATTAATTCTAATAGCAACACATTATGCAGCAAAAGTAGTTTGAAAATAATTCTTATTTAATAGCAGAATAAATTAAAGGTAAAGCAATTGTTGAATCACAAACAACATTAACAAATTCTCCTTTTGAATTCATTTTACCCCAAGAAATTCCTTCTTTTAAATCTGCTCCAGAACTTCCACCAGGCTCAGGACGATCCATTGTAATTTGAACACCATAACTAGCTCCTTTTGTAAACTGCATTGCCTGTTGAATATAATTTTTTGGAACTCCACCACAAACATAAAAAACACCCATTTTCTTAGCAGTCCAAGCAATATCAATTATTTCTTTTAAATCATCAAAAGCATCAATTTCTATCTTCTCTCCTTTTGCTAAATGATTCCATATCATTAAACCAATACCAGAATCAGCAATAGCAGGACAAAAAATAGGTATTTTCTTTTCAAAACAAACTCTTAACATAGAATTTTCTTCTTTTACAAAACTTCCAATTTTCCATAAAAATTCTTTTATATTTAATTTTTCTTTACTTATTTCTTTAAAATGTTTATCAAAAAAATCTTCTAAACCTTGATAAACTTTATTTGGCATATAGCTATCATAAATCCTATCAATACCTTTTTTCTTTAAATCTAAATCATCTGCATCTGATTTTCCTTGGAAATGATTGTAACCAAGAGCTTCAATTAAATCATGTGTTAGATTAGCTCCCGTTGTTACAAAAACATCAACAAAATTAGATCTTAACATATCAATAATAATATTTTTCATTCCACCAGGAACCATTGCTCCGGCTAAACCTAAGAAAACCGTGCAATCTTTATCATTTTTCATTTTTTCTGCAATTAAAGCTGCTTTTCCTATTCTTCCAGCACCCATCACACCACTTAATTCCATTTCTTTAACAAGTTCTTTTACATTCATTCCTTCTTTAATGTCTATTTGTTTAACCTTTTTCATAATAAAAATACATTCCAACAAATTTTTAAAACTATGCTTTTTAAATAGAAAGGTTTTTAAACAATAATTTTTAGAGAAATTTGTTTTTAAAATGGATTTAGTACCACAAAAAATATTTTTTACAAAGGGTGTAGGAAAGCATAAAGAAAAACTTCAAGCCTTTGAAGCAGCTTTAAGAGATGCAGGAATAGAAAGACAAAATCTAGTTAATGTTTCAAGTATTTTTCCACCAAACTGTATAGTAATCCCAAAAGAAAAAGGAGTAAGTTTATTGAAACCAGGAGGAATAACTTTTACTGTAATGGCTAGAAATGAAACCAATGAACCAAACCGATTAATATCTTCTTCAATAGGATTTGCTAGACCAGCAGACAAAAAAACATATGGATATCTTTCTGAACATCATTCTTTTGGAGAAACAGAAAAAAAAGCAGGAGATTATGCAGAAGATTTAGCAGCAAGTATGTTAGCTTCAACTTTAGGAGTTTCTTTTGACCAAGATGCTAGTTGGGATGAAAAAAAAGAAGTTTGGAAAGTTAGTGATAAAATAGTTAAAACATCTAGTTATAGCAAATCTGCAATTGGAGATAAAGATGGAAAATGGACTTGCGTAGTTGCAGCAGCTGTTTTTATAATGGAATAAATTTTTTAATAACTACTTACACAAATTAATATAACAATCTGTCGAAATCTTTAAATACAAAGCAATTATGAATAAGATATTCTATGATGCGCAAGAACAACATCAAATTAATCTGCGGAACAGCAAATCCAGAATTAGGACAAGAAATTTCTCATATCTTAAGAACACCTTTAACCAAAGTAGATATTAAAAAATTCTCTAACACAGAAACATATGTAAGAATTAAAGAAAATATGAGGGAAAAAGATGTTTTTATAATTCAATCAACTTCTGCACCAGTAAATGAAACTTTAATGGAATTATTAATTATGATAGATGCTTTAAAAAGAGCTTCAGCAAAAAGAATAACTGCCATAATGCCTTGGTATGGATATTCAAAACAAGATAGAAAAGCAGCTTCTCGAGAACCAATTTCAGCTAAATTAGTAGCTAATTTATTAACCGCAGCCGGAGCAGATAGAATTTTAACAGTTGATTTACATGCAAGTCAAATACAAGGATTTTTTGATATTCCTTGTGATAACTTATACGCAATGCCCATTCTAGCAAAACATTTTCAAAGAATGAATTTAAGAAATTTTGTGGTTGTATCACCAGATGAAGGGGGAGTAAAAATAAATTCTAAACTAGCTTCAAAACTACGTTTGCCTTTTGTAATTATAAGTAAAAAAAGATCATATGAATTAGATGGACATGATAAAGTTCAAGAAGCAATTATTTTAGGAAATGTAAGGGGAAAAAACGTAATAATGATGGACGACATGATAATGACAGGTGGAACCTTAATAGCTGCTGTAAAAACATTAAAACAAAGTGGAGCAAGGAAAATATATTTATCATTCACTCACGGAGATTTTGCAGGCCCAGCATTTGAGAGAATAGAAGATCCAGACATAGAAGAAGTAATTGTAACAAATTCAATAAAATTTAAACAAAATAACAAAATAAAAACAGTTTCAATTGCACCTTTATTAGCAGAGGCGATTAGAAGAATACACCTAGGAGAATCTGTTTCTAGCCTTTTTGATTAGAAAATTATATAAACAAAAGTTCTTTATTATATTATATGAAAAAGAGGGAATCTTTAATAGTTTTAATATTTATAATTATATTAATCTTAATTCTAAAATTTACATTTGCATCTTTATTTACAACAATAACTCAAGGAGATTTTGACAACGGAACTTATTACCAAACTTTTTACAATTCAAGTTTTATTCAATTAAATATTTCAGAAGGTCTTTTAACAGGAAATTATACAAGTAAGATTTTCAACACTACTTCAAATGCAGATTGGAATAATATTTCTTGGATAGAAGGCATACCTTATGGAGAACCATTGCCAGATGTACAACAAGTAGAAATAGTTTTAGGTGCAGCAAATATGACGAGGAATATTTTATTAATGCATTTAGATGAAACCAGCGGAGAAATAAATGATTCTTCTGGAAATAGCAATAATGGCACGAGTATAGGGACAATATACTATGGAGAAATAGGAAAATTTGGAAACGCAGTAAGATTGGATAAATCTTTAGGAAGCAGCACAATTCAGATTAAAAATTCATCTACAACACAATTCACTGATGAACTTTCTGTTGAATTCTGGTTTAAAAGAGAAAACACAGGAGTTTTTGGAACAGCAGGCAAATATGAATTTTTTGTAAGAAAAGGAACTACTTCTGGTTTGTTATACGCCAGTTCAACCTGGTTTGTGGGGGGGAATGCTAATCTTAATACTATAAGGTTTGTTGTCGATACTTCTTCTACAGGTACAGTAAATACTATCACCCAATTCACAGATACAACTTGGCATTATATTGTAGGAACTTATAATGGTACCGATATAGTTCTTTATGTTGACGGGCAATTAAACAATAATGCAACTCATCCAGCCGTAGGTAACATAGAACAAACATCTTACAATATTTCGATTGGTTCAAATCATCCTAGCCACTATTCACCTGATGCAACAATAGATGAAGTAGCAATATACAACAGAACATTATCAGCAGCAGAAATATTAGAGCATTATAAAAGAGGATCACTAAATCTAAATGTAACAGTAAGAAGTTGCGATGACAGTTCATGCAACGGTGATCCCTGGAATGATACATTTACATCAAGCCCATCTACTATTTCAATAAATGATAGTCAATTCTTCCAATACAAGTTTGATTTTTCAAGCGATAATGAAAGTGTTACACCAGAAGTATATAATCTAACTTTAGATTACACTCAAATTACCTTTCCAAACCTTACTTCTAAAGAATTAACAGGCAGAGTAACAAATACCTCAGCAACAGTTAATATAATTAACGGACATGAAAACATATCAGCTTATTTAGAATACGGAACAACTTCAGCTTCTGCAGGAGACTATGATAGTACTACCCCCACTCAAGAAAATGTAGCAAATGATACTTTAATAGAATTTGATATTAGTAGTCTAACCCCAGATACCTTGTATTATTATAGATTAAGTGCTAAAAGAAACAACCACAGTTCTTATTCTCATTCTGATGAGAGAACATTCAGAACAAGAAGGGATAATGCCCCATTTAATTTTACAATAGTTTCAGATATTCACACAGAGGAAAGTAGCCCAGGTTTTGCAAATAGTGCAGCAGATATTTTAAACAGTATGTCTGATAATGACAACTCAGATTTTGTATTTTTCTTAGGAGATAATATTCAAGTATCAGATGCAGGAAATGGTCCAATTCCAAACGAAACTCACGCAACAACAGAATACATAGAATTTAGAAATGTTTCAGGAGCTGACTATAATTCACTACCTACTTATGTTTTAATAGGTAATTGGGAAGCAGAAGGAGGATGGACAGGAAACACAAATTTAACTCTCGCTAGAAACATACGAAAAAAATTCATTCCAAACCCAAACAGCACAACTTATCCAGAAGGAGGAAGCGACTATGAAGATTACTATGCCTTCACATGGGGAAATGCTTTGTTTGTTGTTTTGAACATAGAAAGTTATACCTTACAAAATCCACATGCTACAGGGGGATCAGTCGATAATTGGACATTAGGAACAACACAATTAAATTGGTTTAATGATACATTAAAAAATTCTGCAGCACCTTGGAAATTTGTTTTCATACACCATGTAGCAGGAGGAAATTGGTCTGGCTCTGCAAACGATGAACTTTGGTCAAGATATGGCAGGGGCGGAGGAAGATCTGCTTATATTGGTGAGCAAGCAACAATCCATCAAATAATGAGGGACAATGATGTAGAGATATTTTTCTATGGTCATGACCATGTTTTTACAGACATCGTTGTAGACCAAGTACATTATGTAGAAGTTGGAAGAGCAGGATATACAACAGGTTTCACAGCAGGTTATCCAGGATACCATATAAATTCTCTAGGTAGAACAAAAGTAGAAATTCTTTCAGATGAAATAATGAAAATCCAGTATATAAACACAGCAGAAAGTAAAGTTGCAAATATAACAATAGATGGAATGCCCCCAAGGATAGGGATTACATCCCCTTTAAATAATGCAGGGGATATAGATGGGAATATAACTTTTACTTTTAATGTAACAGATACATCTAACATTGAAAATTGTACACTTTTCTTTAGTAATATATTAAATCAAACTAACACAACAATCGTAAAAGATCTCAACACAAATTTTACAATAAATAATTTGCCAGAAGGAAATTATACATGGTTTATAAACTGCACAGACTACAATAAAACTGTAGATAGTGCAATAAACTATACTTATCATCCAAATACAGATTACTCACCTAACATGAATTCAACAGGAATAAAAACTCTTACAGTAATTATAAACTCAGAATTTACAGGAAACACAACTGATTTTTCAAATGTAAACATGTCGAATATATCCAATCTAATCATAGACAAACCAAGTTTTGGAATGATTAATTTTACACAAAATGTAAATTTAAAAAATGGAACTCACCTAAATAACAATGTAAACATAAGTTATAATCGAATCTTCATTAATTCAACTGCTGCACCAGACTTAAATAAATCAGCAAAACTAACTCTTTACAATTTAAACTTTACAACCCCCCAAATCCTAAAAGATGGTTCAGTTTGTTCAGATTGTACAGAAGAAAGCTATAATGCATCTGGAAATGGAAACTTAATATTCAATGTAACCTCTTTTAGTATATATTCAGCAAGAGAAACTCCAACTACTTCAACTCCAACAGGAGGATCATCTACCAGTGGCTCGGGGGTTGCAACAGGTGAAACCCTTTCAGAAAAAAATAAAACAAAAGGCCAAAACAATTTCTTAGTAGATTATGATTATTTAACTACGAGAGAAATAGAATTAAACTTTGGAGACACAATAGAATTTATTTGGGATGAGTTTACATCAAAAGTAACAATAGAAAATCTAGAAACAAAGGAAATAGATATAAATAAAGATGGTTATTTAGATGTTTCAATTACCTTATCAGAAAAAAATGAAAAAATCATTGCAAAATTAGAAAAGATAAAACCAAAATTAAGTCCTGAACTTCAAGAAGGAATCAAGGTAAATAAATATCTAAAACCAATTACTATAATCAGTTTTTTAATGTTAGTTGGAATATTAGGATTATTAATCTTCTTTGGAATAAAATCCATAAAACATGGACATTTTCATAAAAAGAAAAGATAGTCTTGTAACAAAGAAAAACATATAAACAAACTGTGATTCTCTACCCCATGAAAAAAGAAGTGATAATTATTTTATTTTTAGTATTTTTTACAAATTTAGTTTGTGCTGAAGAATTACCAGATTTTACATCCTTAGATTTACTAGGAAGACCAACAGAAAATTCAATAACAATTAACCTAATTAACGGAGAAGATTCAATCTCAGCTTATATTGAATATGGCACACAACCAGGAATTTATCCCTATTCAACACAAATACAAAATGTAAATTCTAATGACTTATTAGAATTTGAACTTACAAATTTACAACCAAATTTTCAATATTATTATGTTCTTAAGGCAAAAAACACCACAATGCAAAATTATGCAATCTCCATAGAAAGGAATTTTAAAACAAAAAAAGACAATTATCCCTTTACTTTTACATTATTTACAGATTCTCATATAGATGAAACTTCACAAGACACATTAACTAGATTGGAAACATTAGCTATGAATTCAGTGTTAAATGACAATTCTGATTTAGCATTTTTCTTAGGAGATAATATACAATTAGCAGAGAACGGGGTTGGTGCAATAACCAATGTAAATCTAGCAATAGAAGAATACAATTTATTTAGAAACGCCTTAACTTTATCATCATTTTTTACACCATCTTTTTTTACAATAGGTAATTGGGAAGGTGAGCCAGGATGGGAAACTCAAGAGAATATTACAATTGCAAGAGATTTACGAAAAAAATTCATTCCAAACCCAAACAGCACAACTTATCCAGAAGGAGGAAGCGACCATGAAGATTACTATGCTTTCACTTGGGGAAATGCTTTGTTTATTGTTTTAAACGTAATGACTCATACAGAAGAAAATCCACAATCTACAGAAAATGTAGAAGACTGGACGCTTGGTCAAGAACAATTAGATTGGCTAAATACGACCTTGCAAAACTCAGATAAACCCTGGAAATTTATTATGATTCATCACACAGTTGGGGGTTATTGGGAAGGAGCTTACCCTTGGGCAACTTATGGCAGGGGGGGAGGATATGCAGCATATGTTGGTGAACAAGCAATAGTTCATCAAATGATGGTAGACAATGAAGTACAGATTTTTTTCCACGGCCATGATCACGTTTTCACAAACTTAATAGTAGATAAAATACATTATATTGAAGCAGGAAACGCTGGACATAGTTTTTCATTTATAGATGGATACGATTATTATATCCCAGGCCACGGAAGAACAAAAGTAGAGATAATCTCTGATGAAATAGCAAAGGTCTATTATATAAATTTAAATGAAGAAGTTTTAGCAGATATCACAATAGATAGATTAGCACCAAGAATAGAATTAATTTATCCAGCACAAAACAGTCAATTTAGGACAAACACCAAATCCTTTTCCTTCACAGTTTCAGATAGTTCATTAGTACAAGATTGCAGTTTGATTCTGGATGGGCAAACTGAACAAACAATGGATTGGCCAGAAAGAGATACAACACTACAATTCCAAGTGAACGATATATCTCTTGGACAACATACCTGGGCAATTAAATGTAGTGATTATTCATTTAATGAAGACGGAGATTATACAATCCACGGAGGACAACATGAACCTAATATAGCAACAACAGAAACAAGAACGTTTAAAATAATTAGTAATCCATTTAAAAAACCAAGCTCTACAATTCCTAATCCGCCCCAAATTAGATAGTTTTTTAAAACATACTTTTTCTACAATTTTATGGAATTCAATCTAGAACTAAAAAGAATAACAGAAAAAATAAATAAAGAAAAACCCAAAACAGTTTTGATTCAATTACCTTCAGGTTTAAAACCTAAAGCTACTTTTATTGCCAAATATTTAGAAAAGAACACAAAAGCAAAAATTCTAATTTGGTTTGGATCAAACTATGGAGCCTGTGACATTCCGAATGTAAAAAATATAGATTTATTAATTCATTTTGGACATTCAAAATTATAAAAAAGAGAAAGTTTTTATATAGGTTCTCCAGTATCCACCCACTTAGTAAAGTCTGGATCAACTGGAAAAATAGACTCTATAGAATCATCACGAAGACCAAAAAGAGGTTCTTTTTCCCAAACATCTTGATAGGTTCTTTTAAATCTCAATTTTTCTGTAGAAGAATGCATATAAAAAGGATCGTAGTCTTTGTTTTTTATTCCCGCGATTGCACTAAAATCATGCGTAGAGTTTTCCACATCTCCCGTTCTTCTATCATATTCTCCTACAAATTTATCTCCATTTGCAGTGACTACCCTATATAATCCTCCTTCATTAAACATATGATTCCATGTCATTTTAAAAAAGAGAACTAGAACTTACTTATAAACCTTTCCAAAGCTTTTATAAACACCCAATTTCTTCAAAAAATCATGGCAACAATAAATATACCAGACCCAATCGTAGCATCTATAAAAGAAATAGTTAAAAAAACAAAATTATTTGCAGACGAAGAAGATTTTGTAAATCAAGCAATAATTAAACATTTAAGCAAATTCAAGGAGGCATAAAATGGCTAATGATGAAATTATAGGTTTTCATAAAGGAGCACTAACAACACTTGCAAAAGAAAGAGAAGAATTAATAAAAATGGTTATGGCTGTAGAACAAGTTATGAAAGCTCATGTTAAAGCATTAAAAGATTTAGGAATAGATCTAGAAGCAGAAGCTAAAGCTGCTCAAAAAGCAGCAAAAAAGAAAAAATAAAATTATTTCTTTTTCTTATTTGAAAAAAATAGCACATAAATCAATGGTAAAATCCCTGCAGTGTTTAAAACAAACATAAACACAAACCATACCAAATTTTTATTTCTACCTGCTCTCCATAAACCAATCCCTTTCCAAATTCCACTCCAAATAATTAAAAGTACAAATAAAAAGAAATATTTCCCATAAAAAGCAGTTAATTCTTCACCGGCCATCTGTTTCACCTCCTCTAAAAATTTGAATAGGATCTCTCACCTTTTCAGATAAAGATAAATAACATTCATAAGTTTTTAAGTCCTCAGAGTAAATCATAAAACTAAAATGTCCAATCGGACCAATTCCAAAGGCAAAAAGATGATAGAATCCATGTGGGATGGAATCGTCAAATAGTTCTCTCCATCCAGAATTAGTTTTTTGAGGCTCAGCAGGATTATCATTAATTTTTCCTACTAATTCACCTAATTCCTTTAAAAAGCCAGAAGAAATAGGACATTCAGGAGTCAAAGAGACACCAGGCATTAAAAAAAGTTCTTCTTCAGAAATTTTTAAATCTAAACTTCTTAATGTATAATCTCCATTTCTATGTATCATAATAAAATGGAGTAAACACCTAAATATAAATGTTTTGGAAAAGAGTAGTAAACAAATTTTATATATTTCAATAGATTTGCATTTTTGGTGATAAATTATGATTAATCCACAAAAAATATTATATGAAGAAGTATCAAAAATAGAAGACCCAAAAATTAAATTATTCACAGAAACAGCTTTAGAAAATGCAGATCCAGAATTTTGGACAGCATCTTGTAGCGGTACAGGAAAACATCACCCACCAGAAGACCAAGGCATTGGGGGATTGCAAAGGCACCTAGTAAAAGCAACAATAATTGCAAGACAATTTGCAAGAAGAGCAATGTTCTCAGATCATGAAACAGACATGGCTGTAGCAGCAACAATACTTCACGATATTCAAAAAAATGGGATTCCATGGGGGGAATCAACATACTATGCTCATGGGATAATTGGAGCAGAATGGTTAGAACAATTTCCATTAGCAGATCCAACTGGAAAAAGAGAGATACTAGATGCAGTAAAGTTTCACATGGCCCCTTGGCATTATGTTCATAATCCACGGGGAAAAGATATATTCACACAAGAGGAAATGTTAGACAATCTAAACGGAATGGTAAGAGCTTTACTCTACCCAAGAAGGATAGAGTTAGCAGTTAGAGAAGGAGATTATTGGGGCTCAAGAGAAGATGCATCCTTTTATCCAGGACAAACAGTAATTTACGATGCAAGAGTTCACGATTCTCCAGAAGAATGGTTAGAGGGGGTTAGACAATTTAATGAAGAGCAATGTGACTCAACTTGGGTAAAAAAAGAATAAAGGCGCCGAGACTGGGACTTTCAACGCACGTTGGAAACTAACCAGCGCACATGTTTGAACCCAGACACCCTAACGGGTCCAGCTAACTGTATCTGATATTCCAGGTTCACCCTCATGAAAAATGAGACTGGTGCGATACCAGATTACGCGATCTCGGCAATAAAATAGCAAGTAATAGTTAACTTTATAAATATTATGCCATTCCAACTTTTAATTAAAAATGAATTTAGATGGATTTTATAAGGAAATAGAAAATGTTGTGGTTTATCCTGGTAGTTTAGATGAATTGAACGACGAACAAATGAGAAATAGCGCAAGACAATTTAGGTTGTTTAGTCAAAATGAGGCCCGCAGATTCATAGAAGGAATACTTATTCCTTCACCAGGGGAAATTGACGAAGGTTTTGCTGTAGTAAGGAGTTTAATAGAAGACCCATCTGATGATGAATTAATAAAAAAAGTAGAATTGGGATTAAGAGAGGCAATGGACCTCCAATATAGTAACCAGCAAATACAAGATTTAGATATACGTTTAAGGGCTTATAGAATGCATGCAGATGGAATAATCAGAATGCAATATATTGGTTCATCAGAATTAGTATCATTGAATCCTAAGGTTAAACTTTCCCCAATGAAATTCTTCATGGGAAAACCAGTAAAATATTTTTAATCTTTATTTATATTAAAACACTCTTTTAAAGAAATATTATACATAATTATAATGAATCCCAATTCCACACCCTTTATAAAACTTTTTAACATACCTTTTTCTTATGTGTGGTATAATTGGTTATAAAGGAAGTGAAAATGCATCTGAAATAGTTATAGATGGATTAAAAAAACTAGAATACAGGGGTTATGACTCATATGGTTTTGCAATAAAAAAAGAAAATTCTTTTCAAATAATAAAAGAAGTTGGAAAAATACACAAATTCAACAAAGAATTACCAAAATCAAACTTAGCAATAGGTCACACTAGATGGAGTACACACGGTTCAGTAACAAAAGAAAATGCCCATCCACATGAATACAATAACGTAGCAGTGGTTCACAACGGAATAATAGAAAACTATCAAGAAATAAAAAACAAATTAAAAAACCATAATTTCAAATCAGAAACAGACACAGAAGTTATAGCACATCTAATTGGAGAATCAAAATTACCTTTTGAACAAGCATTCAAAAACGCAATCAAACAATTAGATGGAACCTTTGCAATTTTAGCAATAAACAAAGACACAGATAAAATACTTGCAGCAAGAAAAGGTTCTCCTTTAGTTATTGGAATAAAAGACAATAATTATTTCATAGCTTCAGATGTTCCAGCTTTCTTACAACACACAAATAAAGCATTATTCGTAGAAGATGATGAAATAGTAGAAATAAATGATAAAGTAAAAATATCAAACATTTACACAGATAAAGAAGTAGAAAGAAAACCAATGGAAATCTCTTGGTCAATAGAAGAAGCACAAAAAAAGAATTACCCACATTTTATGTTAAAAGAAATTCATGAACAAGCAGATATAATTGAAAAAATAAATCAGAAAAGAGTATTAAATAACGACATATTATTTTCTAATCTAAACCTTACAGAGAACGAAATAAAACACATAAAAAGAATAGTTTTAGTTGCTTGCGGAACTTCTTGGCATTCTGCTTTAATAGCAGAATTTATGTTTGAAGAATTATTAAGAATTCCCACAGAAGTAGAATATGCATCTGAATTTCGTTATAGAGATCCAATCTTAGGTGAAAACACGTTAGTAATCCCAATATCTCAATCAGGAGAAACAGCAGATACTTTAGCTGCTTTAAGAGAAGCAAAATCAAAAGGAGCAAAAATAGTTTCTTTAGTTAATGTCCATGGCTCAACGATTGAAAGAGAATCAGATTCAACAATACATTTAGATGCAGGCCCAGAAATTGGAGTAGCTTCAACAAAAGCATTTACAGCTCAATTAACAATGTTATATTATCTAACAATTTACTTTGGAAAAGTTAGAAATATTTTACCACAAGAACAAATAAAAAATAGAATAAGAGACATAAAACT
>Ga0180009_10006020_pt1 | contig 12836 bp, 9 predicted proteins | sample OS_PC_MetaG_FD_123537 | JGI IMG/M metagenome (GOLD analysis project Ga0180009, IMG submission 123537) | Groundwater microbial communities from the Aspo Hard Rock Laboratory (HRL) deep subsurface site, Sweden - OS_PC_MetaG | ecosystem: Environmental > Aquatic > Deep subsurface > Groundwater...
ATGCTTTGGTAGGACTTTCTAATCTTTTAACTATTATCGGTTTAATTATAATTATAAGTTTAGTGAAAAAAGAAGAAACCTCGAAATCTTCAAAGACTGCTTTTGTAGGTTTATTTTTTGTTATTTATCTTATTGTCTCTATTTTCTTAGCAGCAGCTTTTTAATTTTTTCTTAATAAAAATGCAAATTGGTGGACTTCAAAAACTAACTTTAATTGATTATCCTGACAAACCCCGTAGTAGAAACTAAGTTTCACTACGGGGCAAGTTGGCTGCGGAAAACAAATTCAATGTTCATCGGCGGCTTACAGAAACTTACATTAATAGATTATCCGGGTAAACTTGCAACCACTGTTTTTCTGGCTGGTTGTAATTTTAGATGTCCATGGTGTTACAGTTCAGAATTGGTTTTACCAGAAAAAATTGAGAAACAGCCCCAAATTTCTCAAAAAGAATTTTTTGATTTTTTAAAAGAAAGAAAGGGATTACTTGATGGTTTGGTTTTGTGTGGTGGGGAACCGACTCTCAATAAAGAATTGCCAAATTTTATCAAAAAAATTAAAAAAATGGGTTATTTTGTAAAATTAGATACCAATGGTTCCAATCCAAGAATGCTCAAAGATTTGATTGATAGAAAACTTATTGATTATGTAGCTATGGATATAAAAGCCCCGCTGGGGCTAAAATTCCAAATTCCAAATTCAAAATTCCAAATAAATTCCAAAACCCAAATTTCAAAATATGAAAAAGCAGTGGGCAGAAAAATAAGTCTAAAAAATATCAAAAAGAGTATTGAAATAATTAAAAATTCTGAGATTGAGTATGAGTTTCGCACGACCGTAGTCCCTACCATTCATACAAAAGAAGATATTTTGCAAATTGCCAGAGAAATTTCGCCGGCTAAAAAATATTTTTTGCAAAATTTTAGGTCGGAAAAAACAATCGATCCTTCTTTCGAAAAAATAAACTCCTATCCTCAAGAATCTCTATTAGAAATTCAAAAAGCCATTTCTCCCTTTTTTGAAATTTGCCTTGTGAGATAGGAAAAAAATGACTGCTTCGAAAATATTTTTATATTTTTGTCTTTTCTTTATTGGAGGGATTTTTTTAAGCTCAATCCTTTCAACAAGCTCAGGATTGATGGTGAGCGAAGCCGAACCATCAATTTTGAAAACTCCTCTTTTTTTGATTTTAATAATTTCAATCTCGGGAATTTTATTAATTTCAGTTTTCTGGAAATATAAAGATTTTGTCATAATAGGTTTTTGTTTATTATTTTTAGTTTTGGGAATCTGGCACCACCAAATGGCTCTATCAAAAATTGAAGATTCACCCCTTCAAAATTTTATTGGAAAAGAAGTCATTTTTAATAGTTTAATTAATGAAGAACCTAGTCAAAGAGAAAAAACTACAAAATTAACGATCAAATTAGAAAAAATAGAGACACAGGTCCGACCCGTGTCAATTAACGAAAAAGTGTTGGTAACTATTTGGAGATATCCGGAATATCAATATGGTGACAAATTAAGAATAATAGGGAAATTAGAAGAACCGCAAGAATACCAGGGTTTCAACTACAAAGATTATTTAGCCAAAGATGGAATTTTGGCGGTTATGAGTTTTCCCGAAATTGAATTAGTCGAAAAAAATCAAGGCAATTTTTTAAAAAAAATCTTAATTTCCTTCAGACAGAAATTAGAAGAAAGTTTAAATAAAGTATTATCTCGGCCTTATTCAGGGCTTTCGGAGGCATTATTGTTTGGCAAAGAAGAAAATATTTCCAAAAATTGGAAAGAAAAATTTAATTTGACCGGCACCCGTCACATTACGGCAGTTTCGGGAATGAATATTACCATTATCACTTTCTTGATTTTAAATTTTCTTTTAATGCTTGGCTTTTGGCGTCAACAGGCATTTTATTTTTCAATAATTTTAATAATTTTTTACATTTTAATGATTGGAGCACCTTCATCGGCAATTCGGGCAGGGATAATGGCTTTACTTTTACTCACTGCTCAATATTTTGGCAGATTTTCAAGCGCTTCTCGAGCCGTTGTCTTTGCTGCCACTCTTATGCTAATTCAGAACCCTTTGCTTTTGGTAAGCGATGTCGGGTTTCAATTATCTTTTCTGGCAACAATGGGAATAATTCATTTACAACCAATTTTATCAGAAAAATTCAAGAAAATTACCAACGCTTGGGGATTGAAAAATAATTTAACCGCCACCCTATCTGCTCAAATCTTTGCTCTGCCGATTTTGATTTACAATTTTGGCCAAATTTCAATTATTTCTCCGATAACCAATATTTTGATTTTACCTTTGATACCGTTTCTAACTATTTTGGGTTTCCTGTTTTCTTTCATTGGAATTTTCTGGCAGCAATTAGCCCAAATTCTTTCCTGGCCCGCCTGGCTGGGTCTGACCTATATTCTTAAAATCGTTGATTTTTCCTCAAAAATATCTTGGGCTTCTCTGGTTTTTAAAAATATCCATTGGATTTTTCTAATAATTTCCTATTTAATTTTAGGTGGCTTTATTCTCTGGCTTAATCAAAGACTAAAACTAAAGTTTTTAAATTATTAAGGCTTGACAAAAATATTCGTATTTAATAAAATATAGATACAATTAAATAGGAGGTGGTGTGCAATGGAAAAATCCATTGTGAGCCGTACATTGTCAATTCATCAGGAGCATGAGTTGCTATTGAGACTTGAGGGAGTTGGTTTGACTAAAGAATTAGCACAAAGAGTCATTGAAAATGAGGAACTAGCAACGAAAATTATTGAACTCATGAAGCACGGTGGCTACAAACCAACGCTTAGTCAAAAACGAGCTAGAGAGATTATGAGCTATAATTTCTTAGGAGTTGAAGAAGTAGCTGAGCATTTCGGTATTTTTCTTACAAAAGAAGAACTAACAAAAGTAGCAGATATTCCCTTTAGAGAAAAAACTCTTCAAGAATGTAAAGATACTCACATTCTCTTTTTGGGCGTAAACCATGATAAACAAGGAAGACTCTTAACTATTGTGCGCTTGCGTGAAATATTTTCGACTGAAGCTAAACCAATAATCTCTTTGGATGAAAAGTTTTGGTATGAGAAAAAGAAATTCGCTACCCAAGAAACGCTTAACCTTCGGTGGCACCTAATAAGAAAATCAGTTCTTGAGGAGAGTAGACGTAAGAGCTTCGCCCAACAAGAAAAACTTCTGAAAGAAAATGAATACAGGGAACGCGCCGTTGTCTATATTTACGGGTTGGCTTTAATGTTCAAAGCTAGAGGTGAAAGAATATTTCAGAATGACGAGGTTTGGTGTTCCGATATCTGCAGCGACGCTTTCGGAAATTACCATGTTACTATTGATAGCCATTTCGGTTTAGTTGGTCTCGGCATTAGTGCTCGTGGAGACGATGCTTTCGATTTTGACCGCAGGTTTGGCCTTGCTCCCGCTCGGAAACCAGAAATTTAATTGAACCTTAAAAATTCAAACAATACCCCTTTTTTTCTTTAGGCCTTCAAAATTTTTTTTGAAGGCATTTTTATTTAAAATCTGCTTGCCCGGTAGTAGATAAAATCTTACTACTGGGTTAAAATATAATAATGGAACAAAAAGTTTGCTCACCTAAATTTTTAAATGAAAAACTTGAACGGGCATGGATAATATCTGTCAATATGGGTTATGGACATCAAAGAACAGCCCATAACCTGAAAAGTTTAGGATTGGAGATTATTAACGCTAACGACTATGAGGGCATCCCTTCAAGAGACAGAAAAATCTGGGAGAGTAGCCGAAAGTTTTATGAATCTATCACTAATTTTAAAAGAATTCCTTTTATTGGAAATTTTGCCTTTTCAATTTTCGATACTTTTCAAAAAATTTTAAGTTTTTATCCGAAAAGAGAATTATCAAAGCCAAATTTTTCCATAAAGCAGATTTATAATCTTTTCAAAAAAGGTTGGGGGAAAGACCTCATTGAGAAATTAAAAGTTAAAAGTCAAAAGTTAAAAGTAAATTTGCCGATAATTTCAACTTTTTTTACCCCGGCTTTTATGGCTGAATTTTTTGGTTATGAAGGGGAAATCTTTTGCGTTGTTTGCGATGCCGACATTGCCAGGGCTTGGGCGCCTCTGAATCCAAAATTAAGCAAAATTAAGTATTTTACTCCGACCGAAAGAATTTTTGAAAGATTAAAACTTTACGGATTAAAAGAGGAAAATATTTTCTTAACAGGTTATCCTTTGCCAAAAGAAAATATCGGTTCAGAGAAAATAGAAATTTTAAAAGAAGATTTAAGACATCGGCTTTTAAATTTAGATCCCCAAAAAAAGTATTTTGAAAAATACCAAACATTAATTGAAGAAAATCTCGGCAATTTGCCCAAAACTTCCAATCATCCTTTGACAATAATGTTTTCAATTGGGGGAGCCGGGGCTCAAAAAGAAATCGGAATCAAAATTTTAAAAAGTTTAAGGTTCTACCTTAAACAGGGACGGTTAAAAATAGTTCTATCAGCTGGTATCCTAAAAAGAGTTAAAGAATATTTTGAAGAAAATATAAAGAAGTTGGGACTGGGGAAGTATTTAGAAAAAAATATCGAAATAATTTATGAAAAGGATATTGAAAGCTATTTTCAAAAATTCAATCAAGCCTTAAGAAAAACTGATATTCTATGGACAAAACCCTCAGAACTTTCTTTTTATACTGCTTTAGGTTTACCTATTATAATTACCTCGCCCATTGGTTCCCAAGAAGAATTTAATATGAGATATCTTCTCAAATCAGGTTTTGGTTTAAGGCAGGAAAACCCCAATTATGCCGAGCAATGGCTTTTTGACTGGCTAAAACAAGGTTATTTAGCTGAAGCGGCTACGGAAGGTTTTATTGAAGGAGAAAAATTAGGAATCTTTAATATCGAAAATATTATTTCTAAATTTTCTTAATTTACATGACCTGGCTTTTTTTTGCTATTTTAGCCTATTTTTTTCTGGCTTTTGTCGCTCTGTTTGACCGTTATTTTTTAGTAGGTCCTATACCTCATCCCAAAATTTATACTTTTTACATTGGGATTTTAGGTTTTTTCCTTTGTTTATTTTTAGTGCCCTTTGTAATTCCTTTTCCCGGAAAAGAACTTATTATTTTAGGGCTCGGAGTCGGGATTATTAGAATCTTTGCTATTTTGAACTTAACCAAGGGCATTGCTGAAAGTGAAGTTTCACGGGTAGTACCGGCTATCGGCGGTTTTTTACCAATTTTTTCGTTTTTGATTTTTCTACCCATTTTGTCTTCCCAGGAGATTCTTAATTTTTCCCAAATTAGCGCTTTTATTCTTTTAATTGCGGGTTCCGTTGTAATTTCAATGAAAGAAATTTCTTTAAAATTTCTTGCTTTTTCTGATCTTAAATATTCGATTTCAGCTGCTTTTCTATGGGCTCTAACCTTCTTTCTTACTAAAGTTCTTTTTCTGGAAACCCAATTTATAAGCGGATTCTTTTTAATACTTTTAGGTGGGGGATTAGGGGCTTTTTATTTTCTTATTTCTAAAAAAACTCGCCAATTAATATTTTCTCGAAAACCCACCCAGAAAATTGGAGGACTATTTGTTTTGGGCCAGATTTTCGGAGGTCTGGGAATAATTGCTCAATATTATGCCATTTTCTTGGCCAAGCCTTTTCAAGTTCCTTTGATAAACGCTTTGGAAGGTACACGATTTGTGTTTTTATTTATTTTCGTTTTTCTCCTGGCCTTATGGCGACCAGAACTTTTAAAAGAAGAGGTTTCAGGAAAAATTCTGGTTCAAAAACTTTTTGCCATTTTACTTATCGGATTTGGTTTAGCGATTTTAGCTGTATAATAAAAATTAGATTAATGAAATTAAGCAGAAAAAAGATTTTTAAAATGATTCTATTTTTTATCTTAATTTTGCTTTTAACTTTTTTGATTTATCTTTTTATTGGTTCAACGCCCTGGGCAGAGAAAATCACCTGGGGAGTAAATTTTTCTAAAAAACATGCCCAAAATTTAGGTTTGGATTGGAAAGAAACTTTTTTATCTCTACTTGATGATTTAAAGGTTAGGCATTTTAAAATCGCCGTTCACTGGGACGATATTGAACCAGAAGAAAATAAATTTTATTTCGAAGATTTGGATTGGCAAATTCAAGAAACTGAAAGAAAAGGAGCAAAAGTTTTTTTGGTCATTGGAATGAAAACCACTCGTTGGCCGGAGTGTCATCTTCCTGTTTGGGCAAAAGACTTAAAAAAAGAAGAGCAGCAAGAAAAGATTTTAAGAATGATAGAGGAAATTGTTTTGAGATACAGAGATCGGGTCTCTATATGGGCTTGGCAAATAGAAAATGAACCCTTTTTTCCTTTTGGAATTTGCCCCTGGGTTGATAAAAAATTTGTCAAAAAAGAAATTAAATTAGTAAAATCTTTAGACCCTCAAAGACCCGTGATCATGGCCGATAGCGGTGAATTTTCTTTTTGGATTAGGGCTGCTCAATTGAGCGATATTCCGGCCATAACAATATATAGAAAAGCTTGGTTTAAAGAAATAGGTCTTTATATCCGCTATCATTTACCTCCTGTTTTTTACTGGCGAAAAGCAAAAATTATTCAAATCTTTTTTGGTAAAAAAGTAATCACTGGCGAACTCCAAGCCGAACCTTTTGGCCCGGAATTATTATATTATTCGTCTTTAGAAGAACAAGAAAAAACAATGAATTTGGAACAGTTTAAAAAAAATATTGAATTTGCAACCAAGACCGGTTTGGATACATTTTATTTATGGGGTGCTGAATGGTGGTACTGGATGAAAGAAAAACAACAAAGACCTGAAATTTGGCACGAGGCAAAAAAACTATTTATAGACTAAAAATCCAAATGACAAAATCCAAATTTCAAATAAATTCTAAAATCCAAAATCCAAAAATTTAACATTTGGGCTTTGAATTTGATTTTATATTTGAGTTTTGACATTTAAAATTTATGTTGAGTATCATTATTCCCACTTTAAACGAAGAAAAATATATCAGCATTCTGCTTGAATCAATTAAAAAGCAGAATTTTAATGATTTGGAAATTATCGTAGCCGATGCCGGTTCAAAAGATAAAACAATTGAAATTGCTAAAAAATTCGGCTGCCAAATTACAAAAGGCGGATTACCAGCCAAAGGGAGGAATGAAGGGACTAAAATTGCCAAAGGAAATTTGTTTTTATTTTTGGATGGCGATACTATTTTGCCAGAAAACTTTTTTGAAAAAGCATTAAGAGAATTTGAAAAAAGAAATTTGGATGTAGCCAGTTTTTGTTTGGAACCGCAAACTCAAAGTAAATTCAAAAAATTATTATTCAATTTTTTTTACAACTGGCTGATTTTAATTTTAGAAAAAGTTTTAGCCCACGGTTCTCAAGCCATTTTGGTAAAAAAGGAAATTTTTGAAAAAGTCGGTGGCTTTAATGAAGAAATAAAATTTGCCGAAGACCATAGTTTTATGAGAAAAGCAAAGAAAATAGGGAATTTTGGAATTTTGAGAAATGTTCGGGTTTTTAGTTCTTTGCGAAGGTTTGAAAAAGAAGGCTGGATTAAAACTTATCTGAAATATTTTTTGGCTGAAATTTATATGATATTCTTTGGCGATATTAAAAAAGATATTTTCAAATACAAATTTGGCAATTTTTAAAAAAAGATTAAAATAATATATATGAACTCAGAATTGCCACAAACGTTAGAATCTCAAGAAAAAAAAGAACTTTTAAAGGAGCCCCAAACATTAAAATTTGGGAAAAAACAATTTCTGGTTTTCTTGATTTTGATTTTGCTTTTGTCCTCTTTTTGTGGTTTTTTGGCCGGTACAATTTCAGGTAAACATTTTTATTCTGAAATCAAAAATTATCTCCAAAAATTAAATATCCAATTGCCTGAACAAAAAGTTATTGAAGAAAATGTTTATATTCCCCAAACTTCCCAGGAAGCAGAAATTATCAATGTTTTCAAAGAGGTTTCTCCTTCGGTTGTTTCAATTGTGATTACCAAAGATGTGCCAAAATATATTAATCCTTTTGAAGGATTTCCTTTTTTTGAAATCCAAGTTCCAAATGAAATGGAAAAGAAAGAAATTGGCGGCGGAACAGGATTTATTGTTTCTTCCAAGGGAATGATTGTTACTAACAAACACGTGGTTTTAGATACAAATGCCGAATATACAGTTTTAACTAATGATGGCAAAAAATTTCCAGCCAAAGTTTTAGCCAGAGACCCTGGTCAGGATTTGGCGATAATCAAAATCGAAGGCAATAATTTACCCGTAGTAAAACTCGGCGATTCTGAAAATTTACAAATCGGCCAAACTGTTATTGCCATCGGTAATGTTTTGGGCGAGTTTCGAAATTCGATTTCAGTCGGTGTGATTTCGGGTTTGGGAAGAACGATTTCGGCTTCGGGCGGCGGATTCTATGAAACAATAGAAGATGTTATCCAAACCGATGCTGCTATTAATCCTGGCAATTCCGGTGGTCCGCTTTTGAATTTAAAAAGCGAAGTAATTGGTATTAATACGGCCATGGCAAGCGGGGCAGAGAATATTGGTTTTGCTATACCCATTAACAAAGTCAAAAAAGCCATTGAACAAGTCAAAACCTTAGGCAAGATTGTTTATCCTTTTTTGGGAGTTAGATATGTTTTAATTACCGAAGAAATCCAAAAGAAAAATAATTTAGCGGTTAATTACGGAGCTTTAATAGCAAGAGGAAGCCAAGGAGAGCCAGCCATTACTCCAGGTTCGGCAGCCCAGATCGCCGGAATCAGAGAAGGAGACATCATTTTAGAATTTAATAATGAAAAAATCACTCCGGAGAATTCCTTGGCAAAAATCATAATGAAATATAATCCTGGAGATAAAGTAGTTTTGAAGATTTTAAGAGGTACTCAAGAAAAAATTATTGAAGTTATATTGGGCGAGCGCAGCGAATAATCGCTCGGCAACTAAGATTTCAAAGTACCGGTTGTCCAAATCCCAGCGAGATTTGGCAACCTGCGTTCTCGGCCTGTTGTCCGCCTCTGGCGGAACCATGCCAACAGACCTCCGAAAGCTACTTTGAAACTTGTTTCCTCGCTTAGAGATTTTCCGAGGTTTTACCTCGGTTTTTTTTGTGCCAAAAGCTTGACAAAAATAAAATGTTCGAAGTGGCTCGATCATTTATGGAGAGCGAGATAAAAAAATTTTCTAACCCTCCTTTTTATTTAGCTTTACCCCGTACCAATTTTGCTATCCCAATTTGGAAATTTTTTGTATTGAAATAAACTTTGTTAAACTCTCGCGACGCCCGGCCCCGAATAGGGGTTTCGTGGGAGAGGGCGTCGCCATTGCCACTTTCGCAAAATTTGGTGCGGGGTTGACTTGATTTTTTTAAAATTTAATGCTAAAAATAAGTTAGAAAACTAACATCTAATATCTAAAATATAATAGTATGAACGGAGGAAATTTCACCCATAAATCTCAAGAAGCAATAATTCGTGCCCAAAACTTTGCCCAAGAAAGAGGGCAACAGCAAATTGATGCTTTGCACCTGCTTTTTTCTTTGCTTTCCCAAGAAGAAAGCATTGTTTTAACTATTTTACAGAGGTTGGGAGTTGATATTGAAAGATTAAAAAAACAGATTGAATTTGCTTTAGATAAAATCCCGGTTGTTTATTCTCCTCAAGCATTTGGCCAGTTTTATTTAACCCAGGATATGGCACGGGTTTTAGAAAAAGCAAAGCAAGAAGCAATGAAAATGGGCGATGAATTCATTTCTATTGAGCATTTATTTTTGGCACTCTTGGGTGTTGATACTAAAGCCAAAGAGATTTTAGAGCAGGCAAGATTTGTCCAGGCCGGCGGAACAACCACCTTGGAAGTTGGCAAATTGAGCTATGAAGATTTCTTGAAAATTTTAGCCCAGATTCGAGGTGGAGCCAGAATTACTGATCCGGAACCAGAATCGAAATATCAGGTAATTGAAAAATATGCCCAAAATTTAACCGAATCGGCTCGTCAAGGAAAATTAGATCCGGTTATTGGCAGAGAAAATGAAATTCGCAGATTAATGCAGGTGCTTTCCAGGAGAACCAAAAATAACCCGGTTTTAATTGGCGAAGCCGGAGTGGGGAAAACAGCCGTAGTTTGGGGTTTAGCCCAAAGAATTATCAAAGGCGATGTGCCAGAAAGCTTGAGAGAAAAAGAAATCATTGCCTTGGATTTGGGTGCTCTGGTAGCCGGCACCAAATACCGGGGAGAGTTTGAAGACAGGGTCAAGGCCCTTCTTAGAGAATTAAATCGAGCGGCCGGCAGATATATTTTATTTATTGATGAACTTCACACTTTGGTGGGGGCTGGCGCGGCTGAAGGCGCCATCGATGCTTCAAATTTATTAAAACCGGCCCTATCTCGCGGAGAATTAAGAGCAATCGGCGCCACCACATTAAAAGAATATCAAAAATATATTGAAAGAGATCCGGCTTTGGAAAGAAGATTCCAGCCGATTTATGTTCAAGAACCCTCGATTGACGACACCATCGCTATTTTGCGAGGGATCAAAGAGAAATACGAACTGCACCACGGAGTGAAAATTAAAGATTTAGCACTGGTTGCCTGCGCTCAGTTGGCAGCCAGATACATCACTGATAGATTTTTACCCGATAAAGCAGTTGATTTAATGGACGAAGCGATGTCGGCTCTGAGATTAGAGATTGAGTCGGAACCAACGGAATTGGATCAATTAAAAAGAGAAATCCAAAAATTGGAAATTGAAAAATTGGCTTTAAAAGATGAAAAACCGCTTGCCACAAAAAGAAAATTAAAAGCCATTGACCGGGCTTTGGCGGATTTGAAAGAAAAAACTAAAGACTTGGAGTTAAGATGGAAAACCGAAAAAGAACTAATTGAGAAAATTAAAAATTTAAAAAAAGAAATTGACGAACTTACTTCTCAATTGGAATTTGCTCAGAGAGGAGCCGATTTTCAAAAAGTGGCCGAAATTAAATATGGAAAAATTCCCGAATTTTTGAAAGAATTGCGCCAAACTGAGAAAAAATTAGTTAGAATTCAAAAGAAACAAAAAATTATCAAAGAAGAGGTGGCAGAAGAAGATGTTGCTCAAGTGGTTTCCAGATGGACGGGAATTCCGGTTACAAGATTAATTGAAGCCGAAGCCAAGAAATTGGAAAGAATGGAAGATATCTTAGAAAGAAGAGTAGTTGGTCAAGACCGAGCCCTTTCAGCTGTTGCCAGTGCCATTCGTCGTTCCCGAGCCGGAATTTCAGAAGAAAAAAGACCCCTGGGCTCATTTATGTTTTTGGGTCCTACCGGAGTGGGGAAAACCGAAACCGCTCGGGCGTTGGCTGAATTTTTGTTTAACGATGAAAATGCTTTGGTTAGATTGGATATGTCCGAATATATGGAAAAACATACTGTTTCAAAAATTATCGGAAGCCCGCCGGGCTATGTTGGTTATGAAGAAGGGGGACAATTAACCGAAAAAATCAGAAGAAGACCTTATGCGGTGATTTTGTTAGATGAAGTCGAAAAAGCCCATCCGGAAGTTTTTAATATTCTTTTGCAAATTTTAGAAGACGGAAGATTAACCGACGCTAAGGGAAGGACAGCTTCTTTCAAAAACGCCATTTTAATTATGACTTCCAATGTGGGCTCTGAATACATTGCCCAAATGGGTCAAATTGGATTTTCACCAGAAGAAAAAGATTCTCAGCGCCAATCTCTGAAAGAAAAAGTTTTGGAAGCGTTAAAAGAACAATTCCGACCCGAATTTTTAAACCGGCTCGATGAAATTATCATTTTTAATTATTTAGACAAATCAGAAATCAAAAAGATTGTTGAACTGGAGTTGAAAAAAGTCAAAGAAAGATTAGAGGATAAAAAAATTAAAATTGAATTTAGCGTCCCGGCCAAAGAACTTTTAGTAGAAAAAGGATTTGACCCCAATTTGGGAGCCAGACCTTTAAAAAGAGTAATTCAAAAATTAATTTTAGACCCTCTTTCTTTAAAGATTGTTTCTAGCGAGATTAAAGAAGGAGACGGTGTTTTTGTTGATTTGGAAAAAGAAAAAATTGCTTTCAAAATACTTAGCACGTTAACTAAAAGAGTTAAAAAAGAAAGAGAAAAGGTTGCTGTTTAAAGGTGACTGTCACCATGAATAAATTTGTTCGTAAATTTTTAAAATCGTGCAAAAAAAGAAGGAAATTTTAAAAAAGAAAAATGTGGAAAAATATTTTTAAAATTATTATTGTTTTTGTAATAGGAATGATAGGTGGAATTTTTGCTGACCAAATTTTCTGGCCTTATTTTATAGAAAGACCACTTTTTTATCAATATCGTTTAGAGCAAAACCCGATTTATATAACAGAGAGAAAGGAAATTTTTATCCAAGAAAATGTCGCCTTAACGCAAGCCATCGAAAAAGTTGAAAAATCAATCGTGACGATAGAATCGAAATCCAAAGCCGGGAAAATTTTAGAAGGTTCAGGATTAATTTTAACCTCTGACGGATTAATTTTAACTTTATCTGATTTAGTTCCCTTGGGCTGGGAAACAAAAATTTTTTGGGATAACAGAGAAGTTATCCCCAAAGTTTTGCAAAGAAAAAATAATTTGGTTTTATTAAAGATCGAAGAAAAGAACTTAGCGACTGTCTCTTTTGCTGATTTTGAAAAAATAAAATTGGGAGAAAGAGTTTTTTTGTTAGGGGTAGTTTCCGAAAATAATTTAGAAAAAATGGTAGTTAATGAAGGAGTTATAAAAACCTTCGATGAAAAATTAATCCAGACAAATATCTCTG
>Ga0180009_10006022_pt1 | contig 12832 bp, 13 predicted proteins | sample OS_PC_MetaG_FD_123537 | JGI IMG/M metagenome (GOLD analysis project Ga0180009, IMG submission 123537) | Groundwater microbial communities from the Aspo Hard Rock Laboratory (HRL) deep subsurface site, Sweden - OS_PC_MetaG | ecosystem: Environmental > Aquatic > Deep subsurface > Groundwater...
CGGAAAAAGTCATCAAGACCTGCCCCGTGCCGGTGCTGTCCATCAATCCTTACCGCAAGCGGGAAAACCAGGAATAATAACGATTCCCCGGGCCGGGGCCGACAGGCCCGGCCCGGGGATTTTTCCTTTTAGCTATCCCCCTACCCTTCCCCGGGCTCCCCGTCCAGGGCCTTCAGGCATCCATCGCTTTTCCGTTTCCCGGTTTCGCAAAACCCGCCCAGAAATTCCCGGACCTCGCCCAACAGGCGCTCGGCCTCGTCCCCGCGATTCCCGGAAAACAGCCCGGAAAGCTCTCCTGCGGTTTCCATGAACCGGTCCAGCATGTCCCCGGCAAAGGGGTTTTCCGAAATGAGGTCCCGGTACAGGCGCACATCCTGGGCGAAAAGGCGGCCCACCAGGGAGAGCTTCAACCGGAACAGAGGCGTGGAAAAGGGCAGGATCTCCTCGGGATGGAGATCCATCTTGTGGAGGGTCCGGGCCAGGGTGATGGTGATGAAATGGTTGACGGCCTGGACCAGGGCCATCTTCTGATCATGGGCCACAGGGTCACAGACCTGGACCTCGGCCCCGGCCCGGGTGAAAAGGTCCGAGAGCCGCCCAGCCCAGTTCCGGCCCCGCACCGGGCAGAGCACCACGTTCTGGCCGGAAAGGGACTCCGGGGCCGGGCCGAACAGGGGGTGGCAACCCACCACCTCGGCCCGGGTGGAGGCTTCCATCTTCCGGCAGACCTCGGCCTTGAGGGAACACAGGTCCATGAGCAGGGAATCCGGGGCCAGGAGGGGCCCCAGAGTCTCCGCCGCCGCCAGGGCCGCAGGAAGGGGAAGGGAGAGAACCACCACATGGCTTTGCCGGGCCATCTCCTCCGGGGTCAGCTCGGTTCTCCTCCCGGAAACCAGGACCCGATGCCCCTGGTCCTGCAGAAGTTTTTCGAACCACCGGCCCATCTGGCCGGTCCCCCCAAAAATTCCGAAGGTAAAGTCAGATTCCATGGGCTCCTTCCTGAAAAGGACTCAGGCTATCCCAACGCCCTCTGGCGAAGGAGAAAATCGGCCAGGACCAGGCAGGTCATGGCCTCGCACACCACGTTGATCCGGGGAATGGCGCACACGTCGTGGCGGCCCTTCACCGTCAGGGTGGCCGGACGGTTGTCCAGGTCCACGGTCTGTTGCAGAACCCCGATGGAGGGAATGGGCTTCACCGCCACCCGGGCCACGATGTCCTGGCCGCTGGAGATGCCCGCCAGGATGCCTCCCGCGTTGTTCCCGGCAAACCCTTCCGGGGTGATGGGATCGTTGTTCTTTGACCCCAAAAGCCGGGCCGCCGAGAATCCCGCGCCGATCTCCACGCCCTTCACCGCGCCGATGCCCATGAGGGCATAAGCCAGGGCCGCATCCAGCTTGTCGAAAACAGGCTCCCCCAGGCCGGGGGGCACCCCCGTGGCCCGGACCTCCACCACGCCGCCAATGGAATCCCCGGCCTTTTTCACCTCTTCCACCCGTTGGGCCATGGCCTGGGCCGCGTCCGGGTCCGGGCAGCCGTAAGCGTTGTTGGCAGCCTCGCCGGGCACGATGTTTTGGGCCGCGACACCCCCCATCTCCAGGGTCCAGGCATTCACCGCGATCCCGGCCGTGGCCAGGAGTTTCGCCGCCACCGCGCCCGCAGCCACCCGGGCGGCCGTCTCCCGGGCCGAGGCCCGGCCCCCGCCCCGGAAATCCCGGACGCCGTACTTGGCCTGGTAGGTGTAGTCGCCGTGGCCCGGACGAAACAGGCGGGCGATATCGTCATAGCTTTTGGACCGGGCGTCCGCGTTCTCGATCATGAGGGAAATGGGGGTGCCGGTGGTCACGCCCTCGAACAGGCCGGAGAGGATGCGGACCCGGTCCGGCTCCTTGCGGGTGGTGCTGGCCTTGGTCTGGCCGGGGCGGCGGCGGTCCAGCATGACCTGGATGTCGTCCTCTGAAAGGGGCATCCGGGGCGGGCAACCGCACACCACGGCCCCCAGGGCCGGCCCGTGGGATTCCCCCCAGGTGGTCACGGTGAATATTTTTCCGAAAGTGTTGCCGGACAAGGCGTCCTCCTGTCAGGGTTTGCAGCCCTTTTCCTCCACCCACCGGGCCACCCGGGCGGCAGTCTGTTCCGGAGAAAAGGCGTCGCTGTCCAGCTCGTGGTGGGCGGCGTCCCGATACAGGGGCAGACGCTCGGCCAGCACGGCCTCGATCTCGTCCGCCGCGCTCAGGGCCCCGGTGAGGGAGGGGCGCTGGTCTTCCGTTTTTTCGTCCAGGCCCAGGCGTTTCCGGATGGTGGCCGGATCAGCCGTGAGCCACACCACCAGGCCGGTCTTCTTCATCACCGCCCGGTTGTCCGGGTCCAGGACCGCGCCGCCACCGGGCGACACCACCAGGCCGGGCGTCCGGGCGAGATCAGCCAGGATCTCCTTTTCCTTTTGCCGGAACGCGGCCCAGCCCTGCCCCTCCACCATCTTTGCAATGGTGGTCCCGGTGCGGAGGAAGAATTCCTCGTCCGCGTCCACAAAGGGCCGGGAGAGCAGGTGAGCCAGGACCCGTCCCGTGGTGGTCTTGCCCGTACACCGGTACCCCACCAGATACACGTTCCCCGGGCATTGATCCTCTTTTTTCACGAAAGCGGTTTTCTCTTCCATAGCGCAAACTCCCGCCCTGACCAAGTCAGCGATAAAATTTTCCCAGTTCGTCCCAGAACCCGGGAAAGGATTTGGCCACACAGTCCGGGTCCCGGATGACCGTGCCCGGCGCGGCCAGGCCGGCCACGGCAAAGCACATGGCCACCCGGTGGTCGTCAAAGGTGTCGATGGCCGCCGGCCGGGGCTTGCCGCCCTCCACCAGCAGGTCGTCCCCCCGGACCTCGGCCCGGATGCCCATTTTCGACAATTCCCCGGCCATGGCCGAGAGGCGGTCAGACTCCTTTTCCCGCAGATGCCCCACGTTTTTGATGAGGGTTTCGCCTTGGGCAAAGGCAGCCACCATGGCCAGGGTGGGAGCCACGTCGGGCATGTCCCCCATGTCCGCCTCGATGCCCACGAGGGCCCCGCCCGTGACCCGGATACCCTCGGGAGTGTCTTCCATGCGGCAGCCCATGCGCTCAAAAAGCCGGGCCAGCCCCACGTCGCCCTGGACGCTGTCCGGGTGGAGCCCCCGGACGGTCACCGAGGCTCCGGTGACGGCTGCGGCGGCCCAGAAGTAGCTCGCAGCCGAGGCGTCGGCCTCCACCTCGTACTCCCCGGGCCGGTACGCGGCCGGGGGCACGGAAAACCACTCGTAGCCCCGGCGGTCCACCCTGGCTCCCAGGGTTTCCATGGCCGCCACGGTCATGTCCAGATAGGGCCGGGACACCGGGCCTTGGGACACCTCGATTTCGAGGCCGTTTTCCGTGCACGGGGCCATGAGCAACAGCCCGGACAGAAACTGGCTGGACAGGTGGCAGTCCACCCGGGTGCGGTTCTTGGCGATGCGCGTGCCCGTGATCCGGACGGGCGGGCACCCCCCCGGGCTTTCGGCCACAACAGGCACCCCCAATAGCAAAAGGGCATCCACCAGGTCGCCGATGGGCCGTTGCTTCATGCGGCCCGAGCCAGTGAGCAGATACTCCCCCTGGCCCAGGGCCGCCACGGCGGTCAGGATTCGCATGGACGTGCCCGAGTTGCCCAGGTCCACGGGCCCGGCGGCCGGCGCGGGCCGGGGGCCCGCCCCCTCCACGGAAAACCCGTCCGAAAGGTCCTCGATGCCCGCCCCCATGGCGCGGAGCCCCCGGGCCGTGAGGAGCGTGTCCTGGCTCTTCAGGGCGTTTTTCACCAGGGAGCGCCCCCGGGCCAGGGCCGAGGCCACCAGGAGGCGATGGGTGTAACTCTTGGAGCCCGGCACCGAAACCGCCAGCGATTTCGCCGTCCCGGGCTGAATGGTCTTTTCCTTCATGAACGCCTCGTTGCTTGCTTTGGAGCGGTTGCCAGGAGAAATGCCAGATCCCGGCGGCCTTGACTCTTTTCTCTTTCCCATGGAGGCCGAAGGGGGTGAGCCTCCTTGGTTGGAAGGTAAAAAAATCCCCCCTGTCCCCCCTTTTCAAAGGGCGGGACCCGGCTTGGACCTTGGTTCAAAAATACCATCCTTTTGACGACCGCTCTACCCAAGATCCTTGCCGGGGCCATCTTTCGGAAACAACGGCCTCAGGGTTTCGCGCCCAGTGCCGCCAGGACCGTTTTGCGCATGATCGTAACAGGAGCCTCCAGGCCGGTCCAGGTCTCGAACTGCAAGGCTCCCTGGTAGATGAACATGGCCGCGCCGTTCACCGTGGGGAGGCCCTTTTGTTTCGCTTCCCGGAGGAAACGGGTTTCCAGGGGATGGTACACGGCGTCCATGGCCACCATGCCGGACCGGAAGAACTCGGCCGGCACCGGGGTCTTGTCCTCCAACGGGGCCATGCCCAGGGGCGTGGCGTTCACCACGATTTCGCAGGGAACGTCTAGGACCCGGCCCATGGGCACGGGCTCGCTGCCCAGCTCTCCGGCCAGCTTTTTCGCCTCTTCCAGATCCTCGGGCCTATGGACCACCGTGACCCGGCAACCCCGGGCCGCCAGGCCGTGACCAATGGCCCGGGCCGCGCCGCCGCTCCCCAATAGCGTCACGGCCTTGCCCGCCACAACGGCCTTTTCCTCCAGGGCCCGGACCGCGCCGGGGCCGTCCGTGTTTTTCCCCACGAGGCGGCCGTTTTCATTCACCACCGTGTTCACGGCGCCCATGCTCCGGGCAGCCTCGTCCACCTCGTCCAGGTATTCCATGACCCGGACCTTGTGGGGGATGGTGACGCTGGCGCCCCGGATGTTCAGGGTCCGCACCGCCGCCATGGCCGGACCGATCTCCGGAACGCGGAAGGCCAAGTACACGCCGTTGTATCCCGTGTGGGCAAAGGCCGCGTTGTGCATGATGGGGCTCTTGCTTTGGGCCACGGGGTCCCCGAACACGCAGAAGAGCCGGGTTTCGGTGTCCGGGAAAAGCACGGAACCGGATGAATCCGCCATGTTCATTTCCCTTTCATCCCGCGTTGGCGTCGGCCTGGGGGTAGGACCCCAGGCTCTTGATGAATGCGCAGGTCTCCTGCATCTTCCGGTACACCTCGGCCACGGGCGGGTCCTCCATGTGGCCTTCCACGTCCACGAAGAACTGGTAGTGCCACGAAGCGCTCTTGGAGGGCCGGGATTCCAGCTTCACCATGTTCACCCCGGAGGCCGCGATGGGGGCCAGGGCGTGATACAGGGCGCCGGGCACGTGGGCCGTGGCAAACACCAAGCTGGTCTTGTCCCGGCCCGTGCGGGGGGTGCGCTCGTCCCCGATGACCAAAAAACGCGTCACGTTGTGGGCCGAGTCCTGGATATGGGAGGCCAGGACCAACAGGTCGTATACCAGGGCGGCCTGGCTGCCGGCGATGGCTGCGGACCCCGGAGTTTTTGCGGCCTTTTGAGCGGCCTCGGAAGTGCTCCGGCATTCCTCCAGGCGCACGGAGGGCATGTGCCTGCGCAGCCACTCGCGGCACTGGGGAAAGGCGTGGGGGTGGGAGTAGATGACCTTCACCTGGTCCGGGCCCGTTTCCCGGGACAGGAGATCATGACTGATGGGCGTGTAGATTTCGGCGCAGATGAGGAGTTCCGAGGTCTGGAACAGGTCCAGGGTATGGTTCACCGCGCCCTCGATGGAGTTCTCCACAGGCACCACGCCGAAGTTGCTGTTCTTCTTTTCCACCTCGTCAAACACGTCCCGGATGGTGGCCTGGGGCACGAAGGTGGTGGCCTGGCCGAAGTGGTTCATGGCCGCCAGATGGGTGAAGGTGGCTTCCGGGCCCAGGTAGGCGACCTTCATGGGCTTCTGGATGCGCCGGGACGCGGCCATGATCTCCGTGTACACGTACCGCAGCGTCTCCTGGGGCAAGGGCCCGGTGTTCAGTTCGGCCAGACGGGCGAGCACCGCCCGCTCCCGGGGGAGATCCACCACGGGAAGATTTTTGCCTTTTTTGATTTCACCGATGGCCCGGGCCAGGTGCAGCCGTTGGTTGATGGCCGCCACGATGGCCCGGTCCGCCTCGTCGATCCGGCTCCTGAGCTCCTCCATGGAGAGGCTCTGAAGCTCCTGGGGAATTTCGTCAATGGCGTTCATTTTTCCGTGATGGTCTCCTCGATCTTGTAGCCGAAGTGGCGGCCGCCCTCTTCCAGGGCCACCAGGACCCGGTCGCCGGGGGCAAGCCCCACCACCGAGGCGGCAGAGCCGTCGGGCCGCACCAGGCGGATGGTTTCGGCGTTCTGGAGAATGGTGGTGATGCGCCTGCCGTCCCCGGTCTCTGCCACCACCAGAAGCAGCGGCCGCTTTTCGATTTTGAGCCGCCCCACCACGGCTGTGGAGGTTTTCCCCTCGTGGTCGGTCACCAAAACCTCATCCCCGGCGGAAAGCTCCGAGAGATACCGGGTCCGGCCGTCCGGGGTCCGGGTGTAGGCATGGACCGCCCCGGCGTTCACCCGGAAGGGCCGGGCCGCCACATAGGGGTTTTCCAGGCTTTCGGCGTGGACCAAAAAAAGGGCCGAGGCGGAATTGCCCACGAGCATGCCCTCCCCGGTTCCCATGGACGTGCAGGTGTCCACGCACACCCGGTCCCCCATGCCAACGGGCTTGATCCTGGTGATGGAAGCCTCCACGAGCGGCGTCCGGCTCCCGGCGCTTTTCAGCTCCGTCAGGATGCCTTTCAGGGTCTTCGCGTCCGTTGTTTCCACCAGCACGCCCCACACCCCGTGCTCCAGGACCCCGGCGGCGGTCCGGGCGTCCTCCAGGCTGGAGACCCGGTGCACCACCCGGGCCTTGCGGGCCACCAGGTTCTCCAGGGGGATGATGCTCCAGTCCGGGGTGTCCACCACCACCGGGCCCTGGGCCGCCTTGGCCAATACTTCCGCCTCGTCCTCCTGGCCCTTCACGGTCACGAAGAACACGTCCCGCTCCGGCACCAGGTCCCCGTCCTTTGCTATGACCGGCACCCGGCCCAGGGCCCGCACCTTTTCCGCGTATCCCTCGGGCGCCATCACCGCGTCCGCCCCGCCCTCCAGGGCGGTGGTGACGAGCTTCTTGTCCCAGGGATCCACACGTACCCAGATCGTCTTCATCTTGTCCCCGTTTTCTCTTTCCTCAGGAAAGGATCTTTAGGGCCTCCTCCACCGAGGCGTTTTTGTGCACGATGGCGGAAATGGCCCGGGTCATGGCCGTGGGGTCCGCGTGCTGGAACACGTTCCGGCCGATGGAAGCGCCGGAGCCGCCCGCGTCCATGGCGCCCCGGAGCATCTCCAGGATATCCCGTTCGCTGTTCATCTTGGCCCCTCCCGCGATGACCACGGGCACGGCGCAGCCCGCCACCACCTCGTGGAAGGTATCCGGCGAGCCGGTGTAGGGAACCTTCACGATGTCCGCGCCCATCTCGTTGCCCAGGCGGGCGGCGTGCTTCACGTATTTCACATCGTACTCGTTTTCGATCTTGTCGCCCCGGGGGTAGATCATGGCCAGGAGCGGCATGCCCCAGGTGGCGGCCTCGTAACTCACCCGGCCGAAGTCCTTCAACATCTCCTTTTCCATGCCGTCGCCCAGGTTCACGTGGATGGACACGGCGTCCGCGCCCAGGCGGATGGCCTCCTCCACGGAGCACACCAGGCTCTTGGAATTGGGGTACGGCGAAAGGCTGGTGGACGCGGACAGGTGGATGATGAGCCCGATGTCCGGCCCCTCCCCCCGGTGTCCGGCCATGACCAGGCCCTTGTGCTCCACCACGGCGTTGGCTCCCCCGACAGCCACGGCGTTGACGGTCTTCTTCATGTCCACCAGCCCGTCGATGGGGCCCACGGAGATGCCGTGGTCCATGGGGACGATGACGGTATGGCCCGTGTTCCGGTCCTTGATCCGCTCCAGGCGGATCTGTTTGCCCACGATGCTCATTGCTTTTGCCTTTCTTCCTGGTTTCCGGTGCGCCCCTCGGCGGTCCCGGCCTGAAAAATGAAAAAGGGCCGTGGAGATTTTTTCGTCTCCACGGCCCTTGAAGGCAAAAACGCCGTGGAGCCTATTGGCCTGCCACGGCGGGTTGCGCGCTTGTTTTTTGGGCTATTTAGCGGCGCGCCCCTCCCGGCAGACCGGTGGCGTAATAAAAATAGCCACAATAAAAAAATCCGCCGAGATGGTTGCGAAGCATGGGATGCCCTTTCCGAAGGTTCCTGACTCTTTACTCCATGGCCAAAACCCGTGTCAATGCTTTTTTCAGCAGGTCATCCCCCGGGCTTGTCAATAAACCCGTAACGACCCATGCCGGGTGCCCAGGACCTCCAGGGTGTCGTTCACCACCACGAAGGCTGCGGGGTCCAGGGAAAAAACCAGGTCCTTCATCTTGGCCAGTTCGGTCAGGGTGATGACGCTCATGATGACTTCCTTGTCCTGGCCCGAATACCCCCCCATCCCGTGGAGCAGGGTGACGCCCCGGTCCATGGAAGCCAGGATGAGATCGGAGATCTCCCGGGACCGGTCCGAGACGATCATCACCACCTTCTTCCGGTTGAACCCCGTGATGACCGCATCCGTGACCCGGCCGGACACGTACACGAACACCAGGGAGTACAGGGCCAGGGTGAGGTCGAAGACCAGGGCCCCGGCGGTCAGCACCACGGCGTTCAACATGGCCACCACCCCGCCGATGCGCAGGGACCATTTCATGTGGATGTACACGGAAAGGATGTCGAGCCCCCCGGCCGAGCCCCGGGACCGGAGGATGAGCCCTCCTCCCGCGCCGCAGATGACCCCGGCCAGGATGGCGGCCAGGAAGGGATCTCCGATGGGAAAGGCAGGCACCTTCACCAGGGCGGCCGCTGCGGAGAAAATGCCGATACCCAGGATCGAGTAGGCGATGAAGGTCCGGCTGATTCCAAAAAAGCCCAGGATGGCCAGGGGGAGGTTCAGGATCAGGTAGAGCGCCCCCACGCCCAGGACGGGCCAGAGGTAATGGAGCATGAGGGCCACGCCCGTAAAACCGGCGGCGATGAACTTCTGGGGCACCAGGATGCCGTTCAACCCCACGGCGTACAACAGGGCCCCGGCGGTGATGAGAGCCACGTTGGAAAGAACGCTCCGGACCGGGATGTGACCGGCGCTGCCTGTGTCCGCCGGGATTTCGCAAAAGTTTTCCGTCATTTCCTTTCCCGTGAAGGCTTCTTTTCCGGCCTTCCCTCCCCGCCCCTGTCCGCCGGGCCTCCGGATCGGCTCCGGCCGGAGGAGGTTTTGGGCCCGCCCCCTTCCAGGAGCTTTTGGACCTCTTTTTCCGACAATATGCGCCAAGCCCCGAGGGCCAGGTCGCCGATGTGGATGTGGGCGATGCGCACCCGTTGCAGAGACGCCACATCGTGCCCGACATTCCCCAACATTCGCCGGATCTGGCGGTTCATACCCTCCTGGAGTACCAGGGAGAACTTCCGGCGGGAGATCCGCTGCACCCGGGCCGGCCGGGTTTGTTTCCCCAGAACCTCCATGGGCCTGGCCAGGCGTTCCAGATCCCGGTCCGCTAGGTCATAGCGGGTCTCCACCACGTATTCCTTCTCATGATCAAAAGAGGGATGGGACAGGCGGTGATGCAGTTCGCCGTTGTCCGTGAGAAGGATCAGTCCGGTGGAGTCCTTGTCCAGGCGGCCCACGGGGTAGAGCCGGCGGCCCAGGTCCACCAGTTCCAGGACGATCTTCTCCTGGGGCTGGCTGCAGGAGGTCACGTAGCCTTGGGGCTTGTTCAGGGCGATGGTCACGCGCTCCGGGACGATGGTCAGGAGCTTGCCGTCCACCTCCACCCGGTCGGTCTCCGGGTCCACGGAAAAGCCCGGGGTGGTGATGACCTCGTTGTTCACGGACACCCGTCCGGCGGCGATCCACTCCTCCCCGGTCCTGCGTGAGCAGGCCCCGGCGTGGGACAGGAATTTCTGGAGTCTCATCATGGGGGGAAAGTAACGGCCCGGGGCGATGGGGTCAAGCGTTCATACCGGAGCACACGGCCAGGACCAGGCCTTCCAGAATGATTCCGGGGTCCTGGGCCGAGGATTTGAGCTTCCGGTCTGCGGCCAGAGCCAGGGAGAGGTAGTGGAGAAGCTCCTTCTGGCTGAACTTCCCGGCGGTCTGGAGGCCCAGGAACACGGGATACGGGGAACCGCCCTTGGACAGGACCAGGTCGGTGTCTTCCTTTTTTTTCTTGCCCTTGGCCCTGACAATGAACCCCTCCTCCACCCAATCCGCAGCCAGGTCCCTGGCCTCCTTGTCAAAAGCATCGACTCCGGGCATGACTCGATCTTTGAATTCCTGAAAATTCATGGCCATGGACCAGCCGGCGGCATGGGGGCTTTCCAGAAACCGGCGGGCCACCAGGAATTTACGGACCTGGTTGGCGAACGCGGACAGGACCTGGAGGGGAAAATACCCGCCGTCCAGGAGCGAGGCGAGTTCGGACAGACTCTGCTCGAACTTCCTTTCGAACAGAGCGCCGGTGAACACGTACACCGGATCGGTCCTGCGGCTGGCCACGGCCTTTGCCACGTCCGAAGCCGTGATCCGCTTCCGGTCCCCGACAAAGGCGGCGAGCTTCTCCAGGGTGGAGACAAACCCCCTCAAATCCGCATCTATACGCTCCTCCAGGGCTTGGAGCGCGGCTTTTTCCAGGGTCTTTCCCAGGGGGGAGAGAACCTGGTCCGCAATGCGGGACAGCTCCCGGCCCCGGGCCTCGCGTTCCGCGAACCGCTGGCCCCCGGGCACGGTGCAGTCCACCACCAAGCCCGTGTCCTTGATGTGCTTGTAGATCTTTTTCCGCTTGTCCGCCGTGGGGCTGGTGATGACCAGGACATTTTGCCCGGGCGCTCCCTTTTCCAGGGCGGAAAGCATGATCCCCGCCTCGTCTGACGACCTGGCGGTCATGCCCTTTTCCAGAATTAGGGAAAGGGCCTGGGATATCCAGGGGCCGTCGGCCTTTCTGTCCACAGAGTCGGGGAGCGCGGCAAGGGGTTCGGCAGGGGAAAGATCCCCGGGCTCCAGGCGAAGGGCCGTCAGGAAATCCAGGACCAGGCGGGCGGCCTTGAACGCCTCCCCATCCTCGTGGGCCTGGCGGGCCCGGTCCAGGAGGTCCGTGGCCGTGGCCCCGGAAATAAACACCCGGGAGTCGGTCCATACCACCGCCTTGATCCCGGCGAACATGGGGAAGGTGAACAAGGCGGAAACCACGGCAGAGGCCCCCACCCTGCCGCCGTCCATCTCTTCCAGGTTGAAGTCCCGCTGGTCCTCGGGCACCAGGGCGTCCACCAGGACCCGGGCCGCCTCCTTGCACAGGTACTCGTCCCCATGGGCCAGGTACACGGGCAGGGGGTTCCCCTTGATTCCGGCCAGATGTGCGGCCAGTTCCTTTAGGATGATCTCCATCAGGCCGGACGCCTTTTTTTCAGGAAAACCAGGAGACCGGCGGAACTCGCCAGAATCAGAAGGGCCGCCACCTGGGACGGGGACAGGACCCCGGCCAGGTATCCGCCCCGGTAGTCTCCCCGGAAGAACTCGATGAAAAAACGCATGACCGCATACAGGAGGGTGTAGGTGAAGAACACTTGGCCGTCGAAGCGCTTCCGGGGCCGGACCAGGTAGAAGATGATGAGGAACAGGACGAAGTTCCCCAGGGCCTCGTAGAGTTGGGTGGGGTGGAGGGGCACTCCCAAGGGGGCCAGACCCTGGGGGTTGGTGAAGGTCACGGCCCAGGGAAGATCGCAGACCTTGCCGTAGCAGCAACCGGCGGAAAAACACCCCAACCGGCCAAAGGCGTGGCCCAGGGGGATGACCGGGGCGATGAGGTCCGCAGTCTTCCAAAGGGGCATTTGGTGGCGGCGCAAAAAGAAAAAGTACACAGCCGCCGCGCCCAGGAACCCGCCGTAAAACACCAAGCCCCCGTGCCAAAGCCGGAAAATCTCCAGGAAGTCCTGGGAAAATTCCCCGAGATTCAGGAGGATGTAGGCGGCCCGGGAGGCCACGATGCCCGCCAGGAGCATGTAAAAGGCCAGATCCATGATCCGGTCCTGGTCCACGCCCAGCCTTCGGGCCTCCCGGAGGATCAGGCCCAATGCAGCCAAAAACCCCAGGGCAATGAAGAATCCATAGGTGTGGACCACCAGGGGGCCGAGCCGGAAAAGAATGGGATGCATGGGCGCCTCAGAAGGGGTCTTTTTTCAGGACAAAAAGGGCCACCAGGATGCCCACGCCCACGGAAACCGCGCTGTCCGCCACATTGAAGGACGGCCAGTACAGGGTCCGGACGTGGAATTGGAGAAAGTCCACCACCTCTCCCAGGCGAAACCGGTCCACCAGGTTCCCAGCCGCGCCGGCCAGGACCAGGCAAAGGGCGTAGGAAAACCACCTTTCCCGGGCCGGGGTCTTGCAGAACAGGTAAAGAACCAGGCAGGCCGCTGCCATGGACAGACCCAGGAACAGGGCCGTCCGCACCCAGGGGGCGCTGTTGGCGGCCAGGCCGAAGGCCCCCCCTGTGTTGCAGACAAAGGTGAGGTTGAAGAACCCCGGAATGACCGGGATCACTTCATAGGGGCGGATCATCCGCACCACCAGGGCCTTGGTGGACTGGTCCAGGAGCAAAAGGGGCAGCACCACCCCCAAGAGGCGAAAGAGCTTGGTCCGGTTTTCCGGTTGCATGGTCGCGCCCCCTCCTGGTCCGCTATCGAGCCGGGGGCTGGGCCCTGGCCTTGGTTTTTCTCAGACGCGGCCCATGTCCGAAA
>Ga0180009_10006023_pt1 | contig 12831 bp, 8 predicted proteins | sample OS_PC_MetaG_FD_123537 | JGI IMG/M metagenome (GOLD analysis project Ga0180009, IMG submission 123537) | Groundwater microbial communities from the Aspo Hard Rock Laboratory (HRL) deep subsurface site, Sweden - OS_PC_MetaG | ecosystem: Environmental > Aquatic > Deep subsurface > Groundwater...
CGATGCGTTCACACATCAGCCGCACGTCCGGGTGGACCTCGTCGGTTACGTCCCGCGCGGTCCCCCCGGTGCTGATATTGGCGGTGGATTTGAGACACAGCTTCTCACCGGCCGGCGGGACCTCCTCGACCCGGTAGCCCTGCAGCGTGAGTAACCGCTCGGTCATGTCATCGACCGTGATGGCGGTCAGCATCTGCTCGTGCCCGATCCCGCGGCGTGGGTCTTTGTTGACCTCGTCGATCAACTGACGAATGGAGGACGCACCGTCTCCCACGATGTGTGCGGGCTCGCGAAGCGCCGCTGCCACCAGCTCGCCGTCGATCACGAGCACGCGATAGTCGAGTCCGGTCAGCGTCTTTTCCACGATGACGGCATCACAGATCCGGCGCGCGGACGTGTAGGCGGATTCGAGTCCCGCTTCGTCGGAAACGCTCGCCGTGATGCCACGACCGTGATTCCCAATCTCCGGTTTGACCGCGACAGGGTAGCCGATGTCCTCCGCCAGGCGGACGGCCTCGGCGAGGGACTCGGCGATCGCCCCCGTGGGGGTCGGGATCCCGGCCCGCCGCAGAAGCTCCTTGGTGCGGTACTTCTCGTCGGCGATCTCGACGCCGAGCGCGCTGGTGCGGTCGGTCATCGTGGCCTGGATGCGGCGTTGTTTTGCGCCGTACCCCAGCTGAACGAGGCTCACCTTGTTGAGCCGGAGGGCTGGGATGCCTCTGCGTTTCGCTTCCTCCACGATGCTGCGGGTGGACGGTCCCAGCAGATCGTTTTCGCGCAGCTGGGTGAGCTCGGTGACGACCGCGGCGATGTCGAACGGGCGGTTGTCGATCACGGCGTCGACCAGGGCGACCGCCTGTTCACCGGCCAGCATCCCCACCGACTCCACCCGATAGCGGTACACCACGCGGTAGACGCCGCGATCGGAGGTGCTGTAGGTCTTGCCGAACCCGACCTCCATCCCGGCCAGACACTGCAGCTCCAGCGAAACGTGCTCGACGACATGACCCGCCCACGTGCCTCGTCGCAGGCGCTGAATGAACCCGCCGGGCTCTCCCACCGAGCACCCGTGGCTGTACAGCGACGGGATCAGCGAGACCAGGCGGTCCGTGAAACCGGCCAGGGTATCGGTGGGTTGATCCTCGAGCGCGCCGATGTCCAGCAGGAGGAACATGGTCGGATAGCGGCTGTAACGATTCGGCCCCCGGAGGGCGCGGTGTTCGAGAATTTTCAAGCGGTAACCTCTGAGCACTGTCCGTGCCAAGCCATGCCGTGGCGGGCCCCGCCCGCGAAGCCCGTTTCGTTGACGACAATGAGACCAACGTCTGCCTCGGGCTCGATCTGAAGCAGCGCCCAGTCGACGACCTGTCCGGGGGTGCGTCCCTTCTCCAGCTCCGCATAGGCCCGGTAGGCCAACAGGGACCGCACGATGTGCTCGCCGTCCCCGGTCGTGGCGATGGCGCCGTGCGGGCCCGCATAGAGGCCGCAACCCGGCAGCGGCACATCCCCCACACGCCCGCGCAGAACCGTCGTCGTGCCCCCCGAGCTCAGGGCGCCCGCAAAGGTCTGCCCGTCCCAGGCCACACAGCCCACCGTATCACCGCCCAGGACCTCCCGCAGCGGGCGCTCGTAGTTCCAGGCCTGTTCCAGCGCGGCACGTGACCATTCGCCGAGCGGGCCGGCGACGGCCAGCACCTGGCGGAGCCGCTCCTGTGCGGCCGGCGTCGTGGGATCGTAGTCGCCGAAGCCGCAGCGGCGGGCGAAGGCCGTGGCGCCGTCCGCCACCAGCAGCACATGCGGGGTGCCCAGCAGCCGTTTGGCCACGGCGACGGGGTTTCTCACCCGCTCGATGGCGGCCACCGCGGCGAAGTCCCCGGTGCTCGTCATGCAGGACGCGTCCATCTGGACGGTGACGCCGTCGAAGCGAAGATTCGAGCCGGTGCCGGCGTTGAAGCGCGCGTCATCCTCGAGCACCTGCGTCGCGGCGACCGCTGCTTCGAGCGCCCCGTGCTGCTCTGCAATGAGCTCGAGCCCGGCGAGACACGCCCGCCCGGGACCATCCGAGTTTGTCGGATTTGACGCGGAACCCCCATGGCAAACGACGATTGACATGCGGTTCATGTACCGCGGCTCGGCATTGTAGTACAGTGAGATCATCACGGCACACGCTGCAAGGGGCCAGACACGATGTCGACGACCGCGACGAGCTACTACGGGAACTCTACTTGATGCCTCGGTATCTGATCCCCATCGGGGGCAACGAGAAAAAGACAGTTCATTCGGAAATTTTTCGGGAAATGGTCGATTTGGCAGGGGGGGAAAAAGCACGAATCGTCGTTGTGCCGACCGCCAGCGAGGAGCCCACCGCGCGCGCGCGCGACTACCGTGAGCTCTTTGCGGAATTCAACCCGGCGGACATTCAGACCGTCCACATCGGCGAGCGTTCGGACGCCGGATCGGCGGAGCTCGCGCGGATCATCGGCGAGACCACACTCTTCATGTTCGCGGGGGGCGACCAGCTGCGCCTCTCTTCCTTGATCGGCGGCACGCCGCTGCACCGGGCGCTGTTGGAGCGCTATCGGGAAGGTGGCTGTGTCGTCGCGGGGACCTCGGCCGGAGCCGCCGTCATCCCCGAGGTGATGATTTTCCAGAACAACCGCTTCCGGGTCTATCGGAAGGGCGGTCTCGAGATGACCAAGGGCCTGGGGCTGATCCAGGACGTGATCTTCGACACGCATTTCGTACAGCGCTCGCGCATCTCTCGCCTCGTGCACGCGGTGGCTTCCAATCCGGCGCTATTGGGGCTGGGCATCGAAGAGAACACCGGGCTGCTCATCGAGGACGAAACCACGGCGAAGGTCATCGGCACCGGCACGGTCATCGTGCTCGACGGAATCGCCGCCGAGATCAACCACATCGGCTACGCCGAGAACCGCCACCCCTTCGCGCTGACGAACGTGCGCTACTCAATGCTCACCTCCGGCATGGTGTACGATCTCAAGCGCCGGGCGGTGATCGACCCCGGTCCCATCGCTCCGCCCAAGAGCATGGTCCCCAAGCGAAAGCGGCGCCCCCGGAACGGATAAACGGCATTCTGGTGACTTTGGGCCTTCTGCATACGTATCGGGAACGAGGGCTGAGGGGTCAAGATGCGTGGAAGATGCACCTGGTGGTGATAACTTTGGGTGACCATGGAGCCCCCGCAACGCAGTGCCCAACACGCTCCTGATTTGAAAATGACGGCAACGCAGTAGGATATTGCCGTCGACTCTCCCTGCAACAACGCACTCGTGGCCGTGTCAGTGCGGAAGACCGGCAGCCCATCTATCGGCGGAGGACATTCATGACGGCAACTCGGCTCGCAAGGCCTTGGAGGTGCCTGGCGGTGGTCGCCAGCCTGGCCGCACTGTGGGGATGTGGAGAGGTGGCGTCCAACGATGCGGACGCTTCGGGCAATCACAACGAGAATTCGGAGGTCTGCTCGGTAGGGGACAGTCGGTGCCACGGCGGTAACTGGCAGCAGTGCGACCAGGAGGCGTGGCTGGATGTGCGCATGTGCCTGCCACCTGCGTCCACCTGTGATGACGCCCTGGGCTGCCTGGAGTGTGGGCCCGGAGAGCGTTACTGCGATGGGGACACCGTGCGCGACTGCAGCCCCGTGGGAACGGCGGGCGCGATCGTTGAGGTGTGCGACACGGGGTCCGGCGAGTCCTGCAGCCAGGGCCAGTGTCTGGGCGCCTGTGAGGCGGCGGCGGGGCGGCGGGACTATGTGGGCTGCGAGTACTGGCCAACGCCCGTGACCAACTCGCCGGTGGGCGATGAAGGTGGCGTCTTCGAGAACAACTTCGGCGTCGTGGTGCACAACGCCAATGAGCGGCCCGCGACGGTCACCATCGAGATCAGCGGCGCACAGGTGGCCGAGGCCGTGGTGGCACCGGGGGAGATGCACACCTTTGAGCTGCCGATGGTCACCGGGCTGCACATGCCCGTCACCGGGGCGGCCTCCATCCAGCGGAACGGTGCGGCCTACCACCTGACTGCGTCGTTGCCGGTGACGGTGTATCAGTTCAACCCGTTGGACTACGCCCTCGACGGCTCCCACTCCTACTCTAACGACGCGTCGCTGCTGCTGCCCACCCACGTTCTCACGGGCGACTACGTGGTGATGGCGCGGCAGACCTCCGGCGTGCGCCCGGTGGTGCCCGATGGCCAGATGTTCTTCCTGCCCGGCTTTGTGGCCGTGGTGGGCACCGAGGACAACACCGTGGTGACCTTCACCTCGGCGGCGCATACGGCAGGGGGAGAAGGGATCGCGCCCCTCGGCCCGGGCGATCAACAGCAGTTCACCCTCGGTCGCGGGGAGGTGCTGCAGCTCGTGAGCCAAGTGCCCACCACCTGCACGGGGCACCTCAAGGATAATGAATACTGCGACATGGGCGCCCCCTACGACCTCACCGGGTCTATCATCGCAGCGAGCGCCCCCGTGGCGGTGATCGCGGGGCACGACTGCGCCCTGGTGCCCTACGACGTGTGGGCTTGCGATCACCTGGAGGAGCAGCTTCCGCCCCTGCAGACCTGGGGCAAGGAGTTCGTGGTGTCACGCACGGCGCCCCAGCACGACGCGGCGCACCCCGAGGAGCCCAACCTGCTGAGGATCCTGTCGGGCGCCAATGATAACCTCATCACGCTGGATCCACCTCTGCCGGGGGTCGGCGACAGCCTGACTCTGCACCGGGGCCAGTGGCGGGAGCTGCCCACCCACGTCGACGTGCACGTGCGTGGCACGGGCCCCCTGATGATCGGACAGTTCATGGTGGGCCAGGCCACCTATTCACCGCTCTGGGCGGACAACAAGGGGGACCCCTCCTTTGGCATCGTCGTGCCCCTGGTGCAGTATCGCCAGCGGTACACCTTCCTGGCGCCGGAAACGATTCCCCTGAGCTACGTGAACGTGGTCAAGCCCGTTGGCGCGCTGGTGGATACGGTCTATCTCGACGGTGTGCCCATCGAAGAGTCGGCCTTCGGGCCCGCGGTGGGGGGCTCGGCATTTGGGGTGGCGCGGTTGCTCATCGACGGCGGTGGACACGTCATCGAGTCGGACGGGCCGGTGGGTATCTCTGTGTACGGCTACGCCAGCTTCACCAGCTATCTGTATCCTGGGGGCCTGAACCTCAACCACGTGAACCCGGTGATGTGACATGAGAAGTACAACCAACACCCCGGGGTGCGCGATCCTCTGCACCGTTGCGCTGGTTCTCGGCGGCTGCGGCGCTACGGCTGGCAACAACGACAACCAGAACCACCACCTGCTGCCCTCTTGTGGGGATGGAGAGCTGGATCCCGGTGAGCAGTGCGACCTGGGCTCAGACAACGGCGTGACCCCGTCGCCCTGTAGGGAGGACTGCACGCTGACCACCTGCGGCGACGGCTACGTCGGCGGCGGCGAGTGGTGCGACGACGGGGCTGATAACAGCGACGTCGCTCCGGACGCCTGCCGCACGAGCTGCCGGTGGCCCTTGTGCGGCGACGGTGTGGTGGACGGCAGCGAGGAATGCGACGGGGAAAACCTGGCGGGGCGGGGATGTGTCGATTTCGGCCACAGCGGGGGCGAGCTGGCCTGCGACCCGTACTGCTTCTTCGACGCCAGCCGCTGTCTTGACTGTGGCGACGGCCAGTGCGAGCCCGCCGAGGATCGGGATCTCTGCGCCGTGGACTGCGGCGTGGCGGAGATCGCCGCCGGGTCGAGCCACGGGTGCCTGCGTCTGGCGGAGGGCTCCATCCGGTGCTGGGGCCTCTACGGCGTCGTTTCTTCCAGCGCCTTCCCGCTCGACATGTACGGGGTGGAGGGCACAGTACAGCTCTCGGCCCTGGGCGCCCACACCTGCGTGCTGCTGGGCGACGCCACGGTGCAGTGCTGGGGAGAGAACGAAGCCGGCCAACTCGGCGACGGCACCACCCACGGCACCGCCGTGCAGGTGGGGGTCACCGGTTTGTCGAACGTCCTGTCCATTACCGCCGGCGGCGAGCACACCTGCGCCGTCCTCCACGACGCCACTGCCGCCTGCTGGGGAAACAACACCAACGGTCAGCTTGGCGACGGCACCACAATGTCTGCTTTGGCGCCGGTTCCCGTTGCCGACGCCACCGACATCGTTGAGGTGTCCGCCGGTGGGATGCACACATGCGCCGTGCACGCGGACTCCACGGTGAGCTGTTGGGGAGCGGGGAGCTTCGGTGTGCTGGGTCACGGCGACACCGCCGACTCGGCGGTCCCCGTGAAGGTGTCGGGCCTCAGCGGCGTGGTTTCGGTGACCACCGGTCTGTCCCACACCTGCGCCATCCTGGCCGACCAAACCGCCGCCTGCTGGGGTTGGAACGCTGCAGGCCAGCTCGGCGACGGCACCACAGCGGATGCCAGTGAGCCCGCGCCCGTGAGCGGGTTGCCCAACGTCGCATCCATCAGCGCCGGTCTGTTCCACACCTGCGCAGTGACCCGCGACGGCGCTGCCCTGTGCTGGGGTGGAAACAATAACGGTCAGCTCGGCGACGGCTCCACCACCACGCGTTTGCTCCCAACCCCCGTCTCCGGGCTCGGCAGTGGCGTCGCCAGCATGAACACCGGTGCCTACCACACCTGCGCCGTAACCACCGCCGGTGCCGCCCTTTGCTGGGGCAGCAACATGTCCGGTAGCCTGGGCAACGCCACCTACACCGACAGCTCCATCCCCGTTTCCCCGCTGGGATTCTGAAACGCTGGAGCATCACGCTGATCTCCGGTTGCTCTTCCGCCGACCCGCCGCCTACCCAAGGTAAACGGCAGGTTTAGGGAGAAGGCGGGCCGGTGAGCACGCGGACGCTGGGGCCGCGGAGCTCGAGGATCTGGGCGGGCTTTTTGCCGTAGAAGCTCGAAAGGCTGACGTCGGTGCGCCAGACGCGACCGTTGCAGGCGGCGTTGATGCCGTGGCGTTGGCGGCTGTGGCCCACGACGATGCGGTCGGCGTTGACCAGGGCCAGGGCGCGGGTGAGCTCGGCGCAGGCCTTGGGCGTGGGCGCGCCCTTGGATTGGCGGCGGAGCCAGAGCAGGCCGTTGCGGCTCCAGACGACCTCGGGGAGCTGCTTGCGTTCGCCGCGGAGGAAGCGGCGGGTTTCGCGGTTGGCCCGGTCCAGACCGTAGCGGACGTGTGCGGGGAGCAGGCCACCGTGCATGAAGACCGTGCGGCCGAGCTGCAGCACGACCTGACGGTTTGCCAGGAGGCGGGCGTAGGGTCCGCCGGGACGGAAGGCGGCCAGGCGACCGCGGCGCTTTTTCGGGAACAGGGAGAGCGGGCCCTTGGCCGCGCTGGGGGCGAAGCGCGCAAAGGCGCGGAAGCCGCGTTTGGAGACTGAGTGTACCCTGCCCAAAACGTTCATGAGCTCGTGGTTGCCGAGCAGGGGATGCACCTCGCCGCCGGCCTTCTTGGCCTCCGGCCGCAGGGCCTCGAAGAGATCCAGCACGCCCTTGTCGTGGTCTCCACGATCGACCTGGTCGCCCACCTGGACCACGATGAGCCGCCCCCCGACCCAGCGGTCGCGCGCGTCGATGGCGCCGGCGAGACGCAGCGCCCGACGCGCGGCGTCCAGGTCACCATGCAGGTCCCCGATGGCCACCACGCGCCGAACCGCGGTGCCGGGTCGCGGTCGGGGATCTGGGCGCGGACGTGGATCTGGGCGCGATTGCACGGCTGTGGGACGCCCCATGGCCGGCTGCGCGGCCATGGGGGCGGCGGTGGTGTCCTGCTTTCGAGCTGCCGACGGCTCCTTGCCACAGGCGCTCAGCGTCACAAACAAGCAGAGCGCCAGCGTGCATCCTGACTTGCCGCAACGCAGCTGAGCTCGAGCTACGCCCGGAGGTACTGCGCCGGGTTCGACACGACGGCCCCCTGGGGACCACGGATAAAAGACATCCTGCTGACTTTTGGCCATCTGCGTAAGTATCGGGTGCGAGAGCTGAGGGGTCAAGATGAGTGGAATAGGCGTCCGTGGGCCATGCGAGGTGCGTCTGATCCCAGGTGTAGCATGGACCGCGCTTATCCTGCGTAACGATGGGGCAACAGCGATGGCGTCGAGTGATTTACGGTGCGGATCGGCGGCGACGGCGGCGCAGGAAGACCAGCCCCAGGAGCGTGAGGAGGAGCAGGAGCGGGATGGAGCAGGAGGCCGGCTGGGCGCCGGTCTGGCAGGAGCAGCCGCCCTTGGCGGACGGGTTGGGGTCACTGGGGCTTGCGTCGCCCGAGGGGTTGGCGTCGCCCGGGGGGAGGGACCCGTCCCCGGCCACGGCGCCGTCGGCTTGCGGGCCCGCGTCGATGGGCACGCCGGCGTCGTTGCAGACCACGTTGCGCGTGCAGTTTTGCGTCTCGGTGTAGTCGGTGGTGCCGCAGGTCTGCACCTGGATCGTGCCGGTGCACCCGAGGTCGTGGCAACCGCGGGTCTGGGTGCCGGTGGTGTCGCAGACGTCGTCAAAGCCGGCGCATTCGGTCCACTCGTCATCACAGGTCGTGCCGGTGCAGCCGGCCGGATCGCAGTATTGGACGCAGGGGTTGGTGTCCTCGAGATCAAAGGCGCGGGCGATGAAGGCCGCAGACTGGGCCCGGGTCAGGACGCTGTCGGGGCAGAAGGTGTTGGCGCCGCAGCCGTTGGTTACGCACCACTGGCTGAGGGTCTCCACCGCGCGGAAGTACCAGGCGCTTTGGGGTACGTCGGTGAAGGTCGGGGGCGTGGTCGCTGGCTCCAGCGGCCACCCGGTGGTGTTGGTGATGAACACCGCGCCCATGCCCCGGGTGACCGGAGCGAGGGGGCAGAACAGGCCGCCGCCGCAGCCGCTCGTGATGCCCGCGGCGAAGGCGGCCTCCACGTGGGGGAAGTACCACGCGCTCGTGGGCACGTCGGTGAACGACGGCGTGGCGGGCGGGTTGGAGAGGTCGAGGTTGGCCGCGCGAACCAAGAACGCCACCATCATGTAGCGTGTGGTCTCGCAGGTGGGGCAGTACAGGAGCGGTACCGTGGAGCAGCCGTTGGTGATGTTCGCGTGATACAGGGCGGTCATCTCCGGCAGCAGGGGGTTCGTGGGCAGGACGTCCTTGAACAGCTCGTTCTCCGCGCCGGCCACGGGCCCGGGCACGCAGCCCTGCTCCTCGGGCGGGATGTTGCCCAGGAGGTCCTCGTAGGCCTGGATCAGCGTGTAGTAGGGCGGGATGTAAACCTGGCCGTAGGGGTTGACGTTCCGGCGCATGTCAAAGTGGAGGTGGATGGTCGTCGGGGTCCCGCCGAAGGCGTTTGACACCCGACCCAGCCGCTGGCCCTTGGTCACCGTTTGGCCCACCCAGACTTGAATAGAGGCCACGTTCATGTGCAGGTAGCGGTGGCGGATCCCGCTCACCCCTTGCAGGTACACCGAGTAGGTGCCGATGTGCGAGATGGTCCCGTTCTCTGCGGCGACGGCCCAATGGGTGTTGTCGACGCAGGACTGCGGGCGGATATCGACACCCTGGTGGCCGGTGCCTGACGGGCACAGCGGCATGGTCCACGAGCGGGTCTCGCAGTAGTTGTCGCGCCAGGGATAGTCGTAGTTCGAGGCGGCGCATTGGCCCCCACCGCCGCCCTGGCTGCCGCCGGGGTTGTACACCTGGGAGTTCAGGTAGGCGGGCGCCTCCTCAATGGGGAATCGCATGCCCGAAAGATAGTTGGTTTCGTCAAAGAGTCCCGTCCCGCTGCCGGGGATCAGATCACCGGGGGCCTCGTAGGTCTGCGCCACGGCGAGGGGCGCGCCAAGGGAGCCCGTGAGCGCGAAGCACAGCACGACCAGAAACAGGAGCGCGGAGTTATGTTTGGCGTGAATCATGGCTGCCCTCCTGTGGGGAGGAGCGCCAGGGCCGCGGCGAGCTGCTGGGCGTAGCCATCTCCGGTGCAACGTGGGTCGCTAGCGGCCTGCGCGCACTCGACGTTGAGCGTGTAGGCCACCCCGGCCGTGGTGAAGTCGAGCTCCACGATGCCCTGGACCCGGTTGAGTCGAGGCGCGCCCTCGGGCGCTCCGAGGATCGGCACCCCGGGGCGCGTGAATACGACCCGTGAGCCGCTGACCAGCACCGAATGGCCGTCGAGGCGGTAAGAGGCCGCGTACCAGCCCGGACCGCGGCTCAGCACCACCTGCGAGGGGTCCAGGGCAGGGGGCAGGAGCACCGGCAGGTCCGCACCCTGGATACGCTCTCGTTGCTGGGCCGGGAGGCGGTCCCCGGCGAAGGCGGGACGCACGGCGACGGCGGCCCAGTCCACCGGGGCCAATCCCCGGGTGGTGGCTGCTGCGACGGCGGCCAGGGTTGGGCCGGGAACGGCGGTTGTTTGGGCGCTTTGAGATTGAATCACGGGGTCTGCCGGGCCTTGGCACGTCAGCGCGGACAAGGCGACGACGAGCCCCAGCGGAAGGCCAATTTTCCGACGGAAACCTTGCATCACGGACATGACGGATCCTCCTCTCAGCGTCCGTAGAATATCACGGCGCGCATCGGTAATCCAGGTAGGTGCGACTACAGTTTCGCTTTACAGGTTGGAAGCGCCCACGGTAAACTACGGGAAATCGTAAACCGACAATATCGAGGCTCCCCATGAAGACCCTGTTGATTTCCGTATGTGGCTTGACGATGGCCCTTGCCGCAACCGCGGGGTGCGGTGACAGCGGCGCCGGGGACTGTCTCCCGAACGATCACACCCAGTGCGCGCTGGGCATCACCTACTGGATGGACTCCTGCGGCGCCCAGGGCACGGTGGCCGAGGTCTGCGACTGCGGCTGTAACACGGAGTTCACGGGCTGCGACCAGTCCTGCACCTGCACGCCGGAGTGCACGGGCATGGAATGCGGCGACGACGGGTGCGGCGGGAGCTGCGGAGACTGCAACACGGGCGAGAGCTGCACGACGGCCGGGCAGTGCATCGTCTGCACGCCGGACTGCGCCGGGCGGGTGTGCGGCGACAACGGCTGCCAGGGCTCCTGCGGCACCTGCTCTGGTGGCGAGACCTGCGACATGGCCGGGCAGTGTGTAAGCTGCACGCCGGACTGCGCGGGCTTCGAGTGCGGCGACGACGGCTGCGGAGGAAGCTGCGGCGACTGCCTGACCGACGAGACCTGCACCGCGGCGCAGCTCTGCGAAGCGACCGTGTCGGACCTGCTCATTTTCAGCAATTGCGACGTGCCCTATGTGCTCGACGCCGCCCTGGTGTCAGATCAGGCCTACCTGGTGTCGCACTTCGCGCACCTCGTCCAGCAGTACTGCGTCACCGGCAGCTATGACGGCGTCGATATCACTGCCTATCCCGAGAAGATGTACTACGGCCAGCACGACTCGGGGAATACCTTGTCGCTCACGCAGTTGAGCCTGGGGACGGGGATGACACCGGAGTGGACGGTCAAGGTGGACTTCTCCCCGGACACGGACTTCACCGCGGCCTCGGTGTGGAACGCTTCGATCGGCGGGATCAATCCGCCGGAGGCCTACGTGGGGCTCATTCGTCACCAGGGGATGACGAGCATGTGTCTCAAGGCCATCGGCACCACCGGTAACATCACGGTCGCAAGCGCCGTGGACTGCACGCTGCAAGAGGGTGGCTCGTTCAGCCTTTCGGGGCAGGTCCAGCTGACCAACCCCTGGGACATCCAGGACTACTGTTCCCAGACGCCTGCCAATCTTCCCTGCTGCCCCTGAGATAGATGATTCACCTGCACAGACATGGTGCGCGGGCGCCGATGCATCCGCGCCGCGTCGCGGCGCCGCGGTTGGTGCTGGCGCTGGCGATCGGTACCCTCCTGGTCGTTGCCGCATGCACTGGCTCGGATCCCGACCCCTACGACTACCCGCCCGGCCTGGAAGCGATTATCCCCATCGACGGGCAGATCCTGTATCCCGTAGCCCTGGACGATCGCCCCGGGTACTACCCCATGGTGGTAGACACGGGCGCCTTCGCCACGACCCTGGACGAGCGGTTGGTCCGGAATCTGGACAACGGCACGGGGGTGGCCACCCTGGACTTCGGCGAGGGGCTGGTCTTCGAGGACTTCCCGGTGTTTGCCGCGGACCTGTCCTTGGCTGAGAACTACATCGGCGTGCCCATTTTTGGTCTCATCGGCCAGGACATCTTTCAGCAGATGTTCTTCGGTCTGGACTATCAGGCCTCCGAGGTCACCGCGGCGAGCCCCATCCCGGCCCTGCCGCCCCCGGCCTTTGCGGACACGACCGCCGTTGAGGTGCCCTACACCCTGGAGCAGCTCACGCCCGTGGTGGAGGTGGTCATCGGTGGTCGCGTGGCCCGGCTCATCGCCGACACGGGATCCGGGGTCACGATTCTCACCCAGGGCTTTGTCGACCAGACTGTCCTTGATACGGGCTTTGGCGGCTACTGGTGGCACACGTCCTACGGCTCGGATCCGGCGACGGTGTTGCGGCTGCCCAGTGTGGGTTTTTTAGGGAACTATGAGGTGCCTGACAGCTGGGCCGTGGTGGTGCCCGATGAGTACCACTTAAAGCCGGTGTTCGACGCCATGGGTCTGGACGTGGACGGCTTTCTGGGTTTCCCAGTGTATCGTCGCTTCTATGTAGCGGTGCACGGCCCCGAGAGTCGGTACCGATTTTATCCCTATGCGGATCTGTCCCACATCGATGCGATGGAGTGGGACCGGGTGGGTCTGGAGCTCCGACGGGAGGACGACGTCGTGCGGGTGGATATGGTCTTCGAGCCGTCGGACGCCAGCGCCATGGGCGTGGCCGTGGATGACACGCTGGTCAGTATCGACGACGAGCTGGTGGC
>Ga0180009_10006025_pt1 | contig 12828 bp, 10 predicted proteins | sample OS_PC_MetaG_FD_123537 | JGI IMG/M metagenome (GOLD analysis project Ga0180009, IMG submission 123537) | Groundwater microbial communities from the Aspo Hard Rock Laboratory (HRL) deep subsurface site, Sweden - OS_PC_MetaG | ecosystem: Environmental > Aquatic > Deep subsurface > Groundwater...
GATGAGGCGCACGCAGGCGAGCCGCTGCGTGTCGTCAAGCTCGGCGGTTGGAAGCGGAGCTGGCGTGAACAGGTTGACGCCGTCAGCCTTTTGCTTTGCCACCGATCCTGGTCTCCTCGCCGGTCAACAGCCGTTGGATGTTTGGGTGATGTTTCCAGATCAGCAGCAGGCTCATCAACACCGTGACGCCAGCCAGCAACGGTCCGCCCCAGACGTAGGCGGCGATCGGAACGAGTGCCGCGGCAACGAGGGCCGATAGCGACGAATAGCGCGTCGCGAACGCCACCGCGAGCCAGATGCCGCAAAACAGCAGCGCCAGCTTGGCAAGCAGGCCGAGCAGAACGCCGATATAGGTTGCGACGCCCTTGCCGCCCTTGAACCCGAGCCAGACCGGAAACAGATGTCCGAGAAATGCGCCAAATCCTCCCGCTGCCGCGCCGAGGAGCGGTTCGCCACCCCCGAGCAGCGATGGCGCCCCAGAGAGCAGCGACCCGGCCATCACCGCCAGCGTTCCCTTCAGCGCGTCGAGCAGCAGTGTCGCCGCGGCCAGCCCCTTGTGGCCTGTGCGCAGAACGTTGGTCGCCCCGATGTTGCCCGATCCGATGGCCCGGATGTCTCCGAGCCCTGCGAGCCGGGTCAACAGCAGGCCGAACGGTATCGAGCCGAGGAGATAACCGGCGCCGAGTGCGACCGCTAGCGCCGTGACGCTCGACTCGATCATTTTGATGCTTCCCCAGAGCCTTCGCGCGACGATTGAGAGTGCCCGAGCCTGCCTATCGAGCGTTGGACGGCTCAGACGGCAGACAATGAAGCCGCATTGCCAGCGTACTGATACACCGTCTCGCCAGCAACCAGTGTTCTCAAGACGCGGCCCTGCAGGCGGGCTTCGTCGAAGGGGGAGTTCTTGGAGCGCGAACGCAGCAGGTCCTTGTTGACCACCCAGGGTTCGTTGAGATCGACCAGGATGATGTCGGCGATGGCGCCCTTCTTGAGGCGGCCCGAGTGCAGACCCAGCAGTTTCGCGGGATTGACCGTCATCGCCTTCAGCAGTTGCACGAGCCCGACGTCGCCGGAATGGAATAGCCGCAGTGCCACCGGCAACAGCGTTTCGAGCCCGGCTGCTCCGTCGGCGGCTTCCTGGAACGGACGGCGCTTGACGTCAGCGTCCTGTGGGTCGTGGCTGGAGACGATGATGTCGATGTCGCCCGACGCGATGCCCTCGACCATCGCCCTGCGGTCGTCTTCGTGGCGAAGCGGCGGGCGCACCTTGAAGAAGGTACGGTATCCGGTGACGTCGTTTTCGTTGAGCGTCAGATGGTTGATCGACACCCCGCAGCTGACTTTCAGTCCGCGTGCCTTGGCGGCGCGGATGACCTCGAGGCTCTGCCCGCATGTGATCGTCGAGGCATGATAGCGCGATCCGGTTTTTTCGACGAGGCGCACATCGCGCTCGACCACGATGGTTTCGGCGACCGTCGGTACGCCAGCGAGCCCGAGCCGCGTTGCGACCTCGCCAGAGTTCATCGAGGCGGTTGCGCTGAGATACGGGTCTTCGCAATGATGCACGATGAGGGCATCGAAGTCCTTGGCGTAGTTGAGCACGTTGCGCATCACCCGTGTATTCGCGATGCTCGACTTGCCGTTGGTGAAGGCGATGGCGCCGGCCCGCTTCAGTAGGCCGATCTCGGTCATTTCCTCGCCGCCGAGGCCGCGCGTCATCGCCGCCATGGTGTGGACGTGGACGATGGCGTTGTCGCGGGCCCGGCGCTGGATGAAATCGACGAGCGCCACCTGATCGATCACCGGTGAGGTATCGGGCATCACCACCATCGTCGTGACGCCGCCGGCCGCCGCCGCCCTGCTGGCGGTTTTCAAGGTTTCGCGATGCTCCTGGCCGGGCTCACCGGTGAACACCTGCGCATCGATCAGCCCTGGGCACAACACATGCCCCTGGCAGTCGATGACGGCCGCCCCCTCCGGCGCGTTGCGCCGCAGATGCGGACCTATGTCGGCGATCAGCCCATCCTGCACGAACAGCCCGCCCGGTTCGTCGCGACCACTTTCCGGATCGATGAGGCGCGCGTTGAGAAACACCTGCGGAGTTCGCGAAGGCTTCTGCTTTTCATTTGGCGGTAGGCTGACGGTTCTGCTCATCTGGCTGGCTCGCATGTCTACTTTGTTGGACCGTGCGTCCCGCCAAGACCTTGCTCCGCAAGGCGGCGGAAAGCGGTCTTGGATCAGGCCTGCGGCAGGTTCGGCGACAGCGCTTCGAGAACCGCCATGCGCACCGCGACACCCATCTCGACCTGGTCGCGGATGACGCTGCGCGAGTGATCGGCCACCGTCGAAGCGATCTCGACGCCGCGGTTCATCGGGCCCGGATGCATGATCAGCGCATCGGGCTTGGCGCGCGCCAGCTTCTCGTGATCGAGGCCGAAGAAATGGAAATACTCCCGCGACGAGGGCACGTAGGCTCCGTCCATCCGCTCGTGCTGAAGGCGCAGCATCATCACCACGTCCGCGTCCGCGAGCCCCTTCCACATGTCGGTGTAGACTTCCGCGCCGAGCCGGTCGGGATTGGAGGGAAGTAAGGTCGATGGAGCAATGACCCTGACGCGGGCCGACATGGCGTTCAGCAACGCGATGTTGGAACGCGCCACGCGCGAATGCAGGATGTCGCCGCAGATCGCGACCGTCAGTCCGGCAAGCCGGCCCTTGGCGCGGCGGATCGTCAGCGCGTCGAGCAGGGCCTGCGTGGGATGTTGGTGAGCGCCGTCGCCGGCGTTGACAACCGAGCAGTCGACTTTTTGCGATAGCAGTTCCACCGCGCCGGCTGCGTGGTGGCGCACGACGATGATATCGGGGCGCATGGCATTGAGCGTGACGGCGGTATCGATCAGCGTCTCGCCCTTCTGCACCGAAGAGCTGGCGACCAGCATGTTCATCACGTCCGCGCCAAGCCGCTTTCCGGCGAGTTCGAAAGAGGCCTGCGTTCGCGTGGAAGCTTCGAAGAAGAGATTGATGACGGTCCGGCCGGCCAGAATGTTTCGCTTCTTGTCGACCTTCCGGTTGCGGTCGGCGGCTTTGTCGGCAAGGTCGAGAAGAAAACCGATGTCCGGCGCCGTCAGCCCCTCGCAGGAGAGCAGATGGCGGTGCGGGAACCTGGTAAGTTGCGCGGGCGCGATTTTGGTCATTAAAGCTGTTCTAATAGGCGGACTTCTGCTTGGCTGCAACCGCTAACAGGGAGCGACTTCAGTTTGCCACAGGTTGGCCGCCCTCCCGTGCCGTTATTGGTGCCCTATCGCAGATCAAGGACCCTGCAGTCACGCCCTCGCTGAGGCACCGATAGGCGGCCGAGCCAAGTCGGTCTTGAATGCCCCGAAAGCAACTCGAGAGTGCGCTGAACCATGACCAATCCGTTTTCGACACATCGGGTAACCAACCAGCCGCCGCCTTTCGAGGACGTCAACCTTTATGCCTCCGATGCTGCCCTGCAGGACGCTGTCACGCGCGAAGGCGGCGGTCATGCGGCGCGCAGCCTCGTCGCGTTCGGGTTGGTCTGCGGCAGTTCGGATGCCGGCGAGCGCGCCCGCCTCGTCAACGAAAACACCCCGCGCCTGGAAACGCACGACCGCCAGGGACGCCGCACCGACGTGGTTCATTACCATCCTGCCTACCACGAACTGATGGAGATCTCGTGCGCGGAAGGGCTCAACTGCGCGTCCTGGCTTGGTCTGGTGAAGAAGGCCGACGAATCGTCCGCCGACCAGCAGGTGGCGCGCGCCGCCGGCTTCTATCTCGCCTGTCAGATGGAGCCGGGCCACTTGTGTCCGGTTTCAATGACGCATGCATCCGTGCCGACCCTGCTGCTGCAACCCGGGATCGCCGAAACCTGGCTGCCCAAGGTCGTCACGCGCAGCTACGACGCCCGTCGCGAACCGGTCGATACGAAGCGTGCCGCCACCATCGGGATGGGCATGACTGAAAAACAGGGCGGCAGCGATGTGCTGGCCAACACGACGTCCGCCGAACCTGCTGGCGGCGGCGCCGGCGGCGCGGGAACCGAATATCTGCTGACCGGCCACAAGTGGTTCCTGTCCGCCCCGATGTCGGATGCGTTCCTGATGCTGGCGCAGACGCAAGCCGGGCCGGGATGTTTCCTGGTGCCGCGTCTGCTGCCCGACGGTACGCGCAATGAGTTGGCCCTCCAGCGCCTCAAGTCGAAACTCGGCAACCGCTCGAACGCCACCGCCGAAGTGGAACTGCAACGCGCACATGGCTGGTTGATAGGCGAACCGGGCAACGGCGTTGCTGCGATCATCGAAATGGTGACCCAGACCCGGCTCGACTGCGCAGTCTCGTCGGCTGCGATGATGCGCCATGCGCTTGCTCAGGCGATCCACCACGTCGAACATCGCTCCGCCTTCGGCCGCAAACTGGTCGAGCAGCCGTTGATGATCCAGGTGCTCGCCGATCTGGCCCTTGATGTCGAAGCTGCAACCGCGCTGGTATTCCGCCTCGCGCGTTCCTTCGACCGCCGCCAGGACGAGCACGCCTCTGCCTGGCAGCGCCTGATGACTCCGGTCACCAAATACTGGACGACGAAGATCGCGCCGCAGCTGATATACGAGGCCATGGAGTGCATGGGCGGCAACGCCTATGTCGAGGAACTGCCGATGGCGCGGCTTTATCGCGAAGCACCCGTCAACGCCATCTGGGAAGGCCCCGGCAACGTTCTGGCGCTCGACGTGTTGCGCGTCCTGCAGCGCGAACCCGACGTTGCCCGCGTCGTGATGGACGACCTTGCCGATGCCGTCGGTGACGACCCCCACCTCAAGGCAGCGCTCAGCCGTATCGAGAGCATCCTGCATGAGCCGCGCCTGCTTGATGCCCGCGCCCGGTCGCTGGTCGAGGGGCTGGCTGCGCTGGCGGCCGGAACCATCCTGAGGTCGCATGCGCCGGCCGCCGTCGCCGACGCCTTCATCGCGACGCGCTTGGGAAGCTTGAACAGGCAGACCTATGGGCAGGGCGTGGATTGGGCCGATACCGCCGCCATCCTGCAGCGCGCCTCGCCCGACCGGTGATCGTCTTCTACTTCGTGCTTGCCGACGCAATAATGCGCGAGAGCGCGCCGATCACGGCTTCCCGCTCGCCGTTCGTCAGGCCGCAGAGAAGTCTTTCGTTCACCGCCTTGACGGCCGGCTCTGCGCTTTTCAGCATCGTTTCGCCTTCGGCCGAGAGCTTCACCGCATACATCCGCGCGTCCTGGCGTGTCCGGCGGCGTTCGAGCAGACCTCGTTCGACGAGACGGCGAACGATGTCGGCCAGCGTCGAACGATCGATTCCCGTCAGTTCGACAAGTAAGGTCTGGCTCGGCTCTTCGCTGCTACTGACGGCGTTGAGGACTTCGTATTGGCGCGGCGTCAGCGAGCTTTCGCCGATGCTGTCGGCAAAGATTTCATCCGCGCATTGACCTGCGCGATGGAGGAGATGCAGGATTGATGCAGAAGAGTTGTCGCTCGTGATCATTATTTTCCATTTCGTTGTTTCGGATATGCCTCCTCAGGCCCCGCCCGGTTTCCACATCGGGATTGCCCTGGCACCGCCACAAGCCCCCTGACGGGGGCGCAATTGACAGCTATCGGAATAGCGGCCTCTAAACGACCGATCTTTGCTTTGCGATCGCTTGAATTGACTTTGGGAGCACACGCGTTCGTTCGCGGTGATATAAGTGTTTCCCGACACAACGAAGCTGTCGCAGTCCGAGGCTGACATGCTGACCCGTCCGGCAAACGCAATCCCCATGATCAGGGCCAGCGTGCTGCCTGCGTTGCAGGCCTACATCGAGAAACAAAACATTGAGTTCCAGGCTCTTCTGGAAGATGTCGGCTTGAACAAGGACGTGCTCTTGAAGCCGTTCGAGTTCGTGCCGCTGGCAGCGGTTGGCCGGCTTCTCGAACGCGCCGCGATACTCGCAAGCGACGATTGCATGGGCCTGCGCATCGGTGCGCAGATGGAGCGGGGCAAGACCGGGCTTCTCGGTCATCTCGCGATGACGGCGCCGACCGCCCGCGACGCCCTTTGCGTGTTGGCTGGTTACGTCAACGTCCTCTTCACCAACATCGCTTCCGGGTACGACGAAAACTACCACAATGGTCTCAGCACGGCCTATTGGCGCCTTCCCGAGTCGGTGAGCCAGCGCCGCCAGCTCAACATGTTCATCGCCGCTTCCGTGATCCAGCGCCTGCGGGACGCGATGGACAGCGACTGGCACCCAATCCGTGTCGACCTCGATCATCGCCTGCCACGGGGTTGTCCCAACTGCTCAGGTCTCGGTTGTGAAGACTGTGATGCGGTGGTACGCGGCATTCTTGGTGATCGGGTGAATTTCGATCAGCCGGTCAACCTTATCATTCACAACACGTCTGCCTTGAAACGTCCGATGCGGACGTCCGATCCGATGGCCTTCGCTCTGCATCTCGACCATGCCAGAAGAGAACTGACGGATTTGGCGATCAGCGAACGTCTGGCAGACAGTGTGCGAAACGAGATCGCCGAGAAGCTGCGCTTCCACGACGCCAACCTGCAATCGGTGGCCGACGCCCTGGACCTGTCCGTCAGGACCCTTCAAAAACAGCTCAACCAAAGTGGAACGAACTTCGAAACACTGGTGGCGGACGTCCGGGAGCAGGTCGCCCGCCGCCTGCTTCGCGAGACCGACATGGCCATTACCGACATTGCCTACGAGCTTGGCTACGCCGACCCGAGCGTCTTCTCCCGTGCCGCCCGGCGCTGGTTCAACGAGTCGCCGCGCGATTTCCGCATGCGCCACCGGCCGTGATCGCGGCGCCCTACGATCGGGTCAATCCGTAGATCAGGTAAACAGCCACGACGTCACGCCACCACGGCGAGCGAGATCGCACATGTCCATGTCCATGCGCGCGAACGTTGCCTGTGTCAGCCGTTCCGGGAGCCATGGCGCGCCGGACTTCTCCGAGCGATAGGGGGCCATCAGCCGGCGCCAGATTTTTTCGTCGAACGGGCGCTCTGGCGAAATCATCGGCGGCAGTCTTTTCAGTCCGCTTTGCTGCGACAGCCAGGCATATGCGGCCTGCCAGACATCGATGGATGCCGGCATGTTGTGGCGCGCCTTCAGCTGGGAAATGGTCAGGACGCCGGTTTCGCGCGTGTGCGGACCGATTTCGAGGGTTGCGACGTGCGTGCCGCCCTTGCGCACGGAGAACAGCCGGCAGCGCTCGCGCGCCAGCCGCTCGGCATACTGGTCGGCGCAGTTTTGCATCGCCTGCGCTTCGATCAACAGCGAGTTCCGGTCGGTCAGCGGCACGAACGAATAACCCTCCGCAACCCCACCATCGAGCCACGAGTCGAGCAGTGCCCCAGGCTGCAGTTGCATCATCAGCCGCAGCCGGTTGAGCCAGCTTTTTGCCGCACAAAGCGCGGTATCGAACGCAATTTCCGGCCGCCAGGCCACGATGATCAGTTCCTTGGCCTCGCTCGCCGGTGCACGCGAGAACCAGGCATAGGCGGCAAGCACCGCAAAAACCCGCTCCGGATCGCCGCGATCCGCAAAGATCGGCTGTTCGGCGAGCCAGATCGCGAACTCATCGTGGGCTGCCTTCGATGCAAAGGCGACCGATTCGAGCCAGAACGGCGCCTGCCCCTTGTCATGCGGAAGCCGGCTTGCAACGCGGCGCGAAAAGGTTTCGCTGCGCGGCAATTCGCCGAGCGGCTGCTCGAAGGCTTCCGGTGGCAATTTCTTGAGCCAGTTCGGCAATTCGAGCTTGCGCGCCACCACCTTCAAGGGTGCCCCTTCAAGGACCAGCCCGATGGCCTCCTCGCGCTCAGACTTCGAACCGCGCCGGGTGGCAAGGGCATAGGCAGCTGCGGGAAAGGTGTCCGTCAGATCGGCAAAACGTGTCGAAAGGCGAATGAGCCGCCGCAGTTCCCGTCGCGCCGGTGGCGAGAAGCGCGCGACCTGGGCTTCTACGGAAGCAGGCAGTTTCGCGGCCCGCGTCCTTCGCCGCGCGGGCGCCGGAGTAGGCCTAACCGGCGACACGTCGACCGGTACTTCGGGCATTGATTTGCCGCGTTCCATTCGGGGTCGCACTCACCACACACAGGGTTAAGACGACTGCATTGTCGCCGACCACTTTGGCGGGGATGCGACGCCAACCGGGCAACAAGCGGGTCGTTGCGCCATGCGCGCGGTGAAGCAACCCCATGACGGCATCTGGACCGAACACCGCCGCCGGACGTAACGACAATTGTCATTTTAGCATCTCAATCGGTCCAGCGCGCCCTGCAAAATGAGCGTGGCGGCCAGTTTGTCGATGACTTCGCCGCGGCGCTTCCGGCTGGTATCGGCCTCGATCAGCATGCGTTCCGCCTGACTGGTGGTCAGCCGCTCATCCCACAGCAGGATCGGCAGCGCAAAGATCTTGTTGAGGTTGCGCGCCATCGCCCGCGTCGACTGGGCCCTCGGTCCTTCGCTGCCGTCGAGATTTCGCGGCAGTCCAAGCACGAGGCCGGTGATGGCGTTTTCGTCGACAATTGCCCTGAGGCGCTCGATGTCCTTGGTGAATTTCGTGCGGCGGATGGTTTCGAGCGGCGAAGCGATCAACCGGCTGAGGTCTGAGATGGCGAGGCCCAGCGTCTTGGTTCCCGCATCGATCCCGATCAGCGCCGCGCCGTCGGCAAGCCTGTCGGCGAACGCCTCGGCGTCTTCGAAAGTCTCGCCGACGCCGGACGGCCTCTTGGTCGGTTCCGCGCCAGGATCCGCAGCAGGACCGGCAGCAGGATTATCGCCGTCTTTCGTCATTCCCGACATTCACCCCATTGTTGTGGTTGTGAACGGTCTTATACTTTGCTGCAGCGCACTTGTATGATTATTCGCGTCCGCGAGCACCTCGCATGTTCTCTCAACACCACGTTGGCAAGCGAGTCTGCCACGGTCCTGGAGAACCGAGCGGTGCCGCTGGCCCCCCTTCGCGTCGCCTGCGGGGATGACGTATGTGGGTACCGACGCGCGGGAGTTCGACCGGCGCGGGTGCCTTATCCCACGCGACTTTAGGACGTGTGGGTCCAACTATGACCGCCCCGCCGTTTCGTGTTCAGGGGTCGCCTGAATCCCGTCTTCATGCGCCAACACACGACTTCGGGACCCGTTGGTCAGCTAAATGTCCGCTTCGCCCACCACACCCACCACGTCATTCCCGCGCAGGCGAACCCAAGCACGGTCATGGAGCATGAGGCCGTCTTGCGCCCACACCCTCCAAGGGTCGTCATCCCGGCGCAGGCCGGGATCCGGTCACGCTTCCCACTGACGTCTCCTTCATCTCACAGACCGGCTACGATTTTTCGATGAATGTGCTGGCGATCATCGAGCACAGCCGTTTCATGACAATGAAGCCCGACTTGGGATCTTGCTCCAGGATCTCCATGGCGGCATCGCCATTGATGGTGAGAACCTTGGAATGATCCATGCATGTTGCCGAGCCCAGGCGACGCGGGTGCTCCGGGACGAGCGCGGCCCAGCCGAAGATCATGTGACGTTTCATCAGCGTTTCGACGTGCAGATGCCCGACGCCCGTCGCAGTTTTGAAGCTGACCAGACCGTTCACCAGAATGAACATTTCGAGTGCCTGATCGCCGGCCTCGTAGATCACCTCGCCTTTGTCGCAATCGCGCTCCCGCGCGACTTTGGCGAGGCCTGCCAGCGTCTCTTGCGAACATCCCGCGAAGAGCGGAATTTCGTTCAGCATTGCTCGTAATTGGTCGTGAGTGAACATGGGTCCGCACCGAAAGGTTGAGTAATTATTGTGCAGGCTCATCATGCCCCCTCAGGCAGGGAACGTCTAATCGACAGGGTCTATGTATTTTGATCGACCGGCTTGGAAAAACTCGTCGCTTCCCGGTGCTTGCGTATGTTTGAGGGCTCGGTCTGTGAGCCACTTCGAAACGCTGGTTATTTTTTCCTTATCGAGCGACTGCGCTTTACGTGGAATCAAGCTTTATCACCTAGCTTCGCGCGAATGTTATGCGTCACGCGGAGTGGGATATGGATGCGATCAGACAGTGGCTGCGGCCGAAAGCGGCTCTGGCAGCCACCAGCGAGCGTCTGACGCTTGCCGTATTCACCCTGACGATCTTCCTGTCCGCGCTACTCCTCTTCGCCGTGCAGCCGATGTTCGCGCGCATGGTGCTGCCGAAACTCGGCGGCTCGCCATCGGTGTGGGCCGTGTCGATGGTATTCTTCCAGGCAGCCCTGCTCGGCGGCTACACCTATGCCCACATCCTCAATCGCTATCTCGATGGCACACAGGCGCTCCTGACCCACATCGCGCTGCTGGTCGTTGCCCTGTTTGCGCTGCCGATCGCGCTGCCCGCCTTCGCCGCCGAACCGCCGCCAGGCGATGCCTATCTTTGGCTGGTCGGCGTACTCACCCTCGGAGTCGGCCTGCCGTTCTTTGCGGTTTCCGCCAACGCCCCCCTGCTGCAATCCTGGTTTGCCAGAAGCGGCCACAGCCATGCCGGCGACCCCTACTTCCTCTACGGGGCGAGCAATGTCGGCAGTATGCTGGCGCTGCTCTCCTATCCCGTGCTGCTCGAACCTGTGTTCGGTCTCGGCGAGCAGGCATCGCTCTGGGCGATCGGGTTCGCACTATTGGCGACCTTGATCGCCGTGTGCGGCAGCCTGATGCTCGCCGCGACCGCGCTCTCGGCGCCCGCGGGCTCGCCGGCCGGTTCGGCCCTCGGGCAAACCATTGAAGTCGCGATGGTCACCAGCCGCGACAGAGCCGTCTGGATTGCGCTTGCCTTCGTGCCTTCTGCCCTGCTTGTCGCGTTCACGACATTCCTGACCACCGACATCGCGTCCGCGCCGTTCCTCTGGGTGATGCCGCTCGCCGCCTTCCTTGGCACCTTCATCATCACGTTCCGCGAAAAGCCGCTGATCCCGCACGCGTTCCTGCTGAACCGTCAGGCGATGATCGTTGGTCTTGCCGTGTTCGCGACAGCCTCCGTCAGCGCCATGGCCTGGAACATCGCCATGGCCGCCAGTCTCGCAGCCTTCCTGCTGGTGACTGTGACCTGCCACCGCGAACTGTACCTGCGCCGCCCGGCGGCTTCGAAGCTGACCGAATTCTATCTGCTGATGTCGCTCGGCGGCGTCCTCGGCGGTATCTTTGCCGCCCTGATCGCGCCGAAGATATTCACCACCGTTTTCGAATTTCCTCTGCTGCTCGCGGTCAGCCTTTTGATGCGTCCCGACATCCTCGATGGCCGCCTCGATCGCAAGGCATGGCTGCAGGCTGCGGCCGGGCTGCTCGCCATCACCGTCCTGCTGCTCGCCGCCATGACGCTCATTTCAAGCGGCGTCGTCGAAGGGCACATGAAGCTGCGGGTCGTCGTCGTCGCCATCCTGTTTGCCGCGATGATCTATTACGCCGCGCAACCAAGCCGCCGCATGGCGCTGACCGCCTCGATGCTGCTCGCCATCCTGATCCTGCCCGAAGGCAAGGGCGATGCCCATGCCGTCCGCTCGTTCTTCGGCGTCCACCGTGTCATCGAAACTCCCGACGGTTCGCTGCGCCTCCTGATGCACGGCACCACCGTGCATGGAGCAGAGCGCCTCGTCGACGCCTCCGGCACTCCGGTCGTCACGCCCGTTCCGAGCACCTATTATCATCCGCGCTCGCCGATGGCCCGCAGCCTCGATCTTGCCCGCAAGACGGAGGAAGGCGGCCAGAAGACCAGCATCGGCATCGTCGGCCTCGGCGCTGGCGCCATGGCTTGCCACATCACCGATGGCGACGACTGGCGCTTCTACGAGATCGATCAGGCCGTCGTCGATATTGCCCGCGACCCGAGCCACTTCCGCTACCTGTCGAGCTGCCAGCCCGACGCTCACGTGGTCGTCGGCGATGCACGCCTGACACTGACGAAAGTGCCGGACCGCTATTTCGATTATCTGCAGATCGATGCCTTTTCGTCCGACGCGATACCGATGCATCTGCTCACCGTCGAAGCCATCGATCTGTACGTCCGCAAGCTCGCCGAGCGCGGCGTACTCGTCATCCACCTGTCGAACAAGCACCTGGATCTGCCGCCGGCGGTCACTGCAACTCTAGAACAGCGCGCCGGCCTCCACGCCGTCCTCGTCAACGACAAGCCGGAAAATCCGGGATTCGATAGTGCCCCATCGACGGTCATGCTGATCAGCCGCGATAAATCGCTCGTCGAACAGGCGCTCGCCTGGAATGGCGCGCAGCGACCCGATTCGATGGGCGTCCGCCCCTGGACCGACGATTATTCCGACATCGTCACGACACTGCTTCGCGGTTGGTTCAAGACGCACTGATTGCTCACCGGACAGTTCTGTGCCGACTGCTGCGACCGGAGCCAGCTGTGCGCCTTCCGCCCAACACCGGCTTGCCGGGTGTTGGCTCTCCCGCCCAACACCGGCTTGCCAGGTGTTGGCTCTTGAGAACCCGCAACCAAGAAGTTGCACTGTGCCGCCTTCGCGGGTATTCACCCTGTCTTCGTGACAACCACGACCAAGTGAGGGACCATGCACGTCGACGAGGCGACCGTCCGGCGCATCGCGAGGCTTGCGCGCATCAAGATCACCGACGCCGAGGCCCAGGGGCTGGAAGGCGAGCTGTCCTCGATTCTTGATTGGGTCGAGCAGTTGAAAGAGGTCGACACCGAAAATGTCGAGCCGATGACCCGCGTCGTGCCTATTTCGCTGAAACAGCGCGAGGACGTGGTGACGGATGGCGAGAAGGCCGCCGCAATCGTCGCCAATGC
>Ga0180009_10006026_pt1 | contig 12828 bp, 8 predicted proteins | sample OS_PC_MetaG_FD_123537 | JGI IMG/M metagenome (GOLD analysis project Ga0180009, IMG submission 123537) | Groundwater microbial communities from the Aspo Hard Rock Laboratory (HRL) deep subsurface site, Sweden - OS_PC_MetaG | ecosystem: Environmental > Aquatic > Deep subsurface > Groundwater...
CTCCACACCTTGTGGTTGTGCTTGGCGATGGTCGTGGGCGGGGTCACTGGCTCCGGCGGCGGCGGCGCCCCATGGGCGACCTTGGCGATCCCCAGGATCAGACCGCCGGTCAGCAGCCACAGCCAGACCTTGCTCTTAATTGAACTCATCGCCCGAAGCGTGCCACAGGGGTCGGGTGCGGGTCAACCGCCCTGCACACCCGGTGGGGTTAGTTGCGCTTGCCCAGCAACGGGAGCCGCCCGTCGGCGAGCTCATCCATGCCCTGCTGGACCTTCTGCTGCACCATCTGGTGGAGGCGGGCCAGCAACTCGGGATCGCCCTTGGAGCTGCTCCGGAACAGGGCGCGCCCTGCGGGAAGGTTGTGTAGCTCCATGGGCTCCATGGCCTTCATGTGCAGCTGCGCCGGCAGCGGAATGTGCGGAGGGAAAGGCAGCTGCAACCCCCAAGGGAATCCGATGGCCAAGGGGACACCATGCACACTGCGGATGAAACCTTCAATGCCCAGCAGCTTGACGATCCACTCCCCGCGGCTGATCACAAAGAGCGTCTCGTGACCGCCCACGCTGGGCACGGGCACCACGGGCGACCGGGTCCGCACCGCGAGCCGGATGTATCCCATGTGACCGTTCCAGTCGATGTGGTGCCGCTGGGAGAAGGGGCGGTACACCTCATAGGCACCGCCCGGGTAGACCACCATGGCCCGATCCGCCTCGAGCACGGCGGCCGCGTTCACGGGATTGCCCTGCACCGCGCCAATCCTCTCCAGCACATCGCTGACCCGCCGCGGCAGGTTCCACAGGATGTCATGGGCGAGGAAATGGAAGGGGCGCTTGTAGTGAAAATGACGATACAGCTTCGTACCCAGCACAAAGGAGTCCACGGGGAGGACGCCGCCATTGTGCACGCTCACCATGAGGGCGCGACCCTCGGGGATGTTGTCGAGACCCTCCACCCGGGGGCGGAAGTAGGCGTCCAATGGGCGCCGCACGGACTCGCCGATTTTCTTCACCAGATCAAAATCTACGTCTCGGGGTCGGGGAATTTCTCTCGGAAGCAGTACCATGGAACCTCACTCGCACACTGACTGGTACGCGTAATCAAACGCACCGTCTTCCCTTGATGAGGTCCATTGCAATGAGGTTCAAGTTGTTTTTTCATGTATTTAATATCAAAGGCTTTTTCACCCAATCCAACCGGGGTGAAGGCCGATTATTCAGGACATAATTTGTTTGTTTTGTCCGAAAGAAATTCTGGGGAACAGAACACTTGCAGAGGTGCCAGAATGGCATTCTGATCCCCAGCGAATCGATCGGGGTTCGGACGGGAGCGGGCAGGATATGGCGGCAGCCCGCGAGCGCAGGCGCTCAGCAGGCGCAGCCCGGGTCCAAGGGTGTCCAGACCCAGTTCGTGCGCCCATAGAATTCGGGCGAAAGACCGAAGGTCACCGCCCCAAATAGGTTCAGAAGCACGCCGATGACGATGAGCACCTTCACGGGGGTAGAGAGCCGGCGACCGCCGAGGGCGATGAGCAGCACCAGCAGCGGCATGAAGTCCACGGCGAAACGATACGAGTACTGCACAAAGCCGGTGTTCTGATAGAGCAATACCAGGCCCGCCATGAGCCCCACCGCCAACCAGAGCGGCCGGTGCCAGGGACCCGCTCGTCGGGGCCACACCGCCAGGAGCAGCGCTGGGGTCACCAACAGCAGGCTCATGCCGTGACGGCTTACCAGCACGTAGGGCACCTCGGGCTGAAAGTGCGGCGTGAGGGTGAAGGCCGCCGAGAGGTTGCGGGCCAGGTAGTGCACGTCGAAGAGCCCGAACTGCTGAATGCGATCTTTCCAGACGATGTCCAGGTAGGTGTGACCGAACTCGAAGGGGGAATCGAACCGGGCCTGGTTGTGCCACATGAGCGCCACGGCGATGAGCACCAGGGGGGCCGCGAAGAGCAACGCCGGCCGCACCAGGGGGCGCCACTGCACGCCCCGTAGACGCTCCACCCAGGTGCCCCGAGCGGCCCAGCCCCCACGGGTGCGCACGAGCTCGGCCACAAACAGCACCACCGCGAAGGCCAGGGTGACCCGGCTCGCCACGCCGCAGCCCAGGGCCAGGCCCGCCAGCAGCGGGCGCCGCGCCTCCAGGGAGGCGTGCAGATACAGCAGCAGCGCCAGCACTCCCACCACGTGAGCCGTGTACCAGACCTCCCCGCGCACCGACACGAAGTAGTTCACCGTGCCGAAGGTGAACAGCAGGGTCAGCCACAGGTCGTCGCCTTCGGACCGCTCGCTCAACCGCATGCCGCGCAGCCGCCCCAGGAGCAAAAACAGCAGCAAGGGGCTCAGGGCCGCGAGCAGCACGCTGAACCAGACGTCATTGAACCGATAGCCCCAAATGGCCACCCCGGGCGCCATGAGCACCGCCGGCATGGGAGGGAAGGAGACGTACCAGTCCTGTCCGGCCGACCGCCAGGCACCGCGTTCCAGGCGCACTACGCGTCCGCGCGTGGTACGAAACAGCTCCGACCGCTGGCGCTGCTTCTGGAGCCACACCCCGCGGAGCACAGCGTCCTTTTTGAGGAGCCCCCCGCGGGCCTTCACGTCCCGCCGCAACCGCACCTTCTCCACACGCGCCCAGTCGTCGTGCTGACGCAACCGGTTCTTACGCTGGAGCTGCGCCTTGCTCAAGGACAGGCGCCCATGCAAAAAATTGTCGGCGACATAGACAAAGTGGTTGTTGGGAGTGGGCCGTCCGAGGCGCGGGCCGGCAGCGCCCGCCAAGGCGCCCAGGGCCACCGCAAAAACCAGCCCCGCACGGGCCCAGCGGGGCAACCCCGTGAGGCGCTCCCAGGGACGGGTCTCGCCGCCGGTCACGTAGGCGAGGTGGCACAGGGCGGCCAGGAGCACCGCGCCGTACAGCCACACCCAGGCTACGCCGCCGAGTCGCCCTCCTCCCAGACGCATTCCATAAATCGTCAGCGTCACCAGGTAAGCCAGCTGGACGGCCACGCCGATCCACGGGCGGCCGCGCAGGGTCCGTCGGGCCGCGAAGGCCGCGCCCACGAGCGCCATAAGCCCAATGCCCAGGGGCACGGCGAGGGAGAGCCGCACCCGCTGCAGCCCCAAAGGCACAAGCAACGCGGCGAGGGCCCCGGTGTCCAGGAGCACCACCGCCACCAGGGCGGCGTCCACCACCCGCATCCACAACAGCGCGCCCAGCAGCAGCAAGGCGCCCGCCGCGAGCCCCAGAAAGCCGGGCGTCGCCGGGGAGAGCTTCACCCCCGCGCTCACCAGGGTCAGGGTCCACACCGCCAGGGCCGCGCCCGCTGCGCAGATCAACCCCGCCGCGATTTTTCGCCAAAGCTCGGCCCGATTTCCCGCGGGTTTGTGTGCCATCTGCGGCATCGCTTACGTTGAGGTTCGCCGGTGTCCCAGCCAATCTACCCGAGAAGGCTGCCGATTGCCAACCGCAGCCGCTGACCCTTTCGCAGCCACCGCCGGCGCGTCCTTGGCCCCGGGCCGCGATCAGTGCTAAAAACAGGCCATGTCCAAGCCCGAGCAACCTGCCGGTTGTCTGCTCGGTTCCGAAGGGCCCCTGATGGAGGTCGTGGGGGATCGGGTGGACCTGAAGCTCGGCTTCTCCTGCAACAATCGCTGTCGATTCTGCGTCCAGGGAGACAAACGCCACCGGCTCGCCGATCTCGACACGGCCGAGCTGAAAAAGCGCCTCGACGACGCCCGAACCCATGTGAACAGCATCGTCTTTACCGGCGGCGAGGTCACCTTGCGCCCGGACCTGGTGGAGTTAGTGGCCTACGCCAGAGGGCTCGGTTTTGGCGCCATCCAGATTCAGACCAATGGCCGCATGTTCGCCTATCGCAAAAACTGCGAAGAGCTCATCGCCGCCGGGGCCAACGAGTTCTCCCCGGCCCTGCACGGCCACACGGCCGAGCTGCACGACTACCTGACCCGAGCCAAAGGCAGCTTCGCCCAGACCAGTCGGGGCATCCGCAACCTCAAGCAGCTCGGCCAGCCCGTAATCACCAATTCGGTGATCACCCGCTCGAACTACCGCCACCTCCCGGCCCTGGCGCGCCTGCTGCTGCGGCTCGACGTGGACCAGTACCAGTTCGCCTTCGTGCACCCGCTGGGCACGGCCCTGGAACAGTTCCATTCGGTGGTGCCACGCCTCACCCTGGCGGCGCGCTACGTGGCCGAGGGACTAGACCTGGGCATCCGCGCCGGCCGCATCGTGATGACCGAAGCCATCCCGGCGTGCTTTCTGCCCGGTCGGGAGCGGTACATCGCCGAAACCATCATGCCCGAGACCCGGGTCTACGACGCCAAGGTGGTGCTCGAGAGCTACAAAGAGTACCGGCTCACCGAGGGCAAAACCAAAGGCCCGCAATGCCCCGAATGCGTCTGGAACGACCCGTGCGAAGGCCCCTGGCGCGAATACCCCGACCACTACGGCTGGGACGAGTTTGTGCCGGTCAAAGACAAATCACGCCCGCCCATCGCCCACCTGCCCGGATACCGCCTCCCCAAAAAGCGACGCTAACCAGGGTGTCATGGACACTGAGCCAAACAGCGGGTCAGTCCCGGAGCTTGATCTCGAAGCGTTCGCCCTCGCGACCGCGGCGCACGTTGGGGGCGACGGCGCGGGCCACCTCGTCCACCTGACGGGCCTGGCGGTTGTCGTAGCGGGGGCTCAGGTGCACCAGAATGGTCTCCCGGGCGCCCGAGCGATGCGCGATGCGGGCGGAGTCCTTCACGGCGAGGTGTCGCTTCTGGGCGGCCTCTTCGGCGTGCTCGGGCAGGAACATGCCCTCCAGGAAGGCCAGGTCCACCTCCGCGAGCACGTGGTAGAGGTTCTTGCAGGGCGACGTGTCGGTGCAAAAGGCCACGTGTCGCCCGGAGCGGGGGGGACCCAGGACCGCCGACGGTTCGATGGTCCGCCCATCCGGCAGACTCACGGTCTCTCCGGCCTGGAGCCGACCGAAGAGGGGCCCCGCGGGGATCTCCAGCCGCCTCGCCGCCTCCATGCTGAACTTGCCGGGACGCTGGTGCTCCTCCACCCGATAGCCGACGCAGAACACCGAATGGCGCAGGGGCAGCCAACGGAGGGTCACCAAATCGTCGCTGTAGGCCACGGGGAGGGACGCCTTGGGATCCGGGTCGCTCCCGGGATCCAGCTCCACAAAATTCAGCCGGAACGTGATCCGGCAGGCCAGGTCCCGAATGACATTGCGGATGAACCGCTCGATGCCCAACGGGCCCACGATGGTCAGCGGCGAGGCCTGTTCCATCTGGGACCGCAGCATGAGCACCCCGGGCAGGCCGAGGCAGTGGTCGGCGTGCAGGTGCGTCAGAGCCACCAGCCGCAGTGCGCGCATGCCCACGTGATACGCCTTGTAGGGCACCTGGGTTCCCTCGCCGCAGTCGAGCAGGTACACCGCACCCCCGGTCCGCACCGCCACGGCTGTTAGGGGCCGACCGGGCATGGGCATCATGCCACCGGTGCCGAGTAGCACACACTCCATGGAGACTTCCCTACGTAATGGGGGCGGATCCGTCAACCCCCGTGAGGCAATTGCCGGGGACTATTTGCTACGGCGTCTTGTGGACAACTCTGGGCAGCCGGGTGGGACGACCGGCCCGGCAGGTGGACCGCAGCACCCGGAGGGTGTGGGTGGTCTTGATCTCGTCGTTGCGGCGCGCGATGACCGAAATCACGTTGCTGCCCTCCCACAAGGGAACCATCGCCTGGAAGGGCATCTTGCCCCCCGCGCCCGAGCGGTTGGCGCGGTAGAAGATCTTATTGTAGTCCACGCCGATGATGCGCGCCTGACCCGGGGACCGCAGGAGTCGGGTCACGGTGATGTAGACGTCACTGACCCGGGACTCGTGAAGCGCACTGCCCGAGAGCGTGATCTGCTTGGCGGTGGTGACGTCGGCGACGTACCCCAGCTTGACCCGGGGCGGCGACGGTAACCAGTGCCAGCTGATCATAGGCCGAGGCCGACCGCGGCGCACACGCACCAGATCCGACACCCGCATGAAGCCACTGGACTGCTTGCCCAGACGCACGCGGTAGTGCCCGCTCGGCGTGTTGTTCGCGCGCGCCTCCACGGCGAAACGCGCGGCAGCGGGGGCCCAACCGATCACTTGCCTCTGCCGCGGAGACTGGTAAATGGGCACCCGCGCCTGCTTGGGACGGAACACCCCGTGGGCCTTGGCCGGTCCCGCCGCCGCGGCGGCGATGTGGAACTCCAGGGTCTCACTGACGGACATGCCCAGCGTGCAGTCGCCCACGCTCAGCTTCAACTTCACTTTGGGCAAAGGCATCTGCTGCATGACCTTGAAGTCCAGGGTGAGCTGTCGGATGGCCCCCGGCTTGAGGCCGGTCAGGTCGTAGAGGCCGCGCCCCACGGTTACCGCATCCCCCGACAGCGATTTGAGCCGCAGGTAGGTCTCCCCCGCCGCCCCTTTGCCGATGTTCTTGATCTGCATCCGCAGCCGCACCGACTCCCCGGGCTGCAGCTGGCCGTCGCGGTTGCCCACGACATCGTCGAGCATCTGCCACGTGTAAACAAACTCCGGCTTGGGCTGCTCGGTGACGCGCAGCACCGCACAGGTGGCGTGGGGCGCCTGACCATTGGCCACAAAAAACCGTACGGTCACATCGTCGGCCCGAGCACTCAGCCCCTTGCGCAGCTTCATGGTCAAGGTGACGGTGCGTTGCGTGCCCGGACCGATTTTGCCCAGGAATACCTCCCGGTGCTGCAAGGGCGTGTACGTGGAGTAGATGAGCCCGCGCACCTGATACGCCGTGCCCGCCCCCGCCGCGTTTTTCACCGTGACGGCGATCTTGAGGGGCTTGCCCCCCTGGGCCTTGCCGCGCTGGCCCACCGACACCCAGGACGTGAGCCGCGGCGCCTGCGCCCAGCGCGGGGCGGGAGACCAGTCCACCTTTTTTACACTCAGGAGCTGGGCGGCGATCTTTCGGGGCTGCTCCTGCTGCTGTTTCGCCAGCAAGCTGCGTGCTCCGGCCAACACCCGTTTGCGGCTCGCCGAACGGGTAGCCAGAACCACCTTCCGGGCGAGCTTGATGGGGTAGTCCAGGTAGAATTTGTCCGGATCGGGCCGGGCTTTGAAGTCCGGGCCCGCGCCGCAGGGTTCGCACTTGAACCCGAGGGGGGGCTTGTCCGCCAGGTGGTAAATCCGCCGTTGCGGCGGCGTGCGCAAGGCCAGGCTCGCCCGCTGCAGGGAGCAGGACCGGTCGCCCTCGCGCACCTCGCGCTGGCCCACACTGAAGTAGTCCACGCGGTCCTTCTCCACATTCACTGGCCGAAGCTCGATGTCCGGAATCACGCCGATGCCCTGGATGGAGCGGTCTCCCGGCGTGAGGTACTGGGCGATGGTGATCTTAAAACCTGACCGGTCGCGGTTGGGGTAGATCACCTGCACCGAGCCCTTGCCGTAGGTACGCTCACCGATGATCACCGCCCGATCCAGGTTCTTCAAGGCCCCGGCCACGATCTCCGATGCACTGGCCGTGCCGGCGTCCACCAACACCGCCAGGGGCATCCTGCCGATGACCGTGCGCCCCCAACTGGCGCGGCTCTCTCGACGCTTGATGCCATGCTCCACGGTGGTGACGATGGTGCCCGAATACAGGAACGCGTCTGCCACATCGATGGCCCGCGACAGCAGCCCACCGCCGTTGCCACGCAGGTCCAGCACCACCGCTTGCATGCCGCGGCTCTTGAGCGCCTGCAGCGCCAGCCGCAGCTCCCATCCCGTGGAGTTCTGAAAGTTCTTCACCTTGACGTACCCCACGCCACCGCTGAGCAGCTGGAAGTCCACCGCACGAATTTGGATGTGGTCGCGTTTGATGACAAACAGCTTCGCCGCGGCGCTGCCCTTACGCTTGACCCAGATGCGCACATTGGACTGGGGTTTGCCCCGCAGCCGCTTCACCGCCTCGTTGAGAGTCAGGTTCTGCGTTGACTCCCGCTCAATGCGCACGATCTGATCGCCCGCCTTGAGCCCGGCCCGGTGCGCGGGCGTGCCCTCCAGAGGCTTGACCACTGTTAACGCCTGCGGGTGCCCACACCGGCTGATGGTGATGCCCAGCCCACCGAAGGAGCCGCGGGTGTGGATTTGCATCTCGCCGAAAAACTCCGGCCGCAGCAGCACCGAGTGGCAGTCCAGGGTCTTTAACAGGCCGTCCACGGCCGCGTACTCCACGTTCCGGCGTTTCGTCCCGGGGTGCAGGTTTTTTTCCATGAACCGGAACACGCCGCGCAGGGCGGTGGAAAGCGCCCAGGGACTATCGATCTTCCGGAGGGAGAAGGTCTTGACCGCCTTGTCCACCTGCACTTCCACCGCGTGCTTGCCCTTGAGCCGCACGATCACCTCGGGCACGTCCTGCTGGATCTCCAACAGGGCCTTGATAAACATCCTGCGCGGTGCCAACCGCTTGGGCTCGACGTACCGCGTCCGGATCTTGGCCAGCACGTTGTTCAGCACGCGCATCTTGACCAGGTCGTGCTTCGCCTGGGGCTGCTGCGCGCAGGCGATCTGCGGCGGTACCAGGGAGACGCCGAGCAGCGCCACGAGGGCGAACAGATGGAGGAGCCGAAGCTTGAGGAGACTTGAACGCATGGGCAATCCTTGGAGAGAGGGTCGTTTAGGTCACTTGAGTATAGCCCGGGATGTCACCGGACACCCGCGACCAGCCCAATTAATACCCGAGGGGTGAGGTCACCGCAAATGCGTTGCATCCGTGGACACCAGGGCCGCGCCCAGCCTACACTGGTGCCGGCCCCCCAGGAGGAGGAATACCATGACGCCCTTTGATAGAATGCGAGTGATCCTGAGCCCGGCCCTGGCACTGACGCTACTTCTCGCGACCGTGGCCTGCGGCGACAAGGCCTCCGCGGGGGGCGACGCCACCACGAACCCGGATGCCGCCACCCAGGACGGGGCCACGCCAGCCGACGCCACGGCATCCGATGCCCAATCCGACGCCGCGCCCTCCAACGACGCCGTGGTACCCGCGGACGCCGAGGCGCACCCCGACGCCGGCACCTGCCCCCACCCCTACACGGATCTCAGCCTCACCCTCGACTCCAGCGGCGGCTTTTCGGGCATGGGCAACAAGGACTACCAGCTCACCGGCACCTCCTTCACCGTCACGGACCCCTTCGCGCCCACCTGCACCGGCACCCTCACCCCCGCCGAGCGCGACGCCCTCCTGGCCGCCGCCGAGCTCGTGCAATGGACCACCCTCCAGCCGAGCTACTACCCGCCGGCAAACCCCTCCTGCTGCTGTGGGATGTTTCTGTACGATCTGTCCCTCACCCTCACCCAGTGCCCCACCGGCAGTCTCCCCGCCGCCACCGCCTGGTGTGATCAATCCCTCACCGACAGCCTGCTCCCCCAGGCCCTCGCCGACTTCCTCGCCCTCCTCGACCAGTACGCCGCCCAGATCGTCGCGGGCTGCTAGCCTGCTGTCCGGCTGCTAGCCTGCCGTCAGAAACGCCAGGCTGGTGGTCCAGTCCACCACCTGCTTGCCCAGGTGTCGGCGGTAGAGGGCCGAGACGCGGAGGACCTCTGAGTCAGTGAGCCCCACGGCGCGGAGACGGGCGGCGTAGGTGGGGCGGTCCGGGGCGTCGCCAGCCTCACCGAACCAACGTTCGAAGTGGTGCTCGGTGAACCGGCGGGGCTCGCGTTGGCGCTCCACGCGCAGGGTCGCGTTGCGCAGGCCGGACTGCTCGAGGGCCGCGGTCAGCGTGTCGGCATCCCAGGACACCAGCGGGTCGTTCCGGTCGGTGTAGATGGACTCCTCGGCTTCCCGGACGCGCTCGGCCAGGGCGGCGTCGGCGGCGTCTTCGGACCAGGGTATTAGATCGTATAGGCGTTGATTGCGGCGGGGTATGACCTGGACCAGGTGTAGCCGGCCTTCGGGGAGCAGCAGCTCGCCCAGGGTGCGAAGCAGCTCGACGAAATGTTTGGCCGGCGGACCGGCGGGTCGTTCCGCCGTGAAGGGGTTGCGGCCCAGGATGTGATCGAAGCGGACGCTCTCGTCGCCGCGCACGGCCAGGAGGGCCGGGAGCTCGGCGGCGGGGCCCACCAGGACGGCCACGCGCTCGACCTCGGAGAGGCGTTGCGATTGCTGGGTCAGGGATTGGCCCGCCTGCGAGTCGGCGGTCTGGGCCCACACGCCCCCCTCCGGGGTGGCGCGCAGGGCCTCCCAGGTGAGCAGGCCGCTGCCGGCGTTCAGATCGAGCACGAGATGGTGACGCTGCAGGGAGATCTGCTCGAACAGCCGGTCGCGCAGGTGCGCGAGGGTCCGGCCGGCGCCGGCCACAGCGCGCTGGAGCCAGGCGTCCCGGGCCCGGTCCACGGGACCCGTGGTGAGCACCTCGGGCAGGGGCGCGGCGGTCTCCACCATGGCTGCGAGCTGGGCCTCGCGACGGCGGGAAACCTGCTCCCGGATGGAGGCCTCGTAGCCCTGGTCCGACGGCTCGTAGAACATGCGCCCCTGCAGGCTGTCGGGCAGGTACTGCTGCGCCACCCAATGGTCCCGGTAGGCGTGCGGGTACAGGTAGCCTTTGCCGTGGCCAAAGCCCTCTTTATCGCGACTGGCGTCTTTGAGGTGGTTGGGCACCTCTGAATCACGCTCGCCCTTCACGGTTTCCAGGGCATCAAAGAAGGCGAAGGCCGAATTGGACTTGGGGCACGTGGCAACGTAGAGCGCCGCTTGAGCCAGCGGGAACCGCCCCTCGGGCATGCCGATGCGTTCGAAGATCTCCCAACAGGAGGCCACCACCCGGGCCGCGTCCGGGTCAGCCATACCCACGTCCTCCGTGGCCAGGATCGCCATGCGCCGGAAGATGAATCGCGGGTCCTCGCCCGCGTAGACCATCTTGGCCATCCAATACAGCGCGGCATCCGGGTCCGACCCACGTACGGACTTGATGAAGGCGCTGATGGTGTCGTAATGCACGTCGCCTTCTTTGTCGTAGAGCACGGCCCGCCGCTGAATGGACTCTTCGGCCACGGACAGGTCCAACCGGATGACCCCGTCGACGTCCGGCAGCGTGGTCTCCACCGCCAGCTCCAGCGCGTTGAGCACGCTGCGCGCGTCGCCGTTCGCCACGTCCACCAGGTGGTCCAGGGCGTCGTCGTCCACCCGCACATCCAGCGCGCCGTAGCCGCGCTGCTCGTCGGCCAGCGCCTGCTCCGCCACCCGTCGCAGGTCCGCCGTCTCCAGGGGCCGGAGCTGGAAGATCCGGCTCCGACTCACCAGGGCTTTGTTCACCTCGAAGTAGGGGTTCTCCGTGGTGGCGCCAATGAGCAGGATCGTGCCCTTCTCCACGTGGGGCAGCAACGCATCCTGCTGCGCCTTGTTCCAACGGTGTACCTCATCGACGAACAGCGTCGTGCGCAGCCCCCGCTCCCGACTCCGCGCCAGAGCCTCGGTGACCGCCTCGCGGATCTGCGCCACCCCGGCGAGCACCGCATTGATCGTAATGAAGTGCGACCGCGTGGACCCGGCGATGACCATGGCCAGGGTCGTCTTCCCCGTGCCCGGGGGCCCATAGAAGATCAAGGAGGAGAGCTGGTCCGCCTGAATGGCACGGCGTAGCAGGCGCCCCGGGCCCACGATGTGCGCCTGGCCCACGAACTCCTCCAAGGTCCGCGGCCGCATGCGATGCGCCAGCGGCGCCGTCTTCTCCAGCTCGGCCTCGTGGGCGCGCGTGAACAGATCGTCCATGGCATTGCCCAGTAGGCCAGAGCCCGCCCGGCCTGTCCAGCCCGCATCCCCGTTCTCCAGCCCGCATCACCGGAGCGTCCCGGGTGGCGCACCTTTGCGACGCGGCCGACGAATTTCCGGTGGCCACTGCGGCCGTCATCCGTCCCGGTCGGGCCCCCAATATCCTAAGTCCAAGTGTGCCCATCGGGGGGGGGGAATTCCGTTGTTGTAGAGAATCAAGACTACCGGTAGACTCGCCTTCTAAATTTGGCCTATCCCATGTCCGGGATGGGCGTGGAAAGGAGACCCGACATGGCAGATGCAAAGACCCTTGAAGAGCTCGGTGTGCCCAAGGATTTCCGTGATCGCGCAAAGATGATGTGGCTCATCACCCTATTTGGCGGGTTGTGGGGCTGGATCATCTGCACCTACATCTGGAAGCTCGACGGCCAGGAAAAAAACGAGTGGTACCAGTTCCAGCTCAAGCAAGCCCTCTACGTCGGGCTGGCGAGCTGGGTGGGCTACGCCATCATGGGCCTGGGCTTCATCATCCACTTTATCTTCGGGCTGCTGGGCTTCCTGGCCATCAATGGCGGCAAAGACTTCGAGGCCCCCGTCCTCGGCGGCATTGCCAAGAAGTAGCCGGTCAACGATTTCAGCAGGGGGAGATGCCGGGCGGGTGAATTCCGGTCGTGGTCGGTCTATCTGACCGGACGACTATGACACCGCCCGGCAACCACTTTCCCAGACTCCCCTACACCCGCGAAGCTATTTCAGCCAGAAGGCGACGGCCGTGCCGATGAAGGTCGCCCCGGCGTAGCCCAGGGTGCCGCACAGAATCGCCGGCACCACGAGCCGGCGCCAACCGCGGGCCGTGGCCATGGCGGCGGCCGTCGTGGGACCGCCCATATTGGCGTTGGAGGCGATGACCAGTTCGGCCAGGTCCAGGCGCAGCAGCTTGCCGGCCGCCAACAGAAACAGCAGGTGCACGGTTAAGATCACGCCGGCGAACAGAAACAGCATCGGCCCGACCTTCAGCACGACGGCCACATTGGCGCTCGCCCC
>Ga0180009_10006027_pt1 | contig 12828 bp, 10 predicted proteins | sample OS_PC_MetaG_FD_123537 | JGI IMG/M metagenome (GOLD analysis project Ga0180009, IMG submission 123537) | Groundwater microbial communities from the Aspo Hard Rock Laboratory (HRL) deep subsurface site, Sweden - OS_PC_MetaG | ecosystem: Environmental > Aquatic > Deep subsurface > Groundwater...
AATAGCAAAGATTTTGGAAACTACTCCGGATGTAAATAAATTTCTGGCGCATCCGCTGTTTTCATTGGAAGAAAAAAAACAATTACTCTTTAAAAACTTCAAAACAAAGCTGTCTCCCGATATTAAAGAATGCCTTGCGGTCCTGATACAAAAGGGCAAAATATTTCTCGTTAAAGAAATTCTTGAAGAGTTGAAGAAATTACAGAAGGAAAAAGGAAATATACAGGAAGTCAGTGTTGAAAGTTCCTGGGAATTGTCCGGGAAAGAAAAAACGGAAATTGAAGACAAGCTTAAAAAATCCGCAGGAAAAAAAGTTGCGGTTCAATATAGCTTGAATAAAAAACTCATCGGAGGATTAATTGTAAAAATCGATGATGAGATAATAGATAACAGCTTGAAGGCAAAACTGAATAGTTTAAAGGAACTAATTTATGTCAATTGATTCTAAAGAAATTACCGGAGTAATCAAAAAACAGTTGGAAAATTATCAATCCAAGCTTGAACTCAAGGAAGTCGGTTATGTACTGCAGGTAAGCGACGGCATAGCCAGAGTTTACGGCTTGGAAAAAGTTATGTACGGCGAGCTGGTTTTATTGCCGCATAATGTTTTCGGCATGGTATTAAACCTGGAAGCGGATAGCGTAGGCTGTATTCTTTTCGGCGGGCAGCAGCTTATAAAAGAAGGCGATGAAGTAAAACGCACAGGCAAGGTCATGGAAGTACCTGTTGGCGAAGCGCTTCTTGGAAGAGTTGTAAACCCTATCGGCCAGCCTCTTGACGGTAAAGGTAAAGTTGATACGGCGGGAAAAACACGGCCTATTGAAGTTATAGCCCCGGGCGTTATTGAAAGACAGCCTGTTAAAGAGCCGTTACAAACCGGTTTGAAAGCTATTGATTCCATGATTCCCATCGGCAGAGGCCAGCGGGAACTTATCGTAGGAGACAGGCAGATTGGCAAGACAGCAATTGCAATCGATACAATTATAAATCAGAAAAATGACCCTAAAAGGCCGATATGTATCTATGTGGCCATAGGACAAAAACAATCAAACATAGCCCAGATAGTAAAAACTCTTGAAGCTCACGGCGCAATGGAATATACAATAGTTGTTTCAGCTACAGCCAGCGACCCGGCGCCGTTACAATATGTTGCTCCTTATGCAGGCTGTGCGATGGGCGAAGAATTTTTATGGAAAGGCAAAGATGTTCTTTGTATTTATGATGATTTGACCAGGCATGCGCAGGCTTACAGGCAGTTGGCGTTATTACTTCGCAGGCCTCCGGGCCGTGAAGCTTACCCGGGAGATGTTTTTTACCTGCACTCAAGGCTGTTGGAACGCGCCTGTAAACTTTCAGACAAAAACGGCGGCGGTTCTATAACTGCTCTCCCTATAATTGAAACCCAGGCAGGGGATATTTCAGCCTACATACCGACAAACGTAATTTCTATCACTGACGGGCAGATTTATCTTGAAGGAAACCTGTTTTTTTCCGGTATCAGGCCGGCAATAAATCCGGGTTTGTCAGTATCCCGAGTAGGCGGTACTGCCCAGATAAAAGCTATGCGCCAGGTTGCAGGCAAGGTAAGAATTGAGCTGGCACAGTACAGCGATTTATCGGCATTCGCGCAGTTCAGTTCAGAACTTGATAAAGCTTCCCAGATGCAGTTGGCGCGGGGCGAGAGAATTGTGGAAATATTGAAGCAAAAACAATACCAGCCTTTGCCGGTGGAAAAGCAGATAATAATTATTTTTGCGGGAATAAACGGGTTCTTAGACGATATTGCCGTAAGTAAAATAAAGGAATTTGAAAATTCTTTATATAAGTATCTGGATGCGAATCATCCGGAAATCTGCGCTGAAATTAATGAAAAAAAAGTTATTGAAGATGCGCTTAGCGAAAAAATAAATTCAGCGATAAAATCTTTTAAAGAGCAGTTTAAATAACATGCCCTCAATAAGCGCATTAAGAAGAAAAATAAAGGGTTTTAAATCAACCCAGCAGATCACGAAGGCCATGAAAATGATAGCCGGCGCGCGGCTTGCGAGGGCCCAGAAAAACATTATTAATGCGCGGCCTTATGCCGTAAAAATGCAGGAGTTGCTTTCAGATTTGGCTGTAAGAACATCTGAGTTTGAAGTCGCGGCACACCCTTTGTTGAAAAAACAGGTTTCAAAAAAGGCCGGGCTGCTTGTGATTACCGGCGATAAAGGGTTATGCGGCGGGTTTAACAATAATGTAATCCGCAAAGCTATGGAATTTATTAACCAGCAGCCTGGAACGGAAATAAAAATGTTTGTTGCAGGAAGAAAGGCCCAGGAATATTTCAGGAGATTAAATATCACTGCATCCGGCGAGTATTCAAATATTTTCAGCAAACTCGGTTTTGTTCACGCGGAACTTATCGGCCAGGACCTTATTAATATTTATATCAAAGAAAATCTCTCCAAAATCGTTATGATTTATAATGAATTTAAATCCGCTATTTCCCAGCAGGTGGTACAGGTTGATCTTTTGCCGGTTGAAAAACCAGTTGAATCCAAAAAATCCAAAGTAGATTTTCTTTATGAGCCCCAAAAGGACAAGATTCTGGAATCATTGCTTCCAAGATACGTGAAATCCCAGGTTTTCAGGTCTCTGCTTGAGTCCTATGCCGCGGAGTTATCGGCAAGAATGAATGCCATGGATAATGCGACAAAAAGCGCAACCGAACTTATTGAAGATTTGACGCTTCATATGAATAAAATCCGGCAGGCGAATATTACAATGGAAATTGCGGATATTGTAGGAGCTGTTGAAGCGCTGAAATAAAAGGAGATTCTATGAGTATAGGAAAAGTTGTTCAGGTTTTTGGCCAGGTGGTTGACGTAGAATTTTCAGCGTCAAATTTACCGGCAATATATAATGCCCTTACAATTGGAACCCTGACTCTCGAAGTTGTTCAGCATATTGGAGACAGCACAGTAAGGGCCATTGTTTTAGGGGCCCCGGAAAGTTTATCCAGGGGACTGTCGGTTGAAGATACGGGCAAACCTATAAGCGTTCCGGTAGGAAAAGCCTGCCTGGGCAGGCTGATGAATGTGCTCGGCGAGCCGATTGATTATAAAGGCGATATTAAAGCGGATAAATTCGAATCCATTCACCAGCCGGCGCCGTCTTTAGAAGATCAGGAAACAAAACTTGAAATATTTGAAACCGGCATAAAAGTAATCGATTTGTTATGTCCTTATAGAAAAGGCGGTAAAGTCGGTTTGTTCGGCGGGGCAGGCGTAGGAAAAACTGTTATTATTATGGAACTGATTCACAATGTGGCAAAGCATCACGGCGGCGTTTCTGTGTTTGGCGGAGTTGGTGAAAGAACCAGAGAAGGCAACGATCTTTACCGCGAAATGACCCAATCTAAAGTTATTGATAAAACAGTAATGGTATTCGGGCAAATGAATGAGCCTCCGGGTTCAAGACTGCGTGTAGCGCTTACGGCTCTTACCCAGGCGGAATATTTCCGTGATATTGCGCGGCAGGATGTCCTGCTGTTTATTGACAATATTTTCCGTTATATTCTTGCCGGCGCTGAGGTTTCCGCGCTTCTTGGTAGAATGCCTTCCGCTGTCGGGTATCAGCCGACCCTGGGCGCAGAAATGGGAGAGCTTCAGGAACGTATTACTTCAACTAAAAATGGTTCGATTACCAGCGTGCAGGCCATATATGTTCCGGCGGATGATTTAACAGACCCCGGCGTGGCGACAGCTTTCGGGCATCTGGATGCTTCTACAGTTCTTTCAAGGCAGATTTCGCAGCTTGGTATTTATCCGGCAGTGGACCCTCTTGATTCTTCAAGCAAAATTCTGGATCCTCAGATTGTCGGCGAAGAACATTACGAAGTTGCTCGCGGCGTGCAGAATGTTTTACAAAGATATAAGGATTTGCAGGATGTTATCGCCATTTTAGGCATTGATGAATTATCCGAGGATGATAAACTCATTGTAAGCCGCGCAAGAAAAATACAGAGGTTTTTCTCCCAGCCGATGTTTGTCGCTGAAGACTTTACCGGTTTGCCCGGAAAATATGTCACTTTAAAAGAAACCATAAGAAGTTTTAAGGAATTGCTGGAAGGAAAACATGACAGCCTACCGGAACAGGCGTTTTTAATGGCGGGCGGTATAGACGAAGTTATAGAAAAGGCTAAAAGCTTAAAATGAAAACAATACCTGTAGAAATAATCACACCAGAGAAACTTGTTTTAAAAGATGAAATGGAATCTATAGTAATTCCTTCTTACGAAGGTGAACTTGGGATCCTTCCCGGGCATACACACCTGCTGGCGCAGATCCAGCCGGGGGAAATAAGCCTTACTAAAAATAAGGAAACAAAATATTTTGTCGTTTCCGGCGGTTTTGCGGAAGTTCACCCAGATAAGGTAGAGATTTTTGCCGAGACAGCCGAACTGGGCGAGGAATTGGATTTTGAAAGAGCCAAGCAGGCCCTTGAAAAAGCAAAATTCCAGTTAAAAGAAGGCAAAGATATTTTGCCCGCCGGTTTGGCTATGCGCAGGGCTCTTGCACGGCTGAAGGTTGTTGAACGGGTCCAGGTCCAGCGGAAAAAACGTAAAATCTAAAACTATCCTGCCACTTCAAGAAACACATCTACAATCTCTGCGTCAAACTACCTGTTTTTTTCCTTAACAAGAATTTCTTTTGCGGTTTTTAATTACGGTCAGCAGATCTTCGCCTGACATTATCGGCATTGAGAGGTCTGTGACTACTACGTCAAAATTGCACTTTCTCAGCAAAGAGACCGCGTCAGCCCCGTTGTTAATGGATTCGTAGTTCATTTTAAAATCTCTTGTAAATAGGAAATTGCCGCCAGGCTTGCCAGATAGCTTGTTTTAGGGTTGCCGGGTGAAGGCAGATTTTCAGTTCTTGTAAAAATCCTGCCTGAAGCGCTCAGTACTTCGATTTCATGCGTGTTTCTTTTTACTTTTGGGTCAGCAATAATCCTCACTTTAGTTTTTTCTGCGCCTATCCCTGCCAAGGATAATGCCGCCGCGACGTTGATATTAGCCGGATATTTTTTTATTGCTTCTTTAGCTGTACCGTTAAAAATAATTTTTTCAGTTTTAAGTTTTAAGCCCAGTGCTTCAGGCGGTTTTCTTGTGGCTAGGACAGCGCTTGTTATTTTGCTCAGTTTTGCGCCTCTGATTGCATCCAGCCCGGCTATCGCACCGGATGGGAAATAAACTTTGCAATTATGTTTTTGCGCTGATTTAAGAATGTTAGGGAATGCAATTAAGGCGCCTACGCTTAAAATAAAAATATCTTTTTTTTGAACAAAAGCTAACTTTGAAATTTGGTCAACTGCATTTTGGCTGGCGCATTCAATAATAAAATCAGAAACGTTTACAGCTTCCTGGATATTCTTTGCAATAATCGGGGAATTGTTTTTTAAAATACTTTTAAGTTCATCAGATTTTTTTGGGATAAAATCATAAAGGGCTGTCAGCGTGCCGTTTATTGTTTTCTTTTCAAAAGCAAGAGCGATTTCTTTCCCGATGGTTCCGCATCCGATTAAAGATATTTTCATTTAGTTTGGCCCTTTATTTCAATGTTGTCTATGAGTCTTGTTTTTCCTAAATAGCCTGCATAAACTATTCTGGAAGGATATTCAATATTGGTTTTCTCTTCTTCAAGTGTAAGCGGTTTAATAATGTTTATGTATTGGTTTTTTAAACCCGGCGTTGATTCCAGTTGAGATTTTAGTTTCGCTAATAATTTACTAATGTTTTTTTCTTTTTTCTTTTTAACGATATCTTTTACATTAGCCAATGAGCGATGAATTTTATTCGCCGCTTTTCTTTCTTCAGGGTTAAGGTAAATATTTCTGCTTGACATAGCCAGGCCGTCTTTTTCCCTTAAAGTTGCGCAGGGGACAATTTTGACAGGAAAATTAAGGTCTTTTACCATTTTTTGCAGAATTGTCAATTGTTGATAATCTTTTTCTCCGAAGTAAGCCCGGTCCGGCTGTATAATGTTAAATAATTTGGCAACTACAGTAGTTACTCCGCGGAAATGCCCGGGCCTGTACTTACCGCATAAAATGTCAGACATCTTTTCAACTTTTATATAAGTTAAATAATCCTTGGGGTACATTTCTTTTACTGATGGTGTAAAAATATAATCAACGCCATTTTTTCTGCAGAGTTTGGAATCTTTATTAAACGGCCTTGGATAACGCAGATAGTCTTCATTAGGGCCAAACTGAGCGGGATTTACAAAAATAGAAACAATGACGATATCATTTTCTTTTCTTGCCTTTTTTACCAATGAAAGATGGCCCTCATGCAGGGCCCCCATAGTTGGCACCAACCCGATGGTTTTGTCTTTCGCATGCAAGGATTTAACGATCTTCTGCATAGTGGAAATATCTCTAATAACCTTCATATTAAGCAAAATACTACCAATTTGTGCAGCCATAGTCAATTAAAATCCATATTGTCCAGTCAACACAGATAACTTTTTTATTTGACAAAATTCCATATTTTTGGTATAGATTTATCTCATCAAATTAAACTAATTAAATCAAACATTTATGGAAAACAATCAGACAAATATCATCAGGGCAGTTTATCCGGAAATAGAGGGCGGGAAATATCCTGTTAAAACTGAGATTGACAGGGCTTTCATGGTTTATGCTTATGTGAATTCGGAACTCCCTAAAAAAGTTTCCCTGAATTACCGCAAAAAAGGCACAAAAACCTGGAAAAAAGCTGCAATGAACCCCATCGATTTTCCCGGATGGAAAGCAAATGTATTTTTTGATAAGGTTGGAATTTATGAATATACTGTCGAAGCAATTCTTCTGGAAACGAAAGAAAAAATACCTTACAGCCGTAACTTGGAAGTATGGGTAGAGCCGGTCAATGCAAGATTCGCCGCTTGGTACGAAATGTTCCATTGGTCTCAGGGGAAAATACCATGCAAATGCGCAACATTCAAAGATATGGAAGCGAGATTACCTGAAATAAAGAAAATGGGGTTTGATGTTATTTACCTGCCTCCGATTCACCCTGTTGGAAGGACAAATAAAAAAGGCCCCAACAATTCTCTAAATGCCTGCGAAACTGATCCGGGTTGCCCCTGGTCAATTGGGAATGAACATGGCGGGCACAAATCGGTTAACCCAAACTTAGGTACATTGGAAGATTTTAGAAAATTTGTCAAAAAATGCGATAATTTGAATATGCCCGTGGCTATAGACATTGCTTTTACCTGTTCCTATGACCATCCTTACATAAATGAACATCCGGACTGGTTTTTTTATAATCCTGACGGAACAATTAAGTATGCTGAAAATCCGCCTAAAAAATATCAGGACACAGTGCCGTTTAACTGGTATCCTAAAGATAAAGATGCCATGTGGCGGGAATTTAAATCAATTTTTATTTTTTGGATAGAACAGGGCGTTAAAATATTCCGTGTAGATAATCCTCATACCAAACTTGACGAATTCTGGGGCTGGGTTATAAAAGAAGTAAAAAAGGAACACCCTGAAACAATCTTTCTTTCAGAAGCTTTTACTTTTTACGAAAAAATGGAGCTACTGGCAAAACTTGGATTTACCCAGTCCTATACTTATTTCACCTGGCGTAACGGCAAAAACGAACTGATTGAATATATTTCTAAGCTTACAAACAGCTACCTGCGGGATTTTTTCAGAGGAAACTTTTTTGCCAATACACCCGATATATTGCCTGCATATCTACAGAACGGCGGCCGTCCGGCATTTAAAGTAAGAGCAGTGCTTGCGGCTACGCTTTCATCGGTTTACGGCATATATAACGGTTTTGAACTTTGTGAAAACACTGCGACCCCAGGAAAAGAAGAATATTTAAACTCTGAAAAATACGAATATAAAGTTTGGGATTGGGACCGGCCGGGCAACATAAAAGATTACATCGCAAAACTAAATAAAATCAGAAGAGAAAATCCCGCATTACATTTATATGATAACCTTAAAATTTACAATTCAACTGATGACAATGTGCTTTTTTACGGTAAAACCTCAGAAGATAAAAGCAATATAATACTTGTGGCAGTAAATCTAGACCCTTTCAATACACAAAAAGCAAGGGTGACAGTTCCTCTGGAAGAATTCGCAATAGCTTCTGACGAACAATATGATGTAATAGATTTATTAACAGGAAAAATATATACATGGCAGGGAAGGGACAATATGGTTATTCTTGACCCGCAAAATGAGCCTGCTGTTGTTTTTAAATTAGAAAAATTATAAAGGAACTATACCCCATACCCTCCCAAGCGGGCAACATGGGGTATTGGCGAGGAAACAATGAAAGCTTTAATTTTATGCGCGGGTTACGCAACACGCCTTTACCCGCTTACAATGAACCAGCCGAAACAACTGTTATCTATTGCAGACAGGCCAATGTTGGACTATACAATAGATAACCTCAACCAGATTGATGAAATTGATGAAATATACATGGTAACGAATCAGAAATTTTATCAGACTTTTGTAGACTGGAGCAAAAAAGTAAAAACCAAAAAGAAAATGACCGTCTTCAACGATGGTACAAGTTCGGACGGAACCAAGCTCGGGGCGATAGGTGATATGAAGTTTGTTATCGACAACGCAAAAGTTAATGATGATTTGCTTGTTCTTGCGGGGGACAACCTATTCCAATTAGACCTGAAAAAGTTTATTAGCTTTTTTAAAGAGAAAGCAACAAATTCAATTTGTTTAAAAGACGTCGGCCTAAAAGATTTGATATCGAAGTACAGCGAAGTTGAACTTGATAAAGATCAAAAAGTTATTAATTTCACTGAAAAACCTACGAATCCAAAAACTACCCTAGCTGCAGTTTGCATTTACTTATTTGCAAAAAATAAGATCCAGCTGGTTAACAAGTATATGTCAGAAGGTAATAACCCTGACCAGCCCGGCAGGTATATCCAATGGCTGCACAAAGCTGATAAAGTTTATGGGTTTGTTTTTTATGATAAGTGGTATGATATAGGTGATTTAAACCAATATAAAGAAGCAGATGAGGATTATAAGGCAATGAGAGGAAATAAATGAAGGTAACAATGTTTGCTAAGGAGTACCCTCCTTATATATATGGGGGTGCCGGCGTGCATTTACGTTATTTATCGCAGGAACTTAGCAAAATAATGGATGTTGAAATCAGGTGTTTTGGGGACCAGGATATAACCGGTAACCCAAAAGTAAGAGGGTTTAAATCCTTGGGCTTGCGATCAAAAACTGATCCAAAATTCAATGCTGTTTATGATACTATGACTACCAACCTTTCTATGGTTGCTGATGGAATAGATTCGGATGTTGTTCATACTCATACCTGGTACGGCCATTATGCCGGATTTTTAGCCAAGAAGCTTTATAATTTGCCGTTTGTTGCAACTTGCCATAGCCTAGAACCCCTGCGGCCCTGGAAAGAAGATCAGCTTGGCAGAGGTTATCACTTAAGCGCCTGGATAGAAAAATTGGGCATCGAGGGCGCTGATAAAATTGTTGCCGTATCCAGGATGATGAAAGACGATATTCTTAAATACTACAATATTCCGGAGGAAAGAATAACCGTAATACATAACGGCATAGATTTGAAAAAATGGAAAAATACAACATTAAGCGATTCCTTGAAAAAAGAATGCGCAATAAAGGACGACTATATACTTTTTGTAGGAAGGCCCACTCCTCAAAAGGGCATGGAATATCTTATTGACGCCGCGGACCGCATAGACCCGAATATCCAAATTGTATTTGGCGCTGTCGGCGCCGATACCAAAGAGTATGAAGACAGGATGAGAGAAAAGATTAAAACTAAAAAAAATATAAATTGGATCAATAAATTTTTGAAAGAAGAAGATTTTATCCAATTATACAGTTGCGCTAAAGTTTTTGTATGCCCATCAATTTATGAACCATTTGGAATTATTAATTTAGAAGCTATGGCATGCAAGACTCCGGTTGTTGCAACTGCAACAGGAGGCATAAAAGAGGTTGTAGTAAATGGGGAAACGGGTATTTTAGTTGAACCTGCAAACACAAAACACCTTGCTGATGCTATTAATAAATTATTGAAAGATAAAGCGATGTTAAAAAAATTCGGAGATAACGGAAGGGCCAGGGTTGAGAAATATTTCAGCTGGGAATACATAGCTTCTCAGACGAAAAAGATGTACGAGGGGCTGCTTTGATGCTACGCGAAAAAATATTTTTTTGGACCCCCTTGACAAATTTTAAAACTTGTAGTATAATGTATAATGTAGTATAAGTATAGTATAAGTAAGTTTAAGTAAGTTTAGTATTTAACGGCTGTAAAATTTCAGCGACACTTTATGATACCTCTAAAGTATTAAAAAGAGAATGAGGGGATTTTACGCGTTACACTATGTTCATTGATATCTTGGTTTTGTAAATTTTTTAATTTTTTTAAGTTTTTGGAATCGCATTCTAATAAGCATTCCAAGAATTTCAACATTCGGCCAGTTTTAGTTTTACTTTTTGAAATTTGAAGAAACTTTCTAAATTATTTTTGGAGAGTTTGATCTTGGCTCAGAGTGAACGCTGGCGGCATGCCTAACACATGCAAGTCGAACGGATCTTGGTTGCCCGCAAGGGTGATTAAGATTAGTGGCAAACGGGTGAGTAACACGTGGGTAATTTCCCTCCGACATGAACACAACCTTGAGAAATTGAGGCTAATATTCAATAGTCTTAGCTTTACTATGTAGAGCTAGGTAAAGGTCTGGGTTAAACCAGACGGTCAGAGATAAGCCCGCGGTCTATCAGCTAGTTGGTAGGGTAATGGCCTACCAAGGCTTTGACGGATAGCCGGCCTGAAAGGGTGATCGGCCACATTGGCACTGAGATACGGGCCAGACTCCTACGGGAGGCAGCAGTGGGGAATTTTGGACAATGGGCGCAAGCCTGATCCAGCAATGCCGCGTGAGGGATGAAGGTCTTCGGATTGTAAACCTCTTTTGGAGGGGATGAAGCTTCTAGCAATAGGAGTTGACAGTACCTTCCGAATAAGCCACGGCTAACTACGTGCCAGCAGCCGCGGTAATACGTAGGTGGCGAGCGTTATTCGGATTTACTAGGTGTAAAGCACAGGTAGGTGGTCGAGTAAGTTGGGAGTGAAAGCCCTTGATAAGTCAGGGGATGTCTTTCAAAACTGCTCGGCTTGAGTGTAAGAGGGGAAACCGGAATTCCAGGTGTAGCGGTGAAATGCGTAGATATCTGGAGGAATACCGATGGCGAAAGCGGGTTTCTAGCTTATTACTGACACTGAGCTGTGAAGGCGCGGGGAGCAAACAGGATTAGATACCCTGGTAGTCCGCGCGGTAAACTATGTTCACTTGGTATGGGAGGTATCGACCCCTTCTGTGCCGAAGCTAACGCATTAAGTGAACCACCTGGGGAGTACGGCCGCAAGGTTGAAACTCAAAAGAATTGACGGGGGCCCGCACAAGTGGTGGAGCATGTGGTTTAATTCGACGCAACGCGAAGAACCTTACCCGGGCTTGAAGTTCTGGTGGTATCCTGACGAAAGATTAGGAGACTCGCAAGAGAGCCAGAAGAGGTGCTGCATGGTTGTCGTCAGCTCGTGCCGTGAGGTGTATGGTTAAGTCCCATAACGAGCGCAACCCTTGTCCTATGTTGCTAACTTCGCAAGAAGAGCACTCTTAGGAGACTGCCCAGGTTAACTGGGACGGAAGTGGGGATGACGTCAAATCATCATGGCCTTTATGTCCGGGGCTACACACGTGCTACAATGGCCGCTACAGAGGGATGCCAAACCGTAAGGTGGAGCAAATCCTTTAAAGGCGGCCCCAGTTCAGATTGAGGACTGCAACTCGTCCTCATGAAGTCGGAATCACTAGTAATCGCTGATCAGCAGGCAGCGGTGAATACGTTCCCGGGCCTTGTACACACCGCCCGTCACACCATGGGAGCTAGTTGCAACAGATGTCCCGCCTCGCGTGGGATGAAGTTGTGATTAGTGACTGGGGTGAAGTCGTAACAAGGTAGGCGTACGAGAACGTGCGCCTGGATCACCTCCTTTCTAAGGAGTTTCTGTAATGGAAACTTTTAGGTCGTCCGAGTGTTGAATTCGTTGGAATGCTTATTAGATTGCGAAAACATTGTTTCTTTGATTGCCGATTTACTTCGGAAGTATATTTTTTACGGTTAAAAATACTTTCGGGCCTATAGCTCAGTTAGTTTAGAGCATCCCGCTGATAACGGGAAGGTGAGAGGTGCAATTCCTCTTAGGCCCATTGGGGATGTAGTTCAGCTGGGAGAACATCCGGTTTGCAACCGGGAGGTCAGGGGTTCAAATCCCCTCATCTCCACCAGATAATTATTTAATTTAAAAATATATTTTGCACTTTAAAAGTTTATAGTTTTATAGCTGTAAACTTTTTAAATATAAAGATCTTTGAAATTTAGGTTAATAAGTTAGCTGACATTAGTTTTAAGTAAATAAGTAGTATATAAGTTGAAAGACTACATTTCAATCGTCTCTCTATTCCTTAGCAGAGACGGGATGAAATGATATGGTCAAGTTAGTAAGGGCATATGGCGGATGACTTGGCTAAGGTTACGAAGAAGGCCGTGGTAAGCTGCGATAAGATGCGGATAGGAGCAAACATCCTTTGACCCGCATATAGCCGAATGGGGAAACCCGTGCCGTCGCAAGACGGTATATCCTAACCTCAATAAATAGGGTTAGGAGGACAACCCAGGGAAGTGAAACATCTCAGTACCTGGAGGAAAAGAAATCAACTG
>Ga0180009_10006028_pt1 | contig 12824 bp, 11 predicted proteins | sample OS_PC_MetaG_FD_123537 | JGI IMG/M metagenome (GOLD analysis project Ga0180009, IMG submission 123537) | Groundwater microbial communities from the Aspo Hard Rock Laboratory (HRL) deep subsurface site, Sweden - OS_PC_MetaG | ecosystem: Environmental > Aquatic > Deep subsurface > Groundwater...
GGGCGTCGGCGGCACCTGGTACTGGAACCGCTATCCCGGCGCGCGCTGCGACGTCGAAAGCCTCGAATATCAATATGGTTTTTCCGACGAGGTTCAGCGCGGCTGGACCTGGAGCGAGCGCTACGCCGCCCAGCCGGAAATCCTGCGCTATCAGAATTATGTCGCGGACAAGCTCGACCTCAGGCGCGACATGCGCTTCGAAACGCGCGTGACGTCTGCGACCTATGACGAGCGGACCGGCCTTTGGGCGGTCGAAACGGACAAGGGAGACAGCGTTTCCACGCGCTTCTGCATCATGGCGACGGGCTGCCTCTCCGCCGCCCGCGTGCCCGATTTCGAGGGGCTTCAGGACTTCGAAGGCGACTGGTACCACACCGGCGGCTGGCCGCATGAGGGGGTCGATTTCTCCGGCAAGCGCGTCGCCGTCATCGGTACGGGCTCGTCCGGCATCCAGAGCATACCGGTGATCGCCGCGCAGGCCTCTCACATGACGGTCTTCCAGCGGACGGCGAACTTCACTCTGCCGGCCGGCAATCGCCCTTTGATGCAGGAGGAGATCGAACGCTCGAAGGAGACGCTGCTCGAAGACCGCAAACATGCACGCGAGACCCCGGGCGGCATCATCTGTTTCGAATACAGCGAAACGCTGGCCGGGGACATGACGCCGGACGCGCGCCGGAGGGAACTCGAGACGCGTTGGGACCAGGGCGGGTTTGCCTTCCTCGGTGCGTTCGGCGACCTGATGGCGACCCACGAGGCAAACGGCATCGCTGCCGATTTCGCCCGCGCGAAAATGCGCGCTTCGGTGAAGAATCCCGGCGTCGCCGAGAAACTTCTTCCCTTCGATCATCCGGTCGGTGTGAAGCGTCTTTGCCTCGACACCGGCTATCTGGCGACCTTCGACGAACCGCATGTCGACCTCGTGGATGTGCGCGAGACGCCGATCGAGCGGATTTCGAAGAAGGGTGTCGTCTGCGGCGGCAGGGAATACGAGGCCGACGCCATCGTCTTCGCGACGGGCTTCGACGCCATGACCGGCGCGCTGCTCGCCATCGACATCACGGGCCGTGGCGGCGCGAAGCTGAAGGAAAAATGGGCGGCGGGACCGCGAACCTATCTCGGGCTCGGCTCCGCGGGCTTCCCCAATCTCTTCTTCATCACCGGACCCGGAAGCCCCTCCGTGCTCTCCAACATGATCGTGTCGATCGAGCAGCATGTGGACTGGATAACGGATTGCGTGAAGCGCCTGACGGAGGGAAACATCCGCTCCATCGAGCCGACGCGCGAAGCGGAGGACCAGTGGGTCTCGCATGTGAACGAACTCGCGAGCGAGACGCTCTATCCGCAGGCGAATTCCTGGTACATGGGTGCGAATATTCCCGGTAAGCCGCGCGTCTTCATGCCTTATACCGGCGGCGTCAATGTCTATGGCGAAAAGCTCGCCGAGGTTGCCGCCGCCGACTACGAAGGGTTCCGGCTCGGCGCCTGAGGGGGGCGCCGCACCTCCAATACGGACCTTGTGCCGCTTTCCCGGATGCCGCGCGACGCCGAAACTGGCGTCATTAACGGCACGGGAAAGGCGGCATGCCGGAGACATCCGAAACCATCGACTACCGCCGCGTCTGGCGGCGGCACGGCGAGCGCGTCATGCAAGACGCGGTTGCCATGTGGAAGAGCGCGGGCGTGCTGCCGGGAGGTGTGAGCCCGGAGGCGCGCGCCGAAGAACTCGTCATCGCGATTTATGACGGCGAGACGATGGCCGGTTGCCTGACGGCGGACATCCATGTTCTGCCGAGGCTGCGGGAGAAGTTTGCGTTCTGCCGGAGCTTCATTTCGCCCGCATGGCGCGGCAGGCGGCTCACCGATCGCCTGATGATCGACGGGCACGATGAACTCGGACACTGGTCGAAGGCGCATCCCGAGGAGGGCCTGGCGGGATGCGCCGCGATCTATCAGAACCGGGTGTTGGGCCGGAGCCCGGTGGAGCCGTCGGGGCTCAGCCTTATCGGCTATACGCCGCAAGGCGAACAGTTGCGCGTACTCTGGTTCGACCACCATCGCCTGCGGGCGAGCGAAGCGTAGCGATCAGAGATCGCAACTATGGCTGCCGGAACGGTTCTCCACCGTCATATGCGCATGGATGCGGTCGTGACCGCCGTGCGTCACTTCGGTGACCGACAAGACGGCCTCTCCCGTCTCGTCGATGACGAAATCGCCGCCCTGGCGCACTTCCGACGTGCCACCGGCGCCGGACCGCTCAAGCGACATGGCATAGGAGCCGGATTCGCCGGGCATGCCGTAGGCGATGCTCTCAAGGCGCAGACCGCCCGGCGTCTCGATCGCCCTGATCTCGCAGGAGTCGAGAGCGGGCGGCGATGCCGTGGCCGCCACGCAGCCGAAGACGAAGGGGACGAAAAACAGCGAAGTCAATTTGATGTTCATTGCTCTGCTCCCGGTTGATAAGGGGCGTCGCGGGAGACGGCGAATGCCGTCTCCCGATGAAGGTGCTCAGTAGCCGCCCTGAATGACGACCGACGTGTTGCCTGAGCCGGTCTGCACGGTGTTCGCCTTCTGGCCGTTGCCGACCTGGATCGTGGCGGACGTGTTGTTCGAGCCGTACTGATCGGTCGTCGCCTGATGGTTGTTGCCGATCTGGGCGATGCCCGAAGTGTTGGACCGGCCGGTCTGGACGGTCGTCGCCGAATTGTTGCGGCCTTCCTGGCCGGTCACGGCATAATTGTTGCGGCCATACTGGTCGGTGAGGGCGGCGTTCCGGTTGCCGAGCTGCTGCTGGTAGAGATAGTTCCACTCGCCCCGCTGCACGGCCTTGGAATGGTTGCGGTTGCCCTGCGTGTCGATCGCGCCCTTGTTGTGATAGCCGTTCTGCGTGAAGACGCCGGTGTTGTGGCGGCCGCTCTGATAGACGGAGGCCGAGTTGCCAGCATTGGCGCCGGTGATGCCGGCCGCGATCAGGGCTGCGATGGTGCCGGTGGTCAGTAGAAACTTTTTCATCTTGCATCTCCTGTTTGAGGACCGGCCATGGGGGCTTGTCCGGTTGACGATGCAAGTTCTAGCGCCGCGCGTCTGAGCGCCGCCTGAAGCCGCCATTCATATTCGGTTCAGCGATGAGGTCATTTTGTGTCGCGCCAACGGGAGAGCCACGTTCCCGATGTCTGAATGCGACATGAACGCCGGGTTCAGCGGGCGATCAGCGCAATGCATTCAGTGTGCGGGCTCTGGTTCCGGCAGGAACGTCTTACGGTTCAGGAGAGATCGATGAAGAAGATCATCAACGTATTCACAGCGGCGGCCGTTGCGCTCACTTTCCTTCTCGGTTCTCCCTCGGCCTGGGCGGGAAGCGTGGCAAGCGTCGACCAGGTGGGCGACGCCAACTACTCCGTCGTGATACAGAAGAAGAACAAGACGGTGGCGAGAAGCTGGACCGCGTCGACGCCGTTCGAGGCGCGCAAATCGCAAAAGAGGATCGACAACATCGTCAAGCAGGTGACGAAGCCGGGGCAGAGGAAAGCCGGCAAACTGGGTGGCGGAACCGGCGGACGGGGCTGCGGCTTCGGCGGCGGCCTGAACGGAGCCACCGTCGCACAGGCGGGATATGGCAATACCGCATTCGCGGCGCAGACGGGCACGAACAACGCCGCCGGCATCTATCAGGACGGCAACGGCAACGCCTCCTACATCGTGCAGAAGGGAAGCGGGCATGAGGCGTACTCGACGCAGAGCGGCAACGACAACGTGTCGGTCATCGTTCAGCGTTGCTGAGACGGCACGGCGTCAGATATCCGAAAAGGCGCAGAGCAACATGCCGATATGCCCGTCGCCCCAGAGCGGCAGGATGAGGCGCCCATAACCGTCGCCCGCGTAATATGTGGGCGCACGGCCCTCCACGGTGACGCTCGCCTGGGCGCGGAAAAATTCGAGCGGCGCGCGGATGTCGATCTCGTCGGCGAAGCGCCCCGGCAGTTCCTCGCCATAGCGCGAAGCGATGCCGCCGCCGACGATCTCGAAGCGGAAGCGCTCGGGCTTCTCGAAGGCGGCAACGAGCATGACGCGGTCGGCGCGGGAGCCCATGTCCGGCAGCTTCACATCGTCCCAATAGGGCATGCTGCTTGCCTTGCCCCGGATGAGTCCGCGCCAATAGGCGAGGGTTTCGGCAAGACCTGGATCGAGCTTGTCCGGCAGGGCATAGGGAAGAGGGGATTCGGTCATGGCGCGCGCATTTCCCGGTCATTGTCATTCGATTGGCGATCACGCTACTTCAGCGCGTATGCCCCGACAACTTCTTTGCGGTTGCGTGTGGTGTCACCGTCAGGAAAGCCGCCCTCCTGCGTTCAGGTCCTGCACCTGCAGCTCGTAGAGCGTCTTGTAGAGGCCGCCCTGCGCCATGAGTTCCTCATGCGTGCCGACCTCGCGCACTTCGCCGCCGGCGAGAACGACGATCCGGTTCGCTTCCCGTATCGTCTGGAGGCGGTGGGCAATGATGATCGAGGTTCGTCCCTCGGTTACTTTCGCGAGCGCATCCTGGATGATGAGTTCCGTTTCCGTGTCGATGCTCGCCGTCGCCTCGTCGAGAATCAGAACTTCGGGGTCCATCGCCAGCACGCGGGCAAAGGCGAGAAGCTGGCGCTGTCCGTGGCTGAGGTTGCGCCCGCGCTCTGTCAGCACCGTGTCGTATCCCTGCGGCAGCAGCCGGATGAAGGGGTCGGCATGGACGAGGCGGGCGGCACGGCGCGCATCCTCGCGCGTCACCTTCGGATTGCCGAGAATGATGTTGTCGTAGACCGTGCCCGAGAAGATGTGGAAATCCTGCAGCACGACGCCGATGCGCCGCCTGATCTCGGCGGGTTCCACATCCATGATATCGACGCCGTCGATCAGGATACTGCCCGCCGGCACGTCGTAGAAGCGGCAGAGCAGGCGGATGAGGCTCGTCTTGCCCGAACCCGTCGGCCCGACGATGGCAATGCGCTCGCCCGGCGCGATGTCGAAGCTCACCTCCTTGAGGATCGTCGTGTCCGGCGCATAGCCGAATGTGAGACGGTCGAACCGGACATGCCCCTTGAGGTCCGCGGGCAGGGGCTTCGGCTCGGCCGGCCTCTGCAGCGCCTCGTCCCAGTCGAGCGCCTGGAATATCCGCTCGCAACTCGCCATGGCCCGGAAGACGACATTCCATTGTTCGCCCATCGCCACGATGGGCCGGAACATCATGTCGGCGAATTGCGCGAAGAGAATGACGCTGCCAAGCGTCGCCGCGCCCGAAAGAACATGGTTCCCGCCGAACCACACGATCGCCGCCATCGCGAGGAACGCCATGCTGTCCATCGCGGGGCCGTAATAGCTCTCGATCCGGACGGCGAGGGTCTCCTGATAACGGTTCTCGTCGTTGATCTGCGTATAGCGGTCGCAGTTGATCTTTTCGCGGCCATAAAGCTGGACGACCTCGATGCCGGAAAGGTTCTCCTGCAGGTTTTCGTTGAGCCGCGACAGGCTGGAGCGGATGCCGCGATAGACCTGCCGCGAGGCGAGACGGAATATCCATGTCGCCAGCGCCGCGACGGGCAGAAGCAGCATCAGCTCGAAAGTGAGCGCCGGATTGAGCGCCAGCATTACCGAAACGGCGACGAAGAAGGGCACGAATTCGCCGAGCAGTACGCCGAACCCCGCAAGCAGTTCGAACAGCGTCTCGACATCGTTGGTGAGGCGCGTCATCACGCGGCCGACCGCCACGCGGTCGTAGAAGCTCGATGGCAGGTTCTCGAGATGCGCGAAGAGATCGCGCCTGAGGTCGCGAAGCCCGTTGAGCACGGTGCGCGCCAGCATGACGCGGAAGCCGTGGCCGAATAAGGCCCAGAGCAGCGTCCAGAGCCCGTAAAGCAGGCAGGCGGAAACGATCGGGTGGACCGTCAGCACGCCGGAAAGGAAGCCGTTGAGCGCCTTTTGCCCGAAATCGGGTGCGCCCTCGTTCGACGCAGGCAACAGGATACCGTCCACGACCACACGGCTGACGACAACCGGCGCGAGGACCGCCGCGCTCGCCGCAAGCAGAACGAAGACGACGGAAAGAAGTCCCATCCGGCGATAGGGCTTCATCCAGTGCATGAGGCGGCCGAGAAGCCCGAAGTCGAAGCCGCGCGTTTCCATCTCGTCGTCGAAGACGGCATGGTTGCGGCGCCCGGGGCGGGTGGCGGCGGTGCCGGTCATGCGTTCTCTCCGCCGCTGTCAGCGCCCGCGCGATGTGCAACGGTCTGCGCGAGTTCATCCCGCCGGCCTTGCTGGCGTTCCAGCGTGGCGTACAGGCCGCCTTTGGCGATGAGTTCGCGGTGGGTGCCGACTTCGGCGACGCGGCCCTCGTCGAGCACGACGATCCTGTCGGCGTGGCGCGCCGTCGAAACGCGGTGCGAAACCATGAGCGTGGTACGGCCTTTCCTCAGTTCCTTCAGGCGCGACAGGATGAATTCCTCCGTCTCCGTGTCGACAGAGGAGAAGCAGTCGTCGAGCAGCAGCACAGGCGTGTCCCGGATGAGCCCGCGCGCCAGGCTCGCACGCTGTTTCTGCCCGCCCGAAAGCGTCACGCCCCGCTCGCCCACCAGCGTTTCGAGCCTGTCCGGAAAGCGGCGGATGGTCGCTTCGAGATCGGCGCTCTCCGCCGCGCGCCAGACTTCTTCCGTCGTCCGCTCCGGATTGTCGTAGGAAATATTCTGCGCGATATGCGTGGCGAAGAGGAACGGGTCCTGCGGCACCATGGCGATTTCGTTGCGCACCTGCGTGACCGGCAGCATGCGGATGTCGCGCCCGTCGAGATAGACGGTGCCGGGCGGTGGGTCGAGCAGGCGGACGATGAGGCGCAGCAAGGTCGACTTGCCGGAACCGACCCGGCCGAGCAGCGCAATCATCTCGCCCTTTTTGATGTCGAGCGTCACATCATTGAGCGCAGGCCAGCCGCCATCGCCGCCGCTCGCGGGATGCACATAGGAAAGGTGATGCAGCGTGATGGCGCCGCCGATCTCGTCGAGCGGTGCGGCTTCCGGCGCATCGCGGATTTCGGGTTCGTGGTCGAGGATATCGAAGATGCGCGCCGCCGCCGAGCCGCCGCGCTGGAATAGCGTCACCATGATGCCGCCTTCGCGGATCGGCGCGAGCATCATGGCGAGATAGAAGATGAAGGCGGTGAACGTGCCGAGCGTGATCGCCCCCTCGACAACCTGCATGCCGCCGTAACCGACAACAATCAGCGTCGTGAAGCCGGTCGCGACCAGCATGGCCGACGTCAGGCCCGAATTCAGGAACATCAGCTTGTAATAGTCGCGGGCATAGGCGTCGGACGTCGCCTCGAAGCGCTCCGTTTCTCGCGCCTCCTGCGCGTGTGTCTGGATGGTGCGGATGCCGTTGAGATTTTCCTGCACCTGCGCGGACAGGGTGGAAAATCCCTCCTGAACCTGCGTCGACTGCGTGAAGATGCGCTTGGCGATGATCCATCCGAGCACGGCAAAAACGGGCAGGGCAGGCAGCAGAAGAAGTGTCAACGAGGGCGACTGGTTGAACATGAAGATGAAGGCGATGAGGCCGGAAAAGCCGAGCACGAAAAGAAGCCTCGTGCCCATGCCGATCAATTGCCGGATCAGCGTGATGTCGTTGATCGCGCGCGCCATGAGGTCGCCCGTCGTGTAGCGCGAGAAAAAGCGCGGGCCCTGCAATTCGAGATGCCAGTAGAGACGCTGGCGCAATTCATAGGCAACGGCCACACCCACTTCGCGCACATGGCGCCGCCCGAGATTGAAGGCGGCGTAGCGCAGCACCATGAGGCCGAGGATCGCAAGCGCGGGCATGAGAAGGCGCGGATCGCCCGCCGCGATCCTGTCGATGCCCGTCTTGAGGAAGAGCGGCATGAAGGCTTCGAGCAGCCGCCCTGCATTAATGAGCGACATGCCGCCCCAGAAGCGTCCCTTGTGACGATGGACGAGAGGCACTAGCCGCCATAGCGGGCTGGTGCTGGTTTTGCCGTCCGTCCGGGGCGTGGGCGCGCGCGAATCCACGAGGGATGACATCCGGGTTTGGGCGGGCCATCGCCGCGCCGGCTGAGTTGGCGTCGCCCGGTTCCGAGATCGGCGGTCTTCGCCGCAATCGGACGGGGAGACGATGTTTCCTGGGGTTTTGCAGTTCGTTTTCCCGACTATACGCCTCTCCATCCGATTCGGAAGCGGCCCCGTCGCAGCACCGTCACACGAACTTCACGCAAAGCCTGTAGCAGCAGGTGGACCGGACGCGCCGTCGCGCGATGCCGGCGATCCGATAGCGGAGTTCATGCCTTGTCGAACAGCGCCGAAGCGACCCACGAAACGCTCGCCGATACCGCCGCCCCCGGAGACAGGCGCGTCGTCCGCCGCCGCCTCGGCGCCGCCGTCCACCGGCACAAGGCGGTGTCCCGCGAGGGGCTGACGGAACGGCTTTTCACCTGGCTCTTCACAGGCCTCGTCTATCCCCAGATATGGGAAGACCCCGAAGTCGACATCGCGGCGATGGACCTGCATGCGGGCACGAGCCCGGACACGCGGATCGTCGCCATCGCGTCCGGCGGGTGCAATGCGCTGTCCTATCTCACGGCGGCGCCCGTCCGCGTGACGGCGCTCGATCTGAACCCGACGCATGTGGCGCTCGTGAAGCTCAAGCTTGCGGGCGCGGCGCACCTGCCCGGCTACGACCGTTTCTTCCGCTTCTTCGGGCGCGGCGACGCGCGCGAAAACATCGTGGATTACGACCGCTTTCTCCGTCCGCATCTCGACGAGGCGACCCGTGCCTACTGGGACAAGCGCCCGATGGGTTTCCGCCGCCGCATTTCGCTTTTCGCGCGCGGCTTCTATCGCCATGGCCTCCTCGGCTATTTCATCGGCATCGCGCATCTTGCCGCACGGGCCTACGGCGTGCGCCTTCGCGACATTCTCATCCAGCCGACGATGGACGGGCAGCGCCGCTTCTTCGAGGAAAAGCTTGCGCCCCTCTTCGACAAGCCGCTGGTCGCATGGGCGACGGGAAAGCCCTCGACACTCTACGGCCTCGGTATTCCGCCCGCACAATACGAAGCGCTTTCCGGCGGCCGCGAGATGCGTCTCGTCCTGCGCGAAAGGCTCGAACGTCTCGCCTGCGGCTTTCCCCTGTCGGAAAACTATTTCGCCTGGCAGGCCTTCGCGCGCGCTTATGCGCCGGGCGAGGACGGTCCGCTGCCGCCATACCTGAAGCGGGAAAATTTCGCGATGCTCCAGGCGCGGGTGAAGGACGCACAGATACTGAATGCCTCCTTCACCGATTATCTGCGCGAAAGCGGCGAGGCGAGCCTCGACCGCTACGTCCTGCTCGACGCGCAGGACTGGATGACGGACGCGCAACTGAACGACCTCTGGTCGCAGATCACGCGCACCGCACGTCCCGGTGCGCGGGTGATCTTCCGCACCGCCGCCGAGCCGACGCTGCTGCCGGGCCGCGTGGACGAGACGATCCTGGCGCGCTGGGACTATCGCGCGGAAGAATCGGCAGGCTTCACGGCGCGCGACCGCTCCTCGATCTATGGCGGTTTCCACCTCTACATTCTGAAGGCGTGACGCGGGTGAGTGCGGTCGGCCATCGCGAGGACGCCCATGCGCATCTGATGGACCGGGTCTACCGGTACCAGCGCCATTTCTACGACCTCACCCGGCGTTACTACCTGCTTGGCCGCGACCGTCTGATCGCAGAACTCGACGCCGGATCCGGCATGACGGTGCTTGAGGTCGGTTGCGGCACGGGGCGGAACCTCGTCCGCGCGGCGCGGCTCTATCCCGATGCCTCGCTTCACGGCATGGACATTTCGCACGAAATGCTCGTGACCGCCCGCCGCGCCGCCATGCGGCATGGCGCGAAGCTCCGTTTCGCGCAAGGCGATGCCACCCGCTTCAACCCTTATGCTGCCTTCGGCATCGGCCGCTTCGACCGCATCTACATGTCCTACACGTTGTCGATGATCCCGGACTGGCAGGCAACGCTCGCGCAGGGCATCTGCAACCTCGCGCCCGGAGGAAGCCTTCACATCGTCGACTTCGGCGAGCAGGAGCGTCTGCCGCGCTGGTTCCGGGCATTGCTCAGGGCCTGGCTTGCGAAGTTCCATGTGAGCCCGCGCGGCGACCTTGAACCGGTGCTGCGCGCGCTCGCGGCGGACCTCGGCGCCGATCTCCGGTTTCGCTCGCTCTATCGCGGCTATGCCACCTATGCGGTCCTGCGATTGCCGTTTCACGGTGAATGATGCCGTTTTCCATTGCGGCGGGGCGCTGCTGACCCGACACTGAACCCGGCCCCACGCGTTTTGGGACGGTCGAGGCAGTGTTGGTTTCAGGTTGGTCAGAAGCGAAAGTCATGTGGCGTCCCGTCTGGGGCGCGTGTCTGGTCATTCTGCTTTTCGTCCATGCCACCGGCGCGGCCCGGGCCGATTGCGCCGTTTCACCGGCCGAGATGGCGCATGGAAATGACGCCGCGGAGGTCGCAACCTTCTACCGGCACTGGGGCGAGGGCTGCATCTGGACCGATCGCGCGGCGTCCGATCTCTATGAGGTTCTTTCGCAGTCGGACCTCCACGGTGTCGCGCCGGAGAGCTTCGGAATTCGGGAGATCGCCGGTCAATTGAAGGCGGGCAGGGGAACCGGCCTCGCCGGGCGCGATCTCCTTCTCACACGGACGGCGTTGCGTTACGCGCAGGCGATGCAGGCAGGCCGCATCGACCTCATGGCCAGCGGTTACGACATTGCCATTCCGCGCTGGAAACCGCCCGTGGCCGCGAACCTTGCGGCGGCATTGAAAGAGGCGCGTCTCTCCGAATGGTTGCGCGCCTTGCCACCGGCGACGCCCGAATATCTGCGCCTGAAACAGGCGCTCGCCTTTCATCGCGATCTTGCGGCAAGGGGAGACTGGCCCCCTCTCACGCTTGAAGAAGGCAGGCGCTCGCTGAAGCCGGGAGAGACGTCGGCGGCATTGGCTGCGCTGCGTGGCCGCCTCGCGATGCTCGGAGACCTTCGCGCGCGGATCGGAGGCGACAGGCTCGACCCTCAGACGGTTCAGGCTGTCATCCGCTTCCAGTCGCGCCATGGTCTTGAACGGGACGGCATCGTCGGGCCGAAGACGCTTGCCGCGCTCAATGTGACGCCGGAGCAACGCGCGCGGCAGATCGCCCTCAACATGGAGCGCTACCGCATCATGGCTCATGCAATGCCGCCCACCCGCGTCGAGGTGAATGCGGCAGCGGCAACGGCGGTGCTCTTCGAAGATGGCGAACCGGTGATGGAGATGAGAGCGGTCGTCGGCACGCGGAAGACGCCGACGCCGATCCTGTCGAGCCGGATCAACACAGTGGTCGTCAACCCGCCCTGGGTCGTTCCGCGTTCGATCTATGTCGGCGAAATCGCGCCGGCCATCGCGCGCGATCCGGATTATCTCGAAAAGCACGACATGTTCTGGCTGGAAGGGCAGCTCGTGCAGCGGCCCGGCCCGGGGAATTCGCTCGGACGATTGAAATTCGAATTCGCAAGTCCCTTCGCCGTCTATCTGCACGACACCAGCGCGCCCTCGCTCTTCGCCAGCGACAATCGCTTCCGTAGCCATGGTTGCATCAGGCTCGAGAAGCCGCTCGATCTCGCGGTTCGTCTGCTCGAACCCGAATCGTCGCAGGAAAGGATCGAGGCGGCGATAGCGGCAGGCGAGACGGCGCGTCTTCCCATGCCGCGCGCCATGCCCGTGGTCGTCGCCTACTGGACCGCCTTCGTGGCGGAGGACGACGCCGTCGAGTTTCGAGACGACATCTATGGCCGCGATGCGGCGCTGGCGGCCCTGCTGCAAGATGATGCCCTGCCGCCATCGCGTGGAAGCACCGTATCGGCTTGCGGCGCCTGATCTGGCCTTTCCATAATAGTGCTTTCAAATCAATGGCTTGATCTTCTCCCCCGGTTGCGCACAATCCGGTTCTACAGTTCTGTCTAGGAGAATTATGGTGTTTCAGTTGACCCGGCGCCGCCTCATGGGGCTCGGCGCCGCCGCTGCGTCCTGCGTGGCCGCCGACAGTGCATTCGCGGCCACCCGCCTGCCGCTTCTGCGGCCCGACAGGCAGGCCGCGATGCCGCAGGCGCAGGTCCACGCGAGCGCACGCGAGCTCGATCTGATCAATACGCATACGGACGAAAAACTGAAGATCGTCTACTGGGCGAACGGCCGTTACGAGCCGGAGGCGCTGGCCGCCATCGACCGGCTGATGCGCGACCATCGTTCCGGCGACGTCCATGCGATCGATCCGGCGCTGCTCGACACGCTCCACGCCCTGAAACGGAATCTCGACACGAACGAAGCCCTCCACATCGTCTCCGGATACCGCTCGCCGGCGGCCAACTCGCAGATGCGCGAGAGCAATGCCGGCGTCGCAAAGAAAAGCTATCACATGCGCGGCATGGCGGTGGACATTCGCGTGCCCGGCCGCGAACTGTCATATCTTCGGAAGGCAGCACTCGACATCGGCACCGGCGGTGTCGGCTATTATCCGCGTTCGGATTTCATTCACGTGGATGTCGGTCCCGTGCGCCAGTGGGGCATGCGCGACGCCTGAACCTTCTGCACATGAATCTGCGAATGAGTAACGGTGCGTCTGCGACAAGATGCGGGCTGGCGGCGTCTCATGCGGAGCGGCCATATTCCGGGCGGGGCTCGAATATGGTTGGTATCAAATGTCGGTGTTTCACAAGATTCGGCTCTATCACGCGGCGCTCGCTCTTCTCGTCACCGCGGCTTATCTCACAGGCGAC
>Ga0180009_10006029_pt1 | contig 12821 bp, 11 predicted proteins | sample OS_PC_MetaG_FD_123537 | JGI IMG/M metagenome (GOLD analysis project Ga0180009, IMG submission 123537) | Groundwater microbial communities from the Aspo Hard Rock Laboratory (HRL) deep subsurface site, Sweden - OS_PC_MetaG | ecosystem: Environmental > Aquatic > Deep subsurface > Groundwater...
CACCACTCCGGCACGGGCGGAAACAGGCGGTAAACCACCGCCAAGGCTCCGGATGTTAGCCCCGGTCCCGGCCAAAGTCAAGTTGGGGGAATTGTTTGACACGGGGAGGAGAAATGCTATATTTCCCGCCTTGACTCGGGTGGGGCCATAGCTCAGCTGGGAGAGCGCATGACTGGCAGTCATGAGGTCAGGGGTTCGATCCCCCTTGGCTCCACCACCTAAAGCATTGATACGCAGGAACTTCCGCGGTGGCGGGTTCCTGCGTTTTTTTTGGATTTCCAGGGAGTTGGGGATGGCCGGGTGGTTGCGGAATCTGGGTTGCCCTCTGGTTTAGGTTGGATGGGGATGCCCGCATCCCGGTCGATGGGGAGGAGGCGAAGGAATTCCGGTTTTGGCTGGGTTGCCTTTCGTGATATACTGCCCCGATGAGCAGGAGGGATAGTGGAGGGGAAAGGACTTTTCGGGGCCAATATTTGATTGTTCGCTTTTTTCCCAAGGGATGCTTATCGGGGTTTTTACTGCGAATACATTTCGGCCTAATAGGTTGTTATGCCGCGCAGCCGCTACATCGTTTCCCGATCAACTCGGTGGTATGAAGGTGATTGTTCTCGAAGAACTCCTTGAGTGGTCCCAGGGGCGCCCGGCCTGGCAGAGGGATGCGCTGCGCCGGCTCGTTCTGAATGGCGAGCTTTCGGACGATGACCTCCTCATTCTGACGGACATCTGCAAGAGTGCGCAGGGCCTCGCCGAGCCACAGGATGCCCTGCCGCTCGGTCGGGAGCACGTACCCGAGACCGTCGCTAATAGTCCGCCCGTCTCGCTGGTGTCCATCTTCCATCGCCGGGGAGTGAACGCCCTCGCGGAAGATCAGAAGCTCAACCTTGCGCCGAGTCTCACAGTGGTCTACGGCGACAATGCCGCCGGAAAGACGGGGTACATCCGGATCCTCAAGAGCGCTTGTCGCGCCAGGGGACACGAGCAGATCCTGGGGAACGTCGTCGCCGGCACGGCGCCACCGTCGGTCGCGGTGTCGATCAAGTACAAGGTGGGAGCAGAACCGGAACCGCGGGAATGGGCAGGGGGAAGCGAGGATGAGTTCATTGCCCGTGTGAGTGTGTTCGACACGCAGTGCGCTGCCGTCTACCTGACCGAGAAGACGGACGTCGCGTTCCGGCCCTTCGGGCTGGACCTGTTCGACAAACTCGTTCAGGCGTGCAGGGCCGTTCGCGCGAGACTTGAGAGCGAACAACGCCCCTTGGCGGCTAGCCCGATGGCAGCTCTACTGCCGCAGTTTCCGAACGGCACTGCGGTGGCCAAGTTCCTTGCGGGCATCAACTCCCTGACGCCTCCGGAAGCCGTTCAAAATCTCGCACATTTGTCTGGCGAGGATCAGGACCAGCTTGCCCTGCTCGAGAAGTCACTGCTAGACCTGCAGGCCAACGATCCAGAGAAGCTGATGCGCGCTCTGACCCTTCGCGCCGGACGTATCAGGGCGCTGGCGCGGCACCTCACGGAGGTTGAGGCGGCGCTTTCCGCGGAGGCTGTCACGGCCGCCCTCGGCGCCCGAATCGAGGTACGTCGGAAGGCGGAAGAAGCCAGAAAAATCCGCGACGCGACGTTTCCGGCCGGCATCATGGCTGGCACGGGTTCGGAACCATGGAAGGGGCTCTGGGAGGCGGCTCGTCGCTTCTCGCAGGAGCAAGCGTATCCGAGCCGGGCCTTCCCCGTCGTGGACGGCGGCGCGCATTGTGTGCTGTGCCAGCGGGATCTCGACGATGCTTCCGCGCTGCGGTTCCGGCAGTTTGAGGCGTTCGTGGCCTCGACGGCGGAGCGCGAACTACGGCAGGCTAAAGAAACCTTCGCGGGGATGCGGAGGTCCTTGCTCGCCCTCAGGACAACGACCGAGGTAGTCGCCGAGGCTCTCAAGGAAATCCGACTTGAGAACGAAGCGCTCGCGGACGCGGTCAGTGCCGCGCTTGCGGCGAATGAAAAGCGCCGCGAGGCCGTCGCGCTCGCACTGACCGAAGACAGGGACTTGGCGCCCGATTGTCCGGCGGTTATGCCTGCTGCTCCTGAAGTCGATACACTCGTCCGCCAGACCGAGGCTCGAATTGAATCCCTCCGGGCGAGCGCGAGCGCCGACACGCGTGCAAATATGACTGCAGAAGTCCAGGAACTCCGTGCTCGCAACCTGCTGGCTCAGCATTTGCCAGTTGTTTTGAGCGAGATCGATCGCAAGAAGCGACTCGCGGCCTACGGGCTGTGCCTGAACGACACGACTACCAACGCGATCACGCAGAAGAGCACGGCCGTGACGAAGACCGCCGTCACTCAGAAACTGAAGAACAGCTTTCGGAATGAATTGGGAAGTCTCGGCTTCCGTCACATCGAGGTCGAACTCAAGGAAGCCGGCGGTGCCGAGGGTGTTCTCTATCACAAACTGGTCCTGACCCGTGCACCCGGTGTTGATCTGCCCAGAGTGGTCAGCGAGGGCGAGCAACGCTGCCTGTCCATTGCAGCATTCTTCGCGGAACTCAGCACCGCCGATGAACCCTCCGGCATCGTGTTCGACGACCCGGTGTCATCTCTCGACTACAGGTGGCGCGAGGGCGTGGCGCGCCGGTTGGTACACGAAGCCAAGACTCGACAGGTCATCGTGTTCACCCACGATGTCGTCTTCCTCTTGCTGCTCAAGCAGTTCGCCGAGGAAGAGGGCGTGGAGCAGCTTGACCAGCACGTCAGGCAATTGCCGAAGGGCGCCGGCGTCTGCGCCGAAGAGCTCCCGTGGGTGGCAATGCCTATCAAGAAGAAGATTGGGTACCTGAAGAAGGAATGGCAGGCTGCGGACAGGCTCTTTCGGGATGGCGAACAGGCCACGTATGAGAAGGAGGCCAAGTATCTTTACGGTCTGCTGCGTGAGGCGTGGGAGCGAGCACTTGAGGAAGTGCTTCTTGCCGGCACTGTCGAGAGGTTCCGAGTCGGTGTTCAGACGCAGCAGATTGGCAAAATTGCCGATATCACCCCCGAGGATTGCCGAACGCTCGATACTGCGATGGGGAAGTGCTCGAAATGGCTACCCGGCCACGATCAGGCTCCGGCCGCGCGTGCGCCAGTGCCCGAGCCGGCGGAACTAAAGTCCGACATCGAGGCGCTGGAGAGATGGGTCGGGGCGATTCGCGGTCGTCGGTGAGTAAGGGCAGTATTGCAAAGAGCCGACATAACAACCGATTGCAACGGGCGGTCCGCTGCGCGGCCAGCCGATGAACCGGAGGGTAACCCAAAAAGACCGAGAGGACGGATCGCACGGAGTGAATCGGCCCATGAACTACGTCAAATCAAAGCAGCGCGTCGCCGATCACGGAGAGGTCTTCACCCCGCCGGGGATGGTGGAGTCCATGCTCGACCTCGTGAAGGGCGAGACGGAGCGCATTGACTCCCGCTTCCTAGAGCCAGCGTGTGGCAGCGGGAACTTCCTTGTGCAGATCCTCCGGCGCAAGCTTGATGCCGTGGAACTCAAGTACGGCTCGTCGAACTTCGAGCGTCGGCACTATGCGCTGCTCGCCCTGATGTGCATCTACGGCATCGAGCTGCTGTCCGACAACTTCGCCGAATGCAAATCGAATTTACTGGAGATCTTCGTGGAATACCTGCGCGTGGATAAGACGGATGAATTCTACCGCGCGGCGTCCTGGGTCCTCTCTCTGAATCTGGTGCACGGCGATGCCCTGACGATGCGGAGCCACGACGGGAAGGCTATCACATTCGCCGAATGGGGCTATCTGGGAAAGGGTAAATTCATGCGGCGTGACTTCCGGCTTGACACACTTGCCCAGTCGTCGAAGTTCAGCGCGGAGGGTAGCCTCTTTTCTCACCTCGCGAATCATGAGATATTCACGCCCGCGAAAACCTACCCGCTGATGACAGTGAGCGAGCTGGCTGCACTTGGGAATGCGCAGGAGGGAAGGGAATGAACACGCAAGCTGCCTTCACACTCCGCGGCCGCAACCCGGATGTCCTGACGTGCATTGCGAACCTCTCCAACGATGAAGTCATCACGCCGCCGGATTTTGCGAACATGATGCTGGACACCCTCGCCGGGGAGTGGTCCGCTAACCACGGTGGCGCGAACCTCTGGTCGGACAGAACGGTCCGATTTCTCGACCCGTGCACGAAGTCCGGAGTATTCCTGCGCGCGATCACGAGCCGCCTCACAAACGGGCTGAAGGAGGAGATCTCGGATCTCTCGGTACGCGTCGACCACATCCTCACCAGTCAGGTATTTGGGATCGGTATCACGCAGCTCACAAGCATGCTGGCGCGGCGAAGCGTATATTGCTCGAAGCACGCCAATGGCAAGCATTCGATTGCCAAGAGCTTTGTTGGGGAAGACGGGAACATCTGGTTTGAGCGCACTGAGCACACCTGGGATGGCGAGAAGTGCAAGTATTGCGGCGCGAGCAAGAAGATCCTCGACCGCGGTGAAGGGTTGGAGACCCACGCCTATGCGTTCATCCACAACGACGACATTCATTCTTGTCTGACTCAACTGTTTGGAGGCGACATGCAGTTCGACGTGATTATCGGGAATCCTCCGTACCAGTTGGATGACGGCGGTTACGGAACGAGTGCCGCACCCATTTACCAGTTGTTCGTTGAGAAGGCTCTTGAACTTGAACCGCGCTACGCGGTGTTCGTGACGCCTTCAAGATGGATGGCCGGCGGCAAGGGCCTCGACAAGTACCGCGCACGAATGCTTTCTGACAAGCGGATACGGCGCATCGTGGACTTCCCGAAACTCTACGAAGGCTTCCCGGGCGTGAAGATCCGCGGCGGAATTTCCTACTTCCTGTGGGATAGGGAGCACGACGGCCCCTGTGAGTTTCAGACCATCTGGGACGGCCAGCCGACAGGTCCGGCGGTTGCGCGCCACCTCGATGCGTACGATATCCTCGTCCGGCGCAACGAAGCGGTGCCCATCCTGGATAAGATAAGAGCCAAAGGGGAGACAACGCTCGCTAATCGCGTTTCCAGCGGTAAGCCGTTTGGCCTTCGCACATTTTTTCATGGGAAGTCATCGGATAATGGCTTAATGAACCCAGTGAAGCTCTTCGGGTCGCAAAGGATCAGTTGGGTCGAGCGCAATAATATTTCCGTCAATTCCGATTGGATTGATGAGTGGAAGGTCCTGATGACAGCCGTCCAGGGCACAAGTGCGGCCGTCGAGACGAAGTTTCTTAGCAAGCCCATCATCGCCGAGCCGGGCACCGCTTGCACCGAAACGTATCTAGTTGCCGGGCACTTCGAGCGTGAAAAGGATGCTTTGCACTTAGCGATGTATCTGCGTTCACGATTCGTACGATTCCTAGTCTCACTGCGCAAAGCTACGCAGCATGCTACACGGGACGTGTATGCCTTCGTTCCCGACCTGCCCTTGCACAAGGTTTGGACGGACTCCAAGCTTTACCGGCGCTACGGGCTGACCAAGGAAGAGATCGCATTCCTCGAATCCGTTGTTGCCGAACACGACGGTGAGTCGTTTGACGAGAAGGTCTCGGAGAATAGTAACGATGAGTAGATCTATTGAGGAAATTCTTGCGCCAAAGCCGCAAGCCCGGCCGAGAATCTATGCCTATTCGATCGCGGACGATGCTCATCAAGGTCTCTTGAAGGTGGGCCAGACCACGCGCGACGTGAAACAACGGGTGGCGGAACAGCTCAAGACCGCCGCCATCAAGGACTATACAATCGAACTAGACGAGTCAGCCGAGCGCGACGACGGTACGATCTACACCGACCACGAGGTGCGCGCGGCACTCGTCCGCAAGGGCTTTGAGAACACCGACCTTGAATGGATGCGCTGCACAGTCCAGGACGTGAGGACAGTCCTTGCAGAACTGCGTACCGGCCAATATTTCACCGGCACCCATCACAAGACGTTCACGATGCGCGTGGAACAACGAAAAGCCGTTGAGAAGACTCATGCGTACTTCCACTCCATCTGGAAGGAGGATATGCACGCCGTCCCGCGCTTCCTCTGGAACGCCAAGATGCGATTCGGCAAGACCTTTACTACCTATCAGCTCGCAAAGAAGCTCGGCGCCAAGCGTGTGCTGGTCGTGACCTTCAAGCCGGCCGTCGAGGATGCCTGGCAGTCGGATCTCGAGAACCACGTGGACTTCAACGGCTGGCAGTACCTTTCCCGCCACTCGGACACGGACCCGTCGAAAGTCTCCCTTCGAAATCCGCTCGTCTATTTCGGTTCGTTCCAGGACCTGCTGGGACGAGACGCCGCTGGGAACATCAAGGCCAAGAACGAATGGCTACATAAGGTGAAGTGGGACCTCGTGGTCTTCGACGAGTACCACTTCGGCGCATGGCGCGACACGGCCAAGGAACTCTTCGAGGGGGAGGAGGAGGCCGTTGCTAAGAAGGAAGCGAAGATCGAATACGGCACTGGCCTGGAGGACCTGAACGAAGACCTCAGTGAACTCTCGGAGAACGAAACGGAGTTTCTGCCCATCACCACCAAGTCCTATCTCTACCTCTCCGGCACTCCGTTTAGGGCGCTGGCTACGGGCGAGTTCATCGAGGAGCAGATCTTCAACTGGACGTACACCGACGAACAGCGGGCCAAGGAAGCCTACGCCGTCAGGAACCCAGGCCAGTGGAACCCCTACGGTGTGCTGCCGCAGATGCGGCTTCTCACTTACCAGATGCCAGAGGAGCTTGTCGCCATAGCCAGTGCCGGCGAGTTTGACGAGTTCGACCTCAACGGGTTCTTTGAGGCCTCCGGCGCCGGTTGCAAGGCGCGATTCAAACATAAGCACGACGTGCAGAAGTGGCTGGACATCATCCGTGGCGGTTACACGCCCCAATCCGTCGAACATCTGAAGACGGGCACGCGGCCGCCCTTTCCGTATTCGGACGTCCGCCTACTGCCCTATCTCCAGCACTCCTTTTGGTTTTTGCCCAACGTGGCGGCCTGCCAGGCGATGGCGAACCTCCTGGCCGAGCGGCAGAACACCTTCTGGCACGACTACGACGTGGTAGTGGCCGCCGGAGCCTCTGCGGGCATCGGCCTTGCCGCCCTGCCGCCTGTGCGCAGGGCTATCGGTAGCGGGTTTGACACGAAAACGATCACGCTTTCCTGCGGCAAGCTCACCACAGGGGTTACGGTGCCGCAGTGGTCATCCATCTTGATGCTGCGTAACCTCAATTCCCCCGAGACCTACTTTCAGGCTGCCTTCCGCGTCCAGTCGCCTTGGTCTATCAGCAATCCCAACGGCGACGATCCGAATGAAGAGGAGATCCTCAAGCCGGTGTGCTTCGTGTTCGATTTTGCGCCCACGCGTGCGCTGCGGCAACTCTCCGAATACGGCATCGGCCTCTCGCCTGGCGAGCCGAACCCCGAAAACGCGGTCAAGGACCTTGTGTCGTTCCTGCCGGTGCTGGCCTACGACGGCGCGAATATGACTCAAATCGACGCCGGTGGCATCCTCGACATCGCGATGGCGGGCACCTCGGCTACGCTGCTTGCTCGGAAGTGGGAAAGCGCGCTGCTCGTGAACGTTGACAACGACACCCTGCGCCGCATCCTGAACAACCCTGAGGCCATGGCAGCCGTTGAACGCATCGAGGGGTGGCGGTCGTTGGGCGACAACATCATCGAGACCATCATCAATAAGAGTGAGCAGGTCAAGAAACTCAAGAACAAGGCCAAGGACGGCAATCTGACCCCGAAGGAGAAGAAGGAACTCACAGCCGAAGAAAAGGAATACAAATCCAAACGGAAGTTGGTCCAGGAAAAGCTGATCAAGTTCGCGACGCGAATTCCAGCGTTCATGTACCTGACGGATTTCCGCGAGAACACGCTACAGGACGTAATCACGAAGCTGGAGCCGGACTTGTTCCTGGCTGTCACCGGCCTGACGGTAAAGGACTTCCACCTGCTCGTGCGCCTCAAGGTGTTCAACACGGAGCAGATGAATCAGGCCGTGTTCGCGTTTCGGCGATACGAAGACGCGTCGCTCCGGTACACGGGAATTGAAAGCCACCCTGGGCTGACACACTATGGACTGTACGACACGGTGGTCGCGAGAGAAGATGCTCCGCCATACAAGACTGCGGGTTAACAATAGATTGCAGCCGGATATTCGGCTGAAGCATGGTGTTGGGCAGAGGAAGTTGGTGAACAATGTCGTGGACAAACCGCACTGATCTCACAGATGCCGTTAATCGCCATGGGATGGAATTACTTATCTTCCACCAGACGGCGGAATGGAATGCCCTAGACCGCTTTGGTGTACAGATGAACATCATGATTTCCGTCACCACGGCTCTCATCGCCGTCGCTTTTGTCGCTCTGGGTTCGGAAAGCCAGACCACTGTGCTGGCTGCCATATTGGTGTCGGTGTTCGTGGCTGCGCTACGCCAGTACACGATTGAAGCTCTCGACCGGTACTATGCGCGCTTCCTCGAGGCCGCCGTCGTCCAGAGAAAGCTCCGCTTCCTTATGGAAATCGGTTCAGACGACAAGCCCCCATTTGACAAAGACGAGTACCTTGAGGTCTCTCGTAGAGGAGATAATTCACCCCGAACTGGATCGGAGCTGTGGATCCGGGAGTTCCTCGAGAAGGGACATAACGACGTGGTCTGGCGAATCTTCCGCGGTCTGTGTTGGGTCGGGGTCATTCTCCCCGTGCTCGCGTCTGCCCGATTGCTTAATTGGCAAGGCCCCCCGGCTACCAATATCACCCTTACTGAACCCAGGTTTGTCATACCGGTGGCGATCGCTTCTCTGGTAGGTCTTGGCCTGGTGTATGTCGTTGGCACAAAACGTATCAGGCGGAAAAGGGACGACGCCTACGGGCGGATGCCGTTAAATTCGCTCTAATTTTTTAGGTGCCTTCGGATTAGCCGCCCAGAACAACCACGGAATCGATACTTGACGCCGATAAAAAACTGTTGTACTATCTTAACAACACTAGGCGATCCGTCTTGGTGAGGAGGTAAACCCATGTTTGGACCGCACGCCCGTAAGGTCCGAGTCGAGCGGGGGGAAACGCTTCGTCAGTTCTGCAGCCGGGCCGGGATGGACCCGGCATATGTAAGTCGAATTGAGAGAGGGTTGCTTGCCCCGCCACAAGACCCGGAGAAACTGGAACACTACGCCGAGGCCCTGGGGGTGGCCCGCGGCACGGAAGCCTGGCAGGAGTTCATGGACCTCGCGGCCACGGCTGCGGGAAGGATTCCGCAGGACGCTCTTGAGAACGAGCAGCTGATGGCCTGTCTGCCCGCATTCCTCCGCACAATGAGGGGGCAGCAGGTGGAGGACAAGGAACTCGATCAACTGATCGAGATGATCCGCAAGGGAGGCGGAACGTAGTGGATTGGGAACGCCAGATCCCCTACCTACATCCTGAGGCAAGCAGGAAACAGGCGGACGCCTTCCTGGAGGAACACAATCCGGGAGGCGTCTTGCCTCTTCCCATCGAGGACATCATCGAGTTTCGACTCGGCATCAACATTGTGCCTATCCACGGGCTGCAGGACCGAATCGACACCGTCGGCTTCATCACGAGCGATCTCCAGGAGATTGACGTGGACCTGGAAGTCGCCGAAAGATTCCCGTCACGTTTCCGCTGGACACTGACGCACGAGGTCGGGCACTTGCTGCTACATCGTCACGTGTACGACGGCCAGCAGTTTCGGACGGCGGACGAGTGGAAGCGGTGGACGCGCTCGATCCCTGACCGCATCTACAGGCGCTTCGAAGCCCAGGCCAACACCGTCGCGGCGCAGATCCTCATTCCGGCAACTGTTCTGACGGATCATTTCGAGCAAGTCGTCGGCAAGTTGGAAGCCGAGGGGCTGGATTGGACCGTCGCTCCCGACATGGTGTACCGAATCCTGGGCAAGATGTTCGGCGTCGCGCCGGACAGCATCATGTTCGCGCTGCGCAACGAAGGGCTGGCGGAGGACCCACGAACAGACTCTTGAAGATTGGATGTACCCATGAAACGGATCATCTGCGACGCGATCGAGAGTCGTTCCGAACTCCGATTCTCCTATCACGGTGGGACGCGAAAGGCAGAACCGCACTGCTACGGTGTTGGTAAGGATGGTGACGAACTGCTTCGCGCTTATCAGACAAGTGGGTTCAGCAGTTCAGGCAATCACCGGGGATGGAAACTACTCCAAGTCAGCGAGATGAAGAGCATCACCCTGAGCGGTGCGGTTTTCGAGCGACCGAGGCGGGGGTACAATCGGGACGACCCCGCCATGGATCGGTTCGTCTGTCGTTTGTAGGAGGCCGTGATGAAGTTCAAGGTCGATTTCCAGTTTGACAAGAAGGCGTTTCGGGCAGAAGTCGAGCGCGCAAAGGTGGAGGCGTTCAAGCGCGGTGTAAAGGAGAAGGTTGGCAAGCTCCGTTGTCCGGTACATCACAAGCCACCCCGAATCGTGGTGAAGGGGATGAAGGCTGAGGTCGAGGGCTGCTGCGAAGCCATGGAAGCTCTGATCCGGCAAGAGATGGGGTGAGTTGTGATCATTGAGTGCGCGCAATGCCAAGCACAGGTTGATGCGGAGGAAGTGGCAGAATACGAGAAGCGGGATCCCGACCACGGGCCACCAGAGCGCTACTACTTTCTGCGGTGCTCGAGATGTTCCGGTCCGATTCTCGCCTGTCAAACCGACTACGGCCAGGGATGGGAAGAGCCACATAAGCTGTACCCGGCCGAAAACATTGGGGTTGACCCGCTTCTCCCGGAACCGATCAGAGGTGCATATGTCGAGGCACTGACGTGTTTCCGTGCCCAGGCGTACACCGCATCTGCGCTAATGTGCCGGAAGACCCTCGAAGGGGTGTGCGTTGAGCACGAGGGAACCGGTGGCAACTTGAAGGCCAAACTCGCCTCCCTGAAGGAAAGGGGCATCATCGAAGCGCGGCTCTTTGAGTGGGCAGACGCTCTTCGGCTCGCGGGGAACGACGCCGCTCACGATGTCCGGGTCAGTTTCTCGTGGGAGGACGCCCGTGACATCATCGAGTTCACGAGCGCCCTTCTCGACTATCTCTTCACATTCCGCGCTCGCTTCGATGAGTTCAAGCGTCGTCGTGCGTCAGGAGGTTGAGTTTGCGCTTTTTGAGCGCGGATTATACCGGACCAGATACCTAGCGGCCACGAAGCGAAAAGAACTTCCCCGGGCCTAGCGTAAGCGGGAGACCCCGGCTTTGCCGGGGAGCCATTAAATTTGAGAGGAAGAGATGTCACACGGTTGGGTGGTTCCGGAGTTCGGCAAGAGTCGAGTGGCCGCTGCTGGCCGGCGGATACGAAAGGGTCGTCCTACAGAAGAGGATTGGGCCGTTTTCGAGAACTGGCGCCGGGCGCACGGCTATGTCTTGAATACCTTTCAAATGAGGCTGCGTGACACGCGCAAGCGATTCGGCGCAGGCGTTCAAGTAGCGCAGCGTCACAAGCGTCGTCCGACAATCGTTGACAAGCTCGTTCGCGAGCCGAACATGCAACTCGCAAACATGCACGATATTGCCGGCTGTAGGGCGATATGTGAGAATATTGAACAACTTTACAGATTTCGCGATACCTTTCTTGATTCCCGCGCGAAGCACATTCACCTAAACGCAAATTCGGATAAATATGATTATATATCGACCCCGAAGCTAAGCGGTTATCGCGGTATGCATGAAGTTTATGAGACGCGCCTGGACGGTGCATCCGGAAGTCGCTGGAATGGATTGAAGGTTGAGATACAGTTCCGGACGCGAGCACAACACGCATGGGCGACGGCGGTAGAGACTGTAGACCTACTCAACGGAGAGCGGGCGAAGTTCGGGGAAGCAAGCCCGGAACTGCAGCGGTTTTTTGTATTGGCTAGTGAAATCATCGCGAGATCGCAGGAAGATACTAGAGGCACTTTGTCAGAGCTATCTAATCGGGATGTCGCACGGGAGTTTGGAAGACTGAATAGCGAACTAGGTATCGTAAACAGACTCACCAACGCCGTGGCAACAAACCCGACTATTCCGCGCGGAAGAAACACGATCCTGATTTTCCATTTTGAAGGCGAACGGCAGTTGGAGATCCGGACCTACGAGACAATTACCCCGGCTCAAGAGGCGTACTCTAAGCTAGAGTCAGAGATGGAAGGCCTAGCCGATGTCGTGCTTGTAAAGGGCGAGGATACGGATGACTTGAGAAAGGCCTTCCAGAACTACTTCACAGACGCGCAAGACTTCGTGAAACTTGTTGCGGAAGGGCAAAGAGCTCTGCAATGATGTGTAGGCACATAACTCCCGTTCTGGAGAGTCTCCGGAGTCGCCCCAGTTTCCCCTTGCCTGACCCCTCCCTACATCCCATCCTGAACCCGCCGCCGCCCGGAATCCCCCGGACCGGCCCAGACACCACCGGAGGACCATGCCGCCCCTCGAAGGGCAAGCGCTGCGGCGCGCCCTGCGCCTTTCCGTCGCCGAAGGTTCCGCCTGGGCCCTGATGGTCGGGTTCGCGGAGTCCTTCTTCATCGCCATCGGCGTCCACCTGGGCGCCAGCCCCCTCGAACTCGGCCTGCTGGTGGGGATGCCCCTGGCCCTGGGCGCCCTCGGGCCACTCGGCACCCTGGTCCTCATGGGCCGGGGCCTTGCCCGGCGGCCGCTGGCCGTCGGCGCGGTCGCCGTCCAGGTCGTCCTGCTCGGGTCGCTGTCCGTCCAGCTCGGGCTGGGCCGCCTGAGCCTGCCTCTGCTCATCGCCTCGGTCTGCCTCTACCAGATGGCCGGCCAGGGCGCGGGCACCGCCTGGGCCTCCTGGTAC
>Ga0180009_10006030_pt1 | contig 12821 bp, 11 predicted proteins | sample OS_PC_MetaG_FD_123537 | JGI IMG/M metagenome (GOLD analysis project Ga0180009, IMG submission 123537) | Groundwater microbial communities from the Aspo Hard Rock Laboratory (HRL) deep subsurface site, Sweden - OS_PC_MetaG | ecosystem: Environmental > Aquatic > Deep subsurface > Groundwater...
CGATCTTTCATATAGACTATTTTGGCGGAGGAGGTGGGATTTGAACCCACGTGAGCCTTGCGGCTCAGGGGATTAGCAATCCCCCGCAATGGACCAACTATGCGACTCCTCCAAGTTGAAACATTATAACAATTCTACAGCTTCATTACCAATTATTTAAGTTCTAAAATGTATGCTTTTCCGTCGGTAAAAAATGGATCTCCAGAAAAATTTTTCCCCAAAGTTGGATTAACAAACTGTTTTTTCTGAAAACTTTTAATTACTCCTGCTTTTTCCAAATCGTTAAATAAATACTCCCGCTCTGTGTCTATATCTGGAGCTATTTTATGGGTTACAAACCACTTCATTTTTTTATCGTAACTTGCAGTACCAACGTAAATTTTCATGCCATTTATTGTTTTTAAGCCAGTGTCCCAAAATCTTGCGTGATGCCGCTCTCTAAAACTTTTCCTTATTGTTTCTTTTTGAACGCCAATATCGTGGACTTTGCTGTCCCAAAAAGACGGTGTAATCGGTCCTGTTAGGTAGCTCTTGTTTTTTGCTGCAGAGTTAGCAGCTTTAATTACAGAATTAACAGAAACTTCGTCCGCTGCTGCCCATTTTGCTTTACTAAAAACATTTATAAAGTGGGCTCTATCTTCTACAAAGATTACAAAACTTATCGGTTCTTGCCAGTATCCTTTTAAAGTTTCTGTAAATTTTGGGAAATTGTCGGAATAAATATAAGAAGTGTCTTGAATTGTTTTAGCTTCTACTTGTTTTTTTTCGGGAGTTAACTTTGGATTAAAAGTAATACCAACCGCAAAATAAATTAAAAATCCAATTATTAAAAAAGCTAGCGAAGCTCTGGTTCTTTCTTTAGTTTTTACAAAACTAAATAAATACTTTGTTTTACTTTTAAAAGAAATCCATTCCAAAATACTTATGCCTATTATTAACCACAATAGACCTAATAAATAACCTCCGGAAACATCGCTTAAATAATGAACGCCCAAATATAATCTACTTAACCCAATGAGAAGAATTACGCTAGTTCCCAAAAGTAAAAAGTTAAGCTTTCTTCCCCATTTTTTAATACTTCTCCAAAAAACATAAGTTAAAAAGCCATAAAATACAACGGAAATTGTTGCATGGCCACTTGGAAAACCATATGTAGATTCTATGTAATAGGCAGCGTCTGGCCTTGCTCTTTCGAAAAAAATCTTTCCAGCATAGTTAAAAACCTGAGCTCCTAAAAGCGAAAACCAAAATGGAATGATAAAAATTTCTTTCTTATGAAGATAAAAGATTAGAGAAGCTACCAGAGTAAATGCTGTAATTACAAGCCAATGAGAAAGAGTGGTTATCCAAAGAAAAAATTTAACTAGGTAAGGATTTCTAAAAATTACAAAAAGCTCCATAACTCTTACATCCACTTCTCTTGTAGAATTAACTACATTTTGAATCGAGCCAAAAAGCAGAAATAAAACATACAAAAAAGCAATCATTAAAAGCGTAAAAGGAAGTCCCCAAAACGAATTTTTACGAAATCTGTAATAGAAAAAATGGTAAGTAGAGGTGTGTTCTTTTATTAACTTTTTAATTTCTTTATTCTCGGCAATAGATTTTTTAATTAATCTCCAAATTAGTTTTGCAAGCTTTAAAACTTCTCGCCCTTCTTCTGCTGCAATATAGCGGAGTAAGACTGTTACTAAGAAAGATAGAAGAATAGAAAAAACAAAAAGAGTAGTTCTGGTTGTCCAACTTTCTGCAAAAGACCAAACTATTCCCAAGAAATACCCCAATGTTGAATAAAGAGTTACCCAAATTATTGCACCTAAAATATTCCAAAATAAAAAGGATTTTAAGTGTCTAAATTTTAAGCCAATAATAAATGCTGAGAGTGGCCTAACATGGCCAAAAAACCTACCAATAAAAGCCCCTTTTACTCCTCTTTTTACCAGAAATTCTTCTGCTATAGAAAGTGATTTTTTAATTTCTTTTGTATCTCCAAATAGTGCCTTACCTCGTTTTCTACCCAAATAAAAACTAAATAAATCCCCTAAGATTGTCCCCAGTAAAAGATAAAAAAGAACAACAAAAAGGTTTAAGCCAAAGACTGCTGAAATAAAACCAAAAACCATTAAGAAAATAACGCCAGGAATAAAAAATCCAATAAACGCAGTAGAATCAATAAAAGTAGCAAGAGTCAAGAGTAGCAACTTTAACTCGAAAAACTCTTTTAACGCAGGGGCAATAAGACTAAAAAATTCCATTTCGAACCTAATTATAGCATTAATTAGGTTGTAGGTTTTAGATTGTGATTTGAATTTGCTTAGAATTTAGGATTTAGGATTTAGAGTTTATTGGTTTACAAGCTATAAAGATAAACAAATTAAAAATTGGACTTGTTGCTTGTTGCTTTTTGCTTGTTTATAATCAACTTATGACTGCCCATAAAAAAGAGGAGAAAATAGAGGAAAAAGAAGAAGCCCCTACTGCAAGCCCAAATCAAGTTAAAACTCTTCTTGCCTGGACTGCACCAGGAAGGCCTTTTGCAAAAAAAGGGAAACAATATTATACTTCGGCTCTTTTAATTGCACTTTTAATAGAATTTATTCTTTTTCTTTTTAGTCAATATGTTTTAATGGCTGTAGTTGCTTCTTTGGTTTTTTTATCTTTTGCTCTAGCAAGTGTTCCTCCCCGAAATTTTCACTATAGAGTAAGTAGCGAAGGCATAACTGTTGAAGATCATTTTTTTCTTTGGCAAGAATTATATGATTTTTATTTTAAAAGGGTGGATGGCGAAGATATTTTGCATATTAGAACCCATGCTTTTATTCCTAGTGAACTTACAATAACAATGGGAGACATGCACAGGGAACATGTAAAAGAGGTGCTCCTTTATTTCCTGCCCTTTAGGGAATTTATTAAGCCAACCTTTATAGAAAAAGCTGGTGACTGGCTTGCCCGCAACTTTCCTCTTGAGAATAAATAATGGCGGAGGAGGGGAGATTCGAACTCCCGATATCCTTACGGATAAACCTGCTCTCCAAGCAAGCGCCATAGGCCACTAGGCGACTCCTCCATTATTGTTTAACCACTAGCTACTAGCCGTTAGCAACTGGTTTGATTTTTGAATTATAGCAGATATTAGGCTTAAATTTTGCTACTTATAATCCAATTTTTTGCTTCTTCCCATGTTTTTTTGTCTGATTTGTAGGTTAATTTATTTTCTACGTCTTCTATTTTTATCCATTCTACATTTTCCATTTCCATGTCTCGCTCGGCAAAATCCCCTTCTATAAAATCCATTATAAAATAATAAACTGCTTTTCTTATTTTTTCGCCCTCCCAAACATACCAGTAGGTAACAGGTTGAAGTGGAGTAATAATTTTAGCCTTAACTCCGGTTTCTTCTTTTACTTCCCTAACTGCAGTGTTTTCCTTTGTTTCACCTTTAATATTGTCGCCAATTAAACCTTTTGGAAAAACCCAACCCTTGTGTTGGGAGTGTTGAGCAACAAGAATCAGTATTTCTTTTTTTCCAAATGCATCTAAGGTAGTCTTAAATATAACTCCTCCTGCAGAAAATTCAAATTTCATAAAATCAATTATAACAACTACCTTGATTTATTAAAACTATTTAGACAATAATAAGATATGGCAGAAATCGGAGGACCAGGGCCAGAAGTTGCAGGTGTATCGCCTAGTATATCTGCTGTGCCAGAGGCTGAGATCTCCCCTTCTGCGCTATCGGCGCTGGAGGAAAAAGTTGATACAGCAAGACAGGGGGCGAAAAAGAGCATGCCTGTAGAAACCGGAGACCCCCCAGTAAACACTGAGTCTTCTGTAGAAAATCCACCTCAACAACCTGAAGCAGAAGCAGCTAGTGAAGTAGAAAATCGAGTTAAAACCGAAAACGAAATTCCCCCAGAACAAAGAGGAGATTACCATAGGACACTAGGAAGGCTCGCAGAAGAAAAAAGAGCTAATGGAGAACCTATTGACTGGGAAGCCTTAACAAATGAAGCAAAACAAACATTATTAGAACAGGCAAATGACTTAAATGAAAACGAGAATCAAAGATTAGATAGGCTTGAAAACCAAATAAAAGAATTAAGAATGGAAAACGAAGAATTAAAAAAAGCCTTTTTAAAAACTGTAGAATTTCTCGCTGAGCAAGATCCTAAAAAAAGAGAGTCTTTGCTTAAACAGCTCCTAAAAATCACTACAACTTTAATGGGGGTTGCTGTTATGAACACAGCAAAAACTCTTAACCCCCTTTCCGGCACAGGGGAATAATCTTGCGGAGAGGGGGAGATTCGAACTCCCGGTCCGAAGAACTCGGACAGCGGTTTTCGAAACCGCCGCACTAGGCCACTATGCGACCTCTCCAGGGTTTTTTTGCGTGCCCGAGAGGAATCGAACCTCCAACCTCAACGTCCGCAACGTCGTGCTCTATCCTTTGAGCCACGGGCACTCGATAAAGGCAAGAGTTAAAATGCGAAATGCAAAATTAACTTTTGTCTTTTGCCTTTTGAGTTTTAACTTTCCAAACGTATTTTACTTTATTTGCAATTTCGAGGCAAACCTACTTGACACTACAGATAAAATCTTTCAGACTATACTAGATGAGACTTTCTGCCCGAAAAATTGTTTTTAGTTTAGTCTTATTTTTTTTAATAACTTCTGTTTTTTTTAGCACTAAGGTTTTTGCTCAATATTACCCCGATAATCTAAGTCCAAACGTACCAAGAAACTTACACAATAATCTTCAGGTTGTGCTAATTGAATCTCTTACAGCCATAAATTGCCAATTAACAGGAATTGACATCTCTAGGAAAGATGGTAAGTGTTTGGGAGTAAATTACGCAAGTGGAGAAATTGGCTTTGTGGAAAATTCAGAAGGCGGAGCTGTTGGATTTACTACTGGAATGATTGCTTCTCTTTATAATCCGCCATTTCATATTACCGACTACACTGGGCACATGGCAGCAAATTTTGGAATCGTAAAACCTGCTATGGCAGCAACTGGATTTGAAGGGCTTAATCCGGTTATGAAAATATGGGAAGTAATAAGAAATATGACTTACGTTGTATATATTCTGGTATTTTTATTTATTGGAATTGGTGTAATGCTAAGGGTAAAAATAGATCCGCGAACTATTATGACAATTCAAAATCAAATTCCAAAAGTAATTGCATCTTTACTTATAATAACTTTTTCTTTTGCTATATCCGGGTTTTTAATAGATCTTATGTGGATTATTATATTGTTTACTTTTAGCTTGTTTGGCCCAATAGATCCCACCAATGGCTCACAGTTTAGTATTGTCAGAATGACCGAGAACCTAGGAGCTTCTCCTTTTGGGTTTTTAAACAGTGTGATGTCTGGCCATTTGGGCCTTCTGGAGATTATAAAAAATGCCGCTGGTTCTATAAGTCACATTGTTTACGATCTCCTTATGACAAACACAGTAATAAAAGTAATAACAATAGTTTTATTCGAAGGGCCTTTAGGTTGGGGGGCGAGAATAATAAACGGCGTATTACCAGGAGACCCTGTACCGATCATTGGAGCTGGCCAAATACTCATCGGAGGCGTAGCAGCACTAATTATCACGATTGCTATTCTATTTGCCTTATTTAGGGTTTGGTTTATGCTTTTAAAAGCATATATTACAATTCTTTTGGATGTAATCCTTGCTCCTGTTTGGATAATGGCTGGACTTTTCCCTGGTGTTTCAGGAGGGCGTGGGTTTGGGCCATGGATGCGCCATATTGGCACAAATTTACTTACTTTCCCAACTACAATTGGCTTTTTCTTAATAGGAAAATTGCTAATGGATGGTTTTTCCAACACAAAAGATTCTTTTGTGCCTCCGCTAATTGGGAGTGCGTCCGCAGACAGCCTTGCAGGACTTATTGGACTTGGTATAATTTTAATGGCACCTAAAGTACACGACTTTATTCAGGATTCGCTTAAACCTCCAAAGATCGATCTTAGTCCTGTGTTTGGCGCCTTAGGAGCTGGAACAGGCGCACTAACTAGTTCCGTAAAACAGACTGCTGGAGTTATTAGGGAATCAAAAGAGGCTAGAATAAATCCAAACGCTGCCCCTGGAACAAGCCCTTATGAAGAAACTGGACTATGGAGAGCTTTTAAACGCAAAGCAACCTCTTAAACCATTAACTGGATAGCTCTTTTGTACTAGGAATCACTGTTTTTAAGACTTGTTGAATGAATGCGGCTGGAAAAATAAAACTCCAAATCCTAAGCATTCTAAGAAGAAGCCTCATCCTATCAGATCCTAGTTTGTTTTTTAATTCTTGGAGTTGTGTTGGCTTTGCCTTAATTTCTCCCTTTGCTACATTATCAGAAAGCACCTGGTCTTGAGCAAGTGCTTCTAGCCCATTTGAAATATCTTGTTCGTCAAATGCGATTTGAGAGTTTCTAAAATACATTTCCATTTCGGAGCGTGGACTTTTTTGCATATTTTTAATTGTGCTAAGACCAGGAATATATTTTACGCGATCAAATATTTTTGCCATCTCATACCATGCCTGAACAAATGGCTCCACATGCCCCTGAGCAGAAACTCTCCCATGAACTATTCCCCAACCTTTTACAAACTCATGCCATGCTTCGCTTGCTTTTTTTTGTCCAGGATTTTCCACAAGGCCACTTAATGCACCATTGGCTTTTCCAAGATTTTCTTGATCACTAATCAAAAGTCTTAAAATATCTTCGTTTGCAATTCCAGTAGAGCCCTCTCCTGTCTTTTGCATATTAATTACAGGTGCATCGTCAATTGAATAAGTGTAAGACATTTTTGCTCCAGCTAATTTTTCTGCATTTTCAATTCCTCCATTAATAATTTTTTCCAACATTTTTTTTTCGCTCTCTTCTAGGTCTGGAATTTTGCTTAAAATAACAGAAGAGTAACCTTGACCTGTATATCCTTTCTCTAAAAACCTGTTAAATGTTTCCAATTCCCCATTGCGTAATGCCTCTATTCCGCTTATTCTTGCTACTACTACTTGTTTCTCCTCATCGGTTAAGTCTTCTTTTTTCATGCGGCCTACAAGCTCTTTGTATTCTTTTGTTTGTAGCCATTCTTCCTGAACTCTTTCTGCTTCTGCTGTAAAAAGCTTAATCTTTAAAGAATTCCAAACATCGTCTTCTTGTCTTATTGTTTCTCGTTCGTCTTCGCTTAAGTCCCCTCCCTTGCTTCGCGATTCTTTAAAAGAATTAACTATATCGCTATGTTTTAAATGAGGCAAAAGAGCAGCAATTGCCGAAGGGCTAAGCACTGCTCTTTTTTTCCATAATTTAGCTTTTAGCTCTTTAGTTAGATAACCATGTTTAATTAAAGCAGAAAGATAAAGCCTTTCTCTTAGAATATGGTCTTCCATTTTGTCGCTAAAGTCTTTTTTCTCCCCATCCCCTAGATCACCCCCGCCAGTTGTAGGGTCTAGTTTTTCTGGATCGAATATTGCTGATTGTTCGTTCATGTATTCCAGGAGCGTTATCCTTCTTCTTATTGCTCCGCTTTCGTCTTTTACTGCAACGGGAATATTGGAAAAGTATTCCATATGCGATCTCCACCCATGGCTTAACATGTCTGTCCCTCCGTAAGAATTAAGTATAACTGTATCAATGTTAAGACCAAACAAAGATTGCCATTCTCCTTCCTTGTCTTCATCTTTAATTATCTTAAGCACTTTTTTTAAATATTCTTTAGACCCACTGTTTTCAATCATAAAAAACCTAGCGCCAATTATTTTTAAGGCAACTAAAGAACGGGCGATATATTCATGGGGAACCGAGGATATTCTCCTTACAATATCTGCCATTGGGGGTAAATCCCCAATGGAAGCATACATTGCCGTTCTTTGAATTCCTCCATGAAGTATTTTTGCAAGCACAAGCGCCCTGTCTTTCTCCCAAACTGTCAACATTCTGTTTTCTTGTTTTAATTCTCCAGATTCAAACAGCCTATTTAAGACCATTTCCGTTTCTTTATATGACTGGTTTACCTCTTCTTGACTCCACCATATTCTATTCTCGGCCACCTTATTAGAAGCAACTCTTTCCAATATTTGAAAGGTTGTACTTACTCCTGCAACCTCATTTAAAATAAAGTCCAACCCATAAGCATTAACAGCTTTTACTATATTTTCTTTATAACTCTCGCCATAAGATAAGCTTCTGTTTAACTCATGGGCAATACCTCGAAGCTTTATAAGACTCTGGGTGTATCTTCCATATTCATTCCCATAATTTACAAAAGCTAGATTCCTAACTCTGTCCAAAAGACTTTGAATTTCCCAAGATCCTACTGTATATTCTACTTCTGGTGCTTGATCTGAGTGTCCAATAATTTTTTCTACTGACCATTCAAACAACACCTTACTGGAAGCTTCTGAAATAAAAAATACTTCCTTTGGGTCAATTTCTTTAGGTAGTCTAAGTGCTACTGGAGATATGCGTCCATAACGATCTTGCTCAACGCCCAAAACAAAAGATCTATTAAACTTGCTAATTATCTTTAATAAATGTTCAAATTCGTCTGTGGTAGGATTTAATTCGTGTTCAAAAAAATCTCTAAGTTTTCTTAGCTCTGGTTTGTTAAAATTAGGATTACTACTTGCTAGTTCTTTTTTTATATCTGAGTCTATCATTAGTTCCATTAACATTCTCAAACGAACATTTTCTGCTAGATCATCTTCCACATTCTTATGCTCTCCTTTTCCGCTTCCGCCTTCTTCTTCTCCGCCTTCTCCGTTTTCTCCTTCGCCGCCTGAATCTGTTGTCGGCGGATTGTCCTCTGGGGGGGGTTCTCCACCACCATCGCCCCCTGCTGGTTCTTTTGGAGTATCACCTTCTGTGGTTATTTGTTCTTGAAGCTTGTTTTTTCCCCTCTGGAATCTTTTAATAATTTCAGGAGCGTCTCCTTTATTAAGCGATGCCATTCTACTCCCTAATTCTTTTGCAAAGCCTTTTGCAAATTCCTGAAAAATTGGATCTTTAATTATTTCTTGTGGTATGCCAATTTTCTCTAATTGGCTTAGAATTGTCGACTCTTCCACACCTGCTCTGCCAGTTAACTTTTCTGCTGCCTCCCTTGCTTGTTGTGCGATTTTATCTTTAAGTCCAGGGAAATCTGGTGCAGGGTTTTGAATTTCTCCGCTATCTTCTGCCATATTTATTCTTAATCCAAGTTTAGGAATATCAACTCGGTTTGTCAATTCCGAGTTGACTAAAGAATGGTTAAATCGTCTTGTGATTTTTGGATCTAATTCTTTCATGTTACGGTTATTTTAAATCCACGCTCCCAAACCCGCTTGATATTTAACTGATAAGTGCCTGACAAAGATAGGTGTTTAAAATTTCATATTTATAATTGCTAATTTTCTACTTTATGATTTTTTACTACCAAAGAGTTATAATTTAGGTATGGAACAAAAAATAAACGGGCAAATATTACAAAAGCGATTAATTAATTTTGCTATTAATGTCCTAAAACTTATAAAATCCCTTCCAAAAACAGAGGAAAATAGAATTTATGGAAAACAAATAGTTAGATCCTCTGCTTCCATTGGAGCTAATTATGCAGAAGCCCTATGCGCCCGCACCAAACAGGACTTTCTCCATGCAATGAACATTTCTAGAAAAGAAAGTAATGAAACACACTACTGGCTACAATTAATATCGGCAGTAAATCCTTCTTTTATAGATGCATTTCCATTATTATTAGACGAGAACAAACAAATTCTAAAAATTTTTACAAGCTCGATTAAAACAGGAAGGAATAATTTAAATGTTAAATAATAAATCATCAATCATAAATACCGATAAGGTCCATTTCGAAGCTTTGTATCCCAAGGAAACGAGGTTTTCGGAAATTGAAAAAATAATTACTTTTATAAAAGAAGGTAAATCCTGCCAGGTAATAGGTCTTCCCGGAGTTGGAAGATCTAATCTTTTTGGCCTTCTTTCTTTTAACCGATTTGTAAGAGGAGAGCATTTGGGAGAAAACCAAAAATGGTTTCATTTTATTTACGCTAATTTTTCCGAGGTTAAAGGAAGATCGCTTTTAGATGTAAATAAATTCTTCTTTCTTTCTCTAGTAACCTCTCTTCGCGAACGAAAAATGGATAAAGAGCACAAAAAAGTCCAGGAAATTTTTAAAGAACATATTAAATTAAACGATGAGTTAGTTCTTTTTCAGGGCTTAAAAGAAGCAGTTGATTATTTAGCAATCGACAAAGAATTAACAATTGTCTTTTTAATAGATCGCTTCGAAGAATACATTCACGATGTTGGAAATGAATTTTTTGCAAACTTACGGATTTTAAGAAACAGAGCAAAATACCGTTTTTCTGCTATCTTTTCGTTAAATAGGCCGCTTGATTTACTTTTGGACCCTACTGTTTTTGCTCAATTTTACGAATTTGTAGCCGGTAACATTGTTTATCTTTCTATTTCCGATCCAGTTGGCCTTGCTTTTCGAATTAGTTATATAGAAAAGGTCATGGGTAAAAAACTAGATAAAGAAATAATAGATGAAGTTTTAAAACTAACAGGAGGCCACGGAAAACTTACCAGAGTAAGTCTGGAAAACATTACAACAGAACAAAACCAAAACAACTTAAGCGATTTTTTAATGAAAAATAAAAATATTCAAGCTACTTTTTTGGAAATATGGCAAGAGCTTACTCCGTCCGAACAGAAATCAATTACAAACGATGCAGTAGGAGAAGAATATTTAGAAAAAACAGGCTTAATTATTAACAATAAAATAACAATTCCTCTTTTAAAGGAATACGCATCCAAAAAACCAAGCACAGAAAAGGAAAAATTCAAATTTAATGAGAGCGCCAATCAAATTACGAAAGCAGAGAGTATAATTTCCGAAAATTTAACCCTATTGGAATTTAAATTGTTAAAGTTTTTTATACAAAATGCGGGGAAAATTTTAGAAAGAGACGAAATTGTAGAAAATGTCTGGCAAAGCCTTGCCTCCACAGAGGGAGTTACAGACCAGGCACTAGATCAATTAGTTTCGCGGGTTAGGAAGAAGATCGAAGAAAACCCAAAAGATCCACAAGTAATTTTAACCATAAAAGGCCGCGGATTTAAGTTTGAAAATTGACTTTAAATTATAATTTAGTCTACGATTAAATAGTGAAAAGGTTTGTTTTTGTTTTATTCGTTTTTATATTATTGCTTCTGTTTATCCCTGCTAAGGGTGCCAATGCCGCATGTATAGACTCTGGGGGCACATGCTCTAAAGACACCTACTCCTGCTGTGATACAAATTACTACTGCAAGGCAAGCCCAAATTCTGGATTTTCTGGCAGTGTTATTGGTAATTGCGTTTTAAAAGATACCAATTACAAGCCGGGAAACGAAATCCTACCCAAGGACGCAGTAAGAGTAAAAGTCCCGCTTAATATTCCCTGTACCCCAAAAGGTTCGGGAAACGATATTTATTACGATTGCCAAACAGGGCTCGGAATAAACATAGAAACAAACGCAGCAGGTTTTACAAAAAGCATGTTTCAAATTGTGCTTAGCCTTTCCGGTGGACTTGCTCTTATTTTAATATTAATTGCAGGCTACCAACTAATAATTGCAAGGGGGAATGCCGAAAAAATACAACAAGCCAAAGATAGGTTAACCAGCGCAATTGTGGGATTGTTGTTTATTATTTTTTCCCTTGTTATATTAGAAGTTATTGGAGTAGACATTCTTAAAATTCCTGGTTTTTCATAATGCAAAAAATGGCCCTAGAAATAAATGGAATAAAAATACTTGGACCTGGAAATGTTCCTAGCGGTGGACAATCTGCTTTAGATAAAATTATCCAAACTGGGCTTTCAACGCTTATTTTAGGCGCAATACTGCTTGCTCTTTTTTTCTTTATCTGGGCAGGAATTAATTTGACTATGTCTCAGGGAGACAAGCAAAAGCTCGAAGCAGCAAAAAATAAAATCCGCTATTCCCTTCTAGGATTGATTGTAGTTATGTTGTCTTTTTTTATTATTAATCTGTTTAGTCATTTTTTAAATATAAACCTGTTAAGCTTCCCTTAAGGTAAAGGCTTGACAAGCTAGTTAAAACATCATACTATTTACTAAAGAATGAAAAAAATTAATTTATTGTTTATTTCTTTTTCCTCTTATTTGTTTTTTGCACCAAAAGCATTTGCTGTAGACAATGGTATTTGTCCAAGCAATTCCGCATTTACCCCTCTTTGCGATTTATCATTTGACGGAGGAATCCTTGGAAAACTCATTAGCTTTATGTTTGTTTTAGCTGCTATAATTGCCCTTTTTTACCTTATTTATGGTGGCATTAAGTGGATAATCTCCGAAGGAGATAAAGAAAAAGTATCAACAGCAAGAAGACATATTATTGCTGCCCTTCTTGGATTAATTGTGGTTTTTCTTTCCTACTTTCTCCTTAATCTCGTACTCCAACTATTTATTGGGGTTGGAATTAGCGAATTAGAACTTCCAACTCTTTAAACAAGAACAGCTAATATTGTTTTTCCTTCCTTTCTCTGGTAATCTTTTTGTATGACTGGTTTTATCCCTTCTTTTACTGCGTTTATAAGCCCTGCATTCGCAGCCGGCACTGTCGGACAACCATGGGACCAATGTGCACCAAACGGAGTTGCAACCCTTGAGTGCATTCCAATTGTTTTCCAAAATGCAGTTTCTGCAATGATTGTATTTGCAGGAGTAATCTCTCTTGTTTTGGTTATACTTTCCGGCTATAAATATATTATGTCCAAAGGCGACCAAAAACAGGTCGAGGAAGCAAAGAA
>Ga0180009_10006031_pt1 | contig 12821 bp, 13 predicted proteins | sample OS_PC_MetaG_FD_123537 | JGI IMG/M metagenome (GOLD analysis project Ga0180009, IMG submission 123537) | Groundwater microbial communities from the Aspo Hard Rock Laboratory (HRL) deep subsurface site, Sweden - OS_PC_MetaG | ecosystem: Environmental > Aquatic > Deep subsurface > Groundwater...
GTCTCTTGGAAAGGCTGCGGAAATTGCTAACCTCCCAGTAACGCAGATGATGGACTGGCTCGTAAGATTTGGGGTAAAGTCCAGCATAACACTGGAAGATTACAGAACCGGGCTGGAGCATGCGAGGAAGGCGATGGAAAAATCTTAAGTCTCTGCCGAGGCTGCTGAGAATATGTTCGACGCAAAAAAATTCGTTCAAAAAGCAATGGCAGATGTCAAAAAGCAGATTGGCAATGAGACAGCAATCATTGCCCTCTCCGGAGGCGTTGACAGCAGCGTTGCTGTTGTGCTTGCACACAGGGCAGTAGGTAAGAAATTAGTCGCTGTTTTCGTTGACCACGGACTTATGAGAAAAAATGAAGAGAAAGAGATAGTTGAAATCTTCAGGAAAATTGGAATGAATTTAGTTGTAGTCAACGCAAGAGAGAGGTTTCTGAAAGCTTTGAAGGGCGTTACCGAACCGGAGAAGAAGCGCAAGATAGTTGGAGGGCTTTTCATAAGAATTTTTGAGGAAGTCGCAAAAAAAAAGAAAGCAAAGTTCTTGGTGCAGGGTACTATAGCTCCTGACTGGATAGAAAGCATGGGCGGAATAAAAAGCCACCACAACGTCGCTGGCTTACCTTCTGGAATGACTCTTAGGCTGGTAGAGCCGCTGCGGGATTTGTACAAGGATGAGGTAAGAAAGGTAGCGAGAGAGCTGAGGTTGCCAGAGAGTGTTTCCGAGAGAATGCCGTTTCCGGGTCCGGGGCTGTCTGTCAGAGTTGTTGGAGAGCTCACTCCAGAGAAGATTGCAATAGTAAAGGAAGCGAATGCAATTGTAGAAGAAGAAATCGAAAAGGCTGGACTGAAACCATGGCAAGCACTGGCTGTGCTCCTTGAAGAAAAAACAGTTGGAGTAAAGGGGGACATAAGAGAGTATGGCTACACCATAGCCGTGAGGGCAGTAGAGAGCGTGGATGCAATGACAGCTACAGCTATGCCGATACCCTGGGAAGTTTTAAAAAAAATCCAGAAGAAGATAACGAGAGAGATACCAGGGGTAACGAGAGTGTTTTACGACATAACAGACAAGCCCCCTGCTACGATTGAATTTGAATAATTTTTCCTTAGTTATTTTCATCTGTAAAGAAAGACTTAAATATCATTGTTTACTTTACCCACCACACCACAGAAAAAAGCGGGGTGGGGTAGCCAGGGCAATCCCGCCGGGCTCATAACCCGGAGAACGGTCGTTCAAATCGACCCCCCGCTATTCAAGTTTTTAGAGCCAGAAAAACTAATTTTCACCACTAGCCCATGGAACAAGCGAACAAAAACCATAAATACTTATAATACTTATAAGAGTTCGCCACAATCATTCTGGGGTGATATAGTATGGCCAAAAAAAGATGTGCAGCAAAAACCAACGAAGGTAAACTCTGCAAGATGTATACTGTCGGAAAATCCAAATACTGTACCATACACAAGCGGAAATGAAAATTAATTTGCGGTTTTAACTCTAACTCCATTCAACTCAACCTCAAAAAAAATCCCGCTGGGAGAGCTGCCTGATATAGCTTATTATAGCTCTCTCCCTGCTCCAGCACTCCTTCAAATAACTCCACCGTTCTCTCCTAAAAAACTTTTTATACCAGTTGCAAAGCAAATTTTACTGCGTTCTGAAAGGAGATGATAGCATGGCTGTGAAAACCTACAAAGCAGCTGTAACAATAAAAATAGACCACGACAAGTGTATTGGAGCCGGAGAATGTGTGAATGTCTGTCCTTCGGATGTGTACGAGCTCGTAAACGGCAAGTCGACTGCACCGAGAGTTGAGGACTGCGTTGAATGCTGCGCCTGCGTTGAGGCGTGCCCGACAAAGGCTATTGAGCACAGTTCATGCTAAAAGGGGGTAACGACGGGAGCAGTTCGAAAAGCGAATGAAACTGTAGCCCGTCGTTAAGGATATTTACGAAAGGGTGCGTATATATACGTTTCGAAGATATTTTATTATCTTTTTTACCTTATAAGCTTAGAAAAATTAACAAAAAAAAACATTTAAATGTATGAGTATCTAAAATCGGTTAGAGAGATTAATATGCGCCCGAATATAATACAGTTTTTTTCAAATACAGCAATAATGATGTCAGCGATATTCATACCTAACTTTGCACTTGAGATAGGTGCGAGCAGGGCAGAAATAGGTTTGATAGGCGCATCCTACGGATTTGCCCTTTTTTTCTCCTCATACATGTTCGGGAGAGCCTCGGATATGAGAGACAGAAGAATTTTCCTGACAGCAGGTCTGCTCTTATCTGCTCTTGCCTTCTTCCTGCAGGTTGCTACAAGGGATGCGCTTTCCCTCATGCTCATCCGAGGTCTTGCTGGTTTTTCTCTAGGTATATTTACAGCCCCGCTGATAGCATATACCTTCGAATCTGGAGTAAAGCCAGGAATGTTCAGCTCATATGGTGCGCTCGGTTGGGCATTTGGTGGCTTGCTTGCAGGAATTATCGCCCAGCATGGGGAGATGTACGTGCACGTCAACAAACTGCTGCCTTACTGGGAGGTATTTGTACTGAGTTCCATGCTGTTTTTATTCTCCTTTTATATATCGCTCAAGCTGCCGGAGGTGAAGATGAAGACTGTGCAAGTATCGCTTTTCCCTGCCGAACTCATAAAAAGAAATATATACGTCTACCTGCCCTCATTTTTGCGCCACCTTGGCGCATTTTCGATATGGATTATTTTCCCGCTGTTCCTCGCAGAGCTGGGCGCAAGCAAATTCTGGATTGGGGTTATGTATACTATAAATGCGGGAACACAGTTTTTGGTGATGCGGAGGGTGGATATAGCAAAGGATACAAAACTGGTCAACGCAGGTCTGCTTCTCTCATTGCTGGTATTTTTCTCCTATACCTTTTCAAAAAATTTCTATCACGTGATGCCGATACAGATTTTTCTCGCTGTCTCTTATTCATGTCTGTATGTCGGCTCGCTGATTTTCTTAACAAATAGAAATGAGGAGAAGGCTACCTGCGTGGGTATATTGAACTCTATTACCAGCATCTCAACAATCTTCGGCTCCCTGCTCGGCGGCATTATTTCACAGGTGTATGGATTCCATGCGACAATGTATTTAGCTGCCTTGCTGTCTGCGGCAGGATTGCTCATCAGTATAGTGAAGCGGTAAATTTTTTTATAATGTTGGGCAGTTCACCCGCAAAATCACTTGCAGTGAAGCAGTAGCCCTTGGACTTGTACAACTCATCGCCGGCAACGCCATTAATGAAGGCTGCGCAACACGCAGCATCGAAAGGCTCTAATCTCTGCGCTATAAAGCTTGCCGCAATGCCTGCGAGCACATCGCCAGTACCTCCAACCGTCATGCCCGCATTGCCAGTTGCATTGAGCTTTATCCTGCCGTCCTGCGAGGCTATTATATCCGCAGGTGCCTTGAGCAGAATTGTTGCGTTGAGCTTCTCTGCATGCCTTAGAACAACTTTTTTTCTTTCTTCTAAATCGTTTGACAAATTCTCGCCAGTTAAAATTCTAAACTCGCCTGCGTGCGGCGTTAGTACCGCATTTAGTTTTTTAAGCAGTTCTTTTTTTTCTCCTATTGCTTTCAGCGCATCCGCATCTATCACAACAGGAATTTTTATTTTCTTTAAGACCTCTAAAACAGCGCTTTTGGTTTCGCTCCTGAGACCAAGTCCTGGACCGATAACTGCGCAATCGCAATTTTTTGCTATTTCGAGAATAGTATCAACGCCTCTTGAACTTAGAAAACTGCCTGGATACTTTCTGACGATGAAATCCGGAGAAAAAGTGCGGGTAACTTCGTAGTTTGCCTCTGGAACTGCTAGATAAACCAAGTCAGCACCTGAATTGAGCGCACCAAAAGCGCTCAGAACTGGAGCTCCGTAGTACAAATCGCTTCCGCCTACTACGAGAGCCTTGCCATTGTCGCCTTTTTTTGACTCCTTATCTCTCTCCAAGTGGACTGTCAGATCCCCAGATCCCACGCAGCTCTCTGCCTCTTTTGGAATCCCTATGTCAGCCACGACGGTATTGAATTTCTCCAGACCTCTCTTCATTGCATGAAAAGTTACGACTAAATCTGCATTAACGAAGCGCTTTGAGCCAATGCCGGTGGGCACGTCCACACTCACTTTAAAAGCCTTTGACCTGTTTATCCTTTCTACGGCGGATACAGCAGGCGCTCTAAGCTCCCCCTCTATCCCTGTGCCCAGAACAGCATCGATAATTATGTCATATCTGTCTTTTATTTCTTTAACAAATTTTATTTTCTTATTTTTTCTAATGAGTTCAAACTTCTCTCTTGCCTCGGGAGTTCTTATTTCTGCTTCGCTGCCGAGCAGTACTACATCAACTTTTCCTCCCTCGTTAGCGAGATACCTCGTCGCAACGAAACCGTCGCCGCCGTTGTTTCCAGTGCCGCAAAAAACTGCGATTTTTTTGTCTCTTATTTTAAATCTCTTCCTCAATACCTCGAAAACCTGCTTTCCGGCATTCTCCATCAGCGTGCTGCGCGGAACTCCAAAATATTCCGAGTTTATATCAAGAATGCGCATTTCTTTGGGGGTGATGTGCTTCATATTGATACCTTGTCTGCTGTTTTATATAATATTTTGCAGATAAAAGAAGTCGCCCCTATTAGTAGACATGCGCTCGATGGTCAATCCAATTAAGGTAAACCACTTTTTCTGTCTCATTAGGCGTGAATATCGAGCGGTATCTCCTCGCTATTCTTGTTGACTTTTTACCGTGCAGCTCACCTGAAAGCCAGCCGCCGATGTGCAACGGGTCTTCCTGCAACCGTTTGATTTTCTTGTCAAGTTCCTCAAGGGCTTTCTTATTCTTTCTGATGGTTTTGAGGGATTCAAGACATCAAGCAAGTCTTTAACAGAGGTGATTTCCCTGACCCTACCTGATTTAATATCCCGGTCGCTTTTACGGAGCGCTTCCATCGTTTTTGGATTGCTGAGAATTTCAACCGAATCGATGAGCGCTTCGATATCCTCTCGCGTAACCATCTTCTCTCCCATTTTCTTTAACTCTCGATATATGTCTTCAATTGTAACCGAATCACCCATATTTTTTAATTAGACTTATGCCAATATAAGTATTCCTCTGGCGTAAAAGAAGTTTTGCGAAGGGAAAATTTGGGTGAGTGCCGAAGGCACAAACCTTTTATGCTGTATTATCGGAAGTTGTGTGTCCTTCATCGGCGTCCTCCTCCGTTTCCTCTTCTAGATCTGCATACCAGCCTGTTGGTTCATTATTTTTTATAGCTTCTTTGATAAGTTCATAGGATTTTTTAAGGATAGGGATAGCCTTTTCCAATTGCTTTTCATCTCTTAAATGCATTCTTCCCCATTTAGCACCGCCTCTTTCGTATTCAAAACTCTCAACCCCTTCTAATTTTTCACCCCTCGTAAATACTATTAATCTTAATCCTCGCTTTTGAAAACGTAGATATAGAATGAAGTCGTGCCCAGTATTTATCGTTTTTACTTTCTCTCTTTCTTTGATACTTTTTTTAATTCGTTTGGTTATTATAGAATTTCTAAAGTTTATCGGGCCAAAGATTTCATCTAACAACAATCTCAAATAAGCACTATTTTTATCATCTATATGGACAAAAATAGCACCACCATCTGCTAATAATTTTTTTGCCAATCTCAACCTATTCTCCATCATGGAAAGCCAGATTGAATGCTCCAGTCCATCCTCATAATCCTCAAAATCCTGTCCAGTATTAAACGGCGGGTCAATGTAAATGAGTTTTATTTTTCCTGCAAATTCTCTTTCCAAACTCCGCAGGGCGGTTAAATTCTCGCCCCATACAAGCATATTCTCGGCGTTAGGGTCGCCGACACTTTCAATCAATTCAAGTTCACGAGGCATTAACTCCTCATCAGAAACCTGACCCTGAAAATAAGATGCGGGATAGGTTTTTCCATTTTCATCGAATTTTGTGAGGATTATATCCCCTTTATCAACCCAATCTAGTTCGAGTTTTCCTTTTCGCTTATTTGCCATATTCAAGCCTTATCCCATATATATTAAAGTCAGTCCATTCTTAGTATTTCTTAGGCACGGCATTGCGTATAACTCCTCATATACGAAATTCGGTTTTTGTTCAATTTTGGTAGGATATACGAACTTCGCATTATCTACAATTATATCAAACCCCTCAAATAAAAACTCTTCGCCCTCTGGCATCAATATTATAAACTTTTACGTAAAATAACTATCATGTTCGAGATAAAGCACAGAGATGCGATGGGAAGAATCGGAATTATAGAGGTTAAAGGTAAGAAGCTCGAAACTCCGCTAATACTTCCTGTAATAAATCCAAAGCTCCAGAGCATTTCAGTAGGGGGAATCGAAAGAATTGGCTTCAAAGGCATAATAACAAATTCCTACATTATATACAAAAACGAAGATTTGAGAGAACTCGCGGTTGAGAGGGGAATCCATAAAATGCTCGGCTTCGACGGCTTGATTATGACAGATTCTGGAGCCTACCAGCTGTTCGAATACGGAAGAGTAAGCGTTGGTGCGAGAGAAATTGTTGAGTTCCAAAATTCGATAGGCAGCGACATCGGAGTCATGCTCGACATTCCCACGCCGCCAGATGCAAGCTATGAAAAGGCTGAGGAAGACCTGAATGAAACTCTCAAAAGGGCAAGAGAAAGCGCAGAAATTAAGAGAAAAATGCTTCTCGCCGGTGCTATACAAGGCTCTACACACCTGAAGTTGAGAGAAAAAAGCGCAAAGGAAATTAGCAAACTGGGTTTTGATGTTTTTGCGATTGGAGGGGTAGTACCTCTAATGGAAAGCTATCGTTTCTCTGAGCTTGTGAGAATTATAATGCACTCAAAAAAATTTCTGCCACTGAATAAGCCAGTGCACCTCTTCGGCTGCGGGCATCCGATGCTTTTTGCACTCGCGATAGCGAGCGGCTGCGATATATTCGACTCCGCTGCCTACTCGCTATATGCGAGGGACGATAGATATATAACGGCTGAAGGTACGCTTAGGCTGCAAGACATATACGAGTTTCCCTGCTCCTGCGAAGTCTGCTCAACTCATGAACCAAGGGAAATTTTAAGCGTGGATAAAAAAAAGCGAGAAATTCTGCTCGCAAAGCACAATTTGTACGCCATGCTTCAGGAGATAAAAAGAGTAAAGCAGAGCATATACGAAGGCTCGCTGTGGGAGCTCGTAGAGAAGAGAGCGAGGAATCATCCATGCGTGCTGAGCGCGTTAAGAACTGTTCTGGAATACGACCTCGAAAAATTTGACCCCGTGACTAAAAATTCTGCTTTTTTTTACTCCGGACCAGAATCCCTGAGAAGACCGGAAGTTCTGAGGCATTTAAAAAGGCTGAACGAAATAAAGTTCAGGGCAGAAAAATTGGTGCTTTTACCGGAGGCAGAAAAACCGTATGCGAAAACATACGATATAGAAAGCAGCGAGGAATATCACGTCTGCATCGCCTCGCCGGTTTTTGGAATAATCCCTCTCGAAATCGAGGAAGTCTATCCCCTGATCCAGCACGAAGCCCCGGCGCCAGAAAAAGCCCAGCTTGAATTCATGAAATTCTGGGTAAAAAAATATTCAAAAAGTTTTGAAAGAATATTTGTGCACAAGTCGCTGAAATTTCTAAAAATTAAAGGAGAAGTTTTTGAAGACTTGGATGTATTTAGGCAGGAAAAAAATATAAAAATAAAAATGCAGGCGATTGCAGACTATCAGTTTGGAAGTGGTGCAGGCGAAGTTTTGTTTGAGGATGTTAGAGCAGAGATAGCGAGGACTGGCAGAATCAGGAGGATATATTCAGGAGACATTTTACTTGCGACTCTAAGAGCGCAGGACGGCTTTCTGATTTTAACCCCACAGGGTGCAAAAAAACTTTTAAAGCTGCCTTATCCAAAAAATAGAGTTGCAGTAAATAAAGATGCAGAAGAATTTGTAAAAGAGGGAAAGAGCGTTTTTGCCAAGTTCGTTCTTGAGTGCGACCCGGAGATAAGACCTTATCAGGAGGTAGTCGTAGTTAACGAGAAAGACGAATTCCTCGCAACTGGAACAGCGATTCTAAATGCGCAGGAGATGCAAGCTTTCAAAAAAGGCATCGCAGTCAGGGTGAGGCATCACTAAATCTTAAGCATACCTAGAGAGGCTAGAGTAACAATTACGCCAGCAGCCAAAACTCCAGAAGCAATAGCTGGAAAAGAATATCTGTGCTCGATTCCAAATATGTAGGCTGCTGCTGCGCCCGTCCATGCCCCTGTAGCTGGCAATGGTACAGCGACGAATACAGCAAGACCGAGAGCACCATATTTCTGAATATTCTTTTCCGCATTCTTTCTTGTCCTGCTGAACAGCCAGTCAAAGAATTTGTCGAATATGCTGGAGCGGCGGAGAAATTTTTCAACAGGCTCTAAGAAGAGCAGCAGCGGCAGCACAGGCAAGAGGTTTCCAAACACCGAGAGAGCGTACGCCTCTACTGGACTCATGCCGTAGTTCAGAAGGGCTAATGGAATTGCGCCTCTCAGTTCTACGATTGGAAACATTGCGACTGCAACGACAACCGCATTCGGAGGGAATCCATTCAAAGTCTCGACTATAGCCGACTCTATGCTCATGCTTGCACCAAATAATATATATAATCGTTTGAATATCAAATACTATGCTACCTAGATTTGCTGCTGGATGTACTATACTGCTAACTGCTTTTTTAAGTTTTGCCTGCGCTGAAGCGCAGCCCACAATAGAATGGAATTACACTGCTGGAGGAGTTGTAAACGGTATTGCGATTTCAGAACAGGGAGATTATATAGCAGCTGGAGCTGAAGACAGCTATGTCTATTTTCTGAACAAGAGCGGCAGCCTGCTCTGGAAATACAAAGCAGATTATCCTGTCCTCAGCGTGGCTGTCTCGCCTAAAGGAGAATACGTCGTTGCTGGTGATGAATTCAAAATACATTTGCTTAACAGTAGCGGCAATGCATCCTGGCTGAAGTTAATCGGAGATTCTGTGAGAGATGTTGAGATTTCAGAACGCATAGCAGCAGGTTCTGCTACCCATTATATTTATCTCTTTGATAGGGAGGGAAACGAATTGTGGAAATATGAAACAGACGGCTCTGTTTTTGGGGTTGCAGTTTCAGCCCAATGGGTTGCTGCCGGAACATCTAACGGCAGCGTTTACCTGCTTAAAAATGATGAGCTGCAGTGGCGATATAATATTGGAAGACATACAAGCGACGTTGCAATTTTCGAGCAAAAAGTAATTGTGGGTTCTAGGTTTATCCATTTAATCGAGAATGGAAGGGAAGCCTGGATGTATCCTTCCAAAAGTGAAATTTCTGGTGTGGATATCTCGAAGGATGGAAAAAATATAACTGCAAGCTCTGTTGATGGTACGATTTACTATCTGAGCAGCGATGGAAGGTTGCTCTGGTCTTATAATACAAACAAAACTGCTCGAGACGTAGCTATCTCCGCCGATGGAGACTACGTAGCTGCAGCCGTTGGAGATAGCGTTTACTTCTTGGTTTCGCCAAGAGCAATCCCCCCCGTCGTGAGTATTGCAAACCCCTCGCATCAAGAAAAAGTTTCTGGAGTAGTTGCGATAAATGCGTCCATAACTCGGGATTATGAAACTATTATAGTGCTTATAGATGGAAATTACGCATGCGGTTCGCTGCCATGCAACTGGGATACCAGTGCTTCGCCAGAGGGATGGCACAAAATAACGGTGAGAGTTATAGACGCCAAGGGCAACGCAGGGGAGGACAGCATAGAAGTAATAGTTGAGAGAAAAACAATTTCCCTGACGCTACCTACTCCTACTATAAACGAATCGAAACTCGAAGAAAAAATAAGCAACGTAACGAGCACAATAAATGAGTCAACGCAGGAAGTTCTTGAAAAAGCAAAAGAAATCGAAAGAAGGTATGATTTCTCGCCGCTCTGGAAGTATCTGCTGGCTGCAATCGCAATAGTTACTGCTGCCATAATCTTAAAAACCAGAAAAAGAGAAAAGAAATATAGATGGAGGAGATAAACGGGCCCGTGGTCTAGTGGTTATGTACGGAGCCTTTTTAAAAAAAGCCTCGGGAAAAAATTGCAATCGTTACAAATTTTCTTTGGGGTGATAGCACTTTCTACTTTCTGGAAGAAAGTAGCAAAATTTCAACGTCTGAAGATTTTAAAAGCAAATCTTCTACGTTGGAAAATGCTCCTCTTTTTCAAAGAGGAGAAAGAAAGGGTTATGGGCTCGTGGTCTAGTGGTTATGACGGCTGTCTCACACACAGCAGGTCGGGAGTTCGATCCTCCCCGGGCCCATCTGTCGGATGTTGATTCTATGAAAATTTACTTCGAAACCTACGACTGCACTACGAATCAGGGCGACATAGAAATTATGAGGGGCATGGTGAATGGAAAGCATGAATTAGTTGACAGCATCGCAGAATGCGACATAGCTGTGCTGAATTCGTGTGGAGTTATTGAATACACAGAGAGAAAGATTGCGAGAAGAATAGAAGAGCTAAAATACGTCGTGCTTTTTTGAACGTCTGCAAATTTGTTTCACAAATTTGCTACGTTCAGTAGCACATAGTTTCTTTGGTTCAAAGGCTCTGCCTTTGAGAACCGTTTCTTCTTTCTTTTCTAAAGAAAGGGCTATGCGGCCGCCGGGGATCGAACCCGGGCAGATAGCTTGGGAAGCTATAGTCCTACCGCTAGACTACGGCCGCACTCGCAATTCCTATGAACTTGCTTACGCAAGCAATAAATTTAAACGTATCGCCGTTGTATACTCGGGCATGGAAATTATTGGCTTGGACAATATCCCGCTAATAAGAGATGACGATGACTTGGTTGAGATAATATCTTCGGCACTCAAAGAAAAAAGAATCGCTCTGGAGGATAATGACATAGTTGCGGTTACAGAAAAAATTGTCGCAAAGGCTGAAGGGCGGCTCGTTGATTTAGATGGAGTAAAACCTTCAAGGAAAGCCATAGCTTTAAGCAGGAAAACTGGAAAAGACCCCCGCATAGTCGAGCTGATACTTAGAGAGTCAAAAGAGGTTCTGAGAACTGGAAAAAATTTCATAATCGTTGAGACGAAGCAGGGCTTTGTGTACGCAAACGCTGGAATAGACCAGAGCAACGTCGAGAAAGGAAAAGTCAAGCTTTTGCCTCGCAGCCCTGACAAAAGTGCAAAACGAATTAGAAGAGGTTTGAAAGAAAAAACTGGAAAAAAAATAGGTGTAGTAATCGTGGATTCGTCTGGAAGACCCTTCAGATACGGCACGGTAGGCGTGGCAATTGGAGCTTCTGGAATCAAAGTTTTATGGGACAGACGGGGAGACAAAGATTTGTTTGAAAGAGAGTTGCAAATTACGAGAGTGGCGATTGCGGACTGCTTAGCTTCTGCTGCAAACTTAATCATAGGAGAGGCAAGTGAAAAAATACCAGTAGCAATAATAAGAGGTTTAAATTTTCTTGGCAATGGAAAAGTAGAAGATTTGATAAGGAAAAAGAGTGAGGACGTATTTAGATGATAGTCGTTCTCTCAGGCGGCACTGGCACTCCCAAGCTTTTGCAGGGCCTAAAAGAAGTCGTTGAGCAAAAAAAGCTTAGCGTTATCGTAAATACTGCAGAAGATTGCTGGCTGCCGCACGGCTATTTTTCGCCAGACGTGGATACCGTTCTCTACACCCTCAGCGACAAAATCAACGAGAAAACTTGGTACGGAATAAGAGGAGATACCTTCGCTACGCATGAAGCGCTCATAGCGCTCGGCTGTAAAGAAGTTCTGAGAATAGGCGACAAAGACAGGGCTACGCAGATACAAAGGGGAGAGCTGCTGCGGAAGGGAAAAAAGCTTTCAGAGGCTATTGAAATTCAGAAGAAAGCTTTTGGAATAAAAGCAGGAGTTTTTCCGATGAGCGACGACATGGTTGAGGCGAGAATCGTAACAGAGAAAAAAGAGATGTCATTTCACGAATTCTGGGTTGAAAACAAAGGCAAGCCAAAGGTTGTGGATGTTTTTTTTAGGGGTATAGAAAAAGCCATAGGATGTAGAAAAGCTGTGAAAGCAATAAAAAAAGCAGAGGGCATAATAATCGGGCCAAGCAATCCAATTTCGAGCATTCTGCCGATAATTTCGCTTGGAAATATAAGAGAGGCAATGCAGAAAAAGAAGGAGAAGTGCACCGCAATTTCGCCTATAATCTCTGGCAAGACGATAAGTGGACCTGCAGAAAAGTTCATGCGGGCGAAAGGGTTGCGCATTTCCTCGCAGAGCGTCGCAAAATTGTACAGCGGGCTGATAAGCTCCTTTATAACAGATAGTGCTGAGAGTAATATCAAAGAAATAAAATGCTTCAAAACTAACATACTAATGCGAAACTTGGAGGATAAAAGAAATTTAGCGAAAGTTGTGCTTGCGGCGGTTGGAAGATGAAGAAAATTGCTACCTGCGCACAGCTTGCGTGCGTTTTGGAGGCAAGCGCCCCTAAGCCAGGAAACGTGAATCGCTACCATGATTTTAGAGACACAAAATACGAGCATTTCCTGGCGAGCGGAATAGCTATCGGCAGGTTTGCAGAGGACGCTGCATCGAGAGGATTTGAGGCTGGAAAAGGAAACATAAGCATCGGCAATATCGGCGTTGGCAGGCTGATAAGAGATGCTGTATTCGAAACAAAGAGATGGCACAGCGGCAGGAACACGAATTTAGGAACAGCGATGCTTTTAATTCCCCTCTCTGCTGCGTGCGGAGTTATGATTTCAAAA
>Ga0180009_10006032_pt1 | contig 12821 bp, 4 predicted proteins | sample OS_PC_MetaG_FD_123537 | JGI IMG/M metagenome (GOLD analysis project Ga0180009, IMG submission 123537) | Groundwater microbial communities from the Aspo Hard Rock Laboratory (HRL) deep subsurface site, Sweden - OS_PC_MetaG | ecosystem: Environmental > Aquatic > Deep subsurface > Groundwater...
AAGTGGATGAAGATGTGTCCTCGAAGAGAGATCCCTCGCCGACATGTTGCGGATAGGATTCGGTCGACAGCAATGTCGTAGTCCGTGGATTGTTGCGTAAGCACTACCACGCTGGACGATTCGCCCGCCTGGCAGGCGCCGCCGTTCACGAGCTCCTGGAAAATAGCGCCGACGGAGCAGGATGCAGACAAGGATTCGTGACGCGATCCACATGGTGAAAACCGACAGGTTTTCCGCGTCACCATGTTACGGTACGGAGAACATCGACTCCACTCGGGAGAATTGATCGTGAAGACCTCGTCAAAGACCTTCGCAACCATCCTATCCTTCTTCGTCTTGTCCTGCGGGAGCGACACGAGCGACACGGGAGCCCCCACCAAGACCGGCTGCGTGCCCGGACAACAGATCCATTGCGGGTGTCCCGGCGGAGAGACGGGATCGCAGGTGTGCCTACCTGACGGCTCCGGCTATGACACCTGCGAGTGCGGCGGTGCGGCCGGTTCAGGCGGAGGCGCGGGCGCTGGAGGTTCGGCCGGAGACGCTGGAACTGGCGGCCTGGGTGGCAGCGCCGGGGACGCCGGAACCGGTGGATTGGGTGGAAGCGCCGGTGTCGCCGGACAGGGCGGCGGCGCCGGACAGGGTGGCAGTGCCGGAGCCGCGGGGCAACTCGGCGACATCGTCGACCTCGTGGTTGACGCTGACCGGGACGGTACTCCGCAACCAACCGAGACGACCGACCAACAGTTCGAGGATGCCTGGACAGCCGATCACGGTGCAGTGTTCCTCGTGAACGCGGACGACGACGACGAGGATTCGTTGCCTGACGCCGACGACGCCGAAGTCAACGTCGTGACGGGCAACGAGGAAGACGCCAAGGACCTCGCACGCATCCTGGTTCGTGCCTGGCCCGACGCCCCGGCGGATACCACGGCGACGCTAACCCTCGACGCGGACTCCGTATCCCACGTACGCATTCACCGTCTACAGAACGGAACATGGACGGGCGTTGCCGGGAAAGTCGGGCCGTGCGGCGCATGGGCCGATCCAACATGCCAGGAGGTCGCGTCGCTCGATCTCACCGCCACCGATCTGCAGGAGGGCGTGGAGCTGGGCATCGAAGCGATGCGTTGGCCGGGCACGCCGGATGCCGGGACTTGGGACGGGATGGTTTCAATCGCGTTGGGCGCGACGGATGGGGACGGGCAGCCTATCGTTACCGACGACAACCCGGTCGACGGGAAAGACGAGGTGGTGTTGCGCGTCGCCCCCTGGCTCAAGCGAGGGGCGTTGCAGTCGGCGGATCGGGTTTACGCAAGTGAGATATCGTCGCCGTTCATCACAGACCTCACAGCGGTGTTGTCGAACGTCGGGGTCGACCTTCAGTCGATTCCGGAGACGGGGATAGGGTCATCGAAGGACCGGTGGGTGCGGAACTCGTTCCAGACGGGGTTCAGCACGATGCCTGCACCGGGTGGCGTGCACGGGATGCGGGTCGCCATGCCACGGCCCTGGGGGAACCAAGGGGCTCCTTCCGAGTGGCTGAACGAGAACTACCTCGGCCCGGACCAGGCCGTGCTGGTTGCCTACGAGACCCTCGGGACCGGAACAACGTTTGACTCGTACGGAAACCACATGCTGATTCCCCCGTATCAGCGGGGCGTTTCCAACTTTGCGTCGGGCAGGATCCTGGTTGGCAACGTAGCGGGCCTCTTGCCCGAGCTGCCGGGCTTCTACCTTGCGCAGCACGTCCAGGCGCCGGTGGTCACGGTGCAAACGGATTGGTTGACCGCCGGCTTCGTCAGCCAGGTGTTCCGATTCGTGCCGGCCGACACCCCCCGCGGCTGGCAGCTTCTGGTAGCCGATCCGATGGCCTTCGTGAACATGCTGCAGGACTGGCAAGTTCAGGGACACGGCGCCGCGGAATGGTTCGTCGGCAAGACCTGGGACAATGGAACCAGCGCCACGGTCTCCATCGACGATCTCTTGTACGACCCGGACATGATGGCGTGGAACCAGGAGGCCAGCGCGAGCATCGACTCCATGCTCGACGCGTTCAAGTCAGCGACGGGACTGATGGACGCCGAGATCGTGCACCTGCCGGTTTGCTTCCATGAGGAGTACGGCGCCTTCACGGCGCTCGCGCCCAACCCAATCGACGGCTTGCTGCTCGGCGACGACTACGTTCTCGGCTATCCATTCGGCCCGAGCATCAACGGCCAGGATGCGTACCGGGTCCACATCGAGGGCCTTCTCGAGGCAGCCCCCTTGGGCAGCGGCGCCGGACTGACCACGCACTACGTGAATGATTGGACGGGCTACCACACCCTGATTGGTGGGGTGTTTTCCGGAACCAACATCGACGGTCCCCTGCCGGAAGATCCGTGGTGGACCGTGCCCATTCCGTGAGCTCAGGCAAGGGACCTACACGGGAATAGCTGGTCCACCGAGTGCGACATTGGGTGGCACGGCCAAGCAAGAGTGCAATCGCCGCGAAGGGATCGCTTGGCCGTGTTTCATGCTTCGCGGGGTCCTTGCCGCGCGCGGCCAAGCAGAATCTTGGAGGCGTTCAAAGGCTTGCTTGGCCGTGCTACCCCACTCAAACCGCCCCTACCGCAGAAATGCCCGAGCTCAGCGGCTGGCGTTCGACGTCGAGACACTCTCCAAAGCCAGGAGCCTCTCCACGGTCCTGATCAGCTCATCGGCGCTGACGGGCTTCACCAGAAACGCGTCGACGCCCAACTGCCTGAGAACGTTCCAGTCCGGCGCCGCGCCGACGGCCGAGACCACGATGACGCGGGTGCGCTTGCGTCTGCTCGCCCTTAGCGCAGCGGCGACTTCGAGGCCGTTCAACTTCGGCATCTTGAGGTCCAGCACGGCTATCTCGGCGGCTTCGCGATCGAGCGCGTCGAGCGCCTGTTGACCATCTTCCGCACACTCGACGGAGCTCTTGGGGAAGGCGCCACGCAGGACGGAACAACCGCTGAGCCGGAACGTCGGGTCGTCGTCCGCGAGCAACACCCGGAAGGGTACCGCACGTCGAGAAGTGGGCCCCCCGATGTCCGCCTCGAACATGGCGAGGAACTCTGAGGCGGATTGCGGACGGTCGGAGGGTGCCTTGCTCAACGCGGACGCCACCGCCGCAGCGACGCTCGCCGGCAGGTCAGGGCGAAGCGAGGTCAGGGGCTCTGCTTGCTCCGTGACGTGCGCCATCACCATGCGCATGTGCGTCGCCTCGTCGAACGGCGTGCGTCCAGCGAGCAGCTCGAAAGCGATGACGCCGAGGGAGTAGATGTCCGCGAGGTGGAGCTCCTCGTGTTTTTGCGAGCTGCCGAACGCGTTCTCCGGCGCTGAGTACCGCGGGGTTCCCTTGAAGCCTTTGGCGTTGCTCTGGTGCGGACCGAACACGGGACGAGCCAGTCCGAAGTCGGACAACACCATGCGGAACCCGGACGCGACCAACACGTTGGCCGGCTTGATGTCGCGATGAACGGCCCCGGCGCCGTGGATCGCTTGGAGTCCGCGACACAACTGAGCGAGGATTCCGTGCGCTTCGTCGAGCGGCAGCGGTCCACGGTCTTCGAGCCAGCGCTGCAGATTCACGCCCGGCACGTACTCCATGGCCAAGTACAGCCACTTGTCGTGTTGCCCCGCGGAGTACAACACCACGACGTTTTCGTGGCGGATGCGTGCCATCGTCCTCGCTTCGCTCACGAAGCGCGGGAAGTGATCATCGTCACCGCCAATGTCCGCTGGCAACAGCTTGATGGCGACTTCGCGATCCAGAACGCCGTCGTGAGCGAGAAAGACCTGACCCCATCCGCCGGTCGCGAGAAGCCTGACCAGTCGGAACTTCCCTTCGATGATCGTGCCCTCAGGCAGCCAAGGCGAAGGGGCTTCCATGTTACTGCCTGACTCGGTCATTCGAAGCGCAAGCTAGCACGTCGTTCGAGGGACGTCCGGGGCAAACTGCGTGCCCAACGGGTGCCCCGTTTGGCGGATATTCCGGGTTGCCAGCGGATCGGTTGCGCGTCCCTGGATGAGTTTCCGCCGGAAACATCGAGGCGCGTCGCAGCGCCTACAATAGACCGCGCCCCATCCGCTACCAACCCGTCGGCGACCTTGTTGACACCCTCGCCCCTCTCGGGCACACAAATCGTGCATCCTCGGACGCAGGGACATCAAGCAGGTCCAGGGTGACAGAGGTGCCGTGTCGGCGAATGAAGAGGGGTTGGAGCAGCGGCTGGAAGAAGCGAACAAGTCGCTTGGACAGCTGAATCGATGCCTGAAGAGCATCGTTGACAACATCAGCGATGGTATCCTGATCGTGGATGCCGAGGATCGGATCCGGCTCGCGAATGCGGAGGCCGCCCGCTTGTTGGATAGTTCAGTTGGTGAGCTCGTTGGCTCCGCCAGCCCATGGCCTCTGCCTGTCGAACGAACGACGCGGCACGAGCTCGCTCACCGCGGTGACCAACCGGTGGTCGTCGAGTTTTCCGTGAGCGCTGTCGAGTGGAACGGGCATGCCGCCCGCCTGGCTACCCTGCGCGACGTAACGCCGCACGTCGACTTCGAGCAGAGTTGGAACAGCGCCCAGGCCGAATTGTTGGAGGCTGCGGGCTGGGCAATCGTGGCGATCGATCGTGACGACCGCATATCCAGGATGAATCGTACGGCCGAGCGCCTGGCAGGGAGCACCCTGGCCGAGGCAAAGGGAAAGAGATTGGATCGGGTGTTGTGTCTTCTCGACGAGAACGACCGGCGCCCGATCGAGCTTCCCCTATCCCACGTCGGCGGACCAGACACAGCGCCATCGATCTCCGCCTGGCTTCTCGCACGCGACGGCACCGAGCGATCGGTTGCGGTGCACGCATTGGCGCTCGACAACACGAACGCACCCGACCGGGTTGCCATCTTGGGGCTACGGGATCGCAGTGCCGAGCTACACGCCTGGCATGTCGCCGAGATTCACAGCGATCTCATCCGTCACGCCGTCGATCATTCGCTGGACGAGTTGCTCGCGCGGGCGCTCGACGACGTCGGGGAGCTGGTCGACAGTCCGATCGGTTTCTACCACTGGGTGAACGCGGATCAGCGGACGCTCTCACTGCAGCAGTGGTCGACCCGAACGCGGGAGGAGTTCTGCACAGCCGAGAGCGGCGTATCGCACTACCCGATCGACGATGCCGGGGTTTGGGTGGACTGCGTTCGACAACGACGGCCGGTGATTCACAACGACTACGAGTCACTCCCGCACAAGAAGGGCCTGCCGGAGGGGCACGCGCCGGTCATTCGGGAGCTCGTCGTTCCGGTGATCGAAGGGGACAAGATCGTTGCGATCCTTGGCGTGGGGAACAAACCGATCGACTACACGTGGCAGGACGTGGAGGTCGTCTCACGATTTGCCCAAATGACCTGGGCAGCGGTGCAACAGAAGCGTGCAGACGAAGCGCTCCGGGAAACCGAGACCCAGCTCCATGTCCTGAGTGACCATCTCCCGGGGGGGGTGGTCTATCAACTCCTGATGAACAAGGATGGGGGGGACAGGCGCTTTACGTACTTGAGCGGCGGCATGGAGCAGATGCACGGGATCACCGTGGAAGAAGGCCTGAACGATGTGATGAGCATTTACGGTCAAGTCGTCGCGGAGGACGTGCCGCTGCTGATGGCGAAAGAGGCGGAGGCCGCGGCGACCATGACCCCGTTGACGGCCGAAGTCCGCCTGCACATGGCGAACGGTGAGCTTCGCTGGCGCCAGCTCCGCTCGGCGCCGCGACGAACGGCCAACGGCGATCTGCTGTGGGACGGCATTGAGCTCGACATCACGGAACGAAAGAAGGTTGAGGAAGAGCTCAAGAGAAGCCGGGATCTGCTGAATGCGACGGGGCGAGTGGCGAAAGTCGGCGGGTGGGAAATTGACATTGCCACCAACAAGCTGTTTTGGACGGAAGAGGTCTATCGCATCCACAGACTGCCGATGGATTGGGAACCGGATGTGCGCACGGCGATTACTTTCTATCGACCGGAATCGCGCCCGGTCATCGAACGGGCCGTGCAGCAAGCGATTGAGCTTGGCGAACCATTCGATGTCCAACTCCAAATCCTGACCACGGATGGCGAACCACGATGGGTTCAGGCAATGGGCCAGGTCGAGCAGCACGATGGCAAGGTCTCGCTGGTTCGCGGGACGTTTCAGGACATCACAGAGAGAAAACGGGCGGAGGATCTCTTGCTCGCCGAGAAGCAGTTCACGGAGCAAGCCCTGGACGCGCAGCACGACACCTTCTTTCTGTTCGATCCCGAATCCGGCAAGGCGCTGCGCTGGAATCGAGCCTTCCGCGAGACTTCTGGTTACTCCGATGAAGAGATCGACCGGCTACCGGCTCCCGCCACCTACTACGACGCCGAGGATCTCGAACGTGCAAGAACCGCCACCGAACGGGTGCTGCGTGGCGAGCCAGCCACCGTCGAAATGCACCTGATCCGTAAGGACGGCAGCAGGATCGTCACCGAGTACCAGGCAGCGCCCATGGCCGACGAGACCGGGGAGAGCAAGTACATCGTCGCTATCGGGCGCGACGTGAGGGCGCGCAAGCAGGCGGAGCTGGCCCTGGCGGAACAGGAGCATCGCCACCGCACAATCTTGCAGACGGCGATGAGCGGCTACTGCGTCTTCGATACATCCGGTCGTCTGCTGGAAGTCAACGACACCTACTGCCAGATGACCGGCTACGACGAGAACGAATTGCTGAGCGCGCGCATCACGGACCTGGACGTCGCTGAGCCGGCCGACAAGCTCCTCGCCCGGATGGACGCCGTCATGTCGCGGGGCGAGGATCGGTTCGAATCCAAGCACCGACGAAAGGACGGGAGCGTCTTCGACGTCGAGATAAGTGTCCAGTACGCGGGCTTCGGGGGCGGTCAGTTTGTAGCCTTCCTGCGCGACATCACCCAAGGGAATCGAGCCGCCGCGGCGTTGCGCGAAAGCGAAGAGATCTTCAGCTTTCTGATGGAATACAGCCCGGTCTACGTTTTCTTCAAGGACCACAATGCCCGCTCGCTTCGTCTGAGCCGTAACTATGAGGCGATGCTGGGCAGACCTCTCGAGGAGTTGCTTGGCAAGACGATGATGGAGCTCTTTCTGTCGGAGTTTGCGGAGACCATGATCGCCGATGACATGCGGGTCTTGAACGATCGCCAGCCCGTGTCTGTGGATGAAGAGCTCAACGGTCGGTACTACACCACAACCAAGTTCCCCATCATCGTCGACGGAGAGCCTCGCTATCTTGCGGGCTACACGACCGACGTCACCGACCGAAAACGAGCAGAGCTTGCGCTTCGGGAGCGTGTCAAGGAATTGACCTGCCTCTACGCGCTTGGCAAGGCGATGCAGGAGGGCCTGTCGGTCGACGACCTGTGCCGGCGGGTGGTCACGCAGCTGCAGCAGGCGATGCGATTCGAGGACCTCGCGGTGCCATCGCTCGAAGTGGAGGGGACGCGGTTCAGCGCCAAACGCGGAGACGGGCCTACCCACGACTTGACGGCAGACATCACGGTAGGAAACCGGGCCTGCGGTCGACTGACGGTCACCTACCCTATCGAGACGGCGTTCTTGATTCCCGAGGAACAGGAGTTGTTGAACGGCATCGCGGAGCTGCTCAGCACGTGGATGCAACGCAAGCATGCGAATGACGCGCTCCTCCGATCGAACGAGCAGCTCGCAGCCGCCACGGAGCGGGCTCAGGAGGCTAGCCGCGCCAAGAGCGAGATCCTCGCCAACGTGAGCCACGAGCTCCGCACACCAATGAACGCGGTCATTGGCATGATCAGCTTGGTGCTCGAGACGGCCCTGACGGACGAGCAGCGGCGCTACGCTACAGTCGCCCGTTCCAGCGCCGAGTCCTTGCTGCGCCTGCTCAACGACTTCCTCGACCTGGCGAAGATCGAGGCAGGAAAGGTAGATATCGAGATCCTGGACTTCGACCTCGAAACCGTTCTCGACGACATGATTGCGTCCCTCGCCGTACGCGCCTACGAGCAGGGCCTCGAGCTGACCTGCACCACGGAATCAGAGGTCCCGAGATTCCTGCGGGGAGACCCAGGACGCCTCCGGCAGATCCTGTTGAACCTCCTGGGCAACGCAGTCAAGTTCACCCCGAGCGGCGAGGTGGACGTCCGAGTCTCCGTCTTGTCGCGGACGCCAGGCGAGGTGATGTTGCGTTTTGCGGTTCGGGACACCGGAATCGGTATTCCTCGCGACAAAATCGGTTCGCTGTTCGAAAAGTTCGCCCAGGTGGATTCCTCCACCACGCGCAGGTTCGGGGGCACTGGACTGGGCCTGGCCATTTGCACGCAGCTCGCGAACCTAATGGGTGGAAAGGTCGACGTGGAGAGCGAGGAAGGTCGCGGCTCCGAGTTTTGGCTGGACCTGCCCCTCGCGACGCTTACCAGCCGGCCAACAGAGCGGCCGAACTTCGACTCCCCCGAGACTTACCTCCAGGGAGTGCGGGTGCTGGTCGTAGACCATTCTGCCCGCGCCCGCGAATCCATCTGCGTTCGAATGCGATCGTGGGGCATGCGTCCTCACGAAGCGGCCGACTCGTCAACGCTCTTCAACCTGCTCAGAGCCGCTTCGAACGAGAAGGAGCCTTACGCGATCGTGCTCGTCGACGCCCTCCTGCCAGGGCTCGATGGCAGCGCACTCAAACGGGAGCTAGAAACCAACGAACATCTGCGGAGAGTCAACCTGGTGATGATGGTTCCACTCGGAGCCGCCGGTACGTTGGGGACCATGTCGGAGCTTGGCTTCTGCCCGCAGTTGACCAAGCCGGTTCGGAGCAAGGAGTTGATGTCGGTCCTCGCGTCCGTGCTGTCGGAGCGCCCTGGCGGCGCGGTCGCACATAAGGCCCTCGTTTCGACTTCCACCCAGCCCCCGATGTTGGGGATACTTGCTGACCGGGAGGCTCGCGTCCTGGTGGCGGAGGATAACGCCGTCAACCAAGAGGTCGCCCTCTCCATCCTCGACAAGCTCGGTGCGCACGCCGTCGCCGTCGCGAATGGCTTCGAAGCCGTCGAGGCATTCTCGTCCGGTTCGTATGACTTGATTCTGATGGACATGCGAATGCCTCGCGTCGACGGCCTCGAAGCGACGCGCCGCATCCGGTCTCTGGAGGCGACGTCAGAGACCCAACGCCGAATCCCCATCATCGCGGTGACGGCCCAAGCGGTGGACCTCGATCGAGAGGAGTTCCGTGCCGCCGGCCTGGATGACTACTTGCCCAAGCCTGTCACGCCCCAGGCCTTGCTCAAGGTACTACTGCGGTGGCTGCCACGCCCGAATGCCACGAATGCGGGCGCCACGCCTGACAGTTGCGTAGCGGACAAACAAGACGCCATCAGCGAGGACGAAAAGCTCGTCTTCAATCGACAGACGTTGATGACGTGCGTGATGAACGACGAAAAGCTTGCACGAAGGGTCCTCGACGTGTTCTTCGAGGATGCCCGCCATCGGATGGTTGTCCTCGAATCGCTGCTCGGAGCAAGGGATTCGGAGGGCGTCGCGCGTGAGCTGCACACGTTCAAGGGAGCAGCCGCCGTCGTGGGGGCCGAGCGGCTCTGCGCCCTGGTCTCCGGGTTGGAATCGAAAGCGCCGACCGAGGACTTGGGGGCATTGATACAACACCTTCCGGAGCTGCTGCAGTGTCTTGATGAGCTCGAGCGGGCGACGCGACTCTAGCCAGTGTGCGCCATCTGCGCGTAGCGCTTGGCCGCCGCGAGGTCAGCGCGCAGCTGTTCCGCGTTCCGACGCGGACCGTACCCGGGCGTGTCGCGCTGGATGCGCCATCCCTCCTTCAGAGGGCCCGCGTCCACCGTATCGAATCCGAACTGGTCGAGCAGCTTTGTCACCGTCTCCTTGGCCGCCGCATCGTCGCCCGCGATAACCAGGGCACGACGATCAGGCGCGCCGGACGGGAGACCATGCGTCGTCAGTTCGGCGGCGTAGATGTGGTTGAACGCCTTCACGACCTTCGAGGTCGGCAAGTGAGCCTGCAGCAACTCCGACGTGGTGGTCGACTCGTTGTCGAGCTCGGGGATGTGTCCATCGCGCGCGGGGTAGTAGTTGTTCGTGTCGATCACCACCTTGCCCGCCAGCGGCTCGACCGGGACCTCGCGGTAATTCTTGAGCGGAACGGTGACGACCACGATGTCCCCCGCCTTCGCCGCGTCCAATGACGTGCCCGCGCACGCCCTCTGCCCAAGCTCTGCGACGAGGCCCGCGAGGGTCTCCGGTCCGCGTGAATTGCTGATCACAACGTCGTAGCCGCTGCGAATCGCAAGCCGAGCGACCTGACTGCCGATGTGCCCTGCTCCGATGAGTCCGATGGTTGTCATGGTGATTAGGATGCCGTGATCCAATCGACCGTCGTGCCCCTTCACTTGACCGGACGTTCGTGAAATAATCCAGACTTTGTTCAGGGAGGCTTGATGCGCTCAAGACATCCACAGCAAAGTCTGTTGTTCTTCGCTCTGACCGTCGTGACGTTCACGTGGTCCGGCCCCTCCAGCGCGTTCGGTGAACCGGCCGGCGGGTTCCCGTCGTGGTCGGAAAGGACCCTGCACACGCTCGTCAATCGAGCACGGATGGATCCGCAAACCGCGCTGGCTGGTTGTTCCCAGTGCGCAGACCTTGCCTGCTACCAGGCCCAAACTCCGATCTACTACGATTGGTACGCCAACGTCGCCGCGCGTTTCCACGCCGACGAGATGCACCAGATGAGCTACGGCGGTCACGATTCGGTCTGCACCATCGTGCCCAACATCGCCGCCCTCTATCCGGCGACCTGCCAGGGCGAACCGTCCTGCGCCTGCGTGGGCGGCACCATGACTTGCTCCCCGACATGCACGACCGCATGGGAACGCGTGATGCGCTTCGACGACAGCGCGGAGCTCAACGGTGAAGCATATTTCCAGGACGTAGACCCCTTCGCTGTGCTCGACGGCTGGCTGCTGCAGCCCAGTGCCTCCGCCCAGTGTTCCTCCGGCCCCGCCAACGCCGATCGCTGGTTGTTGTTGAGAGACCGAGGGTCGATGGGCGCGGGCGTGGGCCAGCTCTTCTCCGTGGTCGACCTGATATCCAAGGAACTGCCCCTCACAATGCCTTGCGGTTCGCACTACCCGAGGCAGGCCGACACGCTCGACTTCTGGACGATCTGGTACGCCAACACCCCGCCAGGCGTCGCGGCGCTCAACGTCGACGGCACGTGCTCCCTGATGGAGCTCGAGCGGGGCAGCGCCCATCACGGTGCCTATCGAGCGCAGCGCAGCGGGCTGGGCTCCGGCTGTCATCGCTACTACTTCCACTTCCAGTCCGAACAAGGTGTCGAGATGACGTTCCCGACGACGGGATCGTTTGGAATCGGCGATTCATCCTGCGCGGACTGGACAATCGATCGCCCTGCTCCCGACGGGACCTGCTTGACGCTCGACGCGGGCGCCCCAGACGCGCCTCCCGATGCGCCCACGGATGCACCTGCCGACGTGGCAGCCGACACGTTCGAGGACGTCGCGAGCGACGTGGTCGCGGATGGGGCGTCGGAAGGTGGCGGAGGTGCCGCAGGCGCTGGTCCCGAGGCGTCGGTCGACGCGCCTGTGGACGCGCACGGAGGCTCTGCGGGAAGCGAATCGGACGGCTCGACGGACGCACAAGTCGATTCCTCGGCAGGCTCGGGCGGCGGGTCGGGGTTGCCGCCTGTGGCGCCTGGACCACCGATATCGGACTTTGACAAGGACTGTACGTGCCGTGCGGTCCGGCGTTCGTCCTGTTCCTGGCCCCTGGCCATCCCCCTGCTCTTGGCCCTCGCCACCGTCTTGCGTCGGCGATCGGCTCGACTTCTCGGAGCTCTTCTCGGCGCGGTTGTGTTCGTGGCAGCCACGCCGCGGACGGCCCGCGCCCAGGACGGAGGTCTGCTCCCGCTCGGCTCCCCCTGCGGGGAGGGCAGCGCTTGCGAGTCACAGACATGCCAGGACCATGTCTGCTGCGACACCGCATGTGAAGGGCAATGCGAGTTCTGCGATGCCACCGGGAGATGCAGAGCCCAAGCGGGAGTTCCCTGGGATTGGCGTCCCCCGTGCGAAGGAGAATCGCCCTGCAAGGGCCAGTGTAATGGGGTGAATCGCGAGACCTGTACCTACTTCGAAGGCCCGATTCCCAACTGTCAGGGCAACCTGGGGTGCGAGGGGAACGACCATGTCGAACGTGCGTGCGACGGCGCGGGCGCCTGCGTCGGCTGCACGACGACGGCCGACTGTCCGGGAACGGACGACGAGTGCCAGCAGCGGACGTGCACGGCGGGGAGCTGCGGCATGGACTACACGGCCTCGGGCACGCCGTTGACGGCGCAGACGGCGGGCGACTGCCAGGAGGTGCAGTGCGACGGCTCGGGGGCCACGACGAGCGCCGTCGATGACACGGACGTTCCGGACGACGCCGACCCCTGCACGGACGACGTCTGCACGTCGGGTACGCCGTCCAACCCGCCGACGGCGGCGGGGACGACCTGCGGCACGGACCTCGTCTGCGACGGCTCGGGCGGCTGCGTCGCGTGCCTCGCGGCGGCGGACTGCCCGGGGACGGACGACGAGTGCGGCGTGCGGACGTGCACGGCGGGCGCCTGCGGCTGGAGCTACACCGGGGCGGGAACCGCGATCACGGCGCAGACGGCGGGCGACTGCCTCGAGGTGCAGTGCGACGGCTCGGGCGGCACGACGTCGGTCGTCGCCGACACCGACCTGCCGGACGACGGGAACGACTGCACGCAGGACGT
>Ga0180009_10006033_pt1 | contig 12820 bp, 17 predicted proteins | sample OS_PC_MetaG_FD_123537 | JGI IMG/M metagenome (GOLD analysis project Ga0180009, IMG submission 123537) | Groundwater microbial communities from the Aspo Hard Rock Laboratory (HRL) deep subsurface site, Sweden - OS_PC_MetaG | ecosystem: Environmental > Aquatic > Deep subsurface > Groundwater...
AAAAAAATCTTTTCGCCGACCTCGAAAATCAGCTTAAAAAGCATCTCGATAAAAAAACGGGGCTGAAAAACTGATGGTATATATGATTACCGGAGGGTGCGGCTTTATCGGCTCTCACCTGGCCGAAGCGCTTGTATCCGGAGGAAACAGGGTCAGGATTTATGACAACCTTTCTTCCGGTTATGAAAAGAACATTTCTTCCATCAGAAATAAAGCCGAATTGATCAAAGCCGATATCCGGGATCTTTCCGCAATAACTTCGGCCATGTCCGGAGTCGACTATGTTTTTCATGGAGCCGCCCTCGTATCTGTTTTTGATTCGGTAAAGCGTCCGCGCGATAATCATGATATAAACATAACAGGAACATTAAACGTCCTCACCGCTGCACGGGATAAGGGTGTAAAAAGGGTGGTCTTTGCAAGCAGCGCGGCTGTTTACGGAAACAATCCGGAACTCCCCAAACGCGAAGAGATGAAACCGGAACCCGAGTCTCCATACGGCCTTGCCAAGGTTGCGTCTGAACATTATCTTGCCGTTTTTGCCAAACTATACGGACTCGAAACTGTCGGGCTGAGGTTTTTCAACGCATATGGCCCGCGCCAGGATCCGGATTCCTTATACTCGGGAGTCATCTCAAGGTTTGTTAAAGCAGTAACGGACGGCAACCCTCCGGCTGTATTCGGAGACGGAAAGCAGACCAGGGATTTTGTCTTCGTGGATGATGTTGTTCAGGCCTCTATTCTTGCGATACACTCAACAGGCATCGGAAAGGGAGATGTTTTTAACATTGGTTCCGGCTTCCAAACATCCCTGCTCGATCTGCTTGAAGTTCTTAAAGAGCTTAACGGAAAATCATTTGATATCGAATTTCATGAACCGCGCGCCGGGGATCTGAAACATTCCAGCGCCGATATATCGCTTGCGAAACAAAAACTTCTATTCTCTCCAAGGCACGATATCCGGACAGGACTCAAAAAACTCCTCGATTATATCGTTTAGTGAGAGCTTTGAATCGCAATAGCGAGCGCATTCCCGCCGAAGGTCCGCCTCGGAGGACTTGCGGCGGGGTTAGCGAGCGAATCAAAAACAGATAAAAAGTCCTTACGGTCGAAGATTCCCCGTAGCTTGCTGCGGGGAGCTTCAATAACGCGCTTTCGCCATGCCAAGATGAAAAATCAATCCGTCGAACTGGACACTTCGATTAATTACAGCCATTTCTTTTTACGGAAATACCCCAGCATGGTAACGATCATTGCAATCATCACCCCCCACACCAGCGCATATCCCCACCTCCATTTGAGCTCCGGCATGAACTCAAAATTCATGCCGTATACTCCGGCAATAAAGGTAACGGGAATAAAAATCGTGGCGATGATGGTCAGCACCTTCATAACCTCATTCATGCGGTTGCTGACGCTGGAAAGATAAATCTCCAGAAGGCCGGAAGCCAGTTCCCGATAATTTTCCAGCGTGTCTACCACCTGAATGATGTGATCATACAGATCGCGGATGTAAAACTGTGTCGTCTGCCGAATCAAACCGGTTTCACTGCGCTGCATTGCGCTGATGACTTCGCGAAGGGGCCATACCATTTTTTTAAAAAATAACAACTCTCTGCGCAATCGATGCGCTCGCGGCAGGGTTTCCTGCGCGTGATCGGTCAGCAGTTCGTCCTCCAGAACTTCGATGCGCTCCCCCAGAGCCTCCAGCACGGAAAAATAATGATCGACCACGGTATCCATCAGAGCATAGAGCAGATAATCGGGTCCCAGGCTGCGAATACGGCCCTTGCCGCTGCGCAGGCGGCTGCGTATCGGTTCAAAAATATCGGCATTGCCTTCCTGCAAGGAGATGACATAATTTTTCCCCAGGATAAAACTGATCTGCTCTCCGGCCGTGGTCTGGTCGTCGCCACTTAAGGTGAAAGCTTTCATCACGATGAAAAGACCGTCTTCCAGGTCTTCCATTTTGGGACGCTGGGCGGTATTGAGGATATCTTCCAGAAAAAGATGATGAATGCCATAACAACGGCCAAGGGATTCAATGATGTCCGGCCGGTGAAGACCGCAAACATGAATCCAGGTGGTAGATGGCAGGTCCCGGTAAGAAAGGCAGTCCTCGATCGACGCCGCCGGCTTTTCCTCAAAGCGCTCCTCGTCATAGTTGCTCACCGTCAGGACGACCATATCGGTCTTCTGCTCGCCTACGAAAATCAGGGAACCGGGTGGAAAACCCAATTTTTCTGAACGGTCACGGACGATACCAGTAGTCATTTCGAATCCTTAATACAATGTTAATAAAAGAAATTCTGGTTGAGGTACCAAGTCAAAGATCGGTGGTTGATTTGTTATTTATTGGATGTTACGAAAGCAGCGGATTGTCAAGCACAATATAACCAAGGATGACACTTATGCAACTTTCAGAGCTGATCGATTCACTCAAACAGATGGGAGCATCAATGGCTAATCCAATTCCGATTCTATTTCGTCAAATGTATCCTCGAGGCTATAAAGAAGTTTGTCAGCCTGGGCGAGCTTCCAGTCGGCTATATTCTCTTGAATAATCTTATACTGATTCCGGAGCTTCTCGCTATGCCGGAGAAGCGCCTCTCTGAGCGGCGTTCCATCATGGCGATAAAGAAGCTGATCCAACTGTCCCACCAATTCGTAGAGAGAGGGATTCCGGTTCGCGAGACTCGAATCCAGATATCCTAAATTGCGCGCCAGTTTGGGGTAAATCCCTTCCAGATCCTTTTGATAATAAGGACGTACAGTAACCGTCAGTTGCATGTATTTGCTCATGGTTGATCTCCTTATGCGTATTGACCCGTAATTTATCCGGGCTTGATTCTGTAAATTCTGGACAGTGATGGGTGTAATCATCAAACGTTATCTGAAAGTCTATACAAAATCAGTTTATTTTTTTCTTACGGAATTGACAACTTCGATTCCTTCAGAATCTGAGACCGAAAAAATTTGAATTTTCATTGGTTCGCGTAAGAGGCTCTTTGTTCCAAGCAAAACGCTGAAGCTGTCGGACCTCATATGATGGTCTATATTTTGGCGGGTTTCCCATTCCGAAATCAGATTGAAAACATTCTTGTCTTCGATATCACAGAAGATACCATAGTTCAGACATCCTTTATCCTTTCCTGACGGCTGAATCAGTGAAAGAAGCGTTTGCAAAACCTCTTTCTGCTTTTCAGGAAGCACGTCCATGATTGTTATCATTACGTTCATTTTCTTTTCCGAATCTTTTTCTTTGACCTGTTGATGTCCCGCTAATTGATCTTCAGCCTTTCGCCTTCAGTCTATCTAACTGATCTGTTTAGTCATTTTTTCTTCCCACGACAAGCAGCACGATGCCGCCCACGAGCGCAATAGCTCCAACAATCGGCGGCAACGGAAGCGTTCTTGTTTTTTCCGCCGTCATTTGCAGTGGACCGAGATTGACGACCTTTTCTCTGGTCGTGTAAGTGATCCCTTGATACCCAAAAGCCACGATCCCTATAACAATAAGTATGATGGCAATAAGTGTGGTTGTTTTCATTTGGCCCTGCCTTTATATTTTCAATTTGGTTTATGATATTCTGCTGACTACGTGACTCTCCGACCCTGAATGATATTGACCAGGACCATGATAACGGCGATCACCAGCAGGATGTGAATGAACCCTCCTATAGTGTAACTGCTCACCAATCCCAACAGCCACAAGATTATCAGTATTACAGCAATCGTCCACAACATTTGATTCTCCTTTCAATTTGCTTTTAAGGGTTAGCCGATATTCTGAGCCCCGGCCGGCTGTCTTGTAGAAAATGATGATTTCAAAAAAACCCCTTCTACTCGCCCACAACTTTCTTGATCTGGCCGATCTTTTCCTGAATTTTTCCGGCTAAATTTTCGACTTTGCCTTCGGCTTCCAAGTCGCGATTCCCGACCATTTTCCCGACGGCATCCTTGATATTCCCTTTCACTTGGTGCATCTTGCCTTCCGCGTTGTCTTTTGTGCTTGATTTCATGGTATTCCTGTTTAATTTTGATTTGAGCTAATTTTTGCTTTAATTAATGATGCGCATAAAATAGATTTGCTTCAGCCGGTTCATTTCACGATAAGGCTGTTTTTAACAGATTTAACACCCTTCACTGAGTTCGCTATTTCAACAGCCCTGGCAGAGGCCTGTGCAGAATTCACGAAGCCGCTCAACTGCACGACTCCCTTGAAAGATTCGACATTGATCTGGAGCACCTTTAGCATCGGATCATTAAATATTTCTGCCTTAACCTTGGAGGTAAGGACTGAATCATCGATATACTCCCCGGTGCTTTCCCGATTTACAGTCCCCGCACAGCCGGCAATGAACACAACCAAAACAAGTCCAATAAAACAATTCCTGATAAAATTTGCTTTTTTCATAATTTCTCTTTTCTTTGTTATAATTTTTTTTCAGTTACCGGAATACTTTTTCCGGTCGATTCATTTATTCACTGCTCTTTATAAATGCATTCTTTGTGCCATGTTTCTAACACTCAGCGTCATGTCACCCATCCTTTTGATTTATATAAATAATAAAATTATAAAGTGTTTTCAGGACTGTCATTACCTGCCATATAAAAAGGGTCGTATTTAAATGATGGTCATATATGACCCTTTTTTCCGATTTTCTTTGGTTTTATGGGTGGCAAAAGATAGGGGCAGATTGAAAGTTATAGATGAACCGGCAAAACACGTTCGGCCTGTCGTCTTCCGCAAGGATTGATCTCTGAAGGAATGCCGCGTCTATGGTTGTCCGCTTGACGGTAAGGCGGCATGGGAAAAGGGGATGACATAGTAGCCCGGTGACACTCTGTACGACCCCAGGACTTCTGCAAGAACCGGCTCCAATTCGAAAGACGAATCCACCATCAGTTCAATATTCATATCCACGCTGTTCCCATTTATATTTCCGTTTATTCTAGAGTATACCCCTCTCCCTTCGAGAGTCAGGGATTTTACAGTGATCGTTTTTTTTATCGTTAGAGCCCCCCTGACGCTCTGGAATAAGTCCAGGGGCAGAAAATCAACGCCGGAAAAGGCACCCTCAAACCTCGCCTCCCGGATGGAAAATCTTGCTTCCCCGGTATCATCCATCAGGTGAAGATCAAAGCCGAGGTTCCCGTTCCCCCGGACCCCGAACCGCTCAAGGGCCGGTATGCCGTTGATGTTAATGCCGTCTCCATTAACGTTTATGGTCCTGCCGCCTCCCGTGCCTTGGCCTCTGAGGTCAATGACCCCGTAAACCCTGCCGCCACTTACGCCGCCGCTAAAGTCCAATTGGGGCTTAAATTTAAGTAGTGAAAGGAAATCGATCCCAGCATGGAGATCGCTGACGATAACGATGGGGAAGTCTTTTTCGGTTGAAACGTGAATCTGCCCGACGCTGAAATTGTAGAGCAGCCCCTTGCTGAAACCCATGATACGGAGCTTAATTCCCTGTCTCCCCAGGGCAGCTTCCATGTGACTAATAATCAATGCCTCTGGAACAACCACCAACCACAGACCTATAAATACAAGGAGGATCGCTATAATGGCAATGACGGCTTTTTTCATCAGAGACCGGCGGCGGGACTGGTGAACAGTGAGACAGTGATGGTTACGTCCAGGAGATCCGGTTTTTCAAATGATTTTCTGAGGGCTACTTTTTGAATGGATAAAAGCAGGGGGGCGTTCTCCAGTTTATAGAATATATTGACCAGTTCATTCAGGTCGACCTTCTCCATCTGAACTTCAGCGGCCTCCTCATTAAGCTGATCCTTGATCTCCCTGCCCCCGATCCCCTTGATGGATTTCATCTTTCCTTTGACGCCCAGCGACAGGAACGCATCGTCCAGAGCCTGGGCGATGCCGCTTGTCTTTGTCAGAAAACTCTTTTGTTCGATACTGCCGACCTGCTCTTTCAGTGATCTGTACTCGGCACTGAGAATGGAAAACTCAGCGAACTTGGCCTTGAGCTGAAAGAGTTCGCTGCTCGATGCCCTCTCCCAGATAAGGGCCGGGATAATGAGGACATAGAGGCCTAAAAGGGCTGACAGGAGGAGTACCTGATTGCGGGACATCCTGCCGCTTAAGGAATTCTTTATTTTCGAAAAGGCCTTCTTTATTTTCATCGGTATCTTCCCTTGGCTACCACAGTAAAATAAATTTTTCCGTTTGCTGCCGGTTTCGCCTCTGAAACGGACACATCCGACAGGTATTCGGATAGTCTTACCTTAGCCTGATCGACAGCGTTCATCGAGACCGCTTCAGCCTTCAATTTGATGAGGCCTTTTTCAAGGTCAATCTCATTGAACGTCACGTCATCGGACTTTTTCTCTGATAGATCCATGAGAAATTGAAGAGGCTTTACACCCAGCAACAGATCGCCATTTTTTTTAATCTCTTTGATATGAGACTTCAGTTGATACAGCTCATCGGCTATCTTTTTTTCACCGGGAAAAAGGCCTGTGTAGTCGCCTCTCATCTCGCGCTTGATGACCGACACCTCCCGCCCTGTCGTGATCGTCCTGAAGAGGAGGTCTGCATGGATCACCAGGGCCAGCAATATCCCGATGATGGCGGTTATTTTCAAACGTCTCCACATTTTTTCCGTATCCCTTGTATAGACAAAGGGACCGGTCCTAAGGTTGAGGGTATGAGCGGAAAGCTCATCCTTTGCAGCGTCAATCCGATCCGCTGCCTCCAATTTTTCCGGGTTCAGGAGCCGCCCGATGATGTCTTCCTTTCCCGCTCCGACAATGGTCCGAAGGTCCAGGGATGTGACTATCCTCGGGTCCATGTCGCGGCGGGCAAGTTTCGTCAGCAAATTGTCGAGAGTCTTTCTTTCGACGTATGCGACGAGGATTTCGGCGCTCTCCTTATTCCGTTCAAGGACTATGGCATCAAAGACCACACTCGCCGAACCGCCGGTGATCATGTTGTCAAGCTCGAAAGGGATGACTTTCTGCAATTTTTCCCTGTCGGTAAAGGGGAGATTCAGTATTCTGAAGTTCAATACCTCTGTAGGGATACTCAAATAGAATTCCCCGATATCGGCCATTTCGGGATTAGATGCGTATTCCAGAGTTTTTTCAAACCGGTATTTTTCTCCATCGCTTGTAAACAGGTAAATTAAAACATCCCCGGCCTCCTGTCCCTCTTCTCCCTGGGACAGGAATCCCGGCAGGCTGCCGGCACTCCGGGGGTTGATATCAATGAATCCGATTTTTTTCATTGTTTCCTAAGTCTCCTGCCAGTATTCGATAAGTAAGCCGCCATCTTTTACAACTATAACACACTCAATGATCCTTTTGATCCGGTCCTCTTCAGCCACAGAGGTGATGCGAAAGGTTGAAGCCTTCACAGTAATCTTGTTCATCAGGGATTGCCCCAGAGGTCCTTCAAAACCGGTAACCTTAACAATGTCACTGACCCTGTTAAACGGCTCAAGGTCTCTGTATTTTATCACCCTCTCAGCCAGGGCCTCAGTTATGTTATCATCGAGAGACATGATGACGGCCCGGGAGGCGGTGTTGATGTTGATGAGATTACTGTATACCTGTTCGATTCCGTAGACCGTCACCAAAGGTGATAGCTTATCGTAGGCCTGGGAATCGATCCCCTTGACGAGCAGAAGTTCGTCCGTGCTATCCAGATAGTCGTTCTTCGCCCCCTCCTCTGAATCTCTCCTTCGCGGTTCGAGATCCCGGTCTATCCGGTCGGCGACCCTGTAAGCAATGTTTTCATCGAGGTTCAGATTTTTCAACAGCCTTATAAAGGAATCGAAGGCTGTTTCGTTCGTCGTCCCGTTGGGCCAGATGAGAGAGTTTAGGTTTAATTTTGCATTTTCGTCCACCACTCTGATAACAACCTTTCCGGAGAACCCCTTGAGGATGTTTTCCACCGGCATTTCAACACTGCCCGGATAGGTGTAAGAATGGCGGTTTTGATTTTCCGATATTATCTTTGTCGCCAGGGAGATTCCCGATTTAGCGACTAAAGAAAGCTTCTGGGCCTCTCTCCAGTTATAGAGACCGGCGTTTGTAGTATAGACACTATAAACGAACTCGACCACCACGGCCGTTATCATCGCCAGTATCATCAGGGTAAGAACCAACGCCATTCCCTTTTCCGAACCCATCATATCTTTCTCCCGATCCGTGGTATTGCGATTTCGGAAACGGAAAAGGGCATCCCGGAATAACCACCTTTCTCCTTGTCCCTTATGAACATCGCAAGAGTGATCCTCACCTCTTCGGGGGTGCTCTTTGCTAAACGGCTGTCCCATGTCTTTACCCACCTGTCATTGAGTTTAACCTCCAGGGTAAAAGACGCGACGTCTTCCAGAAGGTCCATTCCTTTGTCTTCGGAGACCTGCGTGAAGGCCGTGATCATACTTTTTCTGATGATTAATTTCCCGTCCCTTTCTTCCACGGCATACCTGATCTTCGACAGCCCTTTAATCAAAGGGGATAACGACGTCATAATTATCCGGGAGGTCTGCCTTCCATAATAATCCCGGTCATCAATTTTAAAGACCGTATAGAGCTTCTCATCTGAATAGACTGCGGATTCAATCTCCCTTTTCAGTGTGTCCAGGAAAAAACGGGCCTCCTGAAGCTTCAGGAGCGATTCGTCTGCCATATTCATCGCCCTGAGGGAGAGAAAGAATGTACTGTAAAGCGCCACCAGCACAAGGGAAAAAATTCCGACCGCAATCAGAACCTCTAAGAGGGTAAATCCTGTCCCTGAACACAGAAAAGCCTCTTTCTTTGACCCTCCCGTCCCGGCGCACAGGCGGATTTTATTGACTCTTGCGCATGAGTTCGGACAGGCCCATGATTTCCTTCTCTTTAGTGACAACGACCCGTATCTCCTTCATCCCCGGAAAAGCGGAATCCTCGATAAATGTTTCATAAGAAACGTCAACATTCGGTTCGGGAAAATTACCCCGGCTGACCTTCGGGTTTCTTTCCATTTCATAAATCTTTTCTTTGGCGAGGTTCGTGAGCGTTGTGACGGTTACCTGCCGTTCGGCTATCCCCAAGTGATAATTCAGGGTGTAAATGAGGGTCATCAGGAGTCCCCCGACAATAGCAAGACTGATCATCACCTCAAAAAGGGTAAAACCGTTTCTATTCATGTTACCCTCTCTCCATCTCTTCCGCCGCCATTTAACTGCTCATCGCTCAATACCCTGACCCTTCCGCTCAGTGAATTAAAAGTTAAGGCCGTTTCAGACTTCCCGCTCTTCAGATAGACGGTAAAACTCTCCGAGGCGCCGGTGGGACCGAAAAAAATAATGACCTCCCCGTCCGAGACGGCGCCTCCGGACTGCAGATGGAGCGCGGAGAGATTGGTGAGATTTTCTGTTTTTTCTCCTTCCGGCCCATTGTAACTCAAGGTCTTCTGTCCGAAATTGACCTTTATCGTATAGGTTTCTTTTGTCGCCAGGGCGCTGTCGTTTATGTATCTCAGTATGGAGGCGACTTTTCTTGCTTCGGATTTCAGTTTTCCCTCATCCATGACTGTGAAATAGGGAAAGGAAAAAGTCAGCATAAGGGAAACAATAAAGATCACGGCAATCAGCTCTAAGAGGGTAAACCCATTATTGCAGATCCCAATTTTTGATATCCGCATCTTTGCCCTCTCCGCCTTCTTTTCCGTCATTACCGTAGCTTATGATATCGAAATCTCCGTTCAGCCCCGGCGATACATAGATATAGGGGTTCCCCCATGGGTCGGGGGATATCTTTTTCTCTTCCCAATAACCACCCTCTTTATACTTCTGCGGTATCCGGCCCGTGGCCGGTTTTTCAATAAGGGCTTCAAGCCCCTGCTGGGTGTCCGGGTAAAAGCCGTTGTCCATCTTGAAGAGTTTCAGGGCGGTCTCGAAGTTTCTGATCTGAATCTTGGCCCCTGTCACCCTCGCGTCATCGGTTCTGCCGATAATTCTCGGCGCGACAATGGCGACCAAAAGGCTCAGAATAAAAACCACGATCATGATCTCAAGGAGAGTAAAGCCCCTGTCGAAGTTCTGTCCGGCGATCTTATTAAATACGGGTTTTTTCTTCATGTGCTGTTCACTTTATTATTTGTAACTATTCAGGCACAAAGAGACAAAGGCACATAGGCACAAAGTTGTAGGAATACGATCGGAATGCAGAACACAACCTGTCCAAATACCGCTTTGTAAACATCTTATAGGAACTTAAGCAAATCATTCTCTTCATATCTCTCGACTTTGTGCCTTTGGTGCTCTGTGCCTTTGTGCCTACCTGAGTAGTTACCATTATTTGACCAACTGGTTCAACTGAAAGATGGGTAATAATACCGCAAGGACGATAAAACAGACCACGAAACCCATAATGAGAATCATGACAGGCTCAAAGAGGGAAACGGTGTCGGCCATCTTCCTGTTGAATTCCTCTTCGTAAGATGATGCCGCTCTGTTCATTGTTTCCGCAAGTTTTCCCGTCTTTTCGCCCGTTGAGACAAGCTGGATAAAAACCGGAGGAAAACCCCGCAGAGATTGGGAAAGCGGCTGACCTTCCGCTACCTTTTCCCCGGCTTCCGAAACCGATTTCTCCAGTTCCCTGTTGCCTATAGACTTTGCAGAAAGCTTGAGAGATCTCAGCATGGGAAGTCCCCCATCCAAAAGAAACCCCATCGTCCTTGCAAATCTGGAATAATAGAGACTTTGTAAAACATTGCCGGGTAGTTTGAGAAGGAAGCTGTCCACACCATCCCTGTGCGTACTCAAAAATCTCCTGATGAATCCGGCTGCAGCGGCCACAAGGATGATCATTGCCCACCAGTATTTTGTAAAGATATCGCTGATAAAAATCAGGATTACGGTCATCAGTGGCAACGCGCTTTTTGTATCGGCAAAGATCTTCACCATCTTGGGTATGACAAAGGTAAAAAGGAAAAAGAACACAACGATGCTTACACCCATCATGAGGATCGGGTATATCATGGCGGACCGGATCTTTGATCGTATGGCGCTTTGATTCTCCAGAAAATCCGCGAGTTTTACAAGGACCCGGTCAAGCGTGCCGCTCTCCTCACCGGCATGAACCATGTGAATGTAAAATTCCGGGAAGATGCGGCCGTAATCCTCCAGTGTACGATAAAGACTTGCGCCGCCCGAAACCCTCTCCCTTATGGCGATCAGTGTTTCCCTGTAGAACCCTTCATTCTCGGCAGAAAGGGACCGGAGCGCCTCTATTAAAGGGACTCCCGCGGAGAAAAGCAGCGAAAGCTGTCGCGTCATGTTCGGCAAAAACGTCTCATCGGTCCTTTTAAGGATGCGCCACCGGGATTTTTTCCGTGCCTCCGACATATCCGTCGGAAAGATCCCCTTTGCTTTGACAATATTAATTGCATCCTTGAGTCCTGAGGCCTCGAGGGAATCCTCTGTCTCCGTTCCGTCAGCATTGTATCCTTTATATTGGAATATCGGCATAGTCTCTCTGTGTGACCCTCACAACCTCCTGGAGTGTTGTCAGCCCCCTCACAACCTTATTCAGGCCGTCCATGTAGAGGGTCCTCATTCCCTTTGCCGTGGCATGATCCTTTATGACCTGTGAACCTACCTTCTCCGAGATCAACTGCTTTGTCTGATTGTCTACATAGAGGAGTTCGTATATCCCTGTTCTGCCCGAATAGCCGCTTCCCCGGCAGTTCCGGCACCCCCTTCCCCTGTATAGAACTTCCGGCTGACCGGTAACGGAAGATGCGTCAGGAAAATACGACCTTTCCATACCTGAAGTTTCATAAGACTCCTTACAATGAGCGCATATAACCCTTACAAGTCTCTGGGCAACGACGGCCACCAGCGACGATGCCACGAGAAATGGTTCCACCCCTATGTCAATGAGCCTTGTAATGGCGGAGGGCGCATCATTCGTGTGAAGTGTGCTCAAAACGAGGTGGCCTGTCAGGGATGCCTGAATCGCAATCTCAGCGGTTTCAAAATCCCTTATTTCACCGATCATGATCACATCCGGGTCCTGCCTCAGGATAGATCGCAGCCCGGTAGCGAAGGTGAGTCCTGCCCTGGGATTTACATGGATCTGGCCTATGCCGTTGAGTTGATACTCAACCGGATCCTCAACGGTGATGATGTTTTTCTCTTCCGTGTAAATCCGGTTTAACGCTGCGTAGAGGGTTGTCGTTTTTCCACTTCCCGTTGGACCTGTAACCAGGATAATCCCGCTCGTTCTTGTGAGGAGTTCCTGCACACGTTCTACATCATCCGCATCAATTCCCAGCTCACCAAGACCGATAAGCCCGTGTTTTCTGTTGAGCAATCTCATGACCGCTCTTTCTCCCGAAGAGGTGGGAACGATAGATACCCTGACATCTATGTTCTGTCCCCCGATGAGAAGCCTTATGCGACCATCCTGCGGGAGCCTCTTCTCTGCAATATCGAGATTAGCCATAATCTTTACCCTGCTTATCAGGGCATCCTGAATGATTTTGGGAGGGCTTAACACCTTGCGCAGGATGCCGTCAAGGCGCATCCTTACCTCAAGTTCCTTTTCGAAAGGTTCTATGTGTATGTCGCTCGCCTTTTCCTTGAGCGCCTGCTGGAAGAGGGCGTTGAGCAGCCTGATAATAGGGGCGTCTTCGGTAAGCTCAAGGAGGTCCCGGGGCTTTTCAAACTCCGTGGCAACAGAAGAGAGGTCTTCCCCCGCAATGTTGTCCATGACCTCTCCGGCGGTGCCGATCTGCCCGTAAAACCTGTTGATGGCATCTATGATAATTCCTCTCTCCGCTTTAAGGGGACAGAGCTTCAAC
>Ga0180009_10006034_pt1 | contig 12819 bp, 11 predicted proteins | sample OS_PC_MetaG_FD_123537 | JGI IMG/M metagenome (GOLD analysis project Ga0180009, IMG submission 123537) | Groundwater microbial communities from the Aspo Hard Rock Laboratory (HRL) deep subsurface site, Sweden - OS_PC_MetaG | ecosystem: Environmental > Aquatic > Deep subsurface > Groundwater...
GATCCTTCAGAGCTGCTATTCTCATCGGATGGGCTCCAATGGAACAGTCGAGTCCTCTCTCAAAATCACCAAAGCCGCGCTATCGAGTGGACCGGCTCTCAATTCGTCGCTGTGGGACACTTCGGAAACATATTCACTTCCCCCGATGGAGATACCTGGACGCGTCGGGAATCTGGTGTCCTCACAGACCTTTACGGCGTTTGGGGTTCGACAGAGAGGATAGCCGCCGTCGGAGGCAGCACGGTGCTGACATCTCCTTAGATTTCCACGAAAATGGTGCAACCACGCGTAATCAGTGTATAAATAGGTTGACAAGTGGGACATTTGCCCATACACATATGATTATACTTGTACAGACCTAAGGCATCGTTCCACTGATATAGTAGTGATATGATCAACGAAAGAGCATACAGCAAATACTTCAAGGCGTTTGGAGACCCGACTCGACTCCGAATCCTGGCACTCCTTTCATCTAAGGAGATGACCGTCAGCGAGATAGTGGCTAACATCGGGCTGTCCCAGCCAACCATCAGCAGACATCTGGGAATCCTGAGGGACGCTGATGTAGTACACGACCGCCGCGACGGTCAGAATGTCTACTATAGTATCAACAAGGCTTCTGTCGAGGGCTGCTGTAGGGGCTTCTGTGACTGCCTGGAAATCCGCATAAAAACTGGGCAATCCAAGAAGAAAGAAAAACAATGAGTCCCAAGTGTTTTTTTTGAAACATTTATCTGGATATGTGCATATGAGTATGTGCAGATACTAAACAACGGAAGGAGGTGATTGAAGTGGAGAAAGAGCTCGGACAGGTGAAATTCACCGAAACGGACAACGGTATCCGGATAGAGGTGACAGGCAAGAGCCTGAAGGAAATGTACAAGTGCTGCTGCATGCCGATGGTATGTGCACCGAAAGAGTCGGAATCCGGTTGCTGCGGACCGGCGGACGAGAAGAAGTGAGCATTATAAGAACGGCATTATCGAGTGTGCCGACAGAAGGCGAACTATACGGAAGGAGAATGTGATGAGCAGATTTGGTGTCCCAAGGGCAGCTCACTGCAGTGAAGGCTGCCGAAGTCGATCCCGGGCAGGACGTTAAAAGGCCCGAGTAGCAGTCTGAATGGCCGGTGCGACTGCCGCACCATTGCCAATCGCATCGGCCGTATATCAGCTTTCCGGGTTGGAATCAACGACTGCTCATGGAACCACCGCCGAAGTCAAGGGTATACAATGTAGCTTCAGAAGAGGTTAAATGAAACGCATCACTATCGCCGCGACCCTAATCTCATTTCTTGCAGTTCTGATACTGGAGCACTTCCTGTGTCTCTTCTGCGTTTCGGCCTGTGGCAGCAGAAGCAAGAATTCTGAGGTGCGGCCAACCAGAATCGAGTGCAGATCCAGTTGCCCATCTCAGCGTAACTGCGAAGAAATCCGGTGTTCCCCGAAACAGGAGACGATGAGACCTGTCTGCATGAAGTATGCTCTTCTTCCCTACTCGTGGACACGAACATGCACCTGCAAGCGGATGCCACCGCAGTTGAACCTCGTTCTGGAGGAGCGGAGATATCTTCACCAGCAGATTCCTTCCCGCATATCGGAGACGAGGCACAGTCTGAAGACCGAATCAGAGGGCGATACAGAGCGAACTTACTCACAGCCACAATTCATTCATACATCTATCGCTACCACTATACTCAGACTATGAGAAGATGCATCAGCCACGAAATCGCGTGGCCCTGGCACAATTCACAGTTATGGAAGAGTCTACATCTCAATAGCCCAGGAGTATCTATATGAAACACCACCCAGTACTTACGTTTCTTCTGGCCGGACTCATTCTGGCTCTAATGAGCGCTTCCGCACTCATGGCAGAGCAGACGCCCGCTAAGCCTGCCACCAAATCTGCGGATAAATCCGGCAAGATTTCTGACAGCAAGGCATGCTGCCCAAGCCATCAACCATCCTCAGGCTGCTGTCCAAGTGCAGACAAAGCCAAATGCGGAGGCTCAGGCAAGTGCACACCCGGAGCCGGTTGCGCCGGCAAGGCTGATGCCTGCAAGGACAAAGCCAATTGCGCAGGCAAGGCGGAGGCATGCAAGGACAAGGCTAAGTGCTGTCCAACCGCGAAGAGCGCTAAGAAGAGTCCTCCTTCCGAAACCTGATAACTGAGTCCCTGATGGGGAATTCAATACGGGCTACCTCTTCTGAGGCGGCCCGTTCTTATGCCTTGATTGTGTTGCCATAAACCGCTCACATGCACAGCCCAGCAGCAATCCTGAAACCCCGAAAGCTACCTGATAACATTACAAATAGCCTCTCATAGCCCGTCTAAGTCGATCATGATTAGTTCGGGAGCTGCCGCAAGTCGGTGTGACACACCGGAACTGCAGCATATATCGCTAAACCAATCCCCAAATTATCCGATACTGTTAGAGATGAATCGGACACTCAAGCGTCTGCTGACATGAGATCAACTAATCAGATATATGGGTTGCAAATTGCCTGACACATCTAACATACAGCAGCCACTTCTCAGCGCAATACTGGAGTCCGTCGGCGAGGGAATACTTGTAGTCAACGAGAGCGGCAACGTTACTCTTGCAAACCAGAGATTCGCTGAAATGTGGCGGGTTCCTCCGGAATTGATCGCTGCCCGCGACGATGAGAGACTGCTGAATTACGTTTTGGATCAACTGGCTGATCCGAACGCATTCCTCGCAAGAGTGAAGGAGCTCTACAAATCCGAAGCTGAGGATTTTGACACTTTGATGTTCAAGGATGGTCGCTGCTTCGAGCGGATATCGAGACCCCTGATCAAAGACGGAAAGCTCTCGGGTCGCGTGTGGAGTTTCAGAGATGTAACCCAGATCCGAAATACAGAGAAAGCACTTCATCAGAATCGGCACAGATATAGGAAGCTTTTCCAGCACTCCAATGATGCAATCATTGTTTATACGTACAACGGCCAGATTGTCGACGCGAACGCCAAAGCACTGCAACTGTTCGGATTTGAGAAGGCTGAGATATTACGTCTCAAGGCAACAGATCTTCATCCGGCAGAGGCGCTTGCTCAATCCCGCAGAGCAATTGAAATGATCAGCGCAAGCGGGCACATGAATTTCCATATCCCTTTCAGAAAGAAAAACGGTGATGTTATTCATGCTGTTGTCTCGGCGAGCATGTTCGAGGTCGGCGAAGAGAAGCTCATTCAGGGCATCGTCCGTGACTTCGAGAACCGTTCAAAGGCAGAGGCGGAGATTGCACGAATGAGCAGTCTCAAGTCCTCGCGGCCCTCCCCCATCATCAGATAGACGAATAGAATCCCCTCAGACATCATCCAAGTTTTAGTTGACCCCAATTGGGATACCGCGCATCCTCTTTCCCAAAGAATCTATCTAACCTCTTTGAACACTTGATCGGAGGACAGAATGCCAAAGCGGTGCGTTATTCTATTGGGCTTCGCCATCGTCACTCTCTTTCTCGTTCCTGCGTCGATATTTGCCCAGGACAAGCCGATTCAAATTTCCCTCTTCACGCCGGTTCAGATATTCCCGGAAGATAACCCGATAAAAGGCCTTAGGCTCAACTTCATATACGGCCGAAGTGTGTCCGTAATGGGCCTGGATATTGGGCTTGTGAACCACACAACAACCGGCGTATCCAAAGGGCTACAGTATGGGGTCGTCGGATTGGTGGAGAATGACTTCGTCGGATGGCAGGATAACGGTGTCAACATCGTACAGGGTCATTTCGAGGGATTCCAGTGGGGCATTGTAAACCATGCCAGATCGGCAAGCGGATTCCAGCTCGGGGTGGTAAACTATGCCGGAACAATGCGGGGTCTGCAGATCGGTATCGTAAACATTATCAGACAGAATGGCGCGTTCCCGGTATTCCCGATCGTGAATTGGTCATTTTAGTAACCCTTGTGCCCTCAGGATCAACTTCCTGAGGGTGCGGCACGGTTAGAATCAGCGATTCGCATAGGCTGCCTGTGCCAGTAGACCACCGATCTCCATGCCCACTCAGCCGGACCAAACCTGAACCGGTTCATCCACCAGCGACTGAGTACCAGCTGGAGTAGCCACACTGCGAGCACGAATCCGAGTAACTCGAAACGCTCAAACCGTCCGAAAAGGCCGAAGCCAAATCCGTAGAAAATCGCAGTGCAAATGAGACTCTGCATCAGGTAGTTTGTCAGTGCCATCTGCCCAACACCAGCAAGCAGGCGGCGCAATCCCGACAGTGTACCCGATTTGCAAATAGCAAGAACTACACCGGCATGTCCGAGCGCCACCAGCACGCTACCGATGCCGTTGAGCTGATTTCCGATCATGAATCGATGGACAATATCAAACTCATGAGCGATCATCGAATTGGTGCCGAATATGGTCAGTGGCAGCCCAATGGCATAACCGATGACAGCCATTCCCACATAGAATCGCATTGACCTTCCGGCAGAGAACACTCGCAGCTTCATCAGAGACATCCCGAGAAGCATGAGTCCTGCAACACGCCAAAACATCACAAATGCCAATGCCTGCGTCTGCATCATGATTGTCTCGGGCACTCGCTGAGCGAGATTCTCCGAATATCCGCCGCGATATGCCTCAGTTTCTGCCGCGATTTCCTCGTCCGTCACTTTGAACATCGACTCGATTTCACTCCAGGCTTCCGCCATCGCCTCCTGATACGAAGCCACTGCCTTACCCTCAGCGCGAGCGACCTCAACCTGCTCCGATGCGCTCCTCAGCATCTTGAATTGAAAGCCGGAGCCAAACTGAATAAGCAAGCCAAAGAGCAACGTTACAATTCCAAGTATCATCAGAAATCTCGCAGACTTACGCCGGAAGAGGAATAACAACAAACCACAGATCGCATAGGTGACCAGGATGTCGCCGTACCAGATTAAGTAGCTGTGTATCAGTCCGAACAGCAGCAGCCAGAGCACTCGTCTGTAGTACACTCCACCGAGTGGCACACCTCGAGCCTCGAACCGCTCATACAGTAGCACAATACCGGCTCCAAAGAGCATCGAAAAGATCGCCATCATCTTGTTCAGGAAAAAGGTCGATGCGAATAACCATTCATACAGGTTAATACCGGTGAATCCTCCGGACAAACTGGGATTGAAATACATCGCAGCCGGTAGCGCAAAAAACTCAATATTGATAAACAGGATTCCGAGAAGTGCGACTCCTCGCAGGACGTCGACTGAAGCAATCCGCTCTGCCTGTCCAACGGGTGCCACGACTCCGCTGGCTGGTGGTGTCTTTTCGTGCATCAAGTTCCCTTCTTCTCATTACGTGCATACGGTTCGATAGAAGTTATGTTTCATTCATACCTTTTTCAAGACATTTGTGATGGCAATGCGCAGGTCCCCCCTTCTGCAAATCAGGGAATAATCCGTCTGCTAAGATATAAGGGTTGTGAAACCCGCTTTGGCAAGGGAGGAGCCATGAACAGAGTGATTCACCACAGATTGATACAGATCGCTATTGTCATTGCAGCAGTGGTGCCTATGGTATTACGCACACAGGTGGCATTACCGGCGGACAGCTGTCTGACACAAGCGGAGTATGAAATCTACGAGATGATCCTGACCGATGAAGAACCACTTGATGAACTCGATGCATTCATTAAGAGCGAGCGTCCTGATTACGTGATACCGAGGTTGAAATTGCTGGTCGTCTCCAATACAACGGATCCGAACATCGGGGATTCACACGGGATCGATACCGAGCGTATGCCGGACTCGATTGACTTAGAAACACGAAAAGCGATGATCGCTGACCTCGAAAGAAGAGAGAGTTGCTCACTAGAGGACAAATTCTCGGCGATGGTTCCGGTGCAGATAATCACAAACGAAGAGCTCGATTCATTCGAAGGTGACGAATACGGAATGTTCTGGAGCAATATGCGCGAGAAGTTCGGACCGTCTGCAGTTGTCCATTTCTCACGTGTCGGGTTTGACGAGACCGGTGAATACGGCGTGCTGTATTACAGCTATTCGACCGGTGGACTTTCGGGCGCAGGGTACTTGATGACAGTTCAGAGAACTGATAAAGGCTGGCGCCTATGCTACGCCAACATGATCTGGATATCGTAACTCCCTGCGCCATCGGGAATGACATCGTCTGGATTCGCATCATCTCGTGGTTACCGTACGCCCCCGTACGCCCCCGTACGCCAGTTTGCAGGTCAGCATCCTTGCGTGTCCTGACGGAGCAGGGAATCGCAGCCCTGTTCCAGGATCACAGCCACCCTGAGTACGGTTAGATGACGAAGGAACTCGCTCCGATGTGAATCCCTGATCGCATAGACATTTCAGAGCATGGCAGAGCTGGAGAAATGGCTTGAAATGCCGGCATAAGTGTCATAACTTTACGAGTCGGACGGGCACCCAGCCGGAGTTATGCTGTTACGTAGTAGTACTTCAGGTGAATCGGCATGGCTATGAAAGGACTGTACTGGTGGTATCTCGAAAAGATCTGCTTGTTGAGGCTTTAACGCAGAGGATTCTGGTTCTTGATGGGGCGACCGGTACAATGATCCAGTCGCACGGACTCGAAGAACATGATTTCCGAGGATCAGAGTTCGCTGATCACGAATGCAGTCTTCAAGGAAATAACGACATTCTGTCAGTGACTCGTCCTGAAGTTATCGAAGACATACACAGGAGATTCCTGCAGGCTGGCGCTGACATCATCGAGACTAATACTTTCAATGCCAGTGCAATCTCCCAGGCGGACTATGCAACCGACAAACATGTATACAGAATGAATCTCACTGCAGCGCAGATTGCCAGCAGAGTTGCAGCCGAGTTTAGCGAGACCAATCCTGAGAAGCCTCGTTTTGTGGCAGGCTCGATCGGACCGACTAATAAGACATGCTCTATATCTCCGGATGTCAACCGACCCGGATATCGTGCGGTGACGTTCGAACAGATGAGAGATGCCTATGCAGAACAGATCCGCGGACTTCTTGACGGAGGAGTCGATATCCTCCTCGTTGAGACTATCTTCGACACCCTGAACGCCAAGGCTGCGCTGTTTGCCGCGCGGACGATCATCGAGGAACAAAACATTGATATGCCCATCTGGATTTCCTGCACGATCTCGGATGCAAGTGGCAGAACTCTATCAGGACAGACTATAGAGGCTTTCTGGTTGTCGATTGCACATGCAAAACCATTGTGTGTCGGTCTGAATTGTTCACTCGGTGCTGAGGCTCTCAGACCGTACCTGGTCGATTTCTCACGAGTTGCCAACACGATGGTCGGGATTTTTCCGAATGCCGGTCTTCCCAACGAATTCGGTGAGTATACCGAATCTGCCGAACAGATGGCCTCTATACTGGAAGATTTCGCTCAGGATGGCCTTGTCAATATTGTCGGTGGATGTTGTGGAACAACACCTGATCATATATCGGAGATTGCGCGCAGAGTAGGCTCTTTGTCACCCAGAAATGTGCCGCAGATCGATAAGGCTCTTCGCTTGAGCGGGCTTGAACCTCTCGTGGTTGATCAGGATTCCCTCTTCGTGAATATCGGTGAGCGAACCAATGTGGCCGGGTCCGCGAAATTCGCCCGATTGATCAGAGCAGGTGAGTTTGAAACGGCTGCTGAAGTGGCGCTGCAACAGGTGCAAAATGGCGCGCAGATTATAGATGTCAATACTGATGACGCTGTCATTGATTCGGTCAGTGCGATGTCGGAGTTTCTTAATCATGTAGCATCAGAACCAAACATCAGTCGGGTGCCCATAATGATTGACTCCTCTGATTGGAAAGTACTTGAGACCGGTCTGAAGCACATTCAGGGAAAAGGCGTTGTCAATTCGATCAGTCTCAAGGATGGCGCGGAAGAATTCAAACGCAGAGCGAGCCTGGTTGCCAGATATGGCGCCGCAGTCGTTGTGATGGCTATGGACGAGAAAGGCCAGGCGGATTCGTTCGAACGTAAGATGGAGATATGCACTCGAGCATACAACATACTCGTGAATGAAGTTGCCTTCGCTCCAGAAGATATAATCTTCGATCCGAACGTCTTCGCCATTGCAACCGGCATGGAAGAGCACAACAACTATGCCGTAGATTTCATACAGGCGTGTGAGGCTATAAAGAGAACACTGCCCCACGCTTGTATTAGCGGCGGTGTGAGCAATCTGTCGTTTTCTTTCAGAGGTCAGAATGCTGTTCGAGAAGCTATGCATTCCGTATTTCTTTACCATGCGATTCGCGCAGGCCTGGATATGGGAATCGTGAACGCAGGGCAGCTACCCGTTTATGATGAAATCGAATCAGAACTCAGAGATGCTGCAGAAGACACTATTCTCAACAGAAACCAGAATGCAACCGCGAAATTGACAGAACTCGCATCGACAATCTCAGGGAGAACGAAAACAAGAAAAGCAGATCTTTCATGGCGAACTTCTTCAGTTGAGGAAAGATTGTCGCATTCGCTCGTCCACGGGGTAACAGATTTCATAGAAGATGATGTGAACGAGGCGCTGGCAGAATACGAAAACGCAGTGCGGGTGATAGAAGGGCCGCTGATGGATGGCATGAACCGAGTCGGAGAGCTGTTCGGTTCCGGTAAGATGTTTCTGCCACAAGTGGTCAAGTCAGCACGAGTCATGAAGAAGGCAGTGGCCGAGTTGATGCCTGACATCGAGGCTGGGAACACGCAGAATAGTCGAAGTTCGAGAGGAAAGATCCTCCTTGCTACTGTCAAGGGAGATGTGCACGATATCGGAAAGAACATAGTTGGAGTTATACTTGGCTGTAACAACTATGAGATTATAGACCTTGGCGTAATGGTTTCTGCCGAGAAGATCATCAAAACTGCCGTCGAACAAGATGTCGACATCGTTGGATTGTCTGGCCTCATCACACCGTCTCTCGCGGAAATGACTCATGTAGCGACCGAAATGAAGAGGCATGGTCTCAAAGCTCCATTGCTTATCGGTGGAGCTACTACTTCAAAGCTCCACACCGCTCTGAAAATCGACCCTGCTTACTGTGGAACCGTAGCCTATGTGCGAAATGCATCGCTGAGCGTAGCGGTAGCGGGTAATCTCGTCAGCGAAGAAAAGCGAGGCGAGTTCTCCGATCAGATCGCCGGAGAGTATGCTAAATGCCGAGATGATTATGTCACGCGCAGCAGTTCTACACGACTGTTATCTCTCGATACGGCTCGAGCACAAGCGTTCTCGATTGACTGGAACGGATACAATCCTACAAAACCACATCTGCTTGGCGTGAAAGTGTTTGATGATTATCCGATCTCTGAGCTTGTTGATTACATCCACTGGACTCCGTTCTTTATCGCATGGGATATGGTGGGCAAGTTTCCGGATATCTTTGAAAACGAGAAGATAGGATCAGAGGCCAAGATCCTGCATGATAACGCGCTCGAACTCCTCGACAGGATTGCGAGGGAAAAGCTACTGACTGCTCGAGCGGTCATGAGATTAGCACCTGCAAACTCCGTTGGCGATGATATAGAGGTCTATACAGATGATAGCAGGACCACCGTTGAGTTTGTAATTCACTGTCTGCGTCAACAGAATCCTAAAGCGAATGTGACAACATGTCACTCTCTCGCGGATTTTGTGGCTCCGAAGGACAGCGGTTTGAAAGATTACTGCGGAGCATTCGCTGTGACGGCCGGATTCGGGGTGGCGGAACTTGCACAGAAGTTCGAAAGAGACGGTGATGACTATAGCGCAATTATGACTAAAGCTCTCGCTGACCGTCTTGCGGAAGCGCTGGCAGAGCGCATTCACGAGCGTGTTCGAACTGAGTTCTGGGGATATGCAGCGTCCGAGCATTTCACAAACGAAGAGCCGGCAAAAGAGAAATACGCTGGCATTCGACCCGCGCCAGGCTATCCTGCCTGCCCGGACCACAGCGAGAAACCGACCCTGTTCGAATTTCTCGACGTGGCTAACACGGTGGGGATTAGACTGACGGAGAACTTCGCGATGCATCCGGCAGCTTCAGTATGCGGATACTATTTCGGTCACCCAGACTCGCGTTACTTCGCAGTCGGCAAGATTGGCAAGGATCAAATTGCTGACTACGCCAGGCGAAAGAAGATGTCGGTACATGAAATCGAGAAGTGGCTATCTGCGAACCTTGCATACGAAACTAAGCCGATCATGCAGAAGGGTGTGTAGCGTGCGGTTCAGTGTGCGATTCATCACGCGAGGACGGTTCATATGTACGTAACAGAGCACATAGAAAGACTGAGCAAACCGGTACTTAGCTATGAAATCATCCCTCCACCAAGGGGGAAGTCGGCCCAGGATATTCTCGATATTGTGGAGCAGGTCATTCCGTACGATCCTCCCTTCATTGATGTTACATCGCACTCTGCAGAAGCGCATTATTCTGAATTGAATGATGGCGTTGTGGTCCGTCGGATAAGGAAGAAGCGTCCCGGCACAATCAGCATATGTGGGATTATACAAAATCGTTACAAGGTCGATACAGTCCCACACATACTCTGTCGAGGTTTCACCCGCGAGGAGACCGAGGATGTGATGATTGAGCTGAACTTCCTGGGCATTCACAATGTGCTTGCTATTCGAGGTGATGAAATCAATTACCAGAAAGCAATTCACAGCGGCCGGACTGTTAACCGGTATGCGAATGAACTTGTAGAGCAGCTTGCAGGACTGCAGCGAGGTGACTACCTGGAAGAGATTGAGAACTCCGAACCAATCCCGATGTGTATAGGCGTTGGCGGATATCCGGAGAAGCACATCGAATCTCCGAATATGAAGAGTGAAATCCGAATGCTGAAGCAGAAGGTTGAAGCTGGTGCTGGCTATGTTGTAACTCAGATGTTCTTCGACAATGCCGACTATTTCAATTTCGTGAAGCTCTGCAAGGAGGCCGGCATAGACGTTCCCATAATCCCGGGCATCAAGATCATCTCCGGCGCCCGACAGTTGACCAGTCTGCCGAAGAACTTCCATGTGAACCTGCCTGACGAACTCGTAGACGATGTACAGCAGAATCCGAAGCATGCGCTTGAGATCGGTGAGAGATGGGCTGTCAAACAATGCACGGAGTTGTTTGAGAGTGGAGTGAAAGTCATCCATTGCTATATCATGAACGATGTTAGTTCAGTGCTCAGAGTACTGAACAAGCTGTAGATACTTCTCGGCGATCGGGCTGCAAACGCACACGAAGACGGCTTGTCCAAGTCACCACTCTGTATGAAGCTGTTCGATATCAGTCTCTCCACGCGCCGTCAGGAATATCCCTTCCTGACGGCCAAATTTCTGTGGTTGGCGTTCGTCCCCATGCACCAATAAAGCAAAGGTCTTCCTTGACAAAGCGAGTTGTTTTGGATTAGCTTTGCATCGAAGAGCAGATAAAAGATCTGCAACCAAACACATTTCGCATACCGCTAATCGAGGGAGATATCATATGAGAATTACAATCCTTGCGATCGCGCTGATTCTGTTGAGCTGCCAACAGATTTGTTGGGCGCAGGAACGACTGGCGGTTCTTCCGCTCAGTGGGATAGGTGTTGACGCCTCGACTCAGGAGACAGTCCATCAGCTTCTGGTCTCCGAGATCACGCAGTTGAACAAATACCAAATCGTTTCCGAGAATGATGTCCTATCAGCAATGGGCGATCGGACTTGCGCGGATGCTGCCTGTGCAGCAGAAATTGGAACGATGACGGGCGCATCGAAAGTTGTCTACGGTAGCTTGAACAGGCTTGGCGAGAAGATCATCTTTCAATATCATCTAATCGATGTCTCCTCAGGAGAGACCCTTCTCTCTGATGACTTGACCGCATTGCAGGTCGAAGAACTTGATCAGGTGGCAAAGCGGGTTGCTGCGAGTATTGTTCAGCAGAAACCTGTAGAGAAAACTATCGAGGTCGGCACCGTGACCGAGAAGGAGTCGCAGGAATCAAAGGAGCGTAAGGCGAATTCATCCTGGGGAATCGGATTCGGTTACCTCTACCCGCAGGATGGCTACGACAATTACGACAATAAAGACCGGTTCTTCGTCTGGGATTTCAGGAGTATCTTTGAAATGCGGCATATAGCTGTCGATGCACTGCTCGGAATTCGAAACGGCATCGCGCTCAATGTTGGGTGCCTCTATTTGGTCAGCAACAAAGACTTCAGTCCGTATGTCGGCGCTGGTGTCGGTTTTCATGCGGTGTCGCACGAGACTACATATGCCAGCCCTGCTGCCTACGATAATCGGGAAGACAAAGCCGATGACGGATTCGAAATTCTACTCAAGGGTGGCATGTTGGCATTTCGGACTTATGATTTCCGCGTGGTTGCGACTGTCGAATACAGCATGACTTTCAACGACTACGATGACCGCGCGATTGTGCTGACCATCGGCGTGATGCGCTCCGGCAGCAGAGTCTTCGGCATCTTCTAACTCTGAGGTCGGTCAAAACCTCTGCGGTTTTCGCGCCGTTAGGAATCCCTTCCTGCTATGATGATTGTCAAGGGTTGATTCCCAACGTGGGCGGCAGACCCTTTGAAGCTCAGGACTCGCCACCCGGCCTGCCCCATTTTGCCTTGACACGATTCGCCGATCGTGGTATGATAGCAGTGATATCGAAGTATGTGATTGATGACAGGGGCTGATAGAGAAACCAAGTAGGGCAGGTCTTTCCGAGACCTGCCGATCTGAAAGAAGCTTGCAGCACGTAGGGCAGGTCTCCCCGAGACCTGCCGACTTGAAGAGAGTTTGCAAATGTCAAAACTGCTTCGTCATTTTTCGGACGGTCAAATCTACTTCATAACAATGGTAACTTATAGGCGCC
>Ga0180009_10006035_pt1 | contig 12815 bp, 14 predicted proteins | sample OS_PC_MetaG_FD_123537 | JGI IMG/M metagenome (GOLD analysis project Ga0180009, IMG submission 123537) | Groundwater microbial communities from the Aspo Hard Rock Laboratory (HRL) deep subsurface site, Sweden - OS_PC_MetaG | ecosystem: Environmental > Aquatic > Deep subsurface > Groundwater...
AACCGCTGGCTGGGAGGCACACTTACTAACTTCCAGACCATCAAAAAAAGCATCAAACGCCTGAAAGACATTGAACGTATGAAAGAGGATGGATCAATAAATCGCTATACTAAAAAAGAAATCCTAAAGATGGAAAAGGAGTTGTTTAAGCTGGAAAGAAACCTCGGGGGTATAAAGAATATGGACGAACTACCCGGGGCTATTTTCGTAGTTGATCCCAGAAGAGAAAAAATCGCCGTTAAAGAAGGCAGGAAACTCGGAATTCCGGTGATCGCCATTGCAGATTCTAACTGCGATCCTGACGAAATAGACTTTATCCTTCCAGGTAATGATGATGCCATTCGAGCCATCAGATTGTTTTGCGCAAAGATTGCCGATGCATGCATCGAAGGACATAATCTGGCCGAAGAGCGATTGAGGGCAGAGGCTGAACTGCTTAAAGAACAAGAAATTACCGAAGCAGAGGTAATTGTATCCGATGAACGTGAAGAGGGAGGCCCTGAAGTCATCATTCTCCCGAAAAAGGAAGAAGCAGCCGTTGAGGTAGAATCTCAGGAAACAGCCGTTGAGGTTGATGATTGATGATTGAAAATCACAAATAGACAATAGGCAATTGACAATAGTCAATAGTCAACAGTCAATCCAGAAACGAAGGGAGATTTAAATTGACAGTTAGCACTTCACAGGTAAAAGAGTTAAGAGAAAAGACGGGCGTCGGCATCATGGACTGCAAGACGGCCCTTAAAGAATGTGATGGAGATATTAACAAGGCTATTGATTATTTGCGTAAAAAAGGCATTGCAACCGCCAAAAAGCGGAGTAGCCGCACTACATCTCAAGGACAGGTGATGTCTTACATCCACGCCGGAGGTAAGATCGGAGTCCTTGTGGAAGTGAATTGTGAAACCGATTTTACAGGTAAGAATGAAGATTTTGCGATTTTTGTGAAAGACCTGGCCATTCAGATTGCAGCGACCAGTCCAGTCGCCATTGATCGAGAAAGTATCCCCCAGGATATCCTTGAAAAGGAAAGGGAAATTTATGCCACCCAGGCAAAAGAATCGGGCAAGCCTGAGAAAGTGATCGAAAAAATTGTGGAAGGAAAGCTGAAAAAGTTTTTTGCTGAGGCCTGCCTCCTGGAGCAGCCTTTTGTTAAAAACCCCGATATCACGGTTCAGGATCTCATAAATGAGATGATTGCCAAGACAGGGGAAAATATTGTGATGCGCAGGTTCGTTCGATTCCAGCTCGGAGAGAGTGATTAGCCCCGTTTCGCTGGACTGTGCGGTAGGTAGGTAGTAGGTAATAGTCAAATTACCACCCCTAAAAGGGTCCAAATATGTAAATAAAATGAATTCAAATGACAAAGGTCAAAGCCCAAATTTCAAATGAATGTCAAATGACAAATGCTTAAAAATATATGTCCACCCATTAATTCAAACGCAGCCTACATTTGTGAAGATGCACAATGGGAAAAAGATAAATAATTGATCTTTTTGGGAAACATTTTGACATTGGGGTTTTGGATTTGATTTGACATTTGGATTTTGTCATTTGAACTTTATTCCATAGGGCTTCACAAATCACCATCTAACACGCATGGCAGAGCTGGGATTAAGTAATAAATGGATAATTCAGGAGTATGTGGATGAAGGCTAAGCAGCCCTGTTTCAAGCGCATCCTGCTCAAATTAAGCGGAGAGGCCCTGATGGGGGACGAATCCTTTGGCATCGATCCCTCAGTGCTTGAAGAAGTGGCATCTGAGATATCCTCAGTACACAAACTTGGGGTCGAAGTGGCAATTGTGATTGGCGGCGGGAATATATTCAGGGGGCTTCAGTCTGCTAAATACGGTGTGGGACGCGTTGCGGCTGATTACATGGGCATGTTGGCAACTGTTATAAATGCCCTTGCGCTAAGTGAAGCATTACAGCGTATGGGAGCCGAAACAAGAGTCATGACCGCCATCGATATGATCAAGATTGCCGAGCCTTATGTGAGAGGGAGGGCTATCAGCCACCTGTCGAATAACTGCATTGTGCTTTTTGGGGCCGGCACCGGCAACCCCTTTTTCACAACAGATACTGCGGCAGCTCTCAGGGCTATGGAAATTGACGCTGATATCCTCATGAAGGCAACAAAGGTGGATGGGGTTTATGACGCTGATCCTGAATTAGAGCCTTCTGCCAGAAAATTCCCCCAGATGACTTACCGTGAGGTGATAAAAAGGAATTTAAAGGTTATGGACCTGACCGGTGTTTCATTGGCCATGGGTCAGGAATTGCCGATAATTGTCTTTAACCTTAGAAAAAAAGGTAATATTATAAAGGCTGTTAACGGAGAAAAGGTTGGGACTTTAATAACAGGGGAACCATCATGAAGGATGAAATCATTTCCGAACTGCGGGAAAAAATGAGCAAGACAGGGGAAGCCCTGAAAAAAGACTTCAAAAAGATAAGAACTGGTCGTGCTTCCACAGCGTTACTGGACGGCATCAAGGTCGAATGTTATGATACTCAAATGCCGGTGGAACAGGTTGCATCAATTTCTGTGCCTGAAAGCCGGCTTATCACCATTCAGCCCTGGGATCAGTCTATAATTGCGGAGATAGAAAAAAGCATTCTGAAATCCGAATTGGGCCTGACCCCCATGAATGATGGCAAGATTATCAGAATAGCCATCCCCCCGTTGACCGAGGAAAGGCGAAAAGAGCTGGCAAAATTGGCAAAAAAAATGGCAGAGGAGAGCAAAATTGCTCTCCGTAACCACAGGCGAGAAGCCAATGAAATGTTCAAAGAGCTGAAAAACGAAAAAGAGATCTCAGAAGATGAATTGTACAAATCCCATGATGATGTACAAAAAATAACGGACGACTTTATAAAAAAAATAGACGAAATCACCGCCGAAAAAGAAAAAGAAATAATGGAATTCTAACTCCTCAATTCCTTAATCCCTCAATTTTTTCAATTCCCTGCATCTACAAACAGGACAGTATGACCTTGATTGATCCAAATAAAATACCCAAGCATGTGGCAGTTATTATGGACGGCAATGGCAGGTGGGCCAAGAAAAGAGGTATTAACAGAATTCTTGGGCATGAGAAGGGAACGGAAGCCGTAAGGGAAATCGTCAGAACCAGCCGTGAAATTGGAATTCAGTGGCTCACCCTATATGCATTTTCCGAAGAAAACTGGAAAAGGTCTAAACTTGAAATCCAGGCCCTCATGAAGCTCTTGAAGCGTTTTCTCAAGGGCGAACTGAAAGAGATGCAGGAAAACGGCATACGGCTCCGAACCATAGGAAGGACCCATAAGCTGCCTGATGATACAAGGAAAATACTCCTTGAGACCATGGGAAAAACCGCCTCCAACAAGGACATGATCCTCACGTTGGCCCTCAGCTATGGGGGGAGGCAAGAAATCGCAGACGCTATCAGAAAAATAGCTACGAGAATCGAAGATGGTGGGATATCTGCCAATGACATCTCGGAGCAATTGATATCAAAGTTCATGTATATGTCAGACATGCCCGATCCTGACTTGCTGATCAGAACAAGCGGTGAATATCGTGTTAGTAATTTCCTTCTGTGGCAGATTGCATATACTGAAATCTATGTCACACCCACCCTGTGGCCGGACTTCGGCAAGGAAGAATACTTAGCGGCTATCCAGGATTTTCAGGGAAGGGAGAGAAGGTTCGGGGCATGCATTTGAAACGATGGCTTACGGGTATAATCGCCATACCCATTCTTGTTTTCCTTATAACCTGCCAGCTCAGATTGCCCTTTTATACACTCCTTTATCTCGCATCCCTGGTCGGTCTAATTGAGTTTTACAGAATGACCGTTCCTGACCTTCCGAAGTTTGTCCGGTGGTCCAGCTATTTTCTTACGTTTTTACTGTTTGTCGTGATCTTCGAACGCCAAATTTTGCTCGTACCTGTAGTTATTGTGCTCTGGGCATTCGTCCCCATGGCTTACTACATGTTAACGCATCCAGCTCCCAGTCGGCAATGGACGTCAGATATCGGCAAAGCAGTATTGGGCCCCCTTTACGTAAGTATCCCCCTGACAATGCTTTTGCATATTGACCGGTACTATCCTAAAGGAAGTATCTGGATTTTTTTTCTCCTGGCTGTCATCTTTGCGAGTGATACCGGTGCTTTTTACGCTGGAAAATTTTTCGGCAAACACAAGCTCTATGAAGCCATCAGCCCCGGGAAGACGTGGGAAGGCGCCATTGGAGGACTTTTAAGTAGTTTAATTGTTGCTTTCTTTTTTTTGAAAATCATAGCCCTGCACCGACTCGATATTACTATTCTGATTCTGGCCGCATCCCTGTCTGTGGCAGGACAGATAGGGGATCTATCCGAGTCCATGCTAAAACGAAACTACGGGGTAAAAGACTCAGGTCATATACTTCCGGGACACGGCGGAATTCTGGACAGGATCGATGGGCTGCTTTTTTGCATCCCCGTGCTTTATGTGTATCTTTCTTTTTCAATAAGATAAATTTAAAAAGTGACTAAAGTGGACTAAAGTGCCTAAAGTGAGCTAAAGTTAAGGGTAACATCTCAAAAAGTTGGGGCAAATACGCTGGTGTAGGGCGGCATTTTATATGCCACCGTTATTGGCGGGGTATAAAACCCCGCCCTACAAGAAACAAACCCGAATTTATTGAGAACTTACAGTTAAGGGCCGGAAAAACATTGATATGAAAAAAATAGCCATATTAGGCTCCACAGGATCCATCGGTGTCAACGCACTCAGTGTGATCCAGGCGAATCCTGAAAAATACCAGGTGACTGCCCTGGCGGCCGGCAAAAATATCAGGCTGCTTTTAGCACAGATCAAACGCTTTCGGCCCCTGGCCGTTGCTGTGATGGAAGAAACCGCGGCCAATGAACTGAAAGCTCAACTGACCAACTCCAGCAGGCCGGAAATCTTTTTTGGAACCGAGGGATTTATGCGCCTGGCGACTATGACAGAAGTGGATACTATAATATCGGCCATGGCAGGCGCAGCCGGGTTGTTGCCCACCTATTCAGGCATAAAGGCCGGCAGGAATGTCGCCCTGGCAAACAAGGAAACAATGGTGATGGCCGGTTCCTTGGTTATGGCAGAGGCCAGAAAGCATGGTGTTTCGATCCTGCCCATTGACAGCGAGCACAGCGCTATTCTTCAATGTCTGCAGGGTCATCCAAGAGAAGATTTGAGACGTGTTATTCTAACTGCCTCCGGTGGTCCCTTTAGAGATTTATCGCTTGAAGAAATGAGCAAGGTGACCCCAGCCCAGGCCCTGAATCACCCAAACTGGAATATGGGACCGAAAGTCAGTATCGACTCGTCTACCATGATGAATAAGGGTCTTGAGGCCATAGAGGCCAAATGGCTCTTTGATCTAAAAATGGATCAAATCAGTATCCTTATACACTCCCAGAGTATTGTGCACTCCATGGTAGAATATAAGGATGGCTCTATAATCTCCCAGATGGGCGTTCCTGACATGATTATCCCGATATCTTTCGCCCTTTCCTTCCCGCATCACTTAAAAACTCGTGTCCCTCCACTGGAGCTTGAAAAGATTGGGATTCTCAGCTTTGAAAAACCGGATATGAAGAGGTTCAGGTGCCTTGATCTCGCACTTAAAGCAGCAGAAATTGGGGGGAGCATGCCGGCTGTATTGAACGGGGCCAATGAAATCGCCGTTGAGTCTTTTCTAAAAGGTAATATAGGGTTTCTTGATATCCCCGATCTCATAGAAAAAACCATGGCCTCACATAAGAACCACCCTATTGATAGTATTGAAACGGTCATGGAGGTTGACAGATGGGCTCGTGATACAGCTCGAGCCAAACTGGTAAAAATGATCAGCGAACACCGGTAGAACCGGTATTATGGGGCAGCCCCCTAATACCGTGTCTAATAAGTTCTGTCCCTGATTTTGGAAATTTGGAAATTTTTTTTGCCGTTGCCCTGCTTATTGTATTAACATAGTTGATATATGTGTCCTGGTTTAGTAAAATCTATCTGCAAGCGTTAAATTCTGGTAATCGTTCACAGTTCAGCGCCGCCTCTGGCCACCGAAGTTGCCAGTTTGATCAAAAAAGTGACGCTGGCCTTGCCGAGTCACATACGAGGTTCATGGTTCGCCGAAAACCTGAATGTGTAAACGCTTACAAACTCCGAGACGTTGAAAGATAGAATAAAACCCGAAAGGTATTCAGACTGAATCATGAGTGATTTCCTTTATTACATACTGCCCTTTGTTGTTGTGCTGGGTATTCTAATTTTTTTTCATGAATTAGGGCATTTTCTCGTTGCTAAATATTTTGGCGTGAAGGTCCTCAAATTCTCCCTGGGCTTTGGTCCTAAACTGGTATGGAGAACGGTTGGAGAAACCGAATATTCTATCCGCTATATCCCCCTCGGCGGATACGTAAAGATGCTTGGTGAGAGTATTGACGATGCCGGCGAACCTCTCACCCCTGAAGATGAAAAAAAATCCTTCACCAGCCAGCATGTGCTCAAGCGCATTGCTATCGCGGGCGCAGGCCCTTTGTTTAACCTTTTGCTGGCCTTGTTGATCTTCTGTTTTTTTTACATGTTCGCCGGCAACCATGTAATGACCCCGGAAATCGGACAGATAACTCCGGACTCACCAGCATATCAGGCAGGGCTCTTGAAAGGAGATATCATCGTCTCTATTGACGGAAAACCCGTTGATCGCTGGGCAGGAATAAAAAATGCGGTCAAGGACAGCGAGGGAAAAACCCTGGAAATTACTGTAAAAAGGGGGGACCTTTTCCCCACCTTCACAGTGGTACCGGAAACATCCGTGGTAAAGAACATTTTTGGCGAAGAGATCAAATCGGCCCTTATTGGCATCGTCGCTTCAGGAGAATTCAGGAACATAGAATTGGGGCCTTTGGATGCGATCAAAGAGGGTTTTAGAAAAACATGGGAAATCATAGAACTGACCTGCCTGACGATTGTAAAGCTTTTCCAAAGGGTCATACCGATAAAGACACTGGGAGGCCCCATCCTGATAGGCCAAATGACCGGGCAACTGGCAAAGGAAAGCCTGGCCTACCTGATTCCCTTTATGGCCGTCATAAGTATCAATCTGGGAATCCTGAACCTCCTGCCTGTGCCCATCCTTGATGGGGGCCTTATTGTTTTTCTCCTGATCGAACTTGTCATTGGAAAACCCCTCAGTATCAAGAAACGTGAAGCGGCCCAAAAGATTGGTCTTTTCCTCCTCATCATGCTGATGGTTGTTGTGATGTATAATGATGTGGTAAGAATTTTGGAGTAGGCCATAGATGATCTTAGCCATAAATACATCCACGCTTCAATTTAGCATGGCTCTCATGGAGGAGGACGAAACAGTCCTGGGAGAATTCTCTGTCTCCAAAGGAAAAGGGCATTTTGGGGGTCTCATGCCTGCCCTGGATTCCCTGCTCACCACGACGAGATCAGATATTCATGATTTGAAGGCCCTTGTTGTTGCAATAGGACCTGGCAGCTTCACCGGTCTGAGAGTGGGGCTTGCCACTGCCAAAGGTTTGTGCCACGCGCTTGAGGTACCCATTATTGGTATCTCCAGCCTAAAAGCCCTGGCCAGCCAGATACCGTACTCACCCCCCCCTATAACCCCAATTATAGATTCCAGAAAAGGGGAGTGTTTCACAGCACAGTTTGTCTGGAATAACGGCCATGGCCTGACCAGAAATATGGAAGATACATGCCTGAAATTTGGGGACTTCCCTTCTGTTTTTAAGGAAAAAACTCTTTTCATAGGAAACAATTTTGTACGCCAGGCACCCCTGATAGAAGAAACACTTGGTCATCGTGCTTTACTGGCGCCTGCCCATTTCTGGATTCTAAGGGCCTCTGCGGTTGGATACTTAGGCCTTAAACGCTTTCATGCGCGTGATTTTGATGATGCACAGGACCTCAATCCCCTCTACTATAGACCTCCGGACATTTGGCCAAATTTTAACCGTTCGCGGGTTAAGAGTTCAAAGGTTCAGGGTTAATAAAAGAAAAAAATACCTTGAACGCTTAGAATTAGCCCTTTTGGATATGGGAGGCCAGCCTCAAAACTTTCGTGACGAGGCTGGCGCTTTTCATGAAAGTACGTTTCCAAACTGGAGTTTGGGAACGAGAATGAAAAACGCATTGTGTGACCGTGCGGAGTATAACCCTGAATCCGCTTTCAGTCCCGCTTTTAGCGGGAAACCTGTGAACGCCTACCAAAAGGTTTGGCCCCAGTTAGGGCATTGACAAGGAGACCCAAAAAAGATAAAGTGCCTGAACCAAAATCAGCAAATACTTTATCCTGTCTCAGGCCGTTGGAATTTGTAAATTTCTAATGGGCGTGGGGATGGGGGACCAAAATATCAGGATTTCACAATGGACGAGTCACGAATAGACAATAAATGGCCCCTGGCAAAGGAAGGCCTTCCATTTGTGCTCATTAGTTGTGCCTTAACCCTCATTTTTTTGTTTCTTGGCCTCTTTTTTGTGTTTGTTTTAGCCGCAATGATTAGCCTTTTTATCATCTTCTTTTTCAGGGACCCTGACCGGAGGAATGATGTCGAACAAAATGCAGTATTGACGCCTGCGGATGGAAAGATATTGGAAGTCAGGCATTTTCATGATAATAATACTCCCTTAGGCGAACCTGCAGTAAAGGTGAGTATCTTTATGTCCGTTTTTAATGTCCATGTAAACCGGATCCCCATTGGAGGCAGTATCGAAAAAATCACCTATCACCCAGGAAAATTTTTTTCTGCCAACCTGGACAAAGCCTCAAAACACAATGAAAACAACAGGATAACCTTAAAAACTCACGATTCGCATAAAGTTGTTTTTATTCAGATTGCGGGTCTTATAGCAAGACGTATTGCATGCTGGGTCAAAGAAGGAGAGCGCGTGGAGGCAGGCCAGCGATTTGGACTCATTCGATTTGGCTCCAGACTGGAAGTTTATCTCCCTGTAGACAGCCAGATTACCGTCAACTTGAATCAAAAAGTAAAAGCGGGGAAAACCGTTATCGGTTACATTTCATGAGATCAAGACGAAAAAAAAAATCTAAAAAAACTGGAAGGCGGGGCATTTATGTACTTCCTAATCTATTTACTTCAGCGAGTCTTTTTGGCGGCTTTTACGCCATAGTTGCCAGCATCCAGGGAAGATATGAAGCAGCAGCAATAGCTATTTTGATCTCCTACGTGCTTGACGGTCTCGATGGCAAGATAGCGCGTTTTACCAATACGACCAGCCAGTTCGGGATTGAATACGATTCCCTTTCGGATCTGGTCGCGTTTGGCGTGGCACCGGGTATCCTGGCCTTTCAATGGGCTCTGGGACCGTTTGGACGATTAGGCTGGCTTGCCTCGTTTATGTATGTGACCTGTGGAGCCCTGCGGCTTGCCCGGTTTAATGTCCAGAAAAGCACTGTTGATTCCAGGTACTTCAGGGGCCTGCCGATTCCCGCTGCAGCAAGCTTCATCGCCTCTTTGGTTCTTTTCTCAAATGCGATTGGAGGGCTTCCCGGATCCAGGCATATTCTTGTCCTTGCGCTGATTTATGTCCTATCCTTTTTGATGGTGAGCACCATTAACTACCCCAGCTTTAAAGAACTGGAGCTGAAAAAGCAAAAACCATTCAACGTTTTAGTGGCCTTTGTCTTGGTGCTTATTGTAGTTGCCTATAAACCAAAGGTTATGCTCTTCTTCATCATGGCTATCTATCTGCTTTCGGGCCCTGTGGTCACCATATATCGATCTCAGAAAAAACTTGCCAGGGCCAATCGCCATTCAAGCAGGCTCCATCCGGATACGGCCAACGATGTGGAAGAGGCAGATGCCCCACAGACTGACCTGTGAGGGGACATGAGAATAACAGGCGGCCAACTGAAAGGCCGACTTCTGGTATCCCCCAGGGGGTTGGGCATCAGGCCCACATCTGATCAGGTCAGGGAAGCAATTTTTAATATCATTGGCCAGGATCTCCACGGCGTGAAGGTACTTGATCTTTTCGCAGGAACCGGTATTTTAGGCCTTGAGACCCTGAGCAGGGGCGCATCAAGCGTCGTTTTTGTCGACATTTCACCGCAATCCATCAAGTTGATAAGAAAGAACCTTGCTCTCTGCGAACATCAAGATTCCGGGGTTATCATAAGGCGAGATCTGCGAAAAGGAATCCGGCGAATTCATATTTTATTAAAGCAAGTATTTGATCTGGTCTTTCTTGATCCGCCATACGGCAAAAATTCCATACCCCTGATACTTAGCGAGCTCTCAACCATGGATATCCTTTCCAACAGATCACGGGTGGTTGCCGAATCATCGAAAACCGAGAAATTACCTGTATACTTTGAAGGCCTTGAAATGGTGGATGCCCGTTCATATGGGGATACAAAAATAAGCGTGTACGCGTACGAGGCCTAACCATGAGTGAAAAAACTGCGATTTACCCTGGTTTCTTTGATCCGATAACCAACGGCCATCTGAGCATAGTAACCCGGGCCTTAAAGGTATTTGACAAACTAATTATTGCCATTCTGAACAATCCTCAGAAGACCCCGCTTTTTTCCACTGAAGAACGGATTTATATGATAAAGAAGACTATTGGGCATAAGAATACTGTTGAGGTAGACTCCTTTGACGGGCTGCTTGTTGATTACGCGGTCAAAAAAAATTCAAACGTGGTTATTAGAGGCCTCCGGGCCCTCTCCGATTTTGAATATGAATTCCAGTTGGCCCTTATAAACCGAAAATTAAATCGGGATGTACAGTCCATTTTCCTTATGACCGATTATAAATGGTTTTATACCAGTTCTACCATTATCAAGGAGGCAGCAAGCTTCGGAGGGGACATAAGCGGCCTTGTTCCAAAGATCGTAAACGATAAATTAAAAGAAAAATTTGGGTACGCAAAAAATACTTGACACGCCTTTCGGCATAAGCCATATTTATCACTCAAAAAAATCATAATTGATATGGCTTTTTCCCTACTAAGTAAGAATTGAGGAGGATCAAAGGTGGCCCTGACCAAAGAAAAGATTATCGATAGTATTTACGATCAGGTGGGACTCAGCAAAAGCCAATCCCGGACTGTTGTCGAAAGGCTTCTTGAGATCATGAAACAATCTCTGGAGAGCGGAGAAGACATCCTGATCAGTGGGTTTGGCAAGTTTGTTGTAAAAGAAAAGTCAGCAAGGAGAGGCAGAAACCCACAAACCACCGAAGACCTCCAATTGAGAGCCAGGAGGGTTGTTGTTTTTAAAACATCCGGGGTTCTTCGAGATAAAATTAATTAGAATTAGGGCTTGCTCAAAGTAAACTGGCATTTCGGTGCCCGGATTTATGTCGGACTTGTCTTCTCCGGTTGAGAAAGCTATTGGCTACAGGCTCACCACAAACGCCTCTTCAAAACCCATATCCTCTAACTTTCTTTCGACTTCACCTGCTTTGGTCAGGGTATCTGATTTTGAAACCCTCACCCTGTGGATAGGGCCTCTGCCCTCATCATAGACTGTCACATCAACATAGTCGAATATCACCTTCAGGCGCTCGGCAAGCCTGAGGGCATTATTTCTGTCTTTAAACGCACCTACCTGAACTGCGAAGACGCCCCTTTGCAAATCACTGATTTCAACCACAGGTTTGATCCCGCCGGACGTTTTTAGCTCACCAACTTCTTTACCCAACGCTACTATCTCTACCTCTGCAACACCCGGACCGACCAGGCCGATTTCCTTTGCACCGGCATATGACAGATCGATGATCCTTCCCTTCACAAACGGGCCCCGGTCATTTATTCTCACAATGATCTTCCTATTGTTTGAAAGATTCAAAACTTTCACATGGGTGCCCAAAGGAAGTGTCTTATGTGCAGCGCTGACCTTGTACATGTCATAAATCTCACCGCTGGAAGTGGGTCGTCCATGGAACTTCGCCCCGTACCATGACGCCTTTCCCGACTGCCTGAAGCCCTCTGAATCGGGCAGAGGGTAATACCGTATCCCGTTGATTACATATGGTTTAAAGGTGGGGTCTTCACTCTTTTCTGGCAGTACAACGATCTTTTTGGGAGGTGGTTTAGCGATTCTGACGTAATGTGTTTCTCGCGCGCATGCGATTAAGCATAACGGGAAGCACAGGAATAAAATGAGCAGTCTTCTCATCTCTTAAAACCAGAAATGTCGTTTAAGGGTTCACCGATTCTCAAAATCATTTAACCAACACGGCCCTTTTATCATATTATACGTCTCGGAATTTCTACAACCCACTAAAATTATAGATATTTATTTGGGCTTGGTGATTTTGCCTCATGCATGGAATAATGGAATGGTGGAATAATGGAATGTAGTAGGTCCCGTCTTTAGCGGGGATGTAAATTCGTCTTCTACCGAATGGATTAGATCTGAATTTCTCATTTCTCTTATGGTTTGTCAACTTGATTTTCCCAATAACCTATTCCGTCAATTCCACAAAACCCCTGGCCCAGACCGTTTGCTACTCGTTTTCGTTTTACAATGGCTAAATTTGAAAATGCGGCCAACAATATCCTAAACCAATTAGGTTGCACCAGGGCGGGCCATTATTCCAATGGGGGCGAAGCCCCTAAGTTCAGCACTCAGGAAACTATCCTGGAACCATATTCGCTTTTTTTCGATTTAACTTGACACAAAAAACAATATTTTTTAGAGTTGCAATGTAACTATATTGTAACTATAATGTAGCCATGTTTATTCTCCTATTGAGTATTTCCATACCGCCTCTGGCGGGATCACATAAAATCG
>Ga0180009_10006036_pt1 | contig 12814 bp, 10 predicted proteins | sample OS_PC_MetaG_FD_123537 | JGI IMG/M metagenome (GOLD analysis project Ga0180009, IMG submission 123537) | Groundwater microbial communities from the Aspo Hard Rock Laboratory (HRL) deep subsurface site, Sweden - OS_PC_MetaG | ecosystem: Environmental > Aquatic > Deep subsurface > Groundwater...
AAATAGCGCCATGATTTTTCAGAGCACTGCTTTTTGTTGTATGCAACAAAAATCGCCCCGTATTTTTGTTCCTGGAGAGTCGACTCCCACGAAAAAATTAGGCTTGTGAGAAATGCGGGCTAGTCGACTCCCATTTCTGACAGCAGGCGGTCGGTGCCGCTGAATTTGGCCAGCGACCAGAGAATGAAGCGGATATCGACACCGATGGAGCGGCTGTAGGATTCATCCCAGGCGTAGTCGTTGATCGTGGCTTCGAAAACCCGGTCAAAGTTCAGCCCGATCAATTCGCCCTTGGCGTTCAACACCGGGCTGCCTGAATTGCCGCCGGTGGTGTCCATGTTGTAGAGCATTGCCACCGGGACGTCGCCCAAATCGGGGTGGGCGAAGCGTCCGTGATCCTTGGCCCTGGCCAGGTCGATCAACTTGCTTGGCGCCTGGTAGGATGGTAAATCCGGGTGGGCATAATGCTTTTCGACAATGCCGCTCAGGGTCGTGAAGGGCTCCATATGCACGGCATCGGCCGGAGAATAACCCCTGATCCTGCCATAGGTCAGGCGCAAGGTGCCGTTGGCGTCTGGAATAAAGTCCTTGCCCATGAATTCTTTCTTGACATCTACCAGTTGCGCCAGCAGCGGATCAAGGATTCCTTTTTCTTTTTTTTCGGCCTCCTTCAATTCGCGCTGGTCGGGATATAAGGCGAAAGCCAGGTTGACGAAAGGATCATTCAGGGCCTGCAGCTGCGCCGTATTTTTTTTGAGCCATTCGCTCACGATTTCCGGGTTTTTCAGTTTTGTTTCAGTAAAGGCTTTTTCCAGAAAGGCGTCAATGTCTTTTTCCAGGTCAACACCGGCCATGATATAGCGCAAGCCCGCGATGGCTTGTTCGCCTTTGAAAGCGGCGGCGCGTCGGAGCATTTCCTTGAGTAGGGCTTTTTCGGTCGGTTCATGGTAATCTCTCAGCGCCATGGTCATTTGCTTCTGGGTGCGGTCGAAATTGCGCTCCATGTAGCTGGCTTCCCGCTTGGTGTCCTCTTTGACACGTTCATAGGAAGCCTCGCAGATCCTGAAGGCATTGCCCATCATGAGGGATATCCTGGCGCTCAGCAGGTTGGACAGGGTCAGGTTCCGGGGCGCTCTTTTGCCTGTTTCCTCATAGACTTTTTCAAGGTCAGCGAGCAGCGAACCGTATTTCTTTTGCCGGGCCGGATCGGCTGCGATGAATTGCTGCAGGGATTCCTCTTCCTTTCCCCGTTTTTCGACCAAATGAAGATTTTTCAAGCCCTTGAGCTGGCCGAGACTGCGGGTGACGGTGTTCCACAACCCCTTGAGGGACGACGAAAGCTTGATGGCGATGGCGCGGTCGTCGGTGCTCATTTTTTCCTTCAGCTGGATGATCCAGCGATAAAGGTCGACCGTGAAAGGCATGCGGATATTCTCTTCATGGGCGATGAAGTGGGATGACTTGTGGCGGTGAGTGCTGCCCGGGTAGCCGAGGATGAATGCGAATTCCTCGCTTTTGGCACCCGCGGCCGCGACCTGGAGGTACTTTTTGGGTTGGAAGGGGACATTCTGAAGCGCGAATTCGGCATTGGAACCGTCGGGGGCGACGTAGGCGCGCATGAAGGCGAAATCGCCGGTGTGGCGGGGCCACATCCAGTTGTCCTCCTCGCCGCCGAATTCGCCGATGGAGCGGGGCGGAGCGTAAACGAGGCGCACGTCCTTGATGTAATTGTAAATGAACAGCACGTAGGTTTTGCCGCGGAACATTTCGGCGACCTCGGCCCGCTTGCCGGGATTGCGTTTCTCGACGGCTACGACCATGCGGTTTATTTTCTCCTCGATGGCCTTGCTGCGCTGGGCATAGGTCATTTTCTTGCTGATCGCGGCCAGGACCTCCCGGGAAACGTCCCGGTAGGATTCGATCAGGCGTACGGTATAGCGCTTGGCCGGGATCTCGGCTGAACGGTCGGCAGCAAAAAAGCCGTCGCGCAGGTAATCCGTCTCGGGGGTAGTGACCCCCTGGATGGCGCCGAAGGCGCAATGGTAATTGGTCAGGATCAGGCCTTCGCCGGATACAAAGCAGGCGGTGCAGCCGCCCAGGTCGATGATCCCATCGATGAGGCTGACGCCCTTGGGGTTGTACATGTCCCGGGATTCGATTAGGAATCCCCTGGCCTTGAGGTCGAGTTTGTTGATCTCGCTCAAGGGGAACATCCCTTCCTCGGCGTAGAGAGAAAGGTGGGAAAGGCCAGCAAAAAACAATATCACCAAAGCGAGCAGCATGTTTCTTTTCACGCGCAGTTCTCCTTTTGATGGATTTTTCCGTCGAGTAATACCAAGTTTTAAACGATATGCGAAATTTAGTCAAATCCGGTTATGATCCCCGGCGTTTCTTGTTCCCCCAAAATTGTTTTTTGGATATAATTGAAATTCAGCCGATCCTGCGATTTTGAGGGCAGTGGTCGCCTGGGGAGAAAAGCATGGCCATGCAGTCCCTGAATCCCGCCACGGGAGAGTTGCTGGAAAGTTATGAAGAACACACCGCGGACCAGGTTGAAATATCTGTAGTAAGGGCCTACCAGGCATTCAGCGTATGGAGGCAGACTGGATTCGCCGAACGCACCCGGCTGCTGCTGGGTGCGGCCGAACTGCTGCGCTCGCAAATGAAAGCTTTGGCCGATCTGATGAGCAGGGAGATGGGCAAACCCATCCTGCAGGCACAGGCGGAAATTGAAAAATGCGCCCTGGTCTGCGTATATTACGCCGAGAACGCTGAAGCCATGCTCGCTCCCGAAAATATAGCGACCGACGCCCATGCCGCTTATGTCCGTTTCGATCCCTTGGGAACGGTACTGGCGGTCATGCCCTGGAATTTCCCCTTCTGGCAGGTTTTCCGTTTTGCCGCTCCGGCTTTGATGGCAGGAAACGTCTGTCTGCTCAAGCACGCCGCTAACGTGCAGGGCTGTGCCGCGGCCATCGAAGAAATTTTCCGCCGCGCCGGTTTTCCCGAGCAAGCCTTTACCACCCTGCACATCGGCTCAGCCCAGGTCGAGGCGCTGGTCGCCCATCCTCTGGTGCGGGCCGTGACCTTGACCGGCAGTGACCGGGCCGGCAGGGAAGTGGCCGCTGCGGCCGGCAGGAACCTGAAAAAAGTCGTCTTGGAACTTGGTGGTAGCGATCCTTTCATCGTCCTGGCCGACGCTCAGCTGAAACCCTGCGTGGCCGCAGCCGTCAGTTCGCGCATGATCAACAATGGTCAGAGCTGCATCGCCGCCAAGCGCTTCATCGTCGTGGACGCCATATGCGACCGTTTTAAAAGCGAATTTGTTGCCGCTGTTTCCGCGCTGAAGACCGGCGACCCTCTTGATGAAAGCAACGACCTGGGACCCTTGGCCCGTGAAGACCTGCTGCTTGAGCTTGAGCGCCAGGTCGCCGAGTCGGTCAGCCGCGGCGCCCGTGTCCTGACTGGGGGCGGACGCCTGGGGCCGGGACCGGGCTTCTATTTCCAACCGACGATCCTGGCCGCTGTGGTGCCCGGAATGCCGGCTTACGAAGAAGAATTGTTCGGACCTGTGGCCGCCCTGATCAGCGCCCGTGACGACGAAGACGCCTTGCGCATCGCCAATGATACTGCTTTCGGCCTGGGTGCTTCCGTATGGACCCAGGATCATTCCCAGGCGGAAAAATTGGCGGCGCGCATCGAGGCCGGCACGGTTTATATCAACGGCATGGTCAAGTCCGATCCGCGCCTGCCCTTCGGGGGTATCAAAATGTCTGGTTTTGGCCGCGAACTGTCCAGCTATGGCATCAAGGAATTTGTGAATATCAAAACGGTGGTGGTCGGATGATAAAAGTGATTCGTGATTCGTGATTCGGAATTAATAAAGAAAAGAACCATTTCACGAAATCCAGATCCCCCCGGCTTCGCCACCCCCCCTTGAGTAAAGGGGGGTAAAGAAACGAGTCCTTAATTTCGTCATACTGCTTTTGCATTTCCCCCCTTAGCGAAGGGGGGATGCAGGGGGGATAAAAATATCGTGGAATATTAGGGGATTTTGCAAAAAAAGACTTTTCAAACCAACCGGAAAGCGGTATAATCTCTATAGAAATCTATGGAGGAATCCCATGAAAAAAACGATTTTCATGATTTTTCTTATTTTCATTTTTGCCATGACCGCTTTCGCCGGCGTTGAATGGCGGGCCAGGACCTTGACCCAGGCCGCGGCCAAGGGACAGAGCAATACGATCGTCACTCAGGTCTATGCCGCCGGCGGCAATGTCAAGCAGGTGTTCGAGAGCGTGGCCTACGAGAACGAAATGTTCCAGAAGGACTCGTACTGGCTGTTCAAGGCCGATGACAGCACCCTCTACCTGGTCAACCCCGCCGAAAAGACTTATTCTCGGCTGCCCTTAAACGCCATCATGCAAATGGCCGGCGTGGTGGGCAAGCTGGTCAAGATCAAGAACCCGGTGCTCAACAGCGAAAAGCTGGGAACGGAAACGATCCTGGGCTTGCCCTGCCAGCACAGCAAGCTGCTTATGGAATACGACATGGAAGTGAAGATCGCCATCATCAAGAGCAAGAGCCACGAGAAGATCGAAAAAGAGGTGTGGTCCACTCCCAAGTTCAAAGGCATGGCCGAAATGGCCGAAGCCTTCCGCTTCCGGGACTTCAAGACCGGCATGGAGGACCTGGACAACCTGATCGAAGCGCAGATGAAGGCCGAGGCCGAGCTGGGTTTTCCTTTAAAAATGATCACGGTGAACACGTCCATCGACAAGAAGGGCAGGGCCAAGGAAAAGAGCCGCACCACCATGGAAGTCCTCTCGCTGGGCAGCAAGAATTTCCCCGCTTCATTCTTTGAGATTCCGGCCGGCTTTGAAGAGAAGCCGCTTGGCTTCGGAGCAGACAAAGAATAGAGTGACTGTTAAAGGGTTGAAGAGTTAATGGGTTAAGAATAATCGAATTTTTGATGTAGGGGAGGGTTTAAAACCCTCCCGTTCATAAGAAAATTCCAAATACCAAGCACCAAATCACAAATAAGCTCCAGATTCCAATGACCAAATGACCCAAACGAAGAGAAGGTCCTTGAACGGGCTCTCGTTTAGGACAATGGAATTTGGAACTTGTGATTTGGAATTTTACTCTTCCCTCGTCACTTGTCACTGGTTACTTGTCACTAATTTAATTTAAACTAGCGTCGCCGCTAAAACTATCGAATAGTACTTTGAATCGTCATCGTCGGCCCGGGAAGTCAGGATGGCCGGGAAGGGAGCCCCGGTGACCACCGCGGCCAGCATGCCCTTGGCCAGCAGGGTGGTTGCCTTATAAAAAATGTTGCCTGCCTCGATGTTGGGCATGATCAGGATGTCGGCGTAGCCTTCCACCGGCGATTTCAAGCCTTTGATTTCCAGGGCATGCTTTGAAATAGCCACGTCCAGGGCCAGGGGGCCGTCGACGATGCCGCCTTTGATCTGCTTGCGCTCAGCCATCTTGGCAATGACCGCGGCTTCCATGGTGCAGGGCATCTTGTCCGAGACCTTTTCGTTGGCTGTAAGGATGGCCACCTTGGGATTTTCGATGCCCAGCTTGGCGGCGATCTTGATGTTATAATTGATCATCTGCACTTTCTGGTTCAGGTCGGGGTAGGGGATCATGGCCACGTCGGAGACCAGCAGCAGCTTGTCGTATGTCGGGATTTCCAGGATCGCCGTATGCGACAGGACGCCATCCTTGGCCACCAGGTTGTATTCCTTGTTCAGTATGGGTTTCAAATAATATGGCGTGGAGATCAAGCCTTTCATCAGCAGGTCGGCTTTGCCGTCGATGATCATGCGCACGGCCTTGTCGCCGCTCTTTTTTTCATCGGGTTCATGCACGATCTCGAACAGGCCGGGATCTACTTTCAATTTGGCGCATACGGCGCGGATGATTTTTTCATCGCCGATCAGGATGGCGTCGATGATCTTTTCTTCCACAGCGCGCCTGGTTGCCAGGATGGTGTCTTCATCCTGGCCGAAAGCCACGGCCATTTTGTAATTTTTCTTTGCTTTGACCAGGTTTTCGATTTCACTCAGCTTTCGCATCGGGTTCATTTCATTCCTCCTGTATATTTCCAATGTTTCAGGGCTTCTTCTCCAGATAACACGCGCAGCGCCCCCTGGGCCAATGCCTTCATTTCATCTTCTCCGGGCAGGACGATCAGTTGGGCCAGGAATTCGACGCGGCGGCGAATGAGTTCGACGAAATACTGGTCGTAGGCGATGCCGCCGGTCAGAACGATGGCATCGATTTTCCCTTCCAGCACCGGGGCCAGCGAGCCGATCTCCTTGGCCACGTTGTAGGCCATGGCTTCGAAGATCAGAGTGGCGTCGCGGTCGCCGGCCTTGACCATTTCTTCCACTTTTCTCATGTCGTTGATTTTGAGGTGGGCGACGATGCCGCCTTTGCCGGTGATCATTTTCTTCAGCGTGAGTAGGTCGTATTTTCCAGAGGTGGCCAATTGGATCAAACTCCAGCTGGGCAGCGAACCGGCGCGCTCGGGTGCGAATGGCCCGTCGCCGTTCAGGGCGTTGTTGACATCGATCACCTTGCCGTTGAGATGGGCCCCTATGGAAATGCCGCCACCCAAGTGGGCGACGATCAATCGGCAATTTTGGTAGGACCGTCCGAGCTTTTTGGCCGCCTCGTGGGCCGCCGCTTTCTGGTTCAGGGCGTGAAAAATGCTGACGCGGCGGATCTCCGGTAAACCGGTGATCCTGGCGATATCCGCCATTTCATCCACCACCACCGGGTCGACAATAAAGGCGTCGACCGGGACGATCATGGCGATATCGCTGGCCAATAACGCCCCCAGGTTGGAAGCGTGCTCCATTTTGTTATTTTTTAAAAAATCGATCATTTCATCGTTGACCTGGTAGGTACCGGAGGCCATGGGGCTCAACAATCCGCCCCGGCCGACCACGGCCGCCAGCAGGTTGACGTCAAAAGCATTCTTCTTTAAAAAATCGAGGATAACTTTTTCCCGGAAATGGTGCTGGTCCATGATCCTGGGAAATGGTGCCAATTCATCAGCCGAGTGCGAAATATTCTGGCTCAGCATTTTTTCTTCACCAAGAAATATCGCGATCTTGGTTGAGGTTGATCCAGGGTTGATTGCCAGGATATATTTGTTTGCCATCACTGAATTTACCTCAAAAACGAGTTTTTTGCAAGGGGGGAATCCTTTATTTCGTATATTTTTTGAGCAATTTCTGCCCTTCGACCTTGTCTTTTTCGGTTTCCGGGATCAACTGCGGGTCGGGTTCCATGCTCAAGAGTTCTTCCAATGTTTGCACAGCCAATTTATCCTCATCCATTGACCAATAGGTTTCGGCCAGAAACAGCAAGTTCACCGAATTTTTTGGGGCGATCTGCCGGCACTTTTCCAGGTTCAGGCGCGACTTTTTTTTGCTGCCGCCGAAAAGACCGGGCACTTTGAAATATAGCCGCCCGAGAACGCAGTAAGCGCCGCCGTTTTCGTAACTGCCGTCGATGGCGATGGCCTTGTTCATTTCCGAGATGATGGCGCCTTTCAGGAACAGCGACTTGAGCACGCCCCGGGTTTCGCCGTATATGCCGGTATGCACGCCCAGCCAATAGTGGCCTGCGACGCTGTTGGGCCTGAGCGCGACGGTTTTTTTGCAGATCTCCATGGCCTGCCTGAATATCTTCAGTTTTTCTTTGTTGTCAGTGGAATTGTCGCCGACATAATACATAATCTTTGCGTTTTTCCACTGGGCTTCATAATGATCGGGTGCCAAGCGCACGGCTTCCTGGTATTTGGCCAGCGCTTGGGCGGCCAGAAGCGGATCCTGTCGCTGCGCGTACAACGCGTCTCCTTCAGCGATAAGCTCTTCCGGGGTCTGTGCAGGAGCTTGCGTTCCAAGTAACGCCAGAGTCATCAGAACCATCAATGTTTTTTTGATCATGCTTCCTCCTGTGAGATTCTATCATAATGGGAGATCTCAATGTAATCCCTTTGCCCAATTTCTGTAGGGGCGGATCCGCCGGCGGTTCGCCTGGCGGATGTCCGCCCTTTGTGTGAAAGGGCAGGCACGGAGGCCTGCCCCTACGGAGTAACGATATTTTATTTGTTTTCGAGTTCATCCAGGCGATGCATCAACTCTTCCCAGTGAGGCAATAGTTCCTCAAGGCGGCGTTTGGCGCGGTTCAACTCCTGCATTAACGGCTTGATGCGGACCGATTCCTGCAACAATTCCGGATCGCATAACAGCTCTTGGTTCCGGGTTTTGATGGTTTCCAGTTCCAATATCTCCGCTTCCAGTTTATGAAGTTTCCGGGCAATTTCCTTTTTGATCTTTCCGCGCTGGTTCCTCTCTTCGGCTTGCAAGCGGCGCAGTTCCCGGGATTTTCCCGTTTTTTTAAAGCCGGGGAGGGACGATCCCGGCTCTGTCCCGGCTACGTCCGCGGAAGCTGTTTCCTCAAGCTCAAATTGCGCGGCGACAGCCCTTTCCGCGTCTCGCTTCTCTATGAAATAAGAGTAATTGCCTATGCATTCATGCAGGCTCCCGTCGCGGATCTCGAAAACGCGCCGCACCAGGTGGTCCAGAAAATAGCGGTCGTGGGAAACCAGGATGATGGTCCCGGAATAGTGCAGCAAGGCGTTTTGGAAAATGTCCTTGGTCTTGACGTCCAGGTGGTTTGTCGGCTCGTCCAGGATCAGGCAGTTGCTGTCGCGCAGCAGGATCTTGACCAGGGCCAGGCGGCTTTTTTCTCCGCCCGAAAGCACGGCCACTGGTTTGAGGATGTCGTCTCCGGAGAAAAGGAAGGCGCCCAGCAAGTTCCTCATTTCCAGGTCGCTGGCTTGGCTTTCGACATCACGTACCTCCTGCCAGACCGTGCGTCTGTAGGCTACATTCTGCTGGCTTTCCTGGGAAAAGAAAGCCGGCTTTACCTGAAAGCCCCATTGCACGGACCCTTGGCTGGGTTTTTCCTTCTGAGCCAGGATACGGGCCAGAGTGGATTTTCCGGCGCCATTGACACCAAGAAGGGCGATCTTTTCGCCGCGGCTGACCGTGAAATTGATATTCGAAAAAACTGTTAGTTTTCCATAATTTTTACCCAATTCCCTGACGTTAAGAACCTCCTTGCCGCTGCGTTTTGCTTCCGGAAAGCGGAAATTGACCTTTCTCGTCTTTTCGCCCTCGGGGACCATGTCAAATTTTTCCAATTGCTTGATGCGGCTCTGAACTTCGGAAGCCTTGCTGGCTTTGGCACGAAAACGGTCAATATAGACCTGGATGCGTTTGATCTCGGTTTTTTGCAGTTCACGCCGCTTTTGCAGGGCGGCTGCTCTCTTCTCTTTTTCCTTGAGGTAATGTGAATAATTCCCTTTGTAAATGGTGATCTTGCCCCGATCGAGTTCGGCGATCTGACTGATCATCTTGTCCAGGAACATGTGGTCATGGGAAATGGCCATCAGGGTGCCGCCGTAATTTTTCAGGTAATTTTCAAGCCATTCCATGCTTTCGGTGTCCAGGTGGTTGGTAGGCTCGTCCAGGAGCATGATCTCCGGTTCGGCGAGCAGGATGACGGCCAGGAATATCCTCATTTTCCAGCCGCCGGAAAAATCGCGGCAGTCTTTTTCATCAGCGCCGGAATGGAAACCCAGGCCTTTGAGGATGCGCCGGGCCCGGGCTTCAAAACCGTAGCCATCCCGGACCAGAAACGCTTCGGCCGCTGAGTCGTATTTTTTCAGATCGGCGGCAAAGCCGGTCTCGCGGTGGTCGCCGCCGGCGATCTTGTCCTGGTAATCCCGGATGTTTTTTTCCAGCAGTTCATGGCCCGTTTTTCGTTTCAGGTACTCCATGACCGGCAGGGGCTCCAGCTCGACCAGGTCCTGGGGCAGGTAGCCGATGCGCCTGTTCTTGGCGATCTCGATTATCCCGTCGTCAAGGGAGGTTTCACCTTTGATGGCCCTGAACAGTGTAGTTTTGCCGGCGCCGTTGTCGCCGACCAGGCCGATGCGGCTCCTTTCCGTGATCAGCCAGGAAATTCTCTCGAAAATAATTTTGTCGTTGTATGTCAGGCCGATGTTCTGCAGGCTGATCATGCTGGGCTGCGCTCCTTAATGAAATCCCGTTTTGTTGGCTTGTGGCTGAAAGCATTTTTTTAAATCAAACCCGATTTTCAGCGGCGGGCGCCGATTGAAAAATTTCTATATCTTGTCTGTGAATAACTTGGCGTCCTGGACGAATTCGCTGATCTTGTTTTCCCTGATCAGATCAGCCAGGATTTGGTTGAGCCGCTCCAAAAGGTCGCTGTCGCCTTTTTTCACGGCGATGGCTGAGCCCAGAGGCACGGAGTCGGTACTGCACTCCAGGTTTATCAGGTCCTTGTTTATGGAAACGTAAGCATCGGCCACCGGCTTTTCCAAAATGACGGCGTCGAGCTTCTGCTGGCGCAGGGCGATGATCAACTCGGTGATGCTCTCGTGAAAGAAAAAGGTGGCACCGTCGATCGATTTGCGGGCCATTTCTTCCTGGATCGACCCTCTCTGCGTTCCCACCACCTTGCCGCGCAGGTCTTCCAACAGTTTGATCCTTTCCTTGTCCGCGGCCCGGATCAGCATGTTCTGGATGGCCTGGTAATAGGGGATGGAAAAATCGGCGACCTGCTTGCGGCTTTCGGTGGGACTCAGCCCGGCCAGAGCCAGGTCGATGCGCTCGGCGATCAACTCATCGAACAGTTTGCTGAAAACAATGTCCCGGATCTCCAGCTTGACATTCAAGTTGGCGGCGATGGCTTCGGCGATGTCGATATCGATGCCGACCATCTCGCTTTCAAGTTCGGGGAGCAGGTGGAATTCGTAGGGCGGATAATCGCTGCTGGTGCCGACCACGATCTTGCCGGCGGCCTTGATCTTTTCCAGCTTGCCGGTTTCTTTTTTGATCTCCTGGGTCTGCATTCCGCATCCAGTTTGCCAGAAGACGCAGAGCAGGCAGAGAACCAGGAAAGGGCCCAATAAGGTTCTGTTAAACCGGAATATTTTATTTGACATCCTGACCTCCCTAAAATGATTTGTAATAACCATAACAAATCGCTTTTTTTTTGTCAAATTGCCTGCATGTTTCTCATTCTCGGCCCGGAACAGAGGCATGGCTGTGATTTGACAACCCCGGTGAATAATGATATTTTCGCTTCAAGCGGGCGCGAAAGTGGTGGAATTGGCAGACACGTCAGACTTAGGATCTGATGCCGCGAGGCCTGGGGGTTCGAGTCCCCCCTTTCGCAAATTCATTATCCCGACCGACAAAGGACAGGGCTATATGCACAATACGCGGGCGTTCCGGAGACATGCGAAAAACCGGTTTTTTTTCTCCTTGGCCTTGCTGCTGGCCTGTTCAGCTTGCGCGATCATGACAGAACCGCAAGCCCGGAATGTCCTGCGCCGGCAAATTGTCAGCCTGGCCCAAAACCTGGCAGGTATCCCCTACGTGTACGGCGGCAGCGACATCGACGGCTTTGACTGCAGCGGCCTGGTTTTCTACGTTTACGATTGTTTTGGCATCCGCTTGCCGCGCAGTGCCCGCGAGCAGGCCCAGATCAAGGGCACCATCAAGCTGAAACACGCCGCTGCGGGGGATATTTTGGTTTTTAAACTGAAAAAAATTTGGCATTCGGCTATCTACATCGGCAAAAATCGCTTTGTCCATGCTCCCAATGCGGCTGGCTGGGTCAAGTTTGAGACGTTGAACGAATACTGGCGGTCGCATTTGCATACCGTGGTGGCGGTTTTGCCAAGCGGACGTTGACCGGGAGGCAGTATGGCGGATATTGTTCTGGAAGCACTGGATATTGAGAAGAGTTTCACCCAACCAGACAAAAAAAAGCTGGTCATTTTGCAGAACCTCAATCTGCGCGTGGAGCAGGGGAGCGTAGTGGCCATCACCGGCGCCTCGGGTTCCGGGAAAAGTACCCTGCTGCACCTGCTGGGTTCCCTGGATTCTCCCGACCGCGGCCAGGTGCGCTTTGCCGGACAGGACATCGGCGCTTTCAGCCGCAAGCGGCTGGCCGTCTATCGCAACCGCGACATCGGCTTCGTTTTTCAATTCCATTACCTGATGCCCGAACTGACGGTTAGTGAAAATGTGGCATCACCCGCATTGATCCAGCAGTTCAATCGTGAGCCGGCTTTTGCCGCCGCTTGCGGGCTGCTTGGCGAAGTCGGCCTGCATGACAAGCTCGAGGCCATGCCCTACCAGTTGTCCGGGGGCGAAAAGCAGCGCGCGGCCATCGCCCGCAGCCTGGTCAACGGTCCGCGGCTGCTGCTGGCCGACGAACCCACCGGCAGCTTGGACTGGAAAACCGGGGAAGGCGTATTTGCCGTATTCAAGCGCATGATCCGCGAACGCGGGCTCACCGCCGTCATCGCCACCCACAACCCGCAGCTGGCGGCATTGACCGACAGGAGATATCTTTTGCACGGGGGGCAGTTGCAGGAGATTTAAGAACGTGACTCGTAACGCGTGACAAGGAAGAAAGGAAATCGAGGTTCGATGTTGAGGAAAGACAAAGAATCGTAGGGGCGGTTCGTGAACCGCCCTTTTTAAATTCCAAATTCCAAATAAATTCCAAGCTCCAAATTCCAATGACCGAAACAGGGGCCAGGGTACAGGGGATAGGGTACAGGGTAAGAATAAACGAGAAATCATAATCGCTCTCCTCAAACTCACCCCCTACCCCCTCTCTTGCGAAGAGAGGGGGATTCCCCATCTTCACTCCCCTTCTCTTCGGGAAGAGAAGGGGCCGG
>Ga0180009_10006037_pt1 | contig 12814 bp, 16 predicted proteins | sample OS_PC_MetaG_FD_123537 | JGI IMG/M metagenome (GOLD analysis project Ga0180009, IMG submission 123537) | Groundwater microbial communities from the Aspo Hard Rock Laboratory (HRL) deep subsurface site, Sweden - OS_PC_MetaG | ecosystem: Environmental > Aquatic > Deep subsurface > Groundwater...
CAGGATATTTTAAGGAAGGAAATTGGCGATGAGGAGATACACATCGCTACCATCGGGCTGGCCGGTGAGGAGAAAGCGCCTTACGCCATGATTCTCTGTGACATTAGGGCGGCCGGTCGCGGTGGGCTGGGGGCGGTGATGGGCTCGAAAAACCTCAAGGCAATCGCCGTCCGGGGCACAGGAAGCGTCACGGTTCCCAATATGCTCAGGGTCTATAACACGGCCGTCAGAATCAATGAGCTCTTCGCCACCACTCCGGCGGTACAGGGCCTTTCCGGGTACGGCACACCACGTAATGTGGCCGCCATGAACGAAGGCGGTATCCTGCCCACCCGAAACTGGCAGACCGAGACTTTCAAAGGGATGAAGAATATCACCGGTGAGGTGATGAGAGAGCAGGTGGTCAAGGGCGACCGCGCCTGCTTCGCCTGTTCCATTAACTGCACCAAGTACAGCGTCGTGCCAAAGGGCCCGTACCAGTCGGTCATCAACGGTGCCGACTACGAAACGATTTACGCTTTCGGCAGCATCTGCGAGGTTGACAACATCGAGGTGCTCTGCAAGGCGGACGAGCTCTGCGACTACTATGGTATCGACCTCATTTCCACCGGGTTGTGCATTGGCTGGGCTATGGAATGCTACGAAAAAGGAATCTTCACCAAAAAAGACACCGATGGAATTGATTTACGGTTCGGCAACGCCGATGGCATGCTCGAGATGATTGAAAAAATTGGTAAACGAGAGGGCCTGGGAGAACTGCTGGCCAAGGGAACAAGGGACGCCGCGAAAATCGTCGGCAAGGGCACCAGCCACTTTGCTATTCAGAATAAGGGACTGGAATTTCCTGGCCATACCTGCCGCCCCTTCCCCGCCGCCGCCGTCGGTTATGCCACCGGCCCAAGAGGCGGCAGCCACCATGACATCAGGCCCACTGCCGAAAAAAGCGGGCTGGTCGACCGCAAGATTATTGAAGGAAAGGGAGGCGTAGCGGCAGAGGTCAATCACTGGCTTATCCTCTGCGACTCCATGCTGGTATGCCATCTGGGCGAGCCTGTCTGGGGTCCGCTCAGGATAAGCGATAGCACCATCAATGCTCTCAATTCGGTGACAGGATGGGAACTTGACTACGAAGGGGCCAGAAAGATTGCGGAACGACAGTGGAACATTATCCGCTGCTTTTCGGCAAGAGAGGGGTTTACCCGCGAAGACGACCAGCTTCCCGCCCGGTTTATGGAAGAGCCGGTACCGGAAGGACCGATGCAGGGAAGCTACATCCCCAAGGAGACCCTCGAACGGTTGAAAGACGATTACTATACTTACCGGGGCTGGGACTTGAAGACCGGCAACCCGACGAAGCAAAAGCTGGTCGAACTGGGGCTGGACTTCGCTGCGGAGGATATCGGCAAGGGAAGCTAGTTCCGCCGGTTACACTGGAGAACCAGTCATATTAATAGCTCGGCACGAATTCGTGCCGAGCTTTTTTATCATCTTATGATATTAAGAGGGGGAATTAGCCGTCTTCTACTCCCAGGTCCTTAATGTAATCAACCGCATCCTGAATGGTGACTATCTTTTCCGCATCCTCGTCCGGTATCTCGATTTTCTTCGCCGGAGTGCTGAATTCCTCTTCCAGTGACATTATCAGCTCTACCAGGTCCAGAGAATCGGCTCCCAATTCTTCAACGAAGCTCGCTGCAGGTTTTACGTTTTCTTCTTCAACACCAAGTTGTTCCACAACCATGGGTTTTATTCGCTCAAAAATTGTCGCCACGTTTTACCCCCTTTCCGGAAACCTTTCATCTTTTAGCGAGCGCACTGATTGAACCCAATACGCCATTGACAAACTTTGATGAATTTTCACCGCCGAACTTTTTAGCCAGTTCAACAGCTTCATTGATAGCTACCTTAACTATTACTCTATTATCAAATAAAATTTCAGAGATTGCAAGTCGGAGAATATTCCGGTCAATAACCGCTATCTGGCCTATGGGCCAGGCCGGCGCAAACCGCTGAATGTTATGGTCTACTTCCTCGCGGTGTTGTACTGTCTGGCTCACCAGCTGGCGAACAAAGGCTTTGTTATCCTCGGACAGGTCTTCCTCAGCCAGAAGTCGGCCCAATACCTCTTCCACCTCGTGCCGCGTGGTATCGACCTCATATAGCGTCTGCAGGGCAATGGCCCTTGCTCTCCGTCTTGACCCGGTCATAGAAAGCTCCCGAACTCAATCAAATATTATATCACGTACAACCGTACCTTCTCCACCTTGACACCCGAAGGCGATACTTGCTACACTTCCCTTTGTTCCCTTTACACTATCATTAATTTTAACCAGCATAAAAGGTCATTTCGGTGAAAAAAGTTGGCATTTTCTACCATCCATTAGTTAAAGCCACCCGAACCAAGGCAAAAGAGCTGCAGGATTTCCTAACCTCCCGCGGCATCACCGCCTGGCTGTGCTCCGCCTGGGAAGGCGAAACGGCCGGAGCACAGCTTGACGATACCGACCTGGTTTTAAGCGTTGGCGGCGACGGTACCATTCTGCGGTCGGCACAGGCAATAGTGCCACGAATGACGCCGATTATCGGCATAAACCTGGGTAAATTGGGATTTATGACCGAACTCAGCGCCGATGAGGCCGTGGACAAATTACCTCTCCTGTTATCTGGAGAAGGATGGATTGATGAAAGAGCCATGCTTCAGGCCGAGTTTCCTGCCGATGGTCAAAAGACAAGCACCTGTCACGCCCTGAATGACGTGGTGGTGGCGAGGGGTGCCATTGCCCGTCTGGTTAGCGTGGCAGCCAGCATCGACGGAAAGCACCTCACCGACTATAAAGCTGACGGAGTGATAATAGCGACGGCTACGGGCAGCACCGGTTACTCCCTAGCCGCAGGTGGGCCCATCCTGTACCCGCAATCAAAGGATTTTATACTGGTACCCATCCTGCCCCACCTTAGTCCAGCCTATCCACTGGTATTGCCCGCAGGAACAGTAGCCCGGTTAAATGTTACGGCACCGCAGCAGGCAACGCTCAGCGTTGACGGACATATCAATGTGCCCCTCTCTGATGGAGCGGCAATCACAGTAAAACAGAGTCCGCATCGGACACGGTTCCTGCGGATACACCCCGAGGATACCTTCTATCGCTCGCTGGAGCAAAAACTGAAAGGAAAGCGGTGAATTGAGCACGGCAGAAAGAGCCAGAATCCAGGATGTCCCTCAAATCCATCGGTTGATTAACTCCTTCGCCGATAGAGACGAAATGCTGCCCCGTTCCTTGAGCGAGATTTACGAAAACATCCGTGATTATTTCGTTTACCGCCAGGGCGAGCGCTTGGTCGCCTGTGCGGCACTGCACGTCATCTGGTCCGACCTGGCTGAAATCAGGGCCGTCGCCGTGGTCAAGGAATATCAAAAAAAGGGCATTGGTACCATGCTCGTTGAAACCTGCCTGAAGGAAGCGGAGTCGCTGGATATTCCCACCGTTTTTTGCCTCACCTACCAGCCCGCCTTCTTCGAGAAGTTCGGCCTGAGCCAGATAGATAAGATGGAGATGCCGCGCAAGGTCTGGACTGAATGCTTCCGCTGCCCCAAATTCCCCGACTGCGGTGAGGTAGCACTTATCCGTTATTTATAAATGAAAGGTTGCAGTCCAGTGGAAGAGACTTTATCCAGCCAGTTGATTTACGATGGGCGAGTGGTAAAACTCAGGGTGGACTCTGTCCAACTGAGCAACGGACGGCAGACAACCCGGGAGATTGTGGAACACAGCGACTGCATTGCCGTCGTGGTCATTGATGAGAACAACAATGTGCTGCTGGTAAAGCAGTTCCGCAAACCGGTGGAGAAAGAACTGCTGGAGATACCGGCCGGCGGTATTGACCCGGGTGAAGACTCCGAAGAAGCGGTCAGCCGCGAGCTGCGGGAAGAAATCGGCTACATGCCCCGGAAGGTACAGAGGCTTGGTGGTTTCTATTCGGCGCCCGGCTACAGCAGTGAGTACCTGTACCTGTACCTTGCCACCGACCTGGTCCCGAGCCAGTTAATCGCCGAAGACACCGAGGAAATCAACGTCGTCCGGGTTCCAATCGAGGAAATACCCGACCTGATAGCTTCCGGACGCATCTGCGATGCCAAGAGCATCGCCGGATTGCTTACCTACCTGGAATACCTCAGGAAAAAAGCTGACTAGCACAGCCGGTCCGACAGCCTTCTCCCACCGAGGAGGTGCATGTGGAGGTGGGGGACCACCTGACCTCCATCCTCGCCGCTGCCAACAACAAGCCGGTAGCCCTTCTCGGCAACGTTTTCCTGCCTGGCGAGCTGGTTGGCCACTCTGGCCATATGCCCTATAATCGATGTTTCGTCGTCACTCAGCTCGGCCAGAGAGGTGATATGACGCTTCGGTATTATCAGCACGTGGGTGGGTGCCAGAGGATTTATATCCCTGAAAGCCATCACCTCATCGTCCTGGTACAGCGTATCGCTGGGAAGCTCGCCGTCCACAATCCTACAGAAAACGCATTCCATGCGCTAGCCCCTCTCTTTGCGGTATTTGGCTCTGCCCTGCTCGAACAGGTCATTTCCATAAATATCATTGGCCACAATGGCCGGGAAATTATCCACCGTTAACATCCGTACCGCCTCCGGGCCCAGGTCATCATAGGCAACAACCGAAGCCTTCTTAATCGACTGGGCGATCAGAGCACCGGCACCACCGGTGGCAATCAGGTAAACCGCCTTGTATTTCTGCATCGCCTCTCTAACCTCTGAAGAGCGGCCTCCCTTGCCAATCATCGCCTTCACACCGGAGGACAGCAGACGTGGCGCATAGATGTCCATACGACCGCTGGTGGTGGGGCCGGCGGAACCGATGGTGCGACCCGGCCTCGCTGGTGAAGGCCCGGTGTAATAGATGGTCTGCCCCCTCAAGGGAAAGGGAAGCTCTTCCCTCTTCTTAAGTGCCTGAACGAGCCGCTTGTGGGCAGCGTCACGCGCCGTGTAAAGGGTTCCGGAAATCAGCACCGGCGTGCCTGCGGTCAGCTCCTTTATCGTTTTTCGGTCGAGAGGCGAGGTTATATGCACCGCTTCCATCTACAGTCTGGCCTCCTTGTGGCGCGCGGAATGACATTGAAAGTTTATGGCTACCGGGAGGCTGGCGATATGTGTCGGTCGGGCCTCGGCATGTACCGCCAGTGCCGTTGTGGTGCCGCCCACGCCCATAGGACCGATTCCCAGGTCATTGATGCGAGACAACAGTTCCTCCTCCAGCGCCGCGATTTCCGGGTCTGGATTCGGCTGGCCAATGGGACGCAGCAGGGCTTTTTTAGCCAGCAGCATGGCAGCTTCAGAGGTAGCACCGATGCCAAGGCCAATAATCAGTGGCGGGCAAGGATTGGCCCCGGCCTCATCAACTGTCCTGACGACAAAATCAATAATACCCTCCCGGCCATCGCCCGGCCGCAGCATGGCCAGACGACTCATGTTCTCGGAACCGGCTCCCTTGGGCAGGCAGATAATCCTGATATGGTCTCCCGGCACAATCTCGGTATGAATGACGGGTGGCGTATTGTCCTTGGTATTTTTCCTCTCGGAAAATGGCTGGCTGACCATGGATTTGCGCAGATATCCTTGCGTGTAACCCTGGCTCACTCCCTCACCCACCGCCGTTTCAAGGTCACCACCGACCACGTGTGTGTCCTGCCCCACTTCAAGGAAGATAACAGTGCTGCCGCAGTCCTGGCATAAGGGGAGGTTCTTAGCCTCAGCCACGCGGGCATTTTCAATCAACTGATGCAGTATCTCTTTGCCCTGGGGAGACTGTTCGCTCTCCTGTGCACGTTTCAATACCGCCAGGACGCTCTCATCAAGCTCAGAGTTGGCGCGCTGGCAGAGCTGGGCAACGGTATCGGTGATGTCCTTAGTCTTAATTTCCCTTAGCTTCTCGGCTATCAGTGTCACCCCCTTTAGCTTGCCGCCAGTTTCTCAATCACCGCGTCGGCTACCTGTGAAGTGCCGACCACGGACGCACCATCAGGCCTCATATCATAGGTAACGCTTTTACCCTCGGCGATAACATCGGCAATGGCTTTTTCCAGCCTATCAGCGGCGCTTTTCTCGCCAAGGTAATGCAGCATCATAACGCCGGAGAGCATCAACGCCATCGGGTTCACCTTATTCTGCCCGGCGTATTTAGGGGCACTGCCATGGGTCGGCTCAAAAACAGCGATTTCATCGCCGATGTTGGCACCGGGCGCAACGCCCAGTCCACCCACCAGCCCGGCGCAGAGGTCGGACAGGATGTCGCCGTACAGGTTCGGCGCCACGATGACATCAAACTGCCGCGGGTTCTTCACCAGCTGCATAGTCATATTATCAACCAGCCGGTCCTCAAATTCAATACCCTGAAACTCCTGGGCTACTTCCCGGGCGACTTTGAGGAACAACCCGTCGGAAAATTTCAGGATATTGGCCTTGCTGATAGCGGTAACCTTTTTCCTTGCGTAAGCTCGCGCATATTCAAAGGCAAAGCGGACAATGCGTCGGCTTCCGGTTTCCGAGATAACCTTCAGGCTGATGCCGGAGTCTTCGCTGACAATGCCTCTCTTTGCCTGTGCGGTGAGCTTAATCAGTTCAACCGCTTCCGGTGTGCCCTGTTCAAATTCAATGCCGGCATAAAGGTCTTCCGTGTTTTCCCTGATGACCACCAGGTCAACATCTTTATAGGGAGAGGGCACACCGGGGTAGGTCTTGCAGGGGCGGACGCAGGCGTAAAGGTCAAGCGCCTTACGCAGGGCAACGTTCACGCTGCGGAAGCCCGAGCCAACCGGCGTGGTTATCGGCCCTTTCAAAGCCACTTTATTTTTCCTTATCGACTCCAGCACGGAATCGGGTAGCGGTGTTCCATATTTATCAATTATGTCGGCGCCGGCTTCAGCCACGTCCCACTGAAAGGCAACGCCGGTAGCTTCCAGCACCCGTTTCGTTGCCTCGGTGACCTCCGGGCCGATGCCATCGCCGGGAATAAGGGTAACGTTATAGGCCATTCGAAATTATCTCCTTCGATTACAGCTTCAAATCGCCGTGCTTCTTGATATAAGGAATGAGCCCGCCCTCATCGAGGATACGGAGCATTACCTTCGGGATTTTACCAATGGTGAGCTTCTGCCCATTGGTGATATCTCTTATCGTGCCTGCGGAAAGGTCGATTTCCAGTTCGTCGCCATCATCGATGCTGTCGGTGTCACAGATCAGCACCGGCAACCCCAGATTGATGGCATTGCGGAAAAAGATACGGGCTACAGATTTGGCCAGTATGGCTCTGACCCCTGCCATCTTGATGACCAGCGGGGCATGTTCACGGCTGGAGCCAAGGCCAAAATTGTTGCCTGCCACGATGAAATCCCCTTGCTTAACCCGTGAAACGAAGGTCGGGTCAGCATCTTCCAGAACATGCTTGGCCAGCTCGTCGAGATTGCTCCTGAGGGATGCATACCGACCGGGGATGATATGGTCGGTGGAGATGCCGTCGCCGAATTTGAAGGCCTTCCCTCTGAGCACTTACATTACCTCCCTGGGGTCGGTGATTTCCCCGGCCAGTGCCGTTGCCGCCGCCGTGGCCGGGCTGCCGAGGTAGACAAAGGCTTTCGGATTGCCCATCCTGCCTTTGAAATTGCGATTTGAGGTGGAGAGGCATGCCTCCCCATCGCCCAGCACTCCCTGGTGCAGACCGAGGCATGGCCCGCAACCCGGGGGCAGAACCGTCGCTCCAGCTTCAACCAGAGCCTGAAGGTAGCCCTTCTCAAGAGATTCAAGAAATATCTGCCGCGATGCCGGGGCGATAATCAATCTGGTGTCCGGATGATGTTTTTGACCTTTCAATATGCCAGCGGCGATTTCCAGGTCTTCCAGTCGTCCATTGGTGCAAGTGCCAATAAAGACCTGCTGAATTTTCGTCCCCTTTAACTCACGGGCCAATGCCACGTTGTCCACGGTGTGCGGTCGAGCTACGGTGGGCTCCAGAGTATCGAGGTCAATTCTTATCGTCTGCTCGTATGCAGCGTCTGCATCGGGGAAGACAGGCTGGTAATCCGCACCGCGCCCCTGCGCCATCAGGTAATCTCTGGTTATATCGTCAGACGGGAAGATACCGACCTTGGCTCCCGCCTCCACGGCCATGTTGGCGACGGTGAAACGCTGCGACATCGACATTTCTTTTATCCCGTCACCACCGAATTCCAGCGCTTTGTAAGTTGCGCCATCGGCACCGACCTGCCCGATGAGATGGAGAACGAGGTCTTTTGCCGAGACTCCTTTCTGAAAGTGCCCGTTGACCGTAATCTGTATGCTCTCCGGGACGCGGAACCAGGTCTTCCCCAGGCCCATGGCCACAGCCACGTCGGATGAGCCCATGCCGGTGGCAAAGGCACCCAGTCCGCCCGCGGTCACCGTATGCGAGTCAGAGGCAACTATAATATCGCCCGGCCGGGCCAGGGACTCAGCTACAAGCTGGTGGCAGACGCCTTCACCAATGTCAGATATCATCGCTCCGGTCTCACCGGCAAACCGGCGCAGCACCAGATGGTCGTTTGAGAGCGTATGCGTCGGGCTGGGAACGGCATGGTCGATGAACACTGCCGTCCTGTCCGGTCTGGCCAGCTTCTTCAGCCCGCTCTCACGGAACCGCCGGACGGTAAGCGGCCCGGTGGTGTCCTGAATAAATACCAGGTCAACCTGGGCAATAACTATGTCTCCGGCTCGAGCATCGTTGCCCGATTTAACGCTCAATATTTTCTCGGCTAATGTCTTACCCATTGAAAAGCTGGAGGCTCCTTGAACCCACTACTGGTGTGAGTACAAAAGTTACAGCGGGATATTGCCGTGCTTTCTCGGCGGGCGGATTTCCTCTTTATGGCGCAGCGCCTCAAGCGCCGCGATTATCTCGGGGCGGGTATCGCGCGGGCGGATAACGGCATTGATATAGCCCATGCTGGCCGCAATGTACGGGTTATAGAAATGCTGACGGTATTCCTCTATCTTCTCTTTCTCTTTGGCGGCGGGGTCAGGGGCATCCTTGATTTCCTGACGATGGATAATCGCCGCCGCACCCTCCGCCCCCATAACGGCTATCTCCGCCCTGGGCCAGGCCAGGGTATAGTCGGCTCCAAGGCTCTGGCTACACATGGCAATGTATGCCCCGCCGTATGCTTTACGCGTTATCAAGGTTATCTTGGGAACGGTGGCCTCGGAGTAGCACCATAGCATCTTGGCACCATGCCGGATAATACCTCCCCATTCCTGATGGCTCCCGGGCAGATACCCCGGGACATCGACAATGGTCAGCAGGGGAATGTTAAAGGCATCGCAGAAGCGGATAAAACGCGCCGCCTTGTCCGAGGTATTGATGTCCAGACATCCTGCCAGGTGGCTCGGCTGGCTGGCGATAATGCCGATGACATGCCCGTTCATTCGGGCAAAGCAGGTGATGATGTTCATGGCATAATGCCGGTATGGCTCACAGAACTCACCGTCATCCACGATGGAGCGGATGACCGCCTTCATATCATATACTTTGCTCGCTTCAGGCGGTATGATTGCATCCAGCGCCGGGTCGGCACGGTCAGGTTTATCTTTAGGAGTTATGTCAGGTGGTTTCTCTTCATAGCTCGATGGCAGATAGCTGAGCAGCCCTTTAATCTCTTCAATGCACTGCCGGTCATTATCACAGGCAAACTGGGCCACGCCGCTTTTCGTATTGTGGGTCATGGCACCGCCCAGTTCCTCATCGTTTATCTCCTCGCTGGTAGCCGCCTTCACCACCTGGGGGCCGGTGATATACATGTGGCTCGTCTTCTTCACCATGAAGACGAAGTCGGTCATTGCCGGCGAGTAGACTGCCCCACCCGCCGCCGGTCCCATGACGGCTGATATCTGCGGGATGACGCCTGAAGCGCAGGTGTTGCGGAAAAAAATGTTGCCGTAGCCATCCAGAGCGTTGACGCCTTCCTGGATACGCGCCCCACCGCTGTCAATCAGACCGACCGTGGGACACTTTATCTTCATCGCCAGGTCCATGACCTTGCATATCTTTTTGGCCTGCATTTCACCGAGTGTGCCGCCCCGGCTGGTGAAGTCCTGAGCATAGGCACACACGGTACGACCATTCACCTGGCCGTACCCGGTAACCACGCCATCAGCCGGAATGGAAAGCTCGCCCATGCCGAAATCGGTGCAGCGGTGTTTCACAAATAAGTCCAGCTCGTGGAAAGTGCCTTGGTCGAAAAGAAGGTCAAGTCGTTCCCGCGCCGTCAATTTACCGGAGTTATGCTGTTGCTGGATGCGCTTTTCGCCGCCACCGGCTTTTATTTCCGCCTCCAGTTGGGACAGTTTCTCCAGTTCCTCGCTCATGCTGCGTTACCTCCGACCGCAAATAATAATACCACAATGCTTCAACCCCGCCAAATCGCTTTTTCGAAAGTTTATGGGTCCACCTCACCCCCTTTATCCCCCTCTCCTCAAGGAGAGGGGGCAGATTTTAAAAAAGAGGGGCTTCGCCCCTCTTAAACACCCCGATATTATGCTTTCCCGGTTTAATAAGTACTTCTCAATATCTTAAAAGGTAGGTTTCGCACCTCTAGGACTCCCTTCAACGTTTGTTCCCAGCCATTACTTTGCTAAGTGCCGGGAAGATGCTAGAATAATAATCGAAATTTCATTATTTTTCTCACCTGTAAGGTAAGCAGTTTGGAATCGAGAAGTTCAACCATAAGCGCTACCCGCATTGGCAGCACCGAGTTTCGCTGGGGCGAGCGCACCTACGTCATGGGCATCTGCAACCTCAGCCCTGATTCTTTTTCCGGGGACGGCCTCGGCAGCGATATCGAGGCGACTCTGGCACAGGCCCAGCGTATGGTGGAAGAAGGGGCCGATATCATTGACATCGGCGGAGAGTCCACCCGCCCCGGAATAGAGCTGCGTTCCATAGATGACGTCGATGACGAACTGCGACTGGTCATCCCTGCCATAGAAAGGCTGGCCGGTGAAATACCGGTGCCCATCAGCATCGATACCTACAGGTATGGCGTGGCCAGCCGGGCACTCAGGACCGGAGCATCGATGATTAACGACATCTGGGCATTGAAACGCGACCCCAGGTTGGCACAGCTGGCCGCCGAACACAGCGTGCCCATCATCCTGATGAGCAACCAGCGGGAAGCGCCTGCCGATGACATCATGCCCACCATCATCTCTGACTTAAAAAGGGCCACCCAGCTGGCAACCGAGGCTGGAGTGCCCGAACACAATATCATCGTCGACCCCGGTATCGGCTTTGGCAAGAGTCTGGAACAAAACCTGGAAATTGTCCGCAGATTGTCTGAACTCAAAGAGCTGGGTAAACCGGTTCTCCTGGGCAGTTCCCGCAAGTCGATGATTGGCCTCGTGCTGGACCTGTCCACCGACCAGCGCCTCGAAGGCACTGCGGCTACGGTAGCAATCGGCATCGCCAACGGCGCTGACATCGTTAGAGTGCACGACGTAAAGCAGATGGTTCGCGTCTGCCGGATGAGCGACGCTATTATCAGAAGGAGGACATCACGTGACTGAAGCAGTAACGGTATATCTCGGCCTCGGCTCAAACCTGGGAGACCGTCAGGCCAATCTGGATAGGGCGCTGGAGTTCTTATCGCAACGTCTGCGCATGGGAAAGGTCTCATCCATTTACGATACCGAGCCGCTGGGGGAGAGCAACCAGCCCCGGTTTCTCAACCTGGTGTGCCAGGCGTTTACCCGACTGGAACCCGAGGCATTGCTGGCGCTGGCCAAGGGAATTGAACGCAAGCTGGGCAGGGTCGGGAAATCAGGTAAACCACGCACCATAGACATCGATATTCTCCTCCACGGAGACCAGGTCGTTGACACCCCGGAGCTGGTTATTCCCCACCCCAAAATGACAGAAAGGGCATTTGTGCTTATCCCTCTGGACGAAATCGCCTCCGATATCGTTCATCCGGTAGCGGGTAAGACGGTGCGAGAACTGCTCCAGAATGTTACCGAAAAACAGGGAGTACTCAAGCTGGAGTAAAAGGATTCAGGCATGTATGAAATAGCCGTTGAAAGCCATTTTGACGCCGCCCATTTCCTGCGGGGTTATCGCGGCAAGTGCGAAGCGCTGCACGGGCATCGCTTTCGCGTGGTGGCCAGGGTAAGCGCCGACAAGCTTGACGACGCCGGCATGGCCTATGACTTCACCGAACTGAAAAAACACCTGAATGACATACTGGGCAAGTATGACCATACCTGCCTCAACGACGTGCCACCATTTGATAAGATAAACCCCTCCTCCGAGCACCTGGCCACGACAATCCACGGTGAACTCACAAAAAAGCTGGCCGGGGAAAAAGTCTCCATCTCCAGCATCGAGGTCTGGGAATCGCCCCAGAGCTGGGCAACCTATCGGCCTGACTAATCGCGCTGGTCCGGTGGCAGCAGGTTGGGGATGGTGTCCACGATCGGGTAGCCCACCTTGCATTTGTCACAGTGCAGCGAGCCGCTGACTATCTCCTCTTTATTTTCCTCTTCGACAGCCAGCTTCAGTTCCCCCTTGCATACCGGGCAGACCAGAATATCCATAAGCTCTCTTTTCATAGCCCTGATTATATCACGATTTCGATTCACTTTTTAACCTGCTTCCAGGATTGTAGTGCAAATCCTTCTCGCGACTTTTTTGACAAATAAAATCGGCCTGTGCTAACATACCAGCGGTTTACCACATTTTGAAAAAAGGATAAAGAAAGAATTATGAGAAAGAACCTG
>Ga0180009_10006038_pt1 | contig 12812 bp, 11 predicted proteins | sample OS_PC_MetaG_FD_123537 | JGI IMG/M metagenome (GOLD analysis project Ga0180009, IMG submission 123537) | Groundwater microbial communities from the Aspo Hard Rock Laboratory (HRL) deep subsurface site, Sweden - OS_PC_MetaG | ecosystem: Environmental > Aquatic > Deep subsurface > Groundwater...
CCAGCCTTTTCGGACAACGTTTATTCCCATAAAAGTATAAAACACTGTAGACTCCATACCTAACCGTCTTGCGTTTATTCCTAATATGAGTCCAGGGTAGACTCCATCAAGAGTGTCTTTGGATGTAATAAAAGCAGCAGCATTTTTTTGACCCTGAATTTCATCCATTTCTTTCCCCCTTTTGTCTTGGACGCCGAACCAGTTATTATATAGTTTGCCACCTTTAAATTTTAAAACAAATCAATATCATAATGAAATCAAAACTTCAATTCTTACCCGCCTTTCCAAGCTTTCAATATCAATCCCTTCTTCATCAGGGGGGGATAAAAGGGGGACATCCTATCCACCAATGAGTGCACCGGGCAGGAGGCAGGGCCGAATCTTCCTGGCAACTGAAGTCATAGCAATACGAAACCCGAAGCGGTTGAAGCGTCCGCCAGGGCCGCCCCAATAGCGATTGGCAGACTGTGCACGCCTGGCATAGCTGAACCACGAGCCGCCACGCAACATACGGAATCCGCCGGATGAAGGCCCAATGGGCTCAGTAGCATGGCCTGAAAGATAATATCCATACCAGTCCTGGCACCACTCCCACACATTGCCGTGCATGTCATAAAGACCCCACGCATTCGGCGGGAAACTTCCCACGGGCACAGTGCGTTTCCGATACTCTCCTCTTGAACACCCAGGCATGGAATGGTTACCGTCATAATTGGCCTGATCCGTTGACAAACAGTCACCAAAGTAAAAAGGTGTATCTGTTCCCGCACGGCACGCATACTCCCACTCAGCCTCTGTCAGAAGCCGGTACTTGTTTGTGCCCTCTTGCCGATTCAGTTTGCGTATAAACTCCTGGCAATCGTTCCAGGAAACCTTTTCCACAGGGCAATCATCGCCGCAGTTCTTAAAGTCCGACGGGTTGTTTCCCATAATCTCACGCCATTGCCCCTGGGTTACCTCCGTAGTCTGAATGTAAAAAGGTTTGCTGATGGTCACCCTGTGTTGTCTTTCATCACTATCCCGCTTCGGCTCGTTTGAAGGGCTTCCCATCATGAAAGTTCCGGCAGGAATCATAACAAACTTCATGCCGATGGAGTTGGTAAAGCTCTTCTCTGAAGGTCCGGCAGGTTCTGCCACCTGAATTTTTCCCCCCGGTTTTTGAGGTGCGGTTGCACAGGAGAATGAGCTAAGAATGCAAAGCAATACAACTGCGAGTTGATATCGACGAACAAGCATTGAAGGAACTCCTTTTCTATGGATGGTGCGAAAGTGACTCTGTACGTCACGACACTGTTTAACTATTACAGAACTTCATAATGGGATTAATAGCTCGTTCCTTTAACAACACTGACAGGCGCTTCAGCGGCGAGGCTTTGCCGAGTCCGACTGAAGAGAAAAGGGGTTACCCATTAAGGAACTTTGGGTTAACATTCATTATTTGGCTACGGCCCGATAAGCTTTGTGAAACGCCCGGTGCGGACCCGCATGCCGTGGTGTTGTGGGGAGGGGGAGAGAAAAACTCCCCTTTACCCGATTATCTGTTATGACTATTTAAAAAATTCTCCAATTCATAAATACTGTAAATTCCTTTGATGGCACTCATAGGGATACGATTCAAATCATGATTCAATTTCATAACGTTTGTATTTAAGATCCCACCTTCATCGCGAATTTGATATTTGAGTTGAAATGTTAGGTCGTTCATAGAACCCAATACACTTCGGTTGTTGGTTTTTGAAATTTCGATTTTCTTATTATTATCAAGAAAAAGTTCAATTTGTTTTTGAGGTATATTTTCTTCTATTAGGTTTTTAAACAAGCTTTGCTTGAAGATTTCGCAAATGTTTTGGAAGCCAGATTTGGTAAGACCTGGGACAAGGAACGAATATAATGTTCTATCATGTGTAAATAGAACACATTTTCTGCGGTCGATTCGAAAAAGGTTACAATGCCAGCTGCCAAAATCGTCAAATAAGTGCGAACTATCTGTAGGCCTTATATTCAATTCAGATAGCAGCTTTTTTGTACATCTAAGTATCGCCATAGTATAATCATCTTGCAGATAACCATTGATTAACAAGCAAATTTGCTTTGACCCTATTATCTTCAAATTTTAAAACAAATCGATATCACAATGAAATCAAAACTTCAAATCTTGCCTGTCTTTCCAGCTTTCAATATCTCAAGGAAGGGGAATTAGCTATTGCGGATAAAGATGGATAAAAGGGGAGGGGGTTGAAATTACGCGTTTTTAGTCTTTCAGGGACAAGAATTGATCGACGATCAGTTTTTGGCCTCTATTGGCTGCACGACTGACAGCAGATTTGCTCAGCCCGAGGTACTTGCTAACCTCCGTTGCAGTCAAGCCATAATTTGAGCAATCGGCTTTTTGCCGGAATCAACGCTCAGCCGTAGCAGGGTGTGGAGGTCTTTTGCAAAACAGAACCGAGTCTTTCCAGAAACCGGTTTCGATCGGTATTGTCTTTAAAAATGTTTCGTCGCTCGATACCCCTGCATATGATATGATGCAAGGTACCCGGCGCCTGCCCGCCATTGCGAGCTCAGGCCCGCCCTCCAGCCAAGCGGAGTGAGGCGGACGGGCGAGGCGGGCGGGCATCTATTCTGGCTTGACGTGGCATGTGACTTCATTACCACAAACAAATGAAAAAAGAAACGCCTAAATTCAACCCCCCCTTTATTGCTCTGGCGCTACACTGTGTCTTCTTCAATGGCCGTTTCAGGCACAAGTTCAGTGAGATTCTCCTCGACTTGGTCGAATCGAATGTTGCCCTTCACAATCAACAGTTTGACCAGCGTTGGAACAGGGATGGTCGTAAAAATGGAAAGACAGACAATGGCGTTGAAAAACGCCTGACCGATCATCTGGAGCTGCAAGGCAACCGCCGCCGCCGCCAGTGTAGCGGAAAGCTGAGGCACCGTCATCAGCCCGGCGCAAAGTCCCTTCTTGTCCCCAAATCCAGCCAGCCGCATGGCAAGCCAGCCGGAGGCAGTCTTGCTCACGACCAACCCCAAAACGGTGACGCCCACGATGGCGGTATTTTCCCACGCGGCCAGCAAAACGCGAAGGTCTGTCTTCATCCCGATTGTCAGGAAAAGGAATGGAATGACGAACCCATATCCAATGCCCTCAATCTTGCGGTGGAGAACGCAACTCTGCTCGTGGAATGCAGGGACACCAACAATGGCCATGCCACCAACAAAGGCGCTTACGATTACGCTGACGCCGATTAACTCACCGATGGATACCACGGCCAACAACCCAAATAGAAAGAATGTGAGGCGTGCATCGTCATGCGGGTGCAGACGTGCAAGAACATAGCGGGCCGCCTTCGGAAGAAGCCAGAGGGACAGGAGGATGAAGGCGGCGATTGCACCAAGGAAGAGGACGAAAAACCATGCGCCCAGGAACCCGGGATCGACGTGATCGAAAACCGAGATGCTGCCGGCGACTCGACCAGGGATCGCATGACGCTTGAGCTGGATGCACATGGCCAACAGGATGAGGCTGCCCATGTCCGTGATGACCGTTGAGGCCAGAACCGTCACACCAAACCGTGTACGAGTCGCTTTCAGTTCGCGGATGAGCGGAAACACGATGCAGACCGAATGCGATGCGAACAGCGAGGCGTACACCCACTTGCCGATGGTGTCGGCAGGCTCGAAAACCCCATACGCTGCGTAACCGGCTGCGGCAGGAATGGCAAAGGTAAGAAGGCTCAACCATGCGACAGCGCGCTTTTCCACCAGCATGATGCGGAGGTTCACCTCCATACCGGCCAACGCCATCAGAAAGACGAGTCCCAATAGGCCCATAGCATCCAAGACTACGTATATCTGCTCTGTTGGGTACCCGCGACCCAGAAAGTGGTTCAGGTGCCGCACCAAGTCAAGGGCGTTCGGGCCGATGGCAATACCGACAAGCATGATGGCCACAACGGCGGGGATGTGGAAGCGGCGCAAGACTTGGGGCACAATGGCCACCAACGCCATAAGAACCAAGAACACGATCAGGAACGTAAGACCTGCCATTTCGCGATTCCCTTCTTCTTGCCTCGGCGAACGGTTGAACTGTGCCGCCCAGCTTTTTGGGTCGGCACCACATACTATTAGTTAAAAATCAAAAAGATGGCTTCTCCTTTAAATTTGGTTATAATATCCATAATATCCAATTTGTTAAATCATATCAAATAATTTTACATCAAAAGGAGAAGCCGTAATGAAAATCACATACATTGTCGAAAAAATCAATTTAAATCAGGTCATGGATATATCTGTAGATGTTCACAAAGACAATTTGAGCTTCTTTTTTTTGCTGCTGATAGCAGGGAATATACTGACATCTGTAACAATCGTACCGATGTTATCCAAAGGCGAATAATAAAATACCAAAAAATTGCCAAAGAACATGGGATGAACAACTTACGGATTATTTGCGAACCAACCGGCCAGTGTGATGAAATGGGGTCTGCCTTTGACCCTTATTAATACTGTCTTGTTTTTTTCCCTATCCGTTTATTAATTTTTTGTCACATTTTTTAAGCCTCGAAACTCCTTGATAATAGCGTCAATTCTACATTCTATTCTTATCTTTTATCCCCAAGGGTCAAACATAGATTTGACCCGCTTGCTATGTGGTGTGGGGGGAGAGAAAAACTCCCCCACACCCGATTATATTTTTTACTGTAATTTCAAGAAGTCATCACGTGTCAATTCACAATCCCGAAGAATTTTTAAGAATAGTCCAGGCCCAATTGTTTCACCGGGATGAACAGGAACAACAGTACAACGGCCATCGGAGTGTTTGAGAAAATGATGACTGCCTTTAACTCGAATGACTTCAAAATTAGCCTTTTTGAGAACTTTAATAATTTGCTTGCCTTTCAATGAAGGAAATTGAGTCATACTTGCACCGCTATTCTTTGAAGACCGACAAATTCTGTAGTAATTGGAACCTCCTCAACTTCAGCACACAATTCAATAGCTTCCTTAATGCGTTCTAATAATACATCCAAGGATTTTGCTTGTGTATGACATCCCTTTAACTCCGGAACAGTACCAACATAAAAACCCTCCGTGTCTCGTTCAATTATTACATTAAATGTCTTCATCTGATTTTTCCTCCTAAGAGAATCTATTTCTAGTAATTTTGGTAATTAATCAATGAGTTCAAAAATATAATCACTGATTAACAAGCAAATTTGCCTTGATATAATGATATTAAATACATTTTCGAGCATATTTGCTTTGCCCCTATTATCTTCAAATTTTAAAACAAATCAATATCATAATGAAATCAAAACTTCAATTCTTAGCGGTAATATATATAATTGAAGATTCCCTGTAGCAAGCTACAGGGAATCTTCGACCGTAAGGAAGTTAGCCATTTTTAGATTCGCTCGCTAACCCCGCAGCAAGCTACGGGGAATGCGCTCGCTATTGCGGTTCAGGAGGTTAATTGGATATGTTAGAAGAATCAGCTATTTTGGATAAAATCCACAGCATTTTGAAAAATGCGCAAACCTATTGTAGTACCCATGTCAAATACTTTGCCCTGACGTTTAAGCTCTTCCTTCTGGCGGGTCCAGTCTGGATGATTGGTTGGATGATTGTAGGCTTCAGGGTGGGGCATAAGGCCGAAAATTCTGCCGGTTGGATCACATATTCCTGCTATATCAAGTACTGAACCATTTGGATTGTATGGAAAAATGCCATTTGCAAGTTTTCCGTCAGGCATGGAATACTGAATCGCAACCTGGTTATTATTTAAAAGTCGCTTTATGGTGGACTCATCTGAATAAAATTTCCCTTCACCATGTCTGATAGGGAGCTCCAGACTATCCATACCTTTTGTAAATATGCAGGGTGCTGCGGAATTTACTGTCAGGTTTACCCAGTCATCCCTGAAATTTCCGCAATCGTTAAACGTAAGCGCCACCGACCGAGTACTGTAATCATGGTTAAAACCGGGTAAAAGCCCGAGGTTCACAAGAGTCTGGAACCCATTGCATATCCCAAGTACAAGGTTACCATTATCGATAAACTCTTTCAGCTTTTCACCAAGACTTGTCTTGAAGCGTACAGCTTGAATAACACCTGCGCCATGATCATCTCCCCAGCTGAATCCTCCGACAAAAACCATGATTTGAAAATCTTCAAGCTTTACATCTTCATTAATAAGCGAATTTATATGAACTCTGGTAGCTTTTGCTCCTGCCAGTTCAAAGGCATAGGCTGTTTCATTATCACAATTTAAACCGTATCCGGCAAGTACAAGCGCATTTACTTTACTCATATTGACTTCACTGCTCCATACTTATATTTTTTTCACCGCCCGCTTCGCTCAAGGCGCAAAGCTCGCGGAGTAAAAAGTTGAAATCTTTCAACAAAGGTCTTTGAATGGCTCTTTCCATGCGGCCTTAAGATCATCGACAGAAACCGAAACAATATTACTGCCGTCAATACCTTTTATAATTAAATCGGATTGTTTAGTTATTTTTCCTATGCAGGCACATGGAAGGTCTTTGAAAATATTTTCAAAAAGCTCCTTATGCTGAGGATCAATGCTTACAATAAATCGTCCGGCAGATTCGGAAAACAATATTTTGTCATTACGATCGACATCATCTACAGGCACATATGCAAGATCAACTTCCATGCCAAGGTTGCCGCCCATTGCCGTTAAAGATAGATGAACGCCCATGCCGCCACGGTATATACCATGTGCTGAGGCCACAATCTCTTTGTCAATTGCATGCCCAAGAGCTCTGTAAACAGGTGTAAACTGATCGGACATAACCTTAGGAACATTAATGCCTGTATATCCAAAATGCTCGTAGTACTCAGATCCTCCCAGCTCATTTCTGGTAACGCCAAGAACATAAACCAGATCTCCTGGCATCTTACTGTCCATTGTAATACATTTAGTTATATCATCTATAACAGACGTTGCTGAAAACTGAAGAGTCTCAAGTGCCGAGACTTTATGTGTTTCACCATAACGACCAGGAAGATGACCATCTACATACATACTGTCTTTGCCTGAAAGAAGTGGAATTTCATATGCAAGGCAAATATCCCGAAGAGCACGACACGAACGGACAAGCTGTGCTGCTTTAAATCTGCCGTCAGGGTTATTTCCCGGATTGTATTGAATATTCGGCCAGCAGAAATTATCCACGCCGCCTATATGTTCAAAATTTGCACCAACCGACAGGAGTCTTCGCACTGCTTCATCAATGGTGCAGCTTGTCATATGATATGCATCAATAAGTGAATAGGTGGGCAGCAAGGACTGGGAAAAAGCAAGACCTTTGTTCGAATCAAGCACTGGCCTTAAGACAGTTGCATCGCTGTTAACGTCTCGACCGACGCCTACCAGAGGTTTTATTACGCTTGTACCCTGAACTTCATGGTCATACTGCCTGCTGATCCATTCTTTGGAGCATATATTGGGACGCTCAAGAATATCTTTCAGTAAAGTTTCGTAATCAACCGGCTCTTTAAGAACCGGTTCAAACAGTCCTCGCTTATCAGGAGGCTGCCAATGCGCATCAAATTCCCACTGAGGAAAACCCGAAGAAAGCAGGTCAAGATCAATATAAGCGCAGGTCTTGCCATTATAGGTAATATGAAGATTGCCTGTATCAGTATAAGTTCCTATAACCGTGCTTTCTACAGCATGTTTTTCTGAAAGTTCAAGAAAGCGTTTTAAGTCCTCCGGTCTTACAGCCACAGTCATACGTTCCTGGGATTCTGAAATCCATATCTCCCACTGGTCAAGCCCTTCATATTTTAAAGGAACCTTTTCAAGCTGGATATCGCATCCATTTGAGAACAATGCTGTTTCACCTACTGATGATGAAAGTCCTCCCCCGCCGTTATCGGTAATAAATACTATAAGTCCTTCATCACGTGCTTCTAAGAGGAAATCATGCATCTTTTTCTGGGTGTAAGGGTCGCCGATTTGGACATGACCGGCAGGAGTATGCTCGGAAAAAGTCTCTGATGCTGCTGTCACGCCATGAATCCCATCTTTACCGACCCTTCCTCCACACATGATAACCAGATCGCCGGGAGAAATATCCTTCTGTTCCGATGGTTCTCCTTTTACCATGGCAGGCATGATGCCGACGGCTGTTACAAAAACCAGGCATTTACCCATGTACCCATGATGGAAAAAAACCTGACCAAAGGGGGTTGGTATCCCGCTTTTGTTGCCGCCATCTCTTACTCCTTCTATAACGCCGTCTAAAAGACGTCTCGGGTGCAGACGCGGCTTGAGATTTCCCTTATAATCCCTGTGCCCCACACAATAGCCGTAGCTGCCCATAATCAGCTTTGCCCCTTTGCCGGTACCCATGGGATCTCGGTATATTCCTACTATGCCGGTTATAGCACCGCCATATGCTTCCATATTGGACGGAGAATTGTGGGTCTCTCCGGTAATAACATAATAATGATCCTGGTCAAAACGCCCCACACCGGCATTATCCCACAAGACAGATACAACCCAGGATTTTCTATCCTTTAACGTCAACGTAGGAGTTTCAATGCAGGTTTTAAAAAGATTATCAATGAGTTCTAAATTAGCTGTTTCAAGATCATGATAATGGAACAGCCCCCGAAAAGTATTATGATTGCAGTGGTCGCTTCTGGCCTGAGAAATATATTCGAGCTCGATATCCGTGGGGTCTGATAATCCGACTTTTGCGCGCGCAGTCTGAACCTTTTCGTCTAAAAAATATTTTCTTATAATTGGTATATCATTTGGGTTCAGAGCCAGATTACGTTTATCGCTGATTTGTTTTAGTGTTGAATCGCTGTCTATAGGAATTGTGCTGACTGTGGGGATGTGGTTAAGCATAACTTTTGGAATTATAAAGCCGATACCCACATCAGGATCCCATTCTTCTTTTGAATAAATCTTCCACTGCTGGATAATATCATTTGCCAGAAGCTCGCCGGCAATTTTATCCGTATCTTCGGCAGTAAGTTCTTTACCTTTCAGGCAAAAACGCTTTGATGTATATACTGCTTCATTTGGACCGAACTTTATTCCCAAAATATCTTCCATTGCTTCAACAGCAGTACTGCCCGGGTTGTCCTTAACGCCAGGCCTGTAGCCGACCCAAATAGTCCAGTTAAATTCAACAGGCAAGGGCTTAAAAGAAGAAATCTGCGTTACAGGGTTTGTAAAAACCTCTGTTTGTATTTTCTCCAACTGGCCGTTTGACAGGTTTGCATCAATTGTTACTACATGAATTGTACGAACCTGTGAAAGATCAATCCCAAAATAATTCTTTGCCTTTTGTCGAATACCTTCACCCTCGGCATCAAACAAATCTGATTTTAATGTTATTTCCAGTCTATAAGGCATAATTAACCCTTAAAAAAATTTATACGGCAAAGTAAAAAGCTTCAGTTTCAAGGCGCGCAAGTCCTGAGGAGAGAGGCGTACTTATAGCTACGCCGCAATGACGAAGGATGCAGCGCAACGCAGAAAATGGACTTTTTACAAAGCCGTCAACATCTAACTGAAAAACATGCGCGTAATATCATTATAAAACACATAAATCATGAGCGTAACCAACACAAACATACCTACCTGCTGGGCAATTTCACGAAACCTGATATTTACAGGACGCCCTGTTGCCGCCTCAATAAAAAAGAAAACCAGATGCCCCCCATCCAGAACAGGTATAGGCAAAAAATTGATTATGCCAAGATTAATACTTAGCAGAGCTATAAAAAATAGCAGGTTTGATATTCCCTCTTCAGCCTGTTGACCCGCCATCTCTGCGATCATAAGCGGACCGCCCAGTGTTTTTGTGGAAATAGCGCCCTGAATCAGCTTTACAATACTTACTATGGTTAACTTTGAAATGTTATAAGTCTGTATTATGCTCTCTGAAAAGGCCTGGAAAAAATTCAATTCCTTTGAAAAACCATCTCCGGAAGATGTAATACCAAGCACATAACGCTGTATGTCCTCGCCAAAAATATTCTTGGTCGTTATCAGTTCCGGCTTAACATTTGCAACAATTATAGATTCGTTTCTCTGAATATGTAATACAAGTTCTTCTCCATTGCTTTCAGAAATACTTTTTGCCATATCATCCCAGCTCTCAATGGGAATTTCATTAATGGCTACTATTCTATCGCCTTTTTTCAGTTCTCCTCTAAAAGCAGGACTGTTCTCTTTAACCTCCCCTACGGAAGGCTCTAAAATAAAAGTTCCATAAATCTGGAACATCCCAAAGAAAATTATTATTGCGAGGAGAAGATTAAAGAAAGGACCGGCAGCAACAATTAAAATCCGTTTTAAGACATGCTTGTGGGTAAAGGAAAGAGATAAGTCTTCCGGTTTTACTTCAGCATTTGGTTCTTCACCCACCATTTTCACAAAGCCGCCAAGGGGTATTGCCGAAACGCAGTAATCGGTATTACCTATCCTTTTGCCGAATATTTTGGGACCAAACCCTAGGGAAAATTTCTCTACCCCTACTCCAAAAAACCTGGCGATAAGGAAATGGCCGAGTTCATGAAAAAATATAAGTATTCCTAATACTATTATAAATGCAAATATATTTGTGCTCATAACGGTTTACAGTTCACGGTTCACAGTTCACGGTTCACGGCGTGGAATGTGCTATAAATGATCGGCAACATTTGATTCATGATCTCCAACCTTCTCACCTTCCCACCTTCTTACCAGCTATTTCCCTTGCCCACTTATCTGCCTCAAGTATATTGGATAATGTCGGATCTTTGACGGATGAATGTTTTTCCATTGTATTTTTTATTAAGTTTGGAATATCAATAAATGAAATATGTTTATCCAGAAAGGCCGTTACTGCCACTTCATTTGATGCATTTAAAACCGCGGGCATTGTTCCACCTGTTTCACAGGCTTTAAAAGCCAGCGCAAGACATGGAAACTTTGTTAAGTCCGGCTGCTGAAAGGTAAGCGCTCCAATATTTACAAAATCCGGAATCGGTTGCTTAAGCGGAAGACGCTCTGGATAAGATATGGCATATGCTATAGCACCCTTCATATCCGGGATACCTAACTGAGCAATAACCGATCCGTCTCTATAGGCAACCATTGAGTGAACAATGCTTTGCGGATGAATCACAACCTTAATCATATCGTGAGATACTCCGAAAAGATATTTTGCTTCAATTACCTCAAGTCCCTTGTTCATAAGAGTAGCTGAATCTATGCTGATCTTTTTGCCCATCTGCCATGTAGGATGATTTAGAGCTTCCTCTGCTTTTATCGAGACAAATTCATTTGCCGACTTGTTCAAGAATGGACCGCCTGAAGCTGTCAGTAGTATTTTATCCAGATCCTCTCTGCGGTGGCCGGCAATACATTGAAATACAGCACTATGCTCGCTATCTATGGGAAGTATGCTTATACCTTTTTCCGCTGCTTTTTTCACAACGATCTCACCAGCCATTACAAGGGTTTCTTTATTAGCCAGTGCAATATTCTTTCCAGCTTCAATTGCAGCCAGTGTAGGCATCAAACCGGCAGCACCTACCATGGCGGTTACAACCATTTCGACAGAATCATAAGTAGCTGCTGTCCTGTAACCATCTTCTCCATACAATATTTCGACACCTGTCCCTGCCGGAAGCACATTCTTCAATTCTAAAGCTCTGTTTTCATCAAAAACCACGGCTATCTCAGGATGAAATGCTTCAATCTGTCTGGCTAATAATTCGACATTATTAGCTGCGGCAAGAGCTTTAACTTCAAACCGGTCGCGAAACATTTCTACAATCTTAAGAGTATTGCGGCCTATGGATCCGGTAGACCCAAGTATTGAAAGATTTTTCATAAGGCTAAAGAGTTTAAAATATAAATTCCTTAAAAAAATATGCCACAGGAGCGGCAAACAGAAGGGCGTCAATACGATCCAGGATACCGCCGTGTCCCGGCAATAATGAACCGGAATCCTTAATATTAGCGGAGCGTTTTAGCGCTGATTCAAACAGATCGCCAGCCTGGCCTGCGATCCCGATAAAGAGGAATAAAAGGATGCTTGTTCCTAATGGTAAGTAAGAAAGAAAAAAATAATTAAAAAGTACTCCGACAACCAAATTTGAAGTGAGTCCGCCGATTGAACCCTCTATTGTTTTTTTGGGGCTCACTGAGGGACAAAGTTTATGACGACCTAAGTAAGAACCAACATAAAACGCACCGATATCACCGGCAAAAACTACAAATAACAGAGAGAAAATCCATAGCATTCCGTCTGTCCCGCCACGGATCAAAACCAGAAAGGAAAGCAATATGGGAATATAAATAATTCCCAGAATCTGCTTGGTTAAATTTTCAAGTATGAACGGATCGGATTTAAACTGTGTAAAGGTAAACAGGCCGGAACTAATTAAATTAAAAGCAACTATGATTATAATAAAATCTAATGCGTTTTTATAAGCCGCCCATATAATGATAGGCCCAACAACTAAACCTACAAGCAATATAATGCCCGATATGGTTTTACCTCTTGCATTAAAAACAATACGAAAGTATTCCCACAGGGCCAAAAAGCATATTATGCTCACTGAAACAGCGAACAAAAGTCCCCCCCTGTAAATCATCAAAAAAAGAAAGGGAAGGGCTGCAATGCCTGTAATCCAACGTTTTAAATGCATGATATAGACTTTCAGATAAATAATTTCACTGCGTTATCAGTCAAAATCCTCGACGACGTACACATCAGCACGACTTACTCAGATTTTTCCTTCTAGCCTTGTGAAATGAATTATCTGAAAGTCTA
>Ga0180009_10006039_pt1 | contig 12812 bp, 12 predicted proteins | sample OS_PC_MetaG_FD_123537 | JGI IMG/M metagenome (GOLD analysis project Ga0180009, IMG submission 123537) | Groundwater microbial communities from the Aspo Hard Rock Laboratory (HRL) deep subsurface site, Sweden - OS_PC_MetaG | ecosystem: Environmental > Aquatic > Deep subsurface > Groundwater...
GGAGGCGCCAGGCGCCTTTGCCCGCTCAAATTTTGTATCATATACTGGTCCGAAAATCGCATATTGGAATCGTTCGCCTCAGGCAGATCTCCACGGCAATTTTCGGGCTGGTGAATTTATAACCGGTTCTCTCAAAGCGGTATGAGCAAAAGAAGACTCGCAAGGGAAAATTGTCTGCAATCGCTGTATCTGGCCGATATCACCAGGCTTTCGCAGGAGACCATTCTCGGCATGTTCCAGATGCGGGAGTTCGCCGGCGAGCCGAAAGTTTTTGAATTTTACAAGGGTCTTTTCACCGCCACGGTGTCCAACAGCGGCAAAATAGACGAGATCATAACTTCGATCAGCAAAAACTGGAGCCTGGACCGCATGTCGGCCGTAGACCGCTGCGTATTGCGGCTTGCCGTATGCGAAATGATGTTCCTGGCCGACGCGCCGGTCCCCGTTATCATAGACGAGGCCATAGAACTGGCCAAAAAATATTCCACCGAAAATTCGGGCAAATTCGTCAACGGCGTGCTGGACAGCATCGCCAAAAAGCATAATATCCAGATACCAAAATGACCGGCCAGGGTCCTAAAGAGGAAATAGAGCGGCTCCGGCGGGAGATCCGGAGGCACGAACGCCTCTATTACGCCGACGACGCGCCGGAGATCTCCGACGGCGAATTCGACGCGCTGATGAACCGGCTTAAAGCGCTGGAGGCGGCGCACCCGGAACTGGCGGCCCCCGACTCCCCTACGCGGCGCGTCGGCGGGGCGCGGGCCGACGACCTGGCGCCGGTGCCGCACCGCATCCCGATGCTTTCGCTGGAGAACTGCTACTCCCCCGAAGAGTTTCTGGAATGGCACAAGCGCGTCCGGAGCGGCCTGAAGGACGAGCCTTTTGAGCTGGTGATAGAGGCCAAAATAGACGGCCTCTCCTGTTCCATTGAATACGAGAAAGGCCTGCTGGTCAGGGCGTCCACGCGGGGCGACGGCGAGATCGGAGAGGATGTGACCCTTAACGCGCGGACCATCAGGGCGGCGCCGCTGGTCCTCTCGGGAAAAGATATTCCGGATTTTTTTGAGGCGCGCGGCGAAGTTTACATGGAGAAGAAGGATTTCGAGCGTCTTCGGCAGGAAGCGCTGGCCGCCGGCGCCGAACCGTTCGTCAATCCCCGCAACGCCGCCGCCGGCTCGCTCCGGCAGAAGGACCCGCAGGTCACGGCGGCCAGGAACCTCCGCTTTTTCGCCCATTCGCACGGCCGCATAGAAGGTTTCAGGGAGCCGGCCTCCCATTGGGAATACCTGGAGACCTGCAAAGCGCTGGGTTTCCCGGTTTCGGCGGTAAAAAAACTTTGCGCGGGCGCCGACGAGGTCCTGGCGTTTTACGCCGAATATGAAAATAAAAGGTTCTCCCTGCCTTATGAAATAGACGGCCTGGTCGTAAAGGTCAACTCGCTGGAGGCACAGAAGCTGCTGGGTTTCACGTCCAAGAGCCCGCGCTGGGCCATCGCCTTCAAGTATCCCGCCCAGCAGGCTACTACCGCTGTAAATAAGGTGGTCTTTTCAGTGGGGCGCACCGGGGTCATTACCCCGGTCGCGGAGCTGGAACCGGTAAAATGCGGCGGCGTCACCATCTCCAGCGCCACGCTCCATAATTTTGACGAGATAGAACGGCTTGGCCTGAAGCTCGGGGACAGGGTGGTCATTGAGCGGGCCGGGGAAGTCATCCCGAAAGTCGTCAAGGTGATCTTAAGCGCCAGGACCGGCGCCGAGCGCCCCATCCAGCCGCCTGAAAAGTGCCCTTCCTGCGGCGCCGGGCTTTTTAAGGATGAAGAGGAAGTCGCTCTGCGCTGCGTCAATCCGTCCTGCCCGGCCCAATTCAAGCGGGCGCTGCTGCATTTCGCCTCACGCGACGCCATGAACATAGAGGGCCTGGGCGTTTCGGTTACGGAACAGCTGGCGGAAAAAAAACTTATCGGCAGATTTCCGGATATTTACCGGCTTAAAAAAGAGGCGCTTCTCGGGCTGGAGTTGTTCCAGGATAAGAAAGCCGACAACCTGCTTCTGGAAATTGAACAGAGCAGGAAAAGGCCGCTTTCCAGGCTTATCTTCGCCCTTGGCATAAGGCATATAGGCGAGAAGACCGCCCGCGTCCTGGCCGGGCATTTCGCCACGATGAACGCTTTTATGGCCGCCGACGAGAACGCGCTTTCCCGGGTCGGCGAAGTGGGCCCGGTCATTGCCCATGCCGTGTCGGTATTCTTTAAATCCCGGCAAACCCGGGAACTGGTGGTCGAACTTGAAAAGCTGGGGCTGAATATGACGGAGCCGGAACGCAAGACCGCCGGCGCCGGATTTGCGGGTAAAACTTTCGTTTTCACAGGCGAACTCGGCAGCATGTCCCGCGCCGAGGCCCAGGGCCGCGTCAGGGAACTGGGCGGCAAGGAAGTTTTAAGCGTTTCCTCCAAAACTTCCTACGTGGTGGCAGGTTCCGCCCCGGGTTCCAAATACGATAAGGCCAAAAAACTCGGCGTGACGATATTAACCGAAGAAGAATTTATTAAACTAATAGGGAAATACCAGTAATCAGTAACCGGTAACCAGTAACCGGTTTTAAATGTGTATCCGCACTGATTACTGTTTACCGATTACCGGTTACCGCTTTATGGACAAGACCGCGTACTTCAGCGTTTACGACAAGACCGGCATCGTGGATTTTGCCCGCGGGCTGGAAAGCCTCGGTTTTGAGATTTACGCTTCCGGCTCCACTTTCAAGCTCCTCAGGGAATCCGAGGTAGAAGCGGAGGAAATACGCTACTCGCCGCCGGTCCCGGTTTCCATCCTCAAAGCTTTATCCGGCCGCTCCGCCGTCCTTTCGGAAAACGGGGTGGAAGTGCCCGGGTTTTATGTCGTGGCCGCGAACCTCTACCCGATAGCCAATATCGTGGGGCAGGAAGAATTCGCCATAGAGGAACTGTCCAACTACCTGGACCAGGCCAACGCCGCGGTCCTGCGCGCGGCCGCCAAAGATTTTGAGAACGTGATAACGCTCTGCCGGCCCCAGGATTACGGGCCGGTCCTTGAGGCGCTTAAAACGGCGGGGGGGCTTGAGCCCGGGAACAAGAGACAGCTCGCCGCCAGGGCCTGGCAGTATCTGGCGGCCTACGACGCCACGGTCGCGCAGTATCTTTCCGAGACGCGGGACCTGCTGGGCGAAGAAGTGGTTATGAGCCTTAAGAAAGTCATGGACCTCGCTTACGGCGAGAACCGCCATCAGAAAGCGGCTTTTTACGCCTTGAGCGGCGCCAGGCCGCGCGGCCTTAACGCCGCCCGGATACTTTCCGGCGGACAGTTCAATCTGAACCATTATCTGGACCTGAATACGGCCTTTGAACTGGCCGCTGAATTCGAGGAACCGGTTTGCGTCATTTCAAAGCACGCCAAGCCGACCGGCGTCTGTGCGGCCGCAAAGCCGGTCGATTGCTTCAGGGGCGCTTTCAAAGCCGACCCCGCCGGGGCGGCGGGCGGCACGGCCGCCTTCAACCGTCTGGTGGACGAAGACACGGCACGGGCGCTGAAAGAGGTTTTTATTGAAACCCTGACGGCCCCGGATTACAGCAAGGAAGCCCTGGCGCTGCTGCGCGCCAAGGAAGGCCTGAAAGTCATCGCCCTGCCGGCCCCGGTCCTTTCCCCCCGCGAAGTGGAACTTTATTCCGCGGCCGGCGGATTGCTGATAGAGTCCAAGGACCAGGAGGTACTGGGCGCGGAGCTGCAATGCGTTACAAGGCGCAAGCCGTCCGATGAGGAATTGCGTTCTCTGAAGCTGGCCTGGAAGATCTCAAAATACGCCAAAACCTACGCCGTGGCGCTGGCGTCGGGCGGGACTTCGGTTTCCGTGAGCGCGGCGGAAAGTTCAACCTATGACGCGGTCCGGAGCGCGGTTTTAAGGCTTAAGGAGAAGCATCCGATCCTGGAAGGCAAGTCGCCGCTGGTAATGGCCTGCGACGCGGCCCTGCCGCTGAAGACGCTGGAGGCGGCGCTGGCGGCGGGGATAAGCGCGGTGATCCAGCCGGGCGGGTGGCGGGAAGACCTGGTCTGCGCCCAGTTCTGCGATTCCAGGAACGCCGCGATGGTCCTGACCGGCGTCCGGCACTTCAAACACTGATAAAAGCAGGGTATAGGGTAAGGAGTTCTTTATTTCAGAAAGCGAACGGGATAACGACGTGGTTCCCCGGCAGGCGCAATTCGGCGGGATTTGTTATTTTTCCGCGCGCGGATAGCCACAGGTTTTCCGGGCCGGACAGCATTTTTTCCGTTTCCCGGCCGATCAGGGATTTAGGGCGGCTTAATCCTTTATAGGCGATGATAAAGCCCCCGTCCATTTTCCGGCATTGACCGTTCAGGATCGCAAAAAGGAAATTATCCCAGAAGACGATCGGTTTTGACAGCATCGCTTTGCGGGAAGCCGCCGTGAAAGGCATGTGGCGCTTCATCACGTCATATATCAGCTTCCCCTTTTTCACAGTCTCCGCGCACAGGTAAGAGCAGGGATGCCACGGTATTATGGATTCGCGATCCATGCCCTGGTTCAATTTTGAGAAAGCCGCGTATTTCAGCCTGTCCCCGGGGCGGATCAGGCGGGAGTAGTAGTTGAATACATTGTTCATCCAGAACGGGAAAGTCTTTCCCGCGGGCGAGCGGGCGTAGATGTGGCGTATCAGGTCTTCATTTCCGGTTTTGGCGTTCCACGCTATGTATGATTTAACGCAGCATTCGGGATAATCAAGCGCGATTCCCCATTCAAGCGAGAGCACGTTCTTATAGGCTTTTTTGGCGGCTTCCAGTTTTTTGGCGTTTGTGCCTATAAGCACGTCCGTTATCGGGGAGTTGCTGACGCTCTCATTATTTCCCAGGGTCACCTTTTTCAGCTTCAGGTCGGCGCACAGCCGGTCTAAAAGCCGGGCGTCATCGACGCCGTGGACGCTGGTGTAAACCAGCGACTTTACTCCGGCCGCCAGGCTTGCCAGATCGTTGAACTGCAGCCCGTGACAGCGCGGCCTGTTCATATTGTCCGAAAGATGTTTGCCTATATTCATCGAAATATTGTCACAGCTCAAGTAGACAGAATTCAGCAGTCAGAATTCAGAATGCTGGAAACTTTTCGGGTATAGCGCCTTTATTCCGGCTCCTGGCTCCCGACTTCCGGCCTCTGAGTATTGTACGTTATTTCACTTGCACGCTTATATATCTTCCTTCGCCGTTGCGTTCTATATCGAACAGCACGCCTTCGGATAAATTCGCCGCGCCAAAAACCGACGGCAGCCCGGCGGGCGAAGATATCTCGGCCCGGTTCACCGCCTTTATCACATCTCCGCGGCGCAAGTATCCGAACAGCCTGGAGTCGGCGCTTATCCGGTCCACGACCGCGCCTCCTTCTTCAAAGCGCATATCCAGCCCTTCCCAGGTGTAGGCTGATTTCCGGGAGTCCATGTCCGCCCTTTTAGTCCGGCCGGCCGTATAAACCACAGCCGCGTTTTCCGCCGGACGTTCGGCAAGCGTGATCTTCTCTTTTTTCTTCAAACCCTTGCTGAAGCGTGTCAGCTCTGTCACGTCGCCGGGGCGCCTGGTATAGGTCTTGTAAAAAAGGTCATCTTCCGCTTCAACAGGCTCTCCGTCGCATTCCGTTATGACGTCGCCGCGCAGTATTCCGGCCTCGTAAGCCGGCGAGCCTTTTACTACCGCGTTAACGAGCCCGCCGGAGGCGATGTTCAGCCCGAGCCGGGCCGCCATAACCGAGTCCAGCGCGACTATCGAAACGCCGAGCCAGCCCCGCTTCACTTCCCTGCCGGCTACCAGATCGGCAAGGACCCGTTTCACTTCCGCGGCGGGTATGGCGAACCCCATGCCGGCAAAAGTCCCCGACGGCGAAAAAATGGCCGCGTTGACGCCTATTACCCGCCCCTGGAGGTTCAGCAGCGGTCCGCCCGAATTGCCCTGGTTTATGGCGGCGTCGGTCTGTATGAGCTTTTCATATTTCCGCCCTTCCACTTTCATGCCGGCGTTCAGCGCGGAGATTATGCCGGAAGTAACCGTCTGCCTGAACCCGAACGGGTAGCCCACGGCCAGCGCGAAATCCCCGACTTTTACCTTATCCGAGTAATCGAGTTCCAGATACGGAAATTTATCCTGCGACTTTATCTTCAGGACGGCCAGGTCCAGCGCGGGATCGCCGCCGGCGACGGCTGCCATATAGGTTTTTTCCCTTCCGCCCGCGTCCAACAGCGAGACCCGTATGCGGGTCGCGCCTTCCACCACATGATAATTGGTCAGGATATGGCCTTCGGAATCTATTATGAACCCGGAGCCCGCCCCCTGGGTGTTATATCTGTAAGTCCGCTCTCTGGGCACCACGTACCCGAAAAAGAATTCAGGTTCTATAAAGGTCTCGGATTCCTCCCGCACGACCTTCAAGGCTACCACGGCCGGTTTGGCCTTGGCGGCGACCTCGTTAAAAACCCGCTGGACCTTAAGGGCTTCGTCCTGGGCTCCGGCAGCCGCGCAGATAAAAAGCGCGAGGGTCATAAAAATTATTTTTTTCATATGCGGTTCCTCCGTTATAAGAATAATATATAAATTGGCAAATATCTCCGTCAAGCCGTAAAGGAAAGCAACGGAAAGCAAAAGAAGGCAGCGGAAAGTAAAAATCAACTTCTTGACTTTCCCGTAAAAAGTCAATTTTGCTCAAAAATCGCCTTTGTAGCCGTCCGCCTAAGGCGGACGGCTACCGTTTGGGACTTTTTACGAATGAATCAACTTCTTGCTTTCTGCAGCTTTCTGTAGCTTTCAGCTGCTAACAGTAATCGCCGGACACTCCGGGCGCAAAAATATTTTTAATTATGCGAGAAAAATTTAGTAGATTATATTTAAGGCTCATTGTAACTGCTCACCCCCTCCCTTCCCTCCCCCCTCGAGGGGGAGGGTTAGGGTGGGGGGCGCTTTCCAAAGAACCTGAGTAGTAACGGCTTATTAGAGAACGCCGCGTTGATATGTTGATACGCATCATCATATCTACGCCCTTACGTATCAACGCATTTACATATTTACGCCGTTTCTTAAGGCTTTCTTAATTATGACGGACGAGCTTAATTTACCGCCTTCCAGCGACAAAGCCTGGCTGCTTGTAAAAAGCCCGGCCGCTGTTTTTGTGTGCTGGACCCTGGGCAGGGCTAAAACAGAAGCGTTTAAAACCGCGTCTTATGCCCCCAACGTCCTGGTGAGGCTCGTCTCATGCGAGGACAAAACCCTGGCAGTCGAGGCCGAAGTCCGCTGGGACGCGGGCAAGATCTATCTGAAACCTCCGGCCGAAGGCAGGATCTGCTCGGCCGCGGTTTACGCCAGGAAAAAAGACGGCGGCCAGGAAAAGCTGTTGGAAAGTAATGCAGTCGCGGCGCCCGTCTCCAGCCCCCTGGGCGGAGTCTCTTCCGGGTATTCCAGCGCGGAATTTTTCAGGAGGCTGGGATGAGTTCCAAGGGCTCCCTGCTTTTTTTGCTGCACGCGCATCTTCCTTATGTCAATCATCCGGAACATGCGGACTTCCTGGAAGAGAACTGGTTCTTTGAAGGCGTGGTGGAAACCTATATCCCGCTTATCTCCATGCTTGAGAGCCTCGTCAAAGACGGCATAAGGCCCGGCATCGCCGTCTCCATTTCCCCGACGCTGGGCGCCATGCTTGAAAACGAAACGCTTGAAGGCAAACTCGCCCGCTATATAAAGACGCGGCTTGAACTTATAGATAAGGAATTGGTCAGGGTTGAGAACGACCCCGCGCTTTTAAAGATCGTGAGGCTCTATGCCCGGCTTTACGAGGAAGCCGCCGGAATCATCCATACGTACAGCGGCGACCTTATAACTCCTTTAAAACAGCTTCAGCACGCGGGTCACATCGAAATACTTACCACTTCGGCCACGCATTCCATACTGCCGCTTCTGGCCCGGCCTGAGGCCCTTAGAGCCCAGGTGGCGGCGGCGGCCGACGATTACATGGACAGGTTTAATACGAAAGCGGCCGGTTTCTGGCTGCCTGAATGCGCCTATGACCCCAGGCTTCAGACCTGGCTCAAGCTTTCCGGTTTTGAATATATCTTCACGGAATCGCATGCGGTGGAGTTTTCCGAGGCCGCTCCCAGGAACGGGGTCTATTCGGCCTACCGCACGCCGAACGGAATAAATGTTTTCGCCAGGGACGCCGAATCCTCAAAGGAGGTCTGGAGCGCCAAGTTCGGTTATCCGGGCGACCCGGCCTACAGGGAATTCTACCGCGATCTGGGTTATGACGCCGATTACGATTATATAAAGCCTTATTTAAGCGAAGACGGCAAGCGCCGGCCCCTGGGGCTTAAATACCACCGCATCACCGGCGACGTCGATCTGGCCGGCAAGCTTATTTACGATCCGGACGAAGCCCAGCGTGCAGCGGAGCGGCACGCGGCCGATTTCCTGGAGCGCAGGATGCGCCAGGTGGAAGAGATACATTCCTCAAAAGGCATAAAGCCGGTAATAGTGGGCTGTTATGACGCCGAACTCTTCGGCCACTGGTGGTTTGAAGGTCCGACGTTCCTTGAATGCGTCCTGAGAAAGATCAGGCAGGACCGCCTGCCGCTGCAGTTCGTCACGCCAAGCGAATATCTTAACTCCGCCCAGGAACCGCCGGAACTGAATCCGCAGATCTCCTCGTGGGGGGAGAAGGGCTATTTCGACCCGTGGTTGAACGAGAAAAACGATTTTGTCTATCCGGAAGTGCTGGCGGTGACGGACAAGATGATAGAGACCGCCAACCGCTTCCGCAACCATGATCTCAGCCTGCTTGCCGCGCGCGCGCTGAACCAGGCCGCCAGAGAAGTGCTTCTTGCCCAGAGTTCAGACTGGCCGTTCCTGCTCTATATAGGTTCCCACGCGCAGTACGCCGCCGCCCGCGTCGAAGGCCACGTTGCCGGCGCCGCGAGGCTTCTTGCCGAAGTGCTCGAGAAAAAAATAGACGAAAAGGCCCTGGCCGGGCTTGAGAAGAAAAACAACATCTTCCCAAGGCTCGATTTCAGGCTTTTCGCCTCCGTCTCAAAATTTTAGGCGGCGCCGCGACGCGCCGGACAGGGACAATTCCTAAGGAGGATCAGATGAGCGATATATCCGGGATGCGATCCGGGGATAAAAAAGAGGAAAAGAAAAAAGGTTTTCTCGCCTGGCTCCGCTCAAAGCTCGGTTCAGGAAGGCGGAATGCGCTGGGCGGCGCCGGGGAGGGAACAGCCGGCCTGGGGGGCAGGGCCGCGTCCGGCCTGGGCAGGGCGGCTTTCGGCTCGGCCAGGTTCGGCGCTTCGTCAGGGTGGCTGGGCGGCCTGCTGGCCGGCAATAGGGGCCTTATATTCGCCGCCGCGCTCTGCGCCGCGCTCTGCGCCGGTATTTACCTCGGCAGCCGTAACGATCCCGGCAGTTCTTCTGCCTTCAGTTTTAATAAGGAAGGAAGTAATTATGTTCCCGCCATCATGCGAAACCGCAGTAACGTCTCCTCGCTTGATATCTTCAGGGAGGCCAATAAAGGAGGATTGAACGAGCTCGGTGACGATAAAGGCGGCTCCGGAGAGGACGTCTACGATAAGGACGGTTACGACAAGGACGGCTACGATAAGGACGGTTACGACAGGGAAGGCTACGATAAGGACGGTTACGACAGGGAAGGCTATGGCAGGGACGGCTATAATAGGGACGGATACGACAGGGAGGGCAACAAAAGAGGCGACGCCGGACAGGGCCTGATGTCTCAAATTAAAAACAGCCTTTTCGGCAACAGGCTTTTTGGTTCCGCGGCTGGAGGCGGCAATACGAGCGGCTCGGGAAACAGATCCGGGTCCGGCGCCGGGGATTCAAAAGTCAATTTTGGAAAGGTAGGCGCCGGTTTTAAGAACTTGCCCAAATTCGATCAGCGCAAGAAATTGCTGGCCATGAAAGGCTCAGCCAGGCCGGTGACGTCCGGAAAAAGCGGCAGCGGGAAGAATGCGGCGGGTAAAGGCGCGTGGAACCAGTCTAAAGCCATAAGGAACGCGCAGCTGCCTCATCGCGGCACTTACACCCCGGATTCAGAACGATCCACCCAGGATAAGGCCTGGGAAAATACGACCGACCCCGGCAAAACAATCGTGATCCCTGACCCGAGTCCCGGTCCCAGTCCTTCGCCTGATCCTTCGCCCACGCCCAGTCCTTCGCCTGATCCTTCGCCCACGCCTGATCCTTCGCCCACGCCTGATCCTTCGCCCACGCCAGACCCTTCGCCCACGCCTGATCCTTCGCCCACGCCTGATCCTTCGCCCATGCCGCGACCTACGGATGTGAGCCCCTGGGCGAGCCTTGTCATGACGATATTAAAGCTGGTCATACTCTCCGCCATTTTGGCTATCGCCGGCGCCGCGATTATAGCGGCTTCGGGCTGGACGGGCGTAGGGTATGCCGTCGGCATGGCCATGTGCATCGCCGCGGCCGCAGCGGCTGCCTGGGCGTTTGCGCTGTCCACACAACTGATCTCCACCTATCACCAGATGGCGCTCGGCATATGTTATATGCTGGGTTCCGGACTGGCTCTGACAGGAGCGTTATTGGCAATGACCGGCGACGCGGAGGCGCCAGCCACTACCATGGCTATGTGGGCGGCCGCGGCGGGCGGCGTCTGCGCTCTGATGGGTATAATGCTGGGATAACGGCAGGGCCGGTGGCGGCGTTTACCGCTGGTTTTTGTCCTGCTGCTTCAGCCTGGCCCATTCGCGGGTGAATTCCTCCGGCGGCTTTACGCTTAAAAATGCGGTATAATAACCAAGTTAAGGAAACCACAAATTTTTGTATACTCCCATCCAAGGAGGGGAATCAATCATGGATAAAAAGCAAACATATATCGGGCTGGGCTTCGTATGTGTGCTACTCGCAGCTCTCGTGATGTCTGGCTGTGGAAAGAAATTTGTGAGCCAAAAAACCAACAAAGAGGGTGAGGTGATTTTAAAAGATAAGGAAACCAAAGAAGAGGTTATTGTAAAGGTAGTGGACAGAAAGGCGGCCACTCCTTTGCAGAACATCACTGTATCTTACGAGAAGGCGGAAGGTGTTAATGTTTTCACTGCCGTTAACCCCAAGAAGGAATATTTCCCGGAAATAGATTTCTTCCCCCATAACTCAAGCCATATTCTGAAGATGGAAAAAGTTGGCGATAAAACCTACAGTGTCGAGGAAATTACCAGCAGCGGAAAAATCAAACTTATCCAGAAGTGGGCCAGTTCTAAAGGTATCGTATAAATCAGCCTCCGGCTCCAACTGGCAGCCGTCGTCCGGCGGGCCATTAGCCTGATGCGAGTATTTAGTGACAGGCAGGAACCGGGGAAAATCAGTGGGTAGCCCGAAATGCTTTAGCAGTCGTATAAGCTCAAGATCGTTGAATATCACCGCCACCGGCACCAATTCCTTTTTACATTGAGTTGATTTCCTCCACCTCGATCAGACATCCTTCCGCTAAATTGTTTTCGAAGATGATCAGGTTGACTCCGCTCTTGGTAGCTGATGGAACCAGCAGCCCTTGTAAACCGGCCTCTCTAGCCCGAAGACTAATTGCGTGTGTGATCGAGAAATCCGGAGAGATCAAGTCATCTTTCGAGAGACCCGGTTTGGCTAGTATGGCGGCTAGTTTGGCCAGTATGGCGGTTTGCGTCAGGTCCAGCACTTTCTGAAGCTTGACCTTAATTTTGCTGGCAACCAACTCTCCTTGATTGGCGCGGTAGTCGTGACGCTCCATCTCCCGTATCGCCACGTCTAACTTAACAGAAGTGTAGAGAATCCCCGTCTCCCCGGCGACGTGGTAGCGGCCGGGATAGTAACGGTTTCCCTCGGTGGATAGGATTTTATTGCGCGATGCCTCGGGGACAGCCCTGTAAACCAATCCCGAGAAGGGGAGAGAGGGTATTGATGCAAGATTTGGGCGGCTTAACATACGTTAGGAGTAGATCCCCCACTCCAGCATACCCAGAACGTTTCGCACCTGGTCCAAATCACCGCAGCTCAACAGGTCCGCCGGACGCCTGCCACCCAAGGTTTCATTAGGAGCGTGGAACCAAGGTTCCAGAATATCTTTCTTGAGCAGCCGCGCCGCCAGTTGATAAATAACCTCCAACTTCTCCAGAGCACGCAGACCAGCCTCGTTGGGTTGGGCGCCACCTTCTTGCCAGCGTTGGACGGTCTTGGGGTTTACGGCCAAGCAAGAAGCCAAGAGGTTCAAATCTAGGCCTAAGGCCGCGCAATGTTTCAGGATGTGCTTAGGGTCCGTTCTGTCTAAGATTTTAGTCATATCGCCTCCACTATACTAATAGTATAGCAGGCTAATAGACATTTGTCAATACATTTGTCTGGTCCCTAAAATTTTACTATAAAGGGAAGATTCAATAGTGGCGAATAGTTTAAATTTTCTCTTCATTTCCCCCGCTCTACCTTCCCCCAGTGTCGCAAAACCACTTTGCGACACTGGAAAAGGGGAAAGGGAAATTCTTCGACGAGGCCCGGAACCAACATTCGTGCGTTTAAATGCACTTTGGGGTTAAATTGGTAGGAAACATAAGACAAGATTATCGTGAGTAAGGGCAGAAAAATCAGCCAGGATTTTTTTCGGGGAACAGACATTAAAGGTATAATATCAAAAAAAGCGGCCGTCGGGCTGAGTTGGCCGGTTTTCAGCAATAGCGGGTCGCCGGGGCGGGGAAAAACCCAGGTCAAGGCATGGCGGCGGGGGGAGTTCAGTCCCGCCAA
>Ga0180009_10006040_pt1 | contig 12812 bp, 10 predicted proteins | sample OS_PC_MetaG_FD_123537 | JGI IMG/M metagenome (GOLD analysis project Ga0180009, IMG submission 123537) | Groundwater microbial communities from the Aspo Hard Rock Laboratory (HRL) deep subsurface site, Sweden - OS_PC_MetaG | ecosystem: Environmental > Aquatic > Deep subsurface > Groundwater...
CATGTTGATCTGGCCGCCGATCATGTTGTCCCAGGTCGGCGCGGCCGCGTCCTCGAAGTCCGTCATGTAGGACTGCGCGCCGGAATTGAGCGCGTTGATGACCATCTTGCGGTTGTCGACGGGGCCGGTGATCTCGGTGCGGCGGTCGAGCAGGTCCTTCGGGATCGGCGCGACCTTCCAGTCGCCCTCGCGAATATCCTTCGTCTCCGGAAGGAAGTCGGGCAATTCGCCGGCGTCGAACTTCTTCTGACGCTCGGCGCGGGCGGCGAGGAGTTCACGGCGGCGGGCACCGAAGCGGCGTTCGAGATCGGCGACGAAAGCGAGTGCGTCCGGCGTCAGCACGCGCTCATAGCCCGGCTTCATGGCGCCCTTGACGGTGATACCGTCGGCAATGGTCGTGGCTGCTGCCTTGCTCATGCTCGCTCGCCTCCTCGGAACTGCTTGTCGGGGTTCGTTTGCGCGCGGTCATACAATCTCGACACGCGCTTGTCCAACATTTCCTAAGTTGTTGAAAATATTGAAGTAAAAAACTTCACAAGATTCCCGTGCGATTCTGTTGATTATGTAAATCTTGTAAATTAAAGTACTTCGAATTGCCCGGATCGAGGGCGTTTGCATCGGGTTCGAGCCATGGCTTCGGAGAAAAAAGTCTTTGCCGGTCCGCGCATTAGGCGCCTTCGCCGCGAACGCGGCCTGACCCAGGCGCGCATGGCGGCCGATCTCGGCATCTCCGCCAGTTACCTTAATCTGATCGAGCGCGACCAGCGGCCGGTATCCGTGCAGGTGCTGCTGAAGCTTGCCGACGTCTACGATGTCGAACTCCGGACGATAGGGGGCGACAATGAGGCGCAGGCGCTGACGGTACTCCGCGAAGTCTTTTCCGACCCCCTTTTCCGCGATGCGGGCCTCACGATCGAGGATCTGCGTGAAATCGCCTCGGCGAGCCCGGCGGCGGCGGACGCGATATCCAGTCTTTACCGCGCCTATCAGGAGAGCGTCACCAACGGCTCGATGCTCGCCGAGCGCCTTGCCGATCGCGATCTGCTCGACGGCGCGGAGGCACCCGGCTTGCCGCTTGAAGAAGTGCGAGACTTCATCAACAGCCGGAACAATCATTTCCCTGAACTCGACGACGCGGCCGAGCGGCTCTATGCGAGCGCGGGGATCGGCTCGGAAGAGCCCTACGTGGCGCTCCGCACCGCGCTACGCGACCTGCATGGCGTTTCGACACGCATCGCACCTGCCGATCTCATGCCGCACGAACTCCGTCGCTACGACCGCCATCGCCAGACCATCTTCCTTTCGGAACTCCTCGACCAGCCGGGCCGTTCCTTCCAGCTCGCCTATCAGCTCGGCTATTTCGAGCAATCGCGCGTGATCGAGGACATCGTGGAAAGCTCGGGCCTCGAAAGCGAGGAGGCGCAACGGCTCTGCCGGGTGGCGCTCGCCAACTATTTTGCCGCCGCGATGCTGATGCCCTATGCCGCTTTTCACAAGACGGCGGAAACGGCGCGCTACGACATTCGTCTGCTGGGGCGCCGCTTTGGCACGAGCTTCGAGCAGGTCTGTCACCGCCTCACGACGCTGCAGCGTCCGGGCGCGCGCGGCATTCCCTTCTTCCTGATCCGTGTCGATAACGCAGGCAACGTCTCGAAGCGTTTCTCGGCAGCCGGCTTCCACTTTGCGCGCTTCGGCGGAACCTGCCCGCGATGGAATGTGCACGACGCGTTCCGCGTCCCCGGTGAGGTCTACACACAGGTCGTGCAGATGGAAGACGGCACGCGCTATTTCTCCATCGCGCGCACCGTGAGCCGCGCAGGCTCGGGCATCGGCGTGCCCGGTGATCAGTATGTCGTCGGCCTCGGCTGCGAAATCGCCCATGCACGCAAGATCGTCTACAGCCAGGGATACGATCTCGACGACGAGCGCGCGGCCATGCCCATCGGGGTCAATTGCCGGCTCTGCGAAAGACTCGATTGTTCGCAGCGTGCCTTCCCGCCGCTGAAGCATCGCCTCACGGTCGAGGATCATGTGCGCGGCATCTCGCCGTTCGGCGTACCCGTGCGCGACGCCTGACCTCACAAGCCGAGCAGCGCTCTCACGCCATAGGCGAAGACGGCAAGCGCCGCGACGCTGGCAAGCCAGATGCCGGCAAACCACAGAAGCTTCTTCCCGCCGCGATTCTCTTCCTTGTTCTCACTCATGCTCGTGATGCGCATAGCCTCCATGCTCGCTCGCCTTGCCGTGGAAGACGCTGTAGGCGTAAACGGTATAGAGCAACACCATCGGCAGCACGACGGCAACGCCGATCAGTGCGAAGGTCACGCTGGAACGCGGCGCAACCACGTCCCACACCGCCACCGAGGGCGGGATGATGTTCGGATAGAGACTGATCGCGATGCCCGCGAACCCGAGCACGAAAAGCCCGATGGACGAGAGAAAGGGCAAGAGCTCGCGCTTAGAGAAGATTGACCAGAAAAGCAGAACGGTGAGCGCCAGCGTAAGCAGCGGGATCGGTGAGAGATAGAGAATATTGATACCGCCAAACCAGCGATCCGCGATGGCGGGGCGCATGAGCGGTGTCATGACGCTGACTGCCGCCATCGCAATCAGCGTTCCGCCGCCGAGGACGACGGCAGAACTGCGCGCCCAGTCCTGGACATGACCTGCCGTCTTGTAGATGAGCCATGTCGCACCGAGGAGACCGTAGCCGGCGACGACGCCGATGCCGGTCAGGATCGAGAAAGGCGTCAACCAGTCGAACATGCCTCCTGCATAGCGCGCACCCTCGACTTCGACGCCCTGCACGAGGGCGCCGAGCAACACGCCTTGCATGAAACCTGCGATGATCGACCCCCAGAAAAAGGAGCGGTTCCACAGGTGGGTGCTCGTATGCGCCTGATGTCGGAATTCGAAGGTGACGCCACGAAAGATCAAGGCAAAGAGCATCGCCATGACGGGAATGTAGAAGGCGGGAAGCGCAATCGAATAGGCGGTGGGGAAGAAGACGAGGAGGCCGCCGCCGCCGAGAATGAGCCACGTCTCATTGCCGTCCCACACGGGCGCGACCGAATTGATCATCGTGTTGCGCGCGCCTTCGTCCGGCGCGAAGGGGAACAGAATGCCGACACCGAGGTCGAAGCCGTCAAGTACCACGTACATGAGGATTGCGACGCCTATGACCGCTCCGGAAATGATGGCAAGCGTTTCCATCGGCGCTCCTCCTATTCCGCAGGTACGACGAGACCAGGGCGGGCGCCCCGGATGGCTTCGGGATTTTCTTCGGTTTCGCGCGCCGTAAGCCGATCGGGGCCGCGACGTACAAGCTTTGTCAGGTAGTAGAGATAGGCGCCGAAGAGCCCGCCATAGACGATGAGGAAGAGGATGAGCGTCGTTGCAATGGAAGCGCCGGTGACGGTCGGCGAAAAGCTGTCTGCCGTGCGCATGGCGCCATAAACGGTGTAGGGCTGACGACCGACCTCCGTGACAAACCATCCGGCGAGAGTCGCGACGAAGCCCGCCGGCGTCAGCAGCAAGGCGAAGCGCCTGAGCCAGATCGCGTCGTAGAGTGTGCCGCGCCAGCGGGCCCATCCGCCCCAGAGGCCGAGCACGAGAAAGAGGAAGCCGAGCCCGACCATGACACGGAATGACCAGAAAACAATGCCGACAGGCGGCTGGTCTTCAACGGGTACGTCCTTGAGGCCCGGCACGATACCATCGGGGTCATGGCGCAGGATCAGGCTCGATCCATACGGGATCGAGATATCAAGCCGGTTACGCTGTTCCTTCTGGTCGGGCATGGCAAATATGTGGAAGGGAACGCCGCCGCGCGTTTCCCAGTTTCCTTCCATCGCCGCAACTTTTATCGGCTGATGCTCCAGCGTGTTGAGGCCGTGCTGGTCGCCGAGAAATATCTGCAGCGGTGCGAGCACGAGCACGCCCCACATGGCGACGGAGAAGGCGCGCCGCGCGACTTCGCGATTGCTCCCGTTCAACAGATAGAAAGCTGAAATGCCGGAAACGACCAGCGCCGTCGTGAGATAGGACGCCGTCGTCATGTGCAGGAGGCGCCAGGGAAAGGACGGGTTGAAGATGACGGCAAGCCAGTCATCGACGACATAGTGCCCGTCGACGAGGGTCGCCCCCGCGGGTGTTTGCATCCAGCTATTGGCGGCGAGAATCCAGAATGCGGAAATTGCGGTGCCGATGGCAACGAGGCAGGTGGCAAGGAAGTGCAGGCGCGGCCCCACCTTCTGCCAGCCAAACAGCATGATCCCCAGAAATCCCGCTTCGAGGAAGAAGGCGGTGAGCACCTCGAAGCCGATCAACGGGCCGAGCACCGGGCCCGTGACGCGTGACCACTCGGACCAATTGGTGCCAAATTGGTAGGAGAGAACAAGGCCGGAGACGACGCCCATCCCGAAAGTGAGCGCAAAAATTTTCACCCAGAAGCGGTAGAGAATGAGCCAGGCTTCGTTATCCGAGCGGATATACCTTGCCTCGAAAAAGACGAGGAATCCGGCAAGCCCGATTGTGAGTGTCGGGAACAGGATGTGAAAGGAGACAGTGAAGGCGAACTGAAGACGGGCAAGGATTTCGGCATCGAACGGCGGCATGGCACGTCTCCTCCATCATGGAAGATGCACGTTCAAGCATACACCTTCCCTCCCGTCGCCCGTACTTCCGAACCTGCCACGAAACGTCACGCGGCGAAAGCGCCCACAATTTTCAAATGGATTTGAATCACACGATCCGTCAGCGGATCATGCGGGCCGGCGGGAAGCGAAGCCCGATGCGCATGCCCGTTTCTGGATCGCGCCGCTGCGCCCGGACGATATCGAGCGTGCCGCCGTGAAGTTCCATCACCTTGCGGGTGAGGGAGAGCGCAAGGCTCTCCTCGCGGGGCGCACTACTGTCTTCGGCGCTGACGAAAGGGTCATCCGCCATTTCGAAATCGGGAAGCGTTTCGAGTTCCATCTGCACGATTTTCGGGTCGCGCACCTCGTCGAGCGCTACGCGGATGCCGCCGCCTTCCTCGCGCACGGTGAGGCGGATAGTCGAGCCGCGGCGAGCACAATGAATCGCTTCCGCGATGAGCCGAAAGAGGCCCTGCCGGAGCCGGCGTGCATCGCCACGAAATCCCGGCAGGCGGTCTAGGCAGTCCACTTCGATGGAGACGCCTTCATCCGCTGCATGCTGGCGCTGGCTTGCAACCGCAATCTCGGCGAGCTGACCCAGATTGCATATCTCGTCGGTGATATCGATCTCGTGCATTTCGGCTTCGGCAATGCCGAGCAGGTCTTCGATCATGTAGAGCAGCATGGTGCCGCTTGAATAGATATCGCTCGCATATTCTTTGTAGCGGTCGGTACCCATCGGTCCGAGACGCTCGTTCTTCATCATCTCGGAAAAGCCGATAATGTGCGTCAGCGGCGTCCGCAGGTCGTGATTGACGTTCGAGAAGAAGGTCTGGCTGCGCTTGTAGGTTTCCTGGCTGCGCGCTTCGGCGTCGTGCATGGTCTGTTCGAGCTTGCGGCGCACGGTAACGTCATTGAGCGCGACGACGCGCGCGGGCACGCCCCCCCAGCGTGTGTCCACGATACGCATTTCGGCAAGGCGGCTGTCTCCGTCGGGTCTCACAATGGTGACGTCGTGCTCACCTGGGTCGCTCGGCAAGCCAAAGGGTTTGCCAACGAGATCGTCGCTGGTACGGCCAAGAATGTCCTGCGCCGCGCCGTTCGCGAAGCGGATGGTGCCCTGGCTGTCGAGAATGACAATCGCTTCCGGCGCTTCCTGCACCAGAGTAACATGCGGCTTGTCCGCATCTTCGGGCCGGGAGGTGTCTGCCGGGCGCTCGTCGCGCAGTTGACGGCGGGTGACGGCTCGCCGGATCGCGAGGCCTAGAGAACGCAGGGTGTCGATTTCGAGAGAGAGGCAATCCTCGGCTCCCGCCTCGATGGCCAGGGTCTGAAGCGCTGAGTCGCCCGAACCGACCGCGATAACGGGGGCATTCGGACCGAGCGAGACGACACGGCCGAGGAAGTCGAGTGCTTCGTGGTTGCCGTCGCCGACGTCGATGATCAAGGCGTCGATACCGGGTTCGAGCAATGGCGCAATGCCTTCCTCGGCGGCCGAGAATCCAAACGCGATGGGACCGGCTTCGCCGGAACTCGAAAGCATCGCGAAGCTGTTGCGCAGCGCCGGTGATGTGCTTACGACGTGAGTGAAAAGCGCGCGCGGAGCGTGTGGCCCGCTCGTTCCGGCTGGCGAAGACCTACTGCTCATTGCGATGCCCGGACGTGCCAAGGTCAAACCCATTCCCAAGCCCCCTTTGGGCCCCAGAACCAAACTCATATAGGCCGACTGAGGCGGCTTTTAGCCGCGTGAGTTAACGATCCGATTCTTTGGTAAACAGAAGGTAAAGGAGGCGCTTATTTTGTGGGTGGCCGGCGAGCTTCCTACAAGACCGGCTGGCTGGGTTAACGATAAAAGTGCCATTTTTCCATGAGTTTTCCACAAGTTGCGGGTGCTGCCGTTAACTTTCATTTTTTTGTAGTCTTGGGTCCGGAAATGGTTGGAAAATCATCGTTCTTTCCCTCTTCGCGGCAGAAATTGGGCATCGGTCAGGAAGCGTGATTCGCTCGGGAGCGAATGCTTGTGACCGGCAGGCCTATGGGCTAGGTATGCGCCCGCGCGGCAAACGGCCGAAGGCGCACCTTGAGGCCCGCCCCCAAAAGGCAGACCAATGAGCAAGAAAGAGAAGACCTTCCGTCCCAAGGCGCGCGTGCCGAAGGGGCTTCGCGACATGCCCGCGGCGCTGGTACGCGCCGAGCAGAGGATGCTTGCGCGCATTCGCGAGGTCTATGAGCGCTACGGCTTCGACCCGCTCGAAACCCCGGCCATCGAATATGCAGACGCGCTTGGCAAGTTCCTGCCCGACGAAGACCGGCCGAACGAAGGCGTCTTTTCCTTTCAGGACGATGACGAGCAGTGGCTGTCGCTGCGCTATGACCTGACGGCGCCGCTCGCGCGTTATGTCGCCGAGAACTACGACGCGCTGCCGAAGCCCTTCCGCCGCTACCAGACGGGCCCCGTCTGGCGGAACGAAAAACCGGGACCGGGCCGTTATCGCCAATTCACGCAGTTCGATGCCGACACGGTGGCAGCGCCGGGCGTCGCCGCCGATGCAGAGATGTGCATGATGGGCGCCGATTGCCTCGAGGCGCTCGGTATTCCGCGCGGCAGCTACCGCATTCGCGCGAACAACCGGAAAGTGCTCGATGGTCTGCTGGAGACAATCGGGCTCGACGGCGAACCGGGCAGCGCGACCTACATGACGGTGCTGCGAGCTATCGACAAATACGATCGCCTTGGCCGCAAGGGGGTCGAGCTGCTGCTCGGGCCCGGCCGCAAGGATGAATCCGGCGACTTCACGAAAGGCGCGGGCCTCTCGCCATCTCAGATAACGGCTGTGCTCGACTATGTGGAATCGGGCGTGGACGCGGGCGCGACCGACCGCAACATCGTTCTCGAAGGGTGGCGCAAGGTCGTCGGCGAGAGCGCTATCGGCCGCGAAGGCATAGCCGAGCTTGTCGAAATGGACGCGCTCTTCACCGCCGCCGGCTATGGCGTGGACAGGATCGAGTTCAACTCATGGATCGTGCGCGGCCTTGGCTATTATACGGGCCCGGTTTTCGAATCCGATCTCCTCTTCGAGGTGAAGGACGAGAAGGGTAATCCGGTGCGTTTCGGTTCGGTGGGTTCTGGCGGGCGCTATGACGGGCTTGTCGAGCGCTTCAAGGGTGTGAAGGTGCCGGCGACCGGATTCTCGATCGGTGTGAGCCGCCTTCAGTCCGCGCTCGAACTGCTCGGCAAGCTCGACGTGGAAGAAACAACCGCGCCTGTCGTCGTCCTGACACTCGATGCGGCCAACATGGCGGGCTACCAGACGATGGTCTCGGAGCTCCGCAATGCGGGCATCCGCGCCGAGCTTTATCTCGGCGGCTCGGGCATGAAAGCGCAGCTCAAATATGCCGACAAACGAGGCGCGCCCATTGCCGTCATCGAGGGCGAGGACGAGCGGGCGAAGGGCGAAATCACCCTGAAGGACCTGGTCCTCGGCGCCGAGATGTCGAAGGAGATCGAAGACAATACCGCCTGGCGCGAGGGCCAGCCCGCGCAGGTTTCGGTGCCGCGCGCGCGGCTCGTCGAAGAGGTCGTCTCCATACTCGCCCGGCATCGCCCTCATCCGGGCCATCGCGGCTGACCGGCCGTAATCGCTCCTGTCTCGATATTTACCATTTCCATGCTAGATAAGGCCCGGTCCGGAATATCCGTCGGGGCCGGGAAGTATTCGATATGTCATCTGAACCTATGGCAGCACTGGATGGAGAAAGCCTGCGCGCGCGGGAAGTGCTCGGCGCGTCTGTGCGCAGCGGCTTCGAGAAAGCTGGTTATGCGCCTGTCTCCGCGCCCGTGCTGCAGCCTGCCGACATCTTTCTCGACATGTCCGGCGAGGACATCCGCCGCCGTATGTACGTCTTCGCCGACCCGGCAGGCGACGAACTCTGCCTGCGCCCGGAATTGACGATCCCCGTCTGCCGCCTATACCTCGAAACCACCGGCGGCGCGCAGAGGCTCTGCTCGCTCGGGCCGGTCTACCGTTATCAGCAGCGCGGTTCGGCGAAACTTCGGGAATTCACGCAAGCCGGCCTCGAATGTCTCGGCGCGGCGGATGCGGAAGCGGCGGATGCGGAAGTGATTTCGCTTGCGGCCCGCGCGTTGGCCGATGCGGGGCTTGCGAGCTACCGGATTGAGATGGGCGATCTCGCGCTTTTCGACGCATTGATCGACGCGTTGGACCTGCCGCCCGGCTGGCGCGCCCGCCTCAAGCGGCATTTCTGGCGGCCTGACTATTTCCGGGAACTGCTCGACCGGCTGGCCGCAGGCGATACCGGCGAGGAGACGGGCGATCGTCAGGCACTTATCTCCGCCATCGCAGGGCTCGACGAGGCACAGGCCAAGGACGTGATTGAGGACGTGTTGAAGCTCGCGGGCATCGCGCCCGTCGGCGGCCGCACGGTGGAGGAAGTGGCCGAGCGGCTCATTGAGCAGGCCGAGCTTGCCTCTTCGAGCGTGCCGAAAGCGGCGGCCACCCTCATTGCCGATTTTCTCGCTGTGTCGGGCACGCCGCAGGACGCAATTGCCCGTGTGCGCGAATTGGCGAAAGGTGCCGATGTCTCTATCGAACCGGCCATTACACGCTTCGAACGGCGTATGGAGCTTGTCGCGAAGAAGGGGCTCGACCTCTCTCGCGCGCATTTCGCGACCGGCTTCGGTCGCAATATGGCGTATTACACAGGCTTCGTTTTCGAGTTTCGCGTGGATGCGCTCGGGCCCGACGCGATGATATGTGGTGGTGGCCGCTATGACGATCTGCTATCGGCGCTCGGCGCCGGGAAGCCGGTGCCGGCCGTCGGCTGCGCTGTCGGCATTGAGCGCCTGCTTGCGGCCGTCGCGAAGGAGAAGGGCCAATGAGCGGAAAACTCGTGATCGGCCTTCCTTCGAAGGGCAGACTTCAGGAAAACGCGAGCGCCTTCTTCGCCCGGGCGGGCCTCAAGGTGCGTCAGGATGGCGGACGGGGCTACACCGGTCGCCTCGACGGTATTGCGAATGTCGAGATCGCCTTTCTGTCGGCGTCGGAAATCGCAGGCCAGCTCGAACAAGGGCTGATCCACCTGGGCGTGACCGGAGAGGACCTCATCAGGGAGAAGCTGTCCGCTCCCGAGCGCGACGTGGAATTGCTGCTGCCGCTCGGCTTCGGCCACGCGGACGTTGTCGTCGCCGTGCCGCAGAGCTGGATCGATGTCGCCTCCATGGCGGATCTCGATGACGTCGCGCTCGCCTTCCACAGGAAGCGCGGGCGCCGGCTCCGCGTCGCGACCAAATATTTCAACCTGACGCGGAACTACTTTGCCGCACATGGTCTGACCGACTATCGCATCGTCGAAAGCCTGGGCGCGACGGAGGGTGCGCCCGCGGCCGGAACGGCGGAAGTAATCGTCGACATCACCTCCACAGGCGCGACGCTCGCGGCGAACAATCTGAAGGTGCTGGACGACGGGACCATGCTGCGCAGCCAGGCAAACCTTGTGGCGAGTCTCGGCGCGACGTGGAGCGACAAGGCGCTTGCCGCAGTGGGTGAGATTCTCGACCGTGTTTCGGCGCAGGCGCGCGCCGCGAAGACCGTGGAAGTGCGCTTTGCAAGCGGCACGGACGATGCGGCGTTGATCGGCGACATCGCGAACCTCTTTGGCGTGACACTGCCTTTCGGTGCAAACGCGGGCGGTACGGTGCGCATTGCTCACTGCCCGGAAGCTAAGCTCTACGATCTCGTGTCCTTCCTTTATGCGGAGGGGCGTGAGGTGGTAACGGCGGCGCGCGCGGACTACGTGTTCGAGGCGAACAATCCACTGCGCGAGAGACTGATCGCGCGTCTCCACGGAAAAGGCTGAGCGATCATGACACCGGCCCTTGCCGCTATCACTGCCATCGTGGTTCTGGTGACGGCGACGCTTTCCGGCATTTTCGGGATGGCGGGCGGCATGATCCTCATGGCCTTCCTGACCTTCACCTACTCGGTGGGGGCGGCGATGATGCTGCATGGTGTGACGCAAGCCGTGTCGAACGGCTATCGCGCCGTCATCAACAGGAGCGACATCGTCTGGCCGCTCGTCGCGACCAACATGGCGGGTTCGCTCGTGGCGCTTGCGCTCTTCATGCTGGTGAGCTTCGTGCCGGACAAGGCCACGGTCTATCTGGTGCTCGGTGCCATCCCTTTCGTTGCCTTCGCGATCCCGAAAAGCTGGGGCCTCGACATCACGAAACCCTTCGTCGCGCCTGTCTGCGGCTTTGTGGTGACGGCGCTGACGCTGACGGCGGGCGTTGCCGGGCCCATTCTCGATGTTTTTTTCGTGCGGAGCCCGCTGACACGTCACCAGATTGTTGCGACCAAGGCCGTAACGCAGACGCTGCAGCATCTCACGAAGCTGCTTTATTTCGGTGTGCTTGCCGCGCATCTCCTGCCTGCTGCGAACCTTCCCTGGTGGATTTATGTGATGGTGGCGCCGCTCGCGATGCTCGGCACGACGTTCGGCAAGATGGCGCTCGACCGCATGAATGACGGCCAGTTCAAGAACTGGAGCCGCTATATCCTCTTCATGCTTGGCGCCCTTCTCATCTGGCGCGGGCTTTCCCTGCTTGTGGGTTGAGAGCCTTTGCGAACGCCAGGTTCCGATCGGCCGGAACCGGATCGTAGCGCGGGCCAGACGGTCGAAGGGGATCGACGCCGCTGCCTCGGCCATGATGCAGCCTGTCAGCGACGTCTGCCCTTATGCGATTTCGGACCCTAAAGCCCCGGCACAGGAAAGCGCGATGTGAGGGCGCGCGTGCGTGCGGAAAGCTTCTCTTCCGTTGCACGGTCGCCTTTTGCCGAGAGCGCTTCGGAGATGATGGCGCCGATCTCCGTCATCTCGGCGATTCCCATGCCGCGCGCGGTCGGCGCCGGTGTGCCGAGGCGGAGCCCCGAGGGCCGCATCGGCGGGTTCGGGTCATCGGGGATCACCTGCTTGTTGGTGGTAAGGCCGACACGGTCGAGCGTCTCCTGCGCTTGCGATCCGTCGATCCCGAAGCTCGCGACGGTATCGATGACCAGGAGATGGTTGTCCGTGCCGCCGGTGACGAGCCTCACTTGCCGTTCGCTGAGTGCGGCGGCGAGCGCCTTCGCATTCGCGAGCACCTGGCTCGCATAATCCCGGAAGGCAGGAAGTGCGGCGAGGCGGAAGGTGACGGCGGCTGCCGCGACCTGGTTCATGTGCGGGCCACCCTGAAGGCCCGGAAAAACCGAGGCGTCGATCTTCTTCGCGATTTTCTCTTTGCAGAGGATAAGGCCGCCGCGCGGACCTCGCAGCGACTTGTGCGTGGTCGTCGTCATCACGTCGAAACCGGCATCGAGCGGATTGCGCATGACATCGGCAGCGATGAGGCCGCCGATATGGGAGACGTCGGCCATGGTCAGCGCGCCGACTTCATCCGCGAGCCGCTTGAAATCGGCATAGTCGTAGTCGCGCGGATAGGAGGAATAGCCGCAGACGACGAGTTTCGGCTTCGCTTCCCGCGCGACGGCGCGCAGATGTTCGAAGTCGATGGCGCCGGTCGACGGATCGGTCTTGTAGCGCACGAAATTGAAGATGCGGCCCATATGGCTCACAGGCGCGCCATGCGTGAGATGTCCGCCATGGCTCAAGTCCATTGCCAGGATCGTGTCGCCAGGGTCAAGCAGACCGAGATAGACGGCCTGGTTCATTGGAGAGCCGGACAGCGGTTGCACATTCGCATGTTCCGCGCGGAAGAGCGCCTTGGCGCGGTCGCGCGCAAGCGTCTCGATGCGGTCGGTGTATTCCTGCCCGCCGTAATAGCGCCGCCCCGGATAGCCTTCGGAATATTTGTTGGTGAAGGCAGAGCCGAGAAGTGTCATCACTTCCGGGAAGGCATAGTTTTCGGACGGGATGAGTTCGAGCCCCGCGCGCTGGCGGGCTTCTTCACCCTTGAGCGCGAGAAAGATTTCATTGTCGGTTTGCGCAAGCTGCGCCTTTTCCTGGGATGACGGCATTGGGGTCTCCTTCGAGTCAAAAAAACGCCCGGCCAGCATCTTCATGTGCTGCCCAGGCGATCGGCTCGAAAGACCAGTCTCCGCGCTCCCCGATGGTGACCCATCTGATATCGCCAGTCGCGCGGAGGATATGTGCGACCGG
>Ga0180009_10006041_pt1 | contig 12811 bp, 11 predicted proteins | sample OS_PC_MetaG_FD_123537 | JGI IMG/M metagenome (GOLD analysis project Ga0180009, IMG submission 123537) | Groundwater microbial communities from the Aspo Hard Rock Laboratory (HRL) deep subsurface site, Sweden - OS_PC_MetaG | ecosystem: Environmental > Aquatic > Deep subsurface > Groundwater...
AGAGGCCGCCTTGACAGGCCGCGCCCCCCGGTCTATCCTTGCTCCAACGTCGCCAAGCGGAACGCGCATGAAACTGATCTGGGACATCGATCCGATCATCTGGCGGATCGGCGGGGTTGTCGGACTCCGATATTACGGGCTGCTGTTCTCCTGCGTCCTGCTGGGCGGCTATTTCCTGTTTCTCTGGCAGGTCAAACGGGCCGGCGGCACGGACGACGACGTGGCGGCCATGGTCTTTCCCGGCGCGATCGGGACCATTGTCGGCGCGCGACTGGGCCATGTCATTTTCTATGAACCCTGGTACGCCCTGCAAAACCCCCTCTGGGTGCTCGAGGTCTGGAAGGGGGGGCTGGCCAGCCACGGGGCCACGATCGGCCTGCTGCTGGCCATTTGGTATTACGCCCGGCGCCATGGCCAGTCCTATGCGGAATGTCTGGACCGCTTCTGCTTTTCCGCGGCCCTGGCCGCGACCCTGGTCCGTATCGGCAACTTCTTCAATTCCGAAATCGTGGGCCGGCCCACCGACGGGACCTGGGGCGTCCGTTTTCCGCGCTACGACATGGTCCCGGCGGCCGAAGCCCCCCTGAGGCACCCCACCCAGCTTTACGAGGCCGCCATGGGTCTGGCGGTCCTGGGCCTGCTCCTATGGGTCGATCGCCGCCTGGGGGGCGAAAAGCGGCCGCGAGGCGCCATCACGGCCACCTTCGGGGCGGCCTATTTCACCGGCCGCTTCGTAGTCGAGTTCTTCAAGGCCCACCAGGCCCTGCCCGACGCCTTCCCCCTGACCATGGGCCAGTTGCTCTCCATCCCCGCGGCCCTCTTCGGTTTCGGCTGGCTGTGGCGAATCTACCGCAACCCGGTCCCTTCGCATTGGAATGTGGTCGAAACCGGCGAAAATCAGGCCAAGGCGACATCACACCGCCCGGCGAGGCGAAAGAGCGGCCGTAAAAAGAAACGATAACCATCAGGCCGGGTCGGGCGTCTTGCAATCCCTCCGCCTTGCTCAACTCACCCTGACCGAACTGAATCCCCTGCTCGTTTGGTAGAGAAAGACTTCGGCCCCGCAGAAGACACGCCGGCCGTTTTCATCGAGCTTGTCCAGCCAGCCGCCGGTGTTGTACAGGGTCACCGGCGTCAGTCCGCCGCCGGTGGCCGGCTTCGTCCAGGGGGCCGTCGGATCGCCCCAGGCTGTCGGCTCGTGCGTGTGCCCGAAAATCACGAACTTGGGAGTGGTCAAGTCGTAGTGATAATTCCTGTTGAGCAATCCGATTTCGTTCAGGCTGGCCTGGTAAAATCTGTCGAACCGCTCTCGTACCTCCTTTTTGTAGATGAACTCCTCATTGAACCGAGCCTCTTCCATATTTTCGAATACGTGCAAAACCAGCTTCTTGATGGCCTCCGAGGCCTTGTCCGTCAACCACTCCATCCACTGCTTGTACCAGGGGTAGCGGGTCATTTCGTCTACCGTCGCCTCCAGGCGGTCCAGGTATTTTTCGATACGCCCCATCTTCCTGTCTTTGATGTCCCGCTGGACCAGGCGGGCCACACGAGTCAAAGGCCCCGCCTGCCCGATCCCGGAACAGGCCAGTTGTGACAAGGGAAAGTTCATTCCTACCATTTCAGCCAGGTCCAGGGCGTCGCCGATCCGCAGGTCTTCCTCCGTGGCGATCCGAGGCGCCCACTCCGAACCCAAGGACCAATATGGGCTCAGATACTGTCCATGAGTCATCAACACGGACTCCTGGTCCGTGACCATGTAGATGTTGGGATAAACGAAATTGAAGGGGGTGGATGGATTCGTGATGTGATCCAGGAACAGGCCCGCGTATTGGGCTCCCCCTCCACTTGTCTGTTTAGTCACTCCCGGCAGGGTGAAACCGGCCGACGGGCTGTCCTTTCGATCGTCGATGATGCCGGGCAGGGAAAGGTGGAAAGGCCGGGGCGGGTTGCCTTTTTCGATCTGATTGATGATGTTGGCCTGATACTCGACCGTGTGCCACAGGTCGGCGTCATGGTTGCCCGGCGCATAGATAATCTCATTGGCGATTTTATCATTTTTGATTTCATTGAAAAACACCCGGGCCGTTTCAAAGGCCTCCTGGTAGGTGCTGATAGAGAAGTCCAGGACATCCCCTAGGAGAATCAGGTAATCGTTGCCTGTTCCCGCAGCCTCTTTGAACGCGGCATATTTGCTTCCCTTGACGAGATTAGCGTCAGCGTTTTTTTCGACCAGGCGCCCCATCGGATCCCCGAAATGCGTATCAGACGTGATGACGATCTTCATACACTCCTTCCTTTCTTTCTTGTCGATGTCTCTGCAAAAAATCATCTTTTTCCGGATTTCTTTGTCGGACTCAATTGGGAATCGTCTAAACTTTTCTGTATATTCCTACAGTTATGAATTTATCCCCATTTTATCTCGAATTAAACTCAATCTTTTTCAAAGGTCGCGAATTGGCCATTTCCATGCAGATACGTAACTGATCTTTCTTTTTAAACACTTCTTTGGCCGGATTTGGTTCAGGTTGCTTGGATTCAAGGTTGCCAGAATGAATGAGTAAATCAGGCATTGACTTGGAACGCGCCACATAGGCGATTACGGTTTCGTTTATAATCAAAAATCGGCCCGCCCCTTCACTTCCACCCGTTCCGAGCTCCGCCGTCGAATTACCTTGCCCGGATTTCTCCCCGGGTTCCGTGGCGAGGTCGAGAAATCATTAGCGAAACGCGAAGTTGGAGGAGATTTTGGCCCCGGGCATATCAGTGCGATATATCGAGGACCAAAATCTCCGCAACGATCGTTACAGCAAGAATTTCCCGGCCGCGGCAGGAAGCAGGTGAGAAACCCGGGTTAGGATGAACGACCCCGCGGAGGAACGCCCAGACAAAAAACCCAGCGTATCGCGCCCTGAAAGTTGTTACGATAATATTGTTTTGATCTTTAACATGGGCCTGCCTGGCTGTCAATTTATATTTGACCAGAACCCAGTGGAAAAGTGAGTTTTTTAAAAAAAATCGGCGGTCTTTTCGGCCAGTATGGATCGACGAAAATCCAACTATGTTGGTTTCATAAAGCGCGAACAATCCGCCACTGTAAGCAGGTCCGTTTTGTCGACAAAACGATGATTAAATTTAGACATTTCTGGAGGCCTTAACGGTTCCCTTCCTTCATGATGTAGCGAAAGATGCAGTGGTCCGTTCCGGTGGCCATCCGGTCCTGGAGGACCAGCTTGACGTCCGGGTTGTAACCCCGCAGAATGGCGAAATCCACGTACCGGCAGTAAACGCCGGCATAATCCTCCAGGCCCCACTCACGGGCCGCGTCGAAAAAGGTGCAGCGGCCGACCCTGACGACCAGGTCGCCGTCCGTCACTTCCGGTTCGGGATGGAAGTTCCGGGTCGAATCGATGTCCGAATGGATGAGCCAGTTCTTGAAGGTCAGGGGCAGGCCCCGGGCCCGGACCCGTTCGGCGATCCGCCGGCCGCGTTGCTCGCCGAAATACTCGACCGCCTCCTTCAGAAGCGCTTCGCCCTTTTCCGGGCCCAGCCGTTCGATGACCGCCCGGGCCGTGGCGGCGAACAACTGGGCGGCCAGTCCGAATCCCGGTGTCTGTAACGTCTCCCCCAGGGCCTCCTTTTGTGCGGGCACGTCCATGAGGTACTCGAAATCGAACCCGTTTCGTTTCTCCCGCGTCAGATCGTCCATGTTCTCCTCCTGGTTGCAGTCAGTCGGTCAGTTCGCAGGTAAAACACCGGTGCAGGGCCCGGGGCAGGTCCTGGTAGTCCACGTCCCGGGCCAGGGCCGTCAGATCGATCGAGTTGAAGGTGTTCCAGAACAGGAGCGGCCGGTCGTCCCCGGCCTTCCGGGCCCGGTCCAGAAGCGCGGCAAAGGCCTTGGCCGTGTAAGTCAGGTCCAGGTCGATCCCTTCGGCGTCCGCCATGAGCGCCCGGCCGGCCCGCCCCGCATCCGTGGGCCAGCCGTATCCGGGACCGAAATGATCCAAGTCCATGCGGACGTCCTCGAGGCGGAAATCCAAGGCTGGAACCGACGGGTCGTATCGCCTCATCAGGGCCTGGGTTCCGCGGACCAGGTTCAAGGTGGCCTTGGGGTTGGCCGAAATATTCGACGCGACCTTGACCCCGACCACCTCGGTGTCCAGGCCGGCCATTCTGAGGCCCAGGAGCAGGCCGGCGCTGGTGCCGCAGGTGCCGGCCGGGACGAAGATCGCGCCCGGAAGCGGCATTTCTCCCGCCTCGATCTGCCGGGCCAGTTCGAGGGCCGCGTCCACGTATCCCAGGACGCCCACGGGGCTCGACCCGCCGGGATAAACGAAATAGGCCCCGGCCCTCCGGACCCGGTCGATCAGGTAGTAACGCAGGACGAAGCGGGCCAGGGACCCGGCCGGGACGATCTCCGCGCCGCAGGCATGATACAGCCGGAGGCATTTCCTTACGTGCTCGGTCACCGGCTGGTCGAACAGGCACAACACCACGTCAAAGCCCAGCTTGCGGCCGTACAGGGCCGTGGCCAGACCATGGTTGGTGCCGATCCCGCCGCCGGTGTAAAGCGTGTTTTTCCCTTTGGCCAGGGCATCGCCGAGAATGAATTCCAGTTTGCGAGGCTTGTTCCCGCCGTAGTCATCCGAGGTCAGATCGTCCCGTTTGATCCATATCTCCCGGCCGAGGGTCGAACCGACCCGGTCCAGGCGCTGGACCGGCGTCGGGGCCTTGACCAGGGGCGTCCAGGCCAGCCCGGCCAGCCCGGCATGGTTTTCGAAAAGCCAGGGCGATTGGCGCAACGCCGACGGAGGATGCATGTTCCGATCTCCTTTGTTTCTTCCTGAATATCACGACCGCCCGGCCCCGGGCAAGTCCCGCCCCTGACGGCCGCGGGCCCGGCCCCCGGCTTCTTTCGAATGGCGGACCGTGAGGGGCGCCCCATGGTCTCCACTTTCCATTGAACCAAACGGGCTGACAGAAATTTCAACGCAACCATTTCCGCCAACCGGGACCGCCCCGAATCAAGGCGTGGTTGGATTTCGCCCGAGAATTCAGTTGACAGTCTCAGGCGGCTTGGTTATTATTTCCATAGATTTCAACGGGTTAAATATATCAAGCTTGACATAATACCGTCGCGGCTTTTGGCTCCGGCGCCGATCAGCCGGTCCGGGCTGTCGTGCGGCGGGGCGTAGTCTCCCGATTCGGTTGGCTGGATTCAACATTTTTAACATGTCACCACGAAGGTGGAAGGAGGTTGGAGCATGGCGAAGGTCTACTGGATGAATGACCGATCATCGTCGTACCAGACGAGCCTGGTGGCCAAGATGCTGACCCTGTTCGACGCGGCCGGGCTCAACGAACTGGTATCGCCCGGGGATGTGGTCGCCATCAAGATCCATACCGGTGAGTTCAACAACACGGCCTACCTGCGGCCGGTCTATGTCCGGGCGCTGGTGGACAAGATCAAGGGCCTCGGGGGCGACCCCATGGTCGTGGACACGACCACCCTGCCCTACTCCCCCTTCCCTTCCCGGTCCACGGCCCTGGATCTGCTCAAGAGCGTGGCCCGCAACGGGTTCACTCCGGACGCCCTGGGCGCGCCCATCGTCATCGCGGACGGGTACATCGGCACGGACGACGTGCGCATCGATCTGCCCGAAGGGTTTATCCTCAAGGAGCAGTACATCGCAACGGGCATCGCCCTGGCCGACGTGATGATCGCCCTGACCCATTTCAAGGGGCATCCCATGGGCACGTTCGGCGGGGCCCTCAAGAACATCGGCGTGGGCTGTGCTTCGAAGCGGGGCAAGCTGAACCTGCACCTGGGCGGCCATCCCAAGTACGGGTTGAACACGCGGGCCTGGATGCCGGAACGCTGCGCCAAGGAGGAGTGTCCGGAGTACCAGGTCTGCCTGCATCTGTGTCCCTACGGGGCCATCGTCCACACGGACGAGACGGTGCTGTTCCATCGGGACAAGTGCCGGGGCTGCCTGGCCTGCGTGCCCGTGGTGACCATGTGCGGCGTGGGCTTTCTGCCGGACGACTACTTCGACGCCACGGCCGCGGCCATCGTGGATTCGGCCCTGGCCGCGACCAAGGCCGTCGGCCCGGAGAAATGCGGGTACATCAGCCTGGCCCTGGACATCTCGCCCTGGTGCGACTGCGTCAACTACAGCGACCGGCCCATCGTGCCCAACCTGGGGCTGTTCGCCTCCATGGACCCGGTGGCCATCGACTCGGCCTGCCTGCGGAAGGCCAAGGAGTCGGCGGGCATGCCGGATTCCATCGCCATGGCCAAGGGGGCCATGGACCCGGGCGTACCCAAGTTCGCCGCCTGCGGTTCCTTCATCGGCGTCAGCGAGGAAATCCAGCCCAACGTGGGCCAGCAGATCGGCATGGGCACCCGCCAGTTCGAACTGATCGAGGTCGAACCGCTCGAGGATGCCACGCCCTTCCTCTTCACCACGGTCCCGGCCGGGGCCAAGCTGGGGCGGCCCTTTGCCAAGAAGGGCGACATCTATCCGCCCGGCGGCTTCAAGCGGAAGGACGAAGTCGATCTTGAAGACGTCAGAGAGCCGTAGGAGGTGACACCATGGGTTTCGGGTATATGGGCAAGATACTGCGAGTCAATCTCACCGACGGATCGACCTCGTCCTTTGACGTCGATCCGGCCATGGCTCAGAACTACATCGGCGGGGCGGGCTTCATCACCCGTTTCCTGTACGACGAGCTCCCGGCCAAAATCGACCCGATGGGGCCGGACAACAAGCTGATCTTCATGACCGGCCCGGTCACCGGCACCCGCTTCCCCACCTCGGGCCGCTGGGTCGTCGGGGCCAAGTCTCCCCTGACCGGCCTTCTGACCACGGCGACCTCCTCGGGCTTCTGGGGCGTGGAACTCAAAAAGACCGGGTACGACGGCATCATCTTCGAAGGCAAGTCGGACAAGCCGGTCTATCTGGAACTGACCGACGAGGGCGCGGCCATCAAGGACGCCTCGGACCTCTGGGGCAAGGACTCGTACGAGACCCAGGAGGCCCTCAAGGAAAAGCTGGGCAAAAAAAGGACCCGCATCGCCTGCATCGGCAAGGCCGGCGAAAAGCTGGCCCCCCTGGCCTGCGTCATGAACGACGAGGGGCGGGCCGCCGGCCGGGGCGGTTTGGGCGCGGTCATGGGTTCCAAGAACCTCAAGGCCATCGCCTGCCTGGGCACCGGGAAGATCGAAGTCCTGGCCGACGAGTTCCTGGTCATGATGACCAAGGAGGTGGTCAAGGGCGTCGAGGCCGACCCCTTCGCCCAGTTCTTCACCAAGTGGGGCACGGCCTTCAGCATGGACATGAGCTGGGCCGCGGGCGACGTGCCGACCAAGAACTGGCAGCAGGGCACGTGGGGTGACGGCGATTCCTACGTCAAGATCGGCGGGGCGCGCATGGCCAAGGAAATCCTCAAGCCCCACGCCGGCGCCTGCTACAACTGCCCCATCCGCTGCGCCCGCTGGGTGGAAATCCCGGACGGCCGGTTCAAGTATGAAGGGCCGGGCCCGGAATACGAGACCCTGGGCAGCTTCGGCTCCATGCTCCTGATCGACGACCTCAAGGCCGTGGCCTGGATGGGTGAACTGTGCAACAAGGCCGGGCTGGACACCATCTCCGCCGGCTGCACCCTGGCCTGGGCCACCGAGGCCTTCGAGAAGGGGGCCATCACCAAAGCGGACACCGGCGGGGTCGAACTGGGCTGGGGCAACGTGGAAGGGGCCCTGGCCATGGTCGAGCAGATGTGCCGGGTCGAGGGGTTCGGCGCGCTGCTGGCCCAGGGGTCCCGGACCGCCTCGCAAAAAATCGGGAAGGGCTCGGAAGAGTACGCCATTCAGGTCAAGGGCCTGGAAGTGCCCATGCACGACCCCAGGTGCTACTTCAGCCTGGCCGTCAACTACGCCACCGGCCCCCGGGGGGCCTGCCACGTCCAGGGCGGCTCGTATACCGTGGAACTGGCCGTGATCAACCCGGAAGCCGGCCTGACCTACAAGCAGGGCCGCCACGACAAGAAGGGCAAGGGCCGGGCGGCCAAGGTCTCCCAGGACATGGCCAACGTGCTCAACTCCCTGTCCATCTGCATGTTCGCCGGCATGGCCATGCCGCCTTCGGCCATGGGCATCCTTTTGGGCATCACCGCCGGTCTGCCCCACAGCTCCCCGACCATTCAACAGGTCGGCGAGCGGCTGACCAATCTCCAACGGGCCTTTGCCTGCCGGGAGGGGATATCCAAAAAGGACGACACCCTGCCCAAGCGCCTCCTGACCCCGCTGCCGGACGGCGGGGCCGCGGGCAAGGCCGCGGACCTCGAGTTCCAGCTCCAGGAATACTATGCCCTGCGCGGCTGGAATGAAAACGGCATCCCGACCCGGGAACGCCTGACCTGGCTCGGCCTGCCCGAAATCGCCGACCACCTGGGCGTCTGATCGAAAACCGGAAAACGGCCGGGGGGCTTCCGTCCCCCGGCCGTCTCGTTTGGCCCCCGAAGCCCCGGTCGATTGGGCCTACCCATCTTCGACAAAGATTGGTAGAATGAAGCCTGAATTCTAGGGGGCCGGCCCGGTCCCCGAGGCAAAGAGGTGTATCGTGAACGGAAAAGACCTGGTCGCCCAGGCCCTGGAAATCGGGAAAAAGATTCTCGCTGAAGTCAAAAATTCGAATCAGGACGATGCCGCCGCCTGGTCGGCCGAACTGACCAAGGCCGTCGACGGCCTGGAGATCGTCAAGGACAAGGCCACCCTGCGCACCAAGAACGGGACCAACCTGGCCTTCCCCATCAAGGATGCGGCCGAAAACGTGGCCGAAGCCTGGGAAGACGCCCGGGAAGGCGTAGGTATCAATGAAATGACGGCCATGACCCAGCAGTTCGCCGACTCGTCCGAAGCCCTGGTCGTGGGCCTGAGAAACCGGACCGTCATCATGACCTGAACCCCGGAGCCGGGAAGGGAGCGCCAATGAAGGTCAAGGTCATGTTTCTGGGGCCGCTGGCCGAATTCATCGGCCGGCCCACCGTCGAATTCGATCTGCCCGACAAGGCCACGTACGGAGACCTCCTCGACGATATCGGAAGCCGGTTCGGAGACAAACTCCACCCGCGCATCTGGGACCATGAAAAGCGGTTTTTCAAGGCCCAGGTCCTGGTCGTGGGCGCCGGCCGGGACCACGAGGCCCGGGAAACCCCTCTGTTGGAAAACGAGGACATCAAAATCATACCCTTCCTGCCCGGAGGATGACGCGTCCGGGCGTGACGCATCGAGAGGGAGGAACATGGCCGATATCCTGATCACCGGCGGCGCGGGCAACTTCGGACGGACCCTGGCCACGGCCCTGGACGCCCAGGGCCACGCCCTGCGCCTCCTGGACCTGCCCGCCTGCGACTTCGGTTTCGCCGATCAACTGCAAAACGGCCGGGTCTTCCGCGGCGACATCATGGACCCCGCCGCCCTGGCCGCGCCCCTGGACGGCGTGGACCTGATCTTCCACCTGGCCGCCATCCTGCCCCCGGCCAGCGAAGCGGACCGGGACCGGACCTTCCGCATCAATGTCGATGGCACCCGGACCCTGCTCCAGGCCGCCCAGGCCTCCGGAGCCGCCCCCGGCGTGGTCTTCGCCTCGTCCATCTCGGTTTACGGCGATACCAGCGGCCGCGCCGAACGCATCACGCCCGGCGATCCGGTCAATCCCAACGACATTTATGCCGCGAGCAAGGTCGAAGCCGAGCGCGTCCTGGCCGAATCCGGCCTGCCCTGGGTCAACCTGCGCATCTCGGCCATCGCCATCCCGGAATTCCTCGACCCGCCCGAACCCTGGCCCTTCCAGCCCGACCAGCGCATCGAACTGGTGGTCCTGGACGACCTGGTCCGGGCCATGGTCGCCCTGGTGGATAAAAAACAGGCCTTTGGCAAGACCCTCATCATCGCCGGAGGCCCCACCTGGCAGATCACCGGCCGGGAATACGTGACCCGCTGGGGCGAGATCATGGAAATCCCGGAAGACGAAATGTCCTATCTGGACCGCCCCGGCTGGCTCAACTGGTACGATACGGACGAGTCCGAAGCCCAGCTCGGGTACCAGCGGACCACCTTGGACGATTTTTGGGGGCAACTGAAACAGGCGGTCAATGAGGCCCTGGCCTGAGGCCGGCCCTTATACCCGCGAGAGGTGAAATGACCCGCCGCCCGCCGAGTAACCTGACCCCGCTGGGCAGCATCATCTCCGACTCCATGGACCGGGGCTTCCTGGGCCTGGCCCGGGAGACGGTCAAGGTCTTCACGGTCTGGGAACAGGCGGTCGGGGCCTACAATGCCGGCCGATCCAAGCCCGAGTCCATCAAGGACGGCCGCCTGACCGTCATCGTGGAAAGCTCGGTCTGGATCGACCGCTTCGGGTACTTCAAGACGGAATTCATCGAAAAAATCAACCAGGCCCTTGGCGCCCCCGTGGTCAAGGAGATCGTCTTCCGGGCCGGCCAACTCACCCGCCCCCCCGACCCGAATCAGACCTCAACCGACCAGAAGCCCGCACCTTCCGCCCTCCCTCGTCCCACCAAGGCCGTAATATCCGCCGTCGCCTCCGTCAAAGACCCGAAGCTGAAAAAACAACTCGCCGCCCTTTTGGCGCGTCAGCGGTTCGGGGGGGATGAGTAGGACGATTATGCCGTCCCGATATGGTAGGCGAATTAAGCTTTGTCACTGTACTTACTGAAAGCGAGAGCTCTTGCTGTCAGTGACTCAACAAATCTTCTGAATGTCAACTCGGGAGAAGGTTCTTTAAACCTACCATTATTAAGGCCTTCCGTTTTATCAGAAAGAATAAAACAGACTGCGTCGTAAAGCCTTTCCCTGACCAACTTTTTGCAAAAAATCTCATAACGCTTGGCGTAGGAGGCACTCTTGAACTCCTCAAACACAGGGAAATGAGGTTCTTTGACTCCGACAGGAGAAAGTGATTTCTGAGTTTCCTCTAAAAGCATAAAATATCCGATCCATGGCTTCTGGGACTCTTGGAATGCCCCTTCTCGATAGGCAGTCCATATATCGGTTGCGCTCCCAAGAGCTTCTTTAGTACGGTTATTATAATTGTTGCCAAAAGATGGTCCTACTTGTGATTTAAATTCAAGGGTCGCAAGTAATGTTCCATTAATAACCACAAGAAGGTCCCACTCTTTTGTTGGACGATAAAAACCAGGCAATACAACATCTTTCTTCCTATATATCGCTGAATCCTCAATTCCATTGTCAACTAGAAGCTCTCGGATCAGGTCAGCAAAGCCATCAAGTTGGGCACCACCCGTGACCGCAGAGCGATATCCACGATCCATGTCTTTGTCTGTGCCACCCTGCCTTGCCTCTTGGACTTCCCGTGTACGCCAAAAATGCCGGATCGCCCGTCCAACCTTCTGTTCCAATTCTCCCATTATGACTTCATCCTAATGGCATTAACTTTAGCCGCAGAAAAAAGCCCGGCGGTAAGTTCACTAACCCGTTGGTAAGCCATTTCAAAATATTTGGGTTCAACCTCGATGCCTATACTATTTCGTCCCCATAATGCCGCAGCAGCGCAAGTCGTACCTGTCCCCATAAAAGGGTCCAAGACAGTATCTCCAACAAAGCTAAACATTCTAACTAGTCTCTCTGCCAATTCCATGGGATATGGGGCTGGGTGTCTTTTGGTTGAAGCCCCGGTTAGTCCTGTCCAAATTTGCTGGAACCATTTCTTATGATTCTCATCTGAAATCAGGCTTAGCAGTCTTGTCTCGACCGAAGGTTTACGGTAACCACCAGGCTTGCGCTCCATCAAAATAAATTCAATATCATTCTTAATCACTGCATTTGGTTCATAAGGCTTACCAAGAAATCCAGAGCCACCCTCGACCTCGTAAGAAGCATTTGCAATTTTATTCCATATGATCGGAGCAAGGTTATCAAAACCTATCTTTCTGCATCTTTCCTGAATTGAGGCATGGAGGGGCACAACTGTGTGCCTTCCTGAGTTTTTACGTCTGGAGAGACAAACGTCACCTACCACACATATTAAGCGCCCTCCAGGAACTAAGGCCCGATAGCAGTGGTTCCAAACCTGATCTAACAGGACTAGAAATTCATCATATCCTTCTATCAGTCCCAATTGACCACTGGATTCAGGGTATTTTTTTAGTGTCCAATATGGCGGAGAGGTCAATACAAGGTGCAGGCTTTCATTTTCAAGAAAATCCATCTTACAGGCGTCGCCGAATCTAAGGTCATGTTTTGTAGATAACTCTTTGACGCTTAATTCAATTTTTCGAACAAGGTCGGGGGTTTTTGCTATCCGTGGCAAGTCTTTCTGGGGATTCTCAAGGCTATGCAGTTCTAAGGGGAGCCGAGATCTGATTTCATCGGACAAATTTACTTTATGTGATGCTATATTCATCTTAAACTAGGAGGTCCTTCCCGCACGATCCTTGATTCCAGCCTCCGGTATGACATTCAGCCTTTGAAATAGACTCTCGCCCAGACTAAATAACTTCTGGCTTTTTCCAATATACAATTTATTACCAAACCCACCGAATATCTTATATATTTTTATTCTCAATTCATAGTAGTCTACTGGCTTTTGGCTGTCAAGCGGATTTAACCCTGTCACTCATGGTCTGACATTCACGGCTTGATCCGGCATTTCACCCCCAATTATTCCCTTACTCTCCCCCGCCAGAATCGCCTGTGCCTCCTCCGTATAATTCTGGCCTGCCTCATAAAGGTGCAGCGGCGGTTCGACGTGGAGTTCGCGGCCGGCGGCGA
>Ga0180009_10006042_pt1 | contig 12810 bp, 12 predicted proteins | sample OS_PC_MetaG_FD_123537 | JGI IMG/M metagenome (GOLD analysis project Ga0180009, IMG submission 123537) | Groundwater microbial communities from the Aspo Hard Rock Laboratory (HRL) deep subsurface site, Sweden - OS_PC_MetaG | ecosystem: Environmental > Aquatic > Deep subsurface > Groundwater...
GGCGGCTGCGGCGAGGAAAAGGGGTTTTGGGGAAAAGGAATCACCGCAGCCGCCGACGCGCTGGTAATTTTCAGGAATTTCTGATAAAATGAGTTCGAGCGGAGTCATATATATACTCCAAGGTATTGACAGGCCCTTTTGATTATGCTAACATGAGGGAATCCCGTTCAGCGGGATTTTAAAATGAATATTATTGTAGAAAAAGAAGACCCTTATTTATGGGCCAAAAAAATCTCGGTTATTTTAGTAATTACTGGATATATAACCAGCGGCTTATTCCTAGGCGTTCAAGTTTCGTCTGAACCAGCTCCTGTTTCAAAATTAGCTTCAATCCAAGGAAACAGTTTTTTACCAGTATCTAATCCTGAAGCTCCTATTAAAATCAAAAAGGTAAAAGTGGTAATTACTGCTTATTCCAGCACCACTTGGCAAACAGACGACACTCCATTTATAACTGCTTCTGGGAAAACAGTTGGCCAAGGAATTGTGGCAAACAATATGCTTCCTTTTGGAACAGAAATTAGAATACCAGAATTATATGGCGATGAAATTTTTGTAGTTGAAGACAGAATGAGCCAAAAAAAAGGTTATTATCATGTTGATATTTGGTTTGCTGACTATGATCAAGCAAAAAACTTTGGAGCAAAAAACACATATATTGAAATTTTGGAGAGTTAAATTAGATATTAAAACCCCCGCCTTGGCGGGGGTTTTTAATTTGTGCGTTTGTTTGACGAAATCCGAACCTTTTTTGAACGGAATTGACGGCGCGCTTCGCGCGCCAAACTGAACGCTCGGGCGGGCAAAAAGGAAGGGGGTTGGGGGGGAAGGAATTTTTGCCCGCCCTCGCTTTTCGCCGCCGTCAAATTTCGTGCCAACGAAGTTGGCGCGCTGCCCCGATTTCAAGTTTTTCTATAAGTTAATCATAACTCATTTCAGAAAATTTTTCAAACAAAAATTTTCTGATTTGGCGGCAAATTCTTTGATTAAAATCAAAAAAAGAAAAAGCCCGCCAGAGGTCTTGCGACATGGCGGGGAACAGTAGGTCTGTTCAGTCCTTTGATTGGGGAACTTCTCAACCCACGGCCTTCTTGAGCTTGTCCACCTGGATTGCTATTTCCACTTCCAGCTCTGCCGGCTTGGCTATGAAGTCCTCATGTTGGCTGATTGAGACACCCTTGATGATTTTAGCAGTCTCAGGCTCTTTCAGCATCGCTTCCTTGTCCACCTCTTCTTTCGTCCTGATGAAACGCTCCAATTTAAGCGCCTTCAGAGACTCGAGAACTGATTCGACATCGCGAAGCTTCACAGATGGCGGTGTCATACGCCAGCCGAAGATGCCAGTTGGCACTTCGACTGTCTTGCGCTTGCCACCATCGGTCAGCTCATCGCGATGAACCTCAGCATAAGCGAAGAGTCCTTCGACGAGCTGTGAAATCTTTTCCTGGTGAGGTTCGTCTTCGGCCATCGCCTTTGCTTTCAGTGCGTCCACTTTGGCATTAAGGCCTGACCGAATCTTGTCGGTGGCGCGCTGTTCTTGCCCTATCTGAGTCAAAAACTTGGCCGCCTCATTCAAATCCTTCGGTACAGCTACAACCGCTCTCTTAGGCATGATAGCCTCCTTTTATAAATGTACGTTTACCACGACATCCTCGTGGCAAGGATTACCAATCTATTTTGGTATATTAAAGACTAACATATGTACATGAAAAAATCAAGCAATAAGAGAGCCATCACTAAAGACTCGTTGTATCCCTCCTATTCTTTTGGTTTGACAGCTACAAATTTAGTGCTGACTATTTTCCCTTGCATTTGAGCTAGTTTTTCTTTGGCGGCAAATTCTTAGAAAAGAAAGCGAAACAGGCATGGTTAAATACCTTCCTTGAAAGGCAAGGCATTTTATCTCTTAACAAATAACGACAAATCAAATATCAGTTTTACTCTTGCCTTTCTTGCTCTTGTTCCTCTTCTTCTTTTACTTTCTCTTCAGTTTCTTCTTCGGCTTCTTTCAGTTTCTCTTCCTCTTCTTTTCGCTGTTCTTCTAATTTTTCCTTTTCTTCCTCCTCTTTCTCTTTAGCTTCCTCTAATTCTTCAATTGTTTCCTCAACGTTCTCAAGGGCATCCTCAGCTTGTTCTGCTAATCTCTTTGCCTCTTCATAATTTTCGGCAACAAGGGCACTCTTGGCTTGAGAAAGAAGACTATTGAATTTTGCTAAAGCCTCGGCGGGAATTTCAACTTCCTCTTCAACAGCTTCCTCTTGAAGTTCTGCTAATTCCTCTTCGGCCTCTGTAATTGCTTCTTTGGCTTTATGCTGAGCTTCCATCTCTTCTTCAATTTGTTCTTCTTCTGCTTCTAATTTTTCCTCTAGATCTTCTTCTCTGAGTTCCAGAAGTTCGAGCTGACCTTTAACTTGGCCAAGCTCACCAGCAATTTGTTCTTCTAAAGCAGTGTCACCTGCCCTGTGGGCAGCTCTCAATTGGGCTTTGAGTTTTTTCTCTTGTGCCTCCAGAGCTCGTTTCTGCTCTTTGAAGATTTGAGCAAGTGCAGATTTCGGCCCTTCAAATTCATCATCTAGTTCTTGAGTTAGACTGGTAACATCTTCTCCTTTTGCTTTTTGATTAGCAACTATAGTAGCAGCTTTGGCCAGATGAGCTTGAAGTCTTGATTGGGCAACATCAAGACCCGGCGCTTCAACTCCTTTCACCTCCAAAACTACCTTAATTTCGGCGATTCTTTCGGCAGCAAAAGTAATTTGAAGATGGGCTTTACCTTCGGGACTAAAAGTGAAAAATTCCTGGAGGAATTCTACAAAACGGTCAAGGAAATAAAAAGGGCTTTCTGGAGTAATGCCAGCCTTGGGTAATGTAAATTCGGTATCTTGGGCTAAAACTTTTACCCCGTAGGATCCTGAAAGGATTCCTATGGGGCCTACCCCAAGAGAAGATAGAAATACCAAAGTTATTAATAAAGATATTCCTTTCATAATTTACTTCATTACTTTATTATGTTTTGCCGACCTTTCGTCTTTATTTTACCTTATTTTTATCCAAAACTCTCCAAAATCAAGCAGATTTTGTTTATCCTTTTAGAATTTTCTCTCAAAATTTAGTCCCTAGATCTTGATGATCTACTTTTGACTAAGAAGGTAGCTGAACCTGAATCTTGGAGATTATCCCAGCTCACTGTCACTACTGCTGTATATGTTCCAGGAGTGGTATCTTTAGGAATTCTGGGATTAAGTTCCACAGTAATTATGTCTCTTGGACCAAAGGTTTCTCTAGTCTGATCTGTCACCCCAGTTAACTCTAAAATCTCTACAGTAATGAGAGCATCTATGTTAGTATTGCCGAGATTTTCTATAAAGGCTTCAACATCAACATTCCTTCCTGGATAAGTATCTCTGGCACTTACACTGATGACTTTAAGACCGGTGGTAGGTGCTGCTGGATTTATGGTAATGGATACGGTAGCTATGTTGCTATCTACCAAACCATCATTAGCCTTGAAGGTAAAACTGTCTGAGCCGGTGTAGCCGGGATTAGGAGTGTAAGTGAGAATTGGAGCTATCCCGCTCAGGATTCCGTTAGTTGGCAGGGTAACCAGACTGTAAGTCAAGGTGTCTCCATCTACATCGATTGCGATCAAGGTGATACTCACCGGGATATCCTGAGTTGTTGTCACTGACTGATTATTGGCCAATGGTGGATCATTGACCGAGTTCACTGTAATACTGACCATAGCAATATTACTGTCTACTTTTCCATCATTAGCCTTGAAGGTAAAACTGTCTGGGCCATTGTAATTAGGATTGGGCGTATAGGTAACACTCGGCGCTGTGCCAGTTAGGATTCCATTTGCTGGCGGAGTGACTACACTGTAAGTCAAGGGGTCGCCGTCTGGATCGGTTGCGGTCAGAGTAATGGGGACAGCTGTGTCTTCGTTCGTTATCACTGACTGGTTGGAAGCTACAGGTGGATTATTAGGAACTGGAGGAACTACTGTCCAATTCAAAACAGCAAAAGCATCAACCAATCCCCAACCATACGTAGCATCCCAACCGGTTGTTCCCAAATCTTCGGCAGTGGTTTCCAGAGCAGCTCGGATCTCATCAGGAGTGGTTGCATTTCCATTGGCAATCACCAGAGCAGCCGTTCCAGCTACATGAGGAGCAGCCATCGAAGTTCCTTGAAAGAACCAGTAACCGAAGTCTCGGGTATTTCTGGTATTAGGATTAAAGGTATTCTGCAAAACCCCATCACCATAGCCATCGCCATTTTGATCAACATTTAAGTCACCGCCGGGAGCAACTAAATCAAGACTTAGGCCAAAATTCGAGTAATAAGCCAGGGTTTCATCATAACGAGTAGCACCAACAGCAATGACATATTCGTCGTAGGCAGCCGGGTAAGCAATAATGTTTGAACCATCATTTCCAGCTGCCGCTATTACGATTACACCCTTGTTATAAGTATAAGCTACTGCCTCTTTCAGGGCTTGAGAATCTGCTGAGCCACCCAAGCTTAGGTTGATTACTTTGGCTCCATTATCTACGGCATAGTAAATACCATCTATTACATCAGCATAAGAGCCGCTGCCATTTCTGTCTAATACTTTCACTGGCATTAAACAAGATTTAAAGGCAACTCCAGCTACTCCTTTGCTATTATTGGTGCTTTGGGCAACAGTGCCAGCTACATGGGTGCCGTGAGAATTATCATCATTAGGATGACTGTCATTATTGACAAAATCGTAGCCTGGCGTAAAACAAGTATCAGCTAAATCCGGAGCCCGATAATATCTATTTCGCCAGTCCTGACTATAGTTCTCATAAGCAATACCGGTATCAATCACTGCTACTGTCACTCCGGAGCCTTGAGAGATATCCCAGGCGGACTCCATATTAATTCCGCCATAGACCGAATTATCTAAGTGCCACTGGTAGGTATAGTAAGGGTCATTGGGCGTCATAAAAGCGTGGGCAATAAAGTTTGGTTCAGCATACGCCACATCTTCTCTTGCCGAATATTCCTTTACCTTTTCCCTAACTTTACCCATAGGAACCTTGACTACTCGGAAAGGTCTTTCATCTCCTTTATATTTAACAATAACTTCATCCTCAATAAATTCAATTCTGTCATTATCTAAATCTTTTGCAACAGAAAGAGGTTCTGCTGAAAAAACTGATCCAGAAAACAAACTAACCAGCATTACTAAAGTAAGAACGACAATTCCTGTTTTTATTCTTTTCATTTTGTTCATAATTTTCAGTAATAATCTTATTTATTTTCTGCTTGGCCGACCTTTAACTTTAAATCTACGAAGTCCAAGCAAATAATTTTTTAAATTTTCTTTTACCCCAGTAGTAGAACGCTTCGCGTTCACTACGGGGCAGGCAAAATGTGGTTCGAGCCGATATTTTTAACAGGTTTTTGTGCCGGGGGCGGGAGTCGAACCCGCACGGACTTCTTAAGTCCAAGGGGTTTTAAGCCCCTCGAGTCTACCATTCCTCCACCCCGGCATACTTTGAGGCCTAGGCGAGATTTGCACTCGCGTAAAACGGTTTTGCAGACCGCTCCCTAACTGCTTGGGTACTAGGCCATTACTTTATTATAACACTTTCTTACTCTTTTTTCAACTCCTCTAAAAGTTCCTCAACTTGGGCTGCTTTTTTTGTTTTTTCTTCTTTTTTAAATTCTATCCTGGGAATTGGCCTCATTCTTAAGCGCTTGTTTAAAACTTGCTGAATATTATAAATTCTTCTATTCAAAATCTCAAAAACTTTATCAATCTGCTTGTCAGGCATCACTGAAACATATATTTTTGCCTCGCTTAAATTCGGCGAACTATCGCATCTCGTGATAGTCACCAAAGCTCCTTGTGGAAAATCAACATCTCGCAGAAGAATCTTTCCTAACTCATTTTTAATTAAAGCGTTAACTTTTTCAATACGATTAGTCATTTAATTTAAGATTATATGTCTATACAATAGCGAATCAAGGTTCTGACGAGCGTTAGCGAGTCAGGTTCTTACAATTCCCCTTTCCTGCTTTCTTTAATATAAATATGGAGAATATCTCCCTCTTCTATTTTCGTGTCTCCTTGATAAAGTATTCCGCATTCTGATCCTTTGCCAACTTCTCCAATTTCTTTTTTTTCTTTCTGAAGTTTTGCAATTTTCCCTTGACCCACTTTTTCCTCGTTCCGATAAACCTCTATTGAAGCTCCTCTTCTCGCCTCGCCATCAATCACTTTCCCGCCAATAATCTGACGATTTTTCTCTCTTAGGAAAATCTCTAAAATTTTAACTTTTCCTAGATCAACCCTCACTACTTCAGACGAAACCCTTTTTTCTAAAAGATCTCTAACTCCCTGAGCAAGTTCATAAATCACCTCAAAACAGGCTATTTTTATTTTTTCTCTTTCAGCTAAGCTTTGAACAATTGAATCTGCTTTTACTCGAAAACCAATAATTTTAGCTTTGCTTCCTATGGCTAACTTTACATCTGATTCATTTATTTCTCCAACTTCTGCTTTCAAAGCCTTCAAAACAACTTTTTCTTGAGGCAGGTCTTTTAAAACCTCTTCAATTGCCTCAACCGAACCAAGAACATCAACTTTCAAGATTATATTTAAAACCCTTTTATCTTCTTTAAGGAACTCGGTTCCTTTTAAGGAACCGAGTTCCTTTTTGGTAAACTCTTTCTTAGCTGCCTCAATATTAGCAAAAACCTTTAATCTCTCTCCGACCCCAGGCACGCTTTCAAACCCTAACACAACAACTGGCATTGATGGAAAAGCTTTTTCAATAGCTTTGCCTTGGAAATCTTCCATAATTCTAATTTTACCAACCACAGAAGATGTTCCTAATATATCGCCTTTTTTCAAAATACCGTTTTGCAAAATTAAAGTAGCTGTTGGCCCTCGCTGAGGATCTAAATATGATTCAACTATCACTCCTTCAGCTAGTTTAGAAACATCTGCTTTAAAATCTTCCATTTCAGCCACTAATAAAATTAATTCTAAAAGATCAGAAATTCCCTTGCCTGTTTCTGCTGATGTTTCTACTGAAGGAATCTTGCCTCCCATTGATTCAACCAAAATATCTTGGACTGATAATTCTCTTTTAACCTTTTCAGGATCAGCTCCTGGCTTATCCATTTTATTAATAGCCACAATCATTGGAATCTTAGCTTTTTTAATATGAGAAATCGCCTCTTTGGTTTGCGGCTTTATTCCTTCCTCAGCAGCTATTACTAAAATCGCAATATCAGCTACTTTTGCTCCTCTGGAACGCATAGCTGAAAATGCCTCATGGCCAGGAGTATCAATAAAAGTAATCTTCTTTCCTTGATGTTCAACTTCATAAGCCCCAATATGCTGGGTAATTCCTCCTGATTCTTTCTCTGTAATCTTCAAATCCTTAATCTTTTCCAAAATAGAACTCTTGCCATGATCAACATGACCCAAAACAACCACCACCGGCGGCCTTGTTTGAAGGTTTTTACTTTTCTTCTTTTCTTTGGTCATATTTTGCTTTCTCAATCGCTTTTTTCTCCTCGCCGGACAAACTATATTCTGACTGCCCGTTTTTCACTGCTTTGCCATATACTCTATTTCCCTCTCGGCTAAAAAGACTGGTAATCACTACCCCATTATTGTTTCCATCAAGCAGGGCAATTGAAAAACTCTGATCGCCTCCGACATTAGAAAAAGGATTATATCTAATTATTCCAACCTTTTGAACAGAAGCTTTACTGCCTTGAGAAATCTTTTCAACCTTCTTTTTCAACTCCTCAAATTGCTTCAAAACTTCTTTCAAATCCTTTGGTTCTTTATCTTTTTTATTTTTAAATAAATTAAACATATGCGGCGGGAGTAGGATTCGAACCTACGGTACCTTTCGGCACAATTGTTTTCGAAACAATCCTGTTAAACCAGACTCCAGCATCCCGCCTTATCCATATTCTATCAAAAAACTGGCTGAAAAGCCAGTTTTTTGTTAGAATTAAGTAGTTAGAAGCTATGAAAGTTTATCATAAAATAAAAAGCATATTAGGATTAAGCTTGGCCTTGGCAAAAGCCGGATTTAAGTTAAGAAATGAAGGCAGTTATTTAGGTATTTTGTGGTACCTATTAGGCCCCTTGCTCGTCTTCATTCTCCTTCTATTAGTTTTTTCAGACCGACTTGGAACTGATATCCCTAATTATCCTTTATATTTATTACTTGGTATAATTATGTTTAATTTTTTTCAACAAACAACAACCGAAGCCACTAGAGTTATTGCCCTGGAATATAGGGATGTTATAAAATCAATAAATTTCTCAAAAGAATCTCTTATAGCCTCAATTGTTCTGAAAACTCTTTTTTCGCATTTATTTGAAATAATTTTATTTATTATACTTCTTTTAATCTTTAAAAACTCTTTAATTGGGATAATTTTCTATCCTATAATATTGGTATTTTTTTGTTTTTTTATTTTTGGGGCCTCTCTTGTCTTAGCGGTCCTAACAATCTATTTTATAGACCTGGAAAATATCTGGCTTTTTGCTTCTAAGTTAATGTGGTTTGGAACCCCTATCTTTTACGCTATCAAGGGGCAAACTCGTCTTTTTTATATTAATCTATTTAATCCAATGTATTATTTTATTACAGCGGCAAGGGACTTAATTATATATAACAAGATGCCTGAAATATGGATGATTTTAGGAGTAATAGTTTATGGCTTATTGTCTTTGATAATTGGCTTATTGATTTTTAATAAATTAAAAATTAAATCCGCTGAGATGATTTAAAATGAGAATAATTGTCAAAGATATATCAAAAAAATTTAAAATAGGATTTAAAAAAAATCAAGGAGCTTTAGCCAGATTTATTTCTTTTTTTTCCGGAAAAGAGCCCAGAAAAATCATCTGGGCTTTAAAGGATGTATCGTTTGAAGCAGAAGCAGGAGAAATAATTGGAATTATTGGTGAAAATGGTTCTGGTAAAAGTACTTTATTAAGAATTATCGCAGGAATATATAATAAAGATGATGGGACTGTCAAGATTAATGGGAAATTAGTCTCTCTAATAAATTTGAAAGTTGGGCCGAAAGAAAGATTAACAACCAGAGATAATATTTATTTGTGTTGTTCTCTTTTTGATTTAGGCAAAAAGGAAATAAAAAAGAAATTCAATTCAATAGTTGAATTTGCAGAACTTGAAAATTTTGTTAACACAAAAATATATCAGTTTTCAGAGGGAATGAAACAAAGGTTGGCATTTTCAATTGCAATTCATTGCAATCCGGACATTCTTCTGCTTGATGAGATTTTTGAAGTTGGGGACGAGGATTTTAAAATTAAAAGTGCTGATAAAATAAAAGAATTAGTAAATAAAGGGGCAATGGTTTTATTAGTAAGTCATGAGTTATGGATGATTGAAAAATATTGTGATAGGGTTATCTGGTTGGATAAAGGCAGAATTATTAAAGAAGGGGGGTCAGAAGAAGTTATTAAAGAGTATAAAACGAATTAGATACTAAAAAATAATCTCTTATCTGTCTCTCATTTTTTTATTTTTTTAGTTCAAAATATAGTCTTGGGAAATGTTTTTTCAAAAAAATTCCTATTACTCCAAGGATTTTATCAATAGTCCATATCGGAGCATATAGAAAGTTTTTTCTTTTTAAGATTTTGGAATATTTTTCAATTTCTTTTTTAGTAAATTTTTTCCTTGGTTCCTGTGGTTTTCCAATATTAATAAGGTCTGCTTTCTCTAAATTATTCTTCCATTCTTTATAAAAAGGACAATTAGGATTCCAGGGTTTCATATTTCCTGTAAAATGGACTATAATGCTTTTTGTATTACTGTTTTTTTTATTCAAAATAGTGGAAAAACCAATGTGATGATAATGCCAGTTAAAGATTAAAGGTAATTCTATCCATTTTTTATAAAAAAGAATATTAAGTGAGAGTTGGTCATTACGTTTGTTAATTTTGTTGTGTATCTCTAATATTTTTTTTAATTTGGAGATAGTATCTTTTTTTGTTATATCTGTGCTAAATACAAACACTCCTGAATTAAACGCTTTTTCATTTAGATTATACTTTTTTTTGAGTTTATTAAAAAGAACTTTATTTCTTTTTGGATTAATAAATTGGTCCTTCAGCTTCGGAGTAGAATCTGTAACAGCGGCAAATCCTTTTATTTCTATTAAATCATCTAAAGAAGCTCTTACAATTATGTCCGTGTCTAAAAAAATTATATTTTTCCACTTTTTGAATTCGGGGGCAAACAAGTAAAGTTTATTTAGGATAATATTTAAGCAATTCAGAGAATATTGTTTTTTTGTTGGTGTTGGATACTCTCTATATAGTCCCTTAAGCTTTTTTTCAGAGTATATTGGTTTGCAATTCGTAATTAAAATTCTCTTTTCCTTAAACCATTTAAGGTCGTTTTCTGAAATTTTGTAAGCTAACAACATATAGTCTCCTTTCCATCCAGCGTTCCAGTATACGCTTGAGAATAGCTGTTTCGCTTGGCCTACATAATTTCTGTCAGCTAACGTTACAAGTAAATTTTTTCTTATCTTGGTTGTTTTCATCTTCCAATCTGCTCCTTAATTTTTTTAATAAAAATTTTTGTATCAAATTTTTTTGCTTGCTTTAAGCAAGCATTTTTATATTTCTCAGGATTTTTGCCAATTTCTTTAATTGCTTCTACTAATTTATCTTCATTAATATCATCAATCAGCTTTCCGGTAACACCATCAAGAACCGTTTCTTTGTAGCCACCTTCGTTTGAAGCTATGACCGGCTTGCCAGAAGCCATTGCTTCACAAACATTCATACCAAAATCTTCATTTTTAGCAGTTGTAATAAGGCCTTTGCAGTTTGTATATAAATCAACCAACTTATTTGAACCAAGCCAGCTTAATATTTCTACATTTTTTGGCTTTATTGATTTAATGTAATTTGTATATGCTCGGAAATGCCTTGATTTTTCATAACTTCCGACAATAATCAGTTTTTCATTTGGCAGTTTAGAAAATGCTTTTATTTGCAAATCAACTCTTTTATGACTAATCAATCTGTTAACAGAAAGCCAATAACCTCCTGTTTTCTTGTAGTAAAATTTAGAGGTTTCTATCGGAGGGTTAATTACAACTGCCTTTCTATTCAGATATTTTTTAACTCTTTTTTGAGTGTTTCTTGAATTACAAACTATCTTATCAACTTCTTGAACATATTTTTTATTTAAATAGCGGTTATAATGTACCCAAATATCAAAAATAGGCCTTAAGGGCAATGGGACATTGTTCTCTCTTGTATATTTATACAAATCCCAGATTTCTCTTATTGGTGAATGAACATACCAAAGATTCGGCTTATTGTTAACCGCCCCTGATACTGCCCAGTCGCCTCCAATAATATAAAAATCATATTTATCTCCTAAATTAAGTTTCCTAAATCTTCTTAAGGCTGCCTGATTCCTGAAGGGTGCGTTTATTGGAACTTTTCCAATAGATTTTAATTTTATATCAGAAAAACCCATTTTCCTTATTTTTTCTTCGTCAATATTTGTCGTATAAAAATCTGCCTTCAATTCCTTTGCCAACGTCAAGCCAACTCTTTCTGCACCTCCTATATTATCCATAAAATTATGAAAGATTGCGATTTTTTTAGGTTCCATTTAAGTTATTTAATATTTTTTTAAATTTATTTTTGAAATTTTTTAGTGATTGTTCCCTATTCACAATTCTTGGAATAGATTTTTTTAATAATTTTCCTACATCCTTCTCGTGTCCTAATATGTATTTTATCCTCTTGTTTATCTCAGTAAAATTATTTGGCTCTTCAATAATAAAAATGTCATCAAACAAATATTTTGAACCAACGCCCCTTGATATTATCGGGAAACAACCAGATTCTGCTGCTTCCATAGTAGTACAAGGATGAGGATCTTTATCCGGTATATGAATTAAGAATTTACATTGGCTATAATATTTAGTAACATCTTTTCTTATTCCAAGATATCTAAGTTTATTATATTTTTTTGATTTTGCTTCAACATAATTTTTTAATACGCCGTCGCCAATTATAATAAATTTCTTAAAATAAGGACATTCTAACCCAAATTGCAAAATCCGTTTAATATTTTTATCTGGGTCTAATCTTCCGACATATAATCCATAATTTTTTCTTTTAATCTTTAAGGGGGTTACTTTTGTTGGATAAGGATTACAAACCTCAATAGGTACATTTAAAACATTAGAAGCTGCTTCTTTATTCATCTCTGATACAGATATAACTGCATCAATACAAGTCAAGATTAGTTTCTTAAATGTTCTTTCTGCAATATTCGCTTCATTCAAGATTAAGATGAACAGATCTGCATCAAGATATATGATTTTAATTTTTGGATAATATAATTTAAGAAAAGCTGCGATATATAACGAGGAACCCCCATCAACCAATATAGTTTTTTCTTTTACTTTAAATTTAAGACTGTAAAGAAACGAAATTAAAGGATATAAGTATTTTAAAAAAGGATATTTTTTTGATATTTTTATAAATTTATCAAATGGGGTTATCTTAATCTGAGCATTTATTTGTCTGGCAAAATTAAGATGAACCCTATGTGGTCTGTGCGATAAAAATAATACTTTTGTTTTTTCTTTCATCTTTTTGTTTTAAAAACCCTGATATCTCCGTTATCATAAATTTTCTTCAAATTCTCTTCATAGAGTTCTATGTTTATCAATGGTTTTTGAGGAAAATCTAGCATTAAAATATATTGCTTCTGCATTTTTTCAGTTAAAACTATA
>Ga0180009_10006043_pt1 | contig 12810 bp, 14 predicted proteins | sample OS_PC_MetaG_FD_123537 | JGI IMG/M metagenome (GOLD analysis project Ga0180009, IMG submission 123537) | Groundwater microbial communities from the Aspo Hard Rock Laboratory (HRL) deep subsurface site, Sweden - OS_PC_MetaG | ecosystem: Environmental > Aquatic > Deep subsurface > Groundwater...
CCATCGCCTTCCGCCTGCGTGGAGAGAACAAGGACGCCTACGACCTGTACTACCTCGTGCGCAACTTCGGCGCCGGCATCGACGACGTCGCCTCGCGCCTGGAGCCGTTGCTCGGTGATCCCTCGGCCCAGCAGGCGCTCGACTACCTGCGGGAGGACTTCCGCGCACACGACGGAGTCGGCCCCCGCCGGGTGGCCGAGTTCCTCTCGGGAGCCCCCGATGACGTGATCCAGGCTGACGTCGTGGGCTTCATCGAGCAGCTGATCGCTCGGCTTGGATAGTCCCGGATAGCCGCCAGTATCTCTTGCATTGTCGGCGCACCAGAGCGTGCATGTGTCCTACTGGCCGCCGCCGGAGAGGAGGTACGATGAGCCAACGCAAAACTACCGATCCCGACCGGGACAGCGTTCACCCGATGGAGCCGCTGCTCACGGTGAGCGACGTAACGTCTCTGCTCAGGGTCTCCCGGCGCTCCGCGTCACCAACAAGGAGGTGGATGATGCTTGAGTTCGTCAAAGGCCTGTTTCGTCAAGAGGCGCCACTCGTCCGGTTCGATGAGGCGAAGGTTTTCCTGAAGGGACCAAGAGGCCAAGAGGAGAAGTTGCTCTGGAAGAATCTGCGAGCCGTGCACATCGTCACCACCGACGATGGACCGTGGAACGACGACCTGTTCTGGGTGCTGTGCCCAAAGAAGCGAATCTGGTGGTGCCATCAGAGACTGCCGGCATGGAAGGTCTCCTAGAGCGCCTCCAGTGCCTACCGGGATTCGACAACGAGAGGGTACTGCTTGCCATGTGTTGTGCCGACAACGATCGCTTCCTGGTGTGGGAGAACCCCTTCCCAAAACTTTTGGGCACCATTTGGGCACAAACAGAAAACGCCCGGTCGTAACCGGGCGTTTTCCTTAACTAACTACTTGACCCCACCGGGAATTGAACCCATCCAGGGTATTTATAAACCGTAATCATTACGCACCTTTCCCCGCACCTTCCGCGAATCCCAGTGTCTATCCCGTATAAAGGGTTTCAAAGCCTTAGAAGGCCGTTGAAAAGCTTTTAGGCAAGAAAGTGGCAACCGGTTCCTTCCCAGCACTAATAACCAGAAACTGCGGGCCGCAAATATAGCGCAGTGTGGTAATCCATACTGGAAACCAGACCCAATAATAACCTAATATTATCAAGTCAATATCACCTTGCACCAATTTGGCCACAGCCTGTGCCCCAATTGGAGGAGCGCCGTATCCCTGGCACAATGAATTGACTACCAGCAGGCACAGCGCGCCCGCGACGCAGCAAGAGCAGCATATTCCCTTTCCAAATTCCTGAATCCGGAATATGGTACAGGCATGCCCCTGCTCCAACAGGACCTCTATGTTGTTCTTCAACTCGCCGCATTGCGGGACGAGGAGCCCACCACCTACAGCGCCCTGGCGACCCGACTTCACCTGAGCCCCTCTCGCGCCCATGCTGGAGTGCAGCGCGCCATTGCTGCGGGCCTGCTCGACGCTGAGCGACGAACACAACGCCGCACGCTGCTCGACTTCCTGTGCCACGGTGTCCGCCACGCTTTCTTCGCACACCGCGGCGCCATCACGCGGGGTATGCCCACTGCGCACGCCGCGCCGCCGCTCTTGGAGCTCATCTCAGACGATGGCCCCATCCCGGTGTGGCCCGACCCCGAGGGCGCCGCACGGGGTGAGTCCATCGAGCCGCTGCATCCCTCCGCGCCGCGCGCCGCCCAGGAGCAACCCTCGCTCTACGAGCTGCTCGCCCTGGTGGACGCCCTGCGAATCGGCCGGGCGCGCGAGCGCAAGCTGGCCATGGAGCAGCTGGAGCAGAGGATCCGACCATGACGTCATCGCCCCGGAGCACCATCGCCTGGCTGCGCACCGTCGCCGAGCAGCTCGGCGACCTCCGCCCCGAGCTGGTGTTCCTTGGCGGCGCCACCTTGGAGCTGCTCATCACCGACTCCGGCGCCACCGCGCCGCGACCGACCAAGGACGTGGACGTCATCGTGGAGCTTGGCTCCTACGCAGACTACGTGCACTTGCAGGAGCGTCTCCGGGAGCGCGGGTTCCAGGAGGACAGCTCGGAGGGAGCGCCTCTCTGCCGGTGGGTGACGCAGGGCATCAAGGTCGACGTGATGCCCACGCGGGAGGAGATCCTCGGGTTCACCAATCGCTGGTACGCCGCAGCCATGCGGGACGCAACCGAGGCAGATCTGGGACACGACGTCACCATCCGCCTGATCTCCGCGCCGTGCTTCGTCGCCACCAAGCTCGAGGCGTTCCGGGGGCGCGGCGATGACGACTACGTGCTGAGCCACGACCTCGAGGATGTCATCGCGGTCGTCGACGGACGCGCCGAGCTCGGCGACGAGATCCGATCCGCGGCGCCTGAGCTCCGCGACTACCTGACCGAGACCATCTCCACACTTCTCGGCACCGAGGCATTCCGGGAGGCGCTCCCCGGGTACCTTCCCGGTGATTCGGCCAGCCAGGCAAGACTACCGCTGTTGTTGGACCGTCTGGCACTGATCGCAGGCCGTGATCCAGACTGGTGATCTGATGTCGAACATTTGGTGCGAAATCCGGGGTTGTGGTGGCTCCTTCGCGGATGCTTGCAGCGAAGCCCCTCCCTGCGCTCAGATTTCTGGTACGAAGGCCTCGTCGAGAGCAACGAGGACGAAGGTTTCCATGGGGCCCTTGCCCTTGACGTCGATGGTACCGCGGCTCTCCAGGACAAATTGTGCACGCAGCAGCTGCGCCGTCGATGCGGACACCTGTATAGTTCCTGCCTCTGCGTGGGACTCCATCCGCGAGGCGACATTGACCGCGTCACCCCACAGGTCATAGAGGAACCGCTTGAGGCCGATAACACCCGCCACCACCGGCCCGGTGTTGATGCCGATCCTGATGTTCAGAGTCGCTCCCGCCGGGGCCTGGTACGACTCGACGAAGGAGCGCATCTCCAACGCCATCCGAGCGATCGCTACGGCATGATCCTGGCGTGGCTGCGGCACACCGGCCGCTACCATATAGCAATCGCCGATGGTCTTGATCTTCTCCAGGCAGTAGCGATCGGCGATCTCATCGAAACCGGAAAAGAGCTCATTGAGGATACCGACGAGGCGCTCTGGCGTGAGCTTGCTGCTCAACGGCGTGAATCCGACGATGTCCGCGAACAGAACCGTCACCTCCGCGAAGGCGTCGGCGATGGTTCGTTCCTGCTCCTTAAGGCGTTGGGCAATCTCCTCGGGCAGCACGTTGCGCAGGAGGCGATCTGATTTCTCCCGCTCTGTGGCGAGCGCACGCCGCCCACAATACTCTCGCTGCCGCAACCTGAAGCTCATCCTGGATCCGACCGCAGCCAAGAGCGCGGCCACCGCCGACCAGAAGACGCCAGAGAACCCAGAGGCCCGAGGATCGAAAAAGATGACTGTGAGCGTCAGGTGGGCAAGGAGGATGAGGGCCACCACCACCAACGTCAACCGCCAATTGAAGGGGAAGAATATCCCCACGGCGAGGACGAGCAAGACGAGCCCCGGAATGTCCTGGCGCGCGAGCCCGAACCTGGGGATGAGCGACAGGATGTACGCCGCTGTCCCCAGGAGGAGTAGGAGGGCGAAGATCCGGGGCCGCCGCTCCACGACGGGCACATATGACAAAAGAAAACATCCCACCGCGATCGCTACACCCACGGCTTGCAGCTCCAGGAGCTCGCGCACGCTCTGGCCGAGGGACACCGCGAAGACGAACGATATGAGGTGGACGCACGTGAACACCAGGGCCGTGGCGCGTAGCCTGCTGTGCGTCAGCTCCCTGACTTCCTCGTCAAATGTGCGATCCGTGTTCATCTTGGTGGACATGCTTTCGAGATCCGGCCGTAAGCACTGTTGGGCTAGGAGCCTCCGTTGCCACGCACCAGCCAACCGCACTCCAACGGCCGCGCTATCGGGCGGCGCAGCGTCACGTCGACCAGCTCGTCGAAGACACATGGGATCCCCTGCGCGCGGACCAGGTCAGGGCCATCCATCAGCGCGAAGTGCAGGTGCGGGCCTCCCGAGAACCCAGAGTTGCCCAAGCGGCCGATGGGCTGCCCTGCTACGACCCGGTCACCGCGTTTGACGGTTACGCAGTCGGTCTTTAGGTGCACGTACAGGGTGTGTTCTCCGTGGGCATGCTCGATGATGACGTGATTCCCGAGCATGCTGGCCAGCTCGCCCTGCTCCAAGTATAGCTGCTCCACCTGCTCTTCGGCCAACATGTGGCTCATATCACCGGCGTTCTCGGGCATGGTAGCGTGACTGATCACGACCACCCCGTCTGAGGCGGCGAGGACGGGCTTGCCGTAGCTGGGGTAATCCCCGTTCAAGCCACTGCCCGAGTGGAGGCTGAACTCTGGGGTGAGCTGCATGATGTCCAACGCAAACTCCTGACTCTGGAGACGACGGTGAGACAGGACGTAGGTGTTGTCCAAAGCGTTCATGATGAAGCTGGTGTCCGCGAGGGGGAAGCGGTACCTGTTGCGGGGCGAGGGCGCGGTGATCCCGATCTCGTGGACGATATCACCGCTAGCGGTCCCGCACCTCACCGCGAGGGCCTGGGGCGCGATACTGCTCGGCAGACGGAAGTGCTCAAACAGGATGGGGCAGACCTGCCCCGGGGCGATGGTGGCCTCGAAAATTGCGGCCGATGACTCGAACGGCCGCGGGCAGCCAAACACGAATTTCTCAATGGAGCCCTGGATCCCCTGAAAGTCCGACTGGGCGCGACGGAGCCGCTCGTCGAGCCCCAGCCCCCGATAACACCGTGAGTACAGCTCCTGCCCGTCTGCCATGACGTCGAGCTCGAGTCGCTCGATGGTGATGGGGTGGCTCCCAGGATTCGTCAGGAGCACACCACGCAGAAGAAAATCATACTCTGGGGGGCTCTCTGGCGCTGCCCCTGAAATGGGATCGACAGGCCGCACGGTCATGTACGGGTTGGATGGGAGACAATCGATTTTCATGGTTCCTCCCACGACAAGGTCATTGTCGAGAACATTCCGGCTGAGAATCTGGACAGACGTGTATATCACCGAAGCGCTGCATCATCCACTTGGAGTACCCACAGGCGACGAAGACTACCCAGAGGCCCTCCTCGACTAGCGACGAGCCTCCCGCCCTGCGAGCAATATGCTCACTCAGCCGAGATCCGAGTCACTGGTGTCAAGCCCGAGCCTCTCTCGAACGTTAGGATCGCTCGGCAGGAAGACGCGCTCGGCTGGTAACAGGAGCTTCTCGTAGTCGGTTGCCAGCTCCGCTGCTGTGTCGTCTTCGCGCATCATTGCGCCGGTACTCCACTCTCCAGCCACTGCACTTCGGCCGCCTCATCGTAGTCCGGGAGCTGCAGGCGGTCTATGAGTCGCTCCACAACGGAAACTGGCACGCCGTCAGAACGAACCTGGTTCCGACGGAGGACCTCCAGATACGGCGCCTCCAAGTATACGATTCGCACGCGGGCGCGGTAGTCGTGCAGCAGTCGCAGCACCGAATTGCGCACCGATCGGGTGAGGTTTGTGCCGTTCCACGCGAAGGGTTCCCGTGCACGCAAGTGGCAGCGGGCCGCCTCCCGAGCCGCCTGAATGACTGCGCCCTGGTTGTCCGTAGGGGCAACACCCAAACGCTCGCGCTCCGCGTCAAGGGAAACCACCGGAAGGGTGCTGACGCGATTCTGCAGCCAAGTGTCCTTTCCCGCCCCCGGCAAGCCTGAGAGCACGATCACGTCGACCTCGCCAGCGTCAAACGCGGGCGTGTCGGGCGATGGCCAGCGGCCAGTGAGGTAGGCCTGACGAGTAATCGACGTCGCGAAGGATCGGGGTGTATCGTAACACCCCCCCTCCCGGCAGAGGTCTCGAAAGCCCTCGATTCGATCGTACAGGTCTGCGTGGTCGTTGCTGTCACGTCCGCGCACATCGGCCTCCGACAGCAGTGCGATCCAATCACCAGGAACACGCATCGTGGCCCGGACTGCCGCGTGCTCCGGTCGGTCGCGATCCACCCACCAAAGCGGCAGCCCGTGGTGCCGTACCAACGAGACGATCTGCTCGCGGATCGCCAGCGGAGGAGGGGGCAGAGCCATCTCCCGAGCACGATAGAGGACCCGCCGCGAACGTTGTGCTCCGCGGGTGGAATGCCCCGGCGCGATCAAGCGACCCTGCTCGTCGGGACGGGTAGTCCCGGGCTTTGCGATGTCGTGAAGCAAGGCGGCCGCGAACACCACCGAACGGGGCGTCGGGGCAAGGGCACGCCACGAGTCGTGGCGCGCCAAGGCCTCCGCCACCATGCGCGTGTGGACAAGCACGTCGCCCTCGGCGTGCCACCGAGGATCCTGGGTACAGTACGCCATCGGCGTGAGCACGGGGTACCGCTCCAACAGAGCGTCCCAGTGTACGCGCCAATCCGGTGGCGAGGGCACACCAGGGAGCAGCCAGCCCTGGGTCACTTCGGATCTCCGTAGCGACGCGGTCCGTACAGATCGACCCCGGCACCCAACCGGTTGGGCAGGATGGGGCGGTCGAGCCAGTGGCCTTCACTCTCGAACACCGCCGTGAGAAAGCTGGCGCGTACGTACTTGTATCGCTCCACCACGGCGAGCTCCTCCGCGAGGGCATTGTGAACGCCCTCGTTCACCGCGACTACAGCATCGAGGGAGCGAAGTGCCAGCTCATCGCGAGCTCGGAGAAGATCGTCGTGATGAGCCCAGGCTTGCCGGTGGAGCCCATCACTATGGATCAGCTCCGGTCGTTTGACGCGCCGATGCTGAGCCGGAACCCGATCATGCACTTTGTCTTCGCGAAGATGAAGCTCGCCGAGGAGCGAGGGCTCGGGCTCAAGTCGATGAAGTCGCGCGCGTTGGCCGCTGGCCTTCCGTTGCCCTCCTATTCGCACAAGGCGCCCTATGTGGTTTTGACACTATTCCGCGAGGCGAAGGCAGTGATCCCCGAAGCGCTCGGCGCCTCCTCACGCAGCTGAGCGATTCGGAGCGTGCTGGCTGGTCCTGGCTTGTGACCCGCGAGACGGTCACAACCGCCGAGTACCAGGAGGCGATGATACTGCCGAACCGAACGGCCAAAAACCACATGAAAAAGCTGACCGGGCTAGGCCTGCTGCGCAGGGTCGGGGCCGGCCGGGCAACGCGCTATGAGGTCGTCCGGTCATGACGTGCGTGTCCGGGCGGGCGAACAACGGAGCGGCAGCCAATCGGGCCATGAATCGGGCTGCAATGGCCCAATTATCCGGTCCATTCGGTCTGGATTCAGATATCGGGCCACGAATCGGGCCATCATGGCCCGATTCCACCCAGCGTCAACATGGAGCGGTCGTCGGCCCGAGCGGAAGCTGACCGCTCGGGCCACGGAATCCAGGCGAAGCCACCCGGTTCCAATTTAGCTCGACGAGAAACCAGCCGTGTCGAAGAAAGCACGTGAAATAATCCTCGCCGAGCTCGAGCGCGAGCAGATTCGCCTCGCCGAGCTCGAGCGCCAGGTGAGAGAGTCGACGGTGAAGCTCGAGGCGCTGCGTGCCGAGCTGTCTTCCGGTGGAGAACAACCGGTCACGTCTACTTGCGCAGAAGCCAGCGCGACCTACGAAACGGGCCCGGCCTCGAGTGAGGCCAAAATCGCGCTCTTCAGATCGCTGTTTCGTGGTCGGACCGACGTGTTTCCGTTGCGATGGGAGAGCCGGAAGACCGGGCGGGCGGGATACTCTCCAGCCTGTGCGAACGAGTGGGCCTACGGCCTCTGCGCGAAGAAGGACGCCGCCGCGAAAAAGCGGTCCGGGTCGATCTGCGGAGACTGCGAGAATCAGGCCTTCCGCCCGGTGACCGATGGCGAAGTGCTCAAGCACCTACAGGGCCACCAGGTGATGGGCGTGTACCAGTCCATCGGTTACACGCGAAGCAGCGCTACCGATGCGAGCCAGATGACCCTCGACACCACTGGGACACGCTAAACGCACAATCGATTGCTCCACGAAAATAGGCCGGCTCGATGGCTTGTCAGTCGATGAGCTTCGCCTTTTCGAACCTCTCCAGCAGCGTCTTCTTCCGCCGGTGCTCGGCCTGCAGCGCGGTCATCCGCTCCGCGAAGACCTCCGGATCACCATCTTGCATCCTGGCTAGATCGTGGAGGTCCCGCAGAAGGGAGACGGCCTTGTCGTACGACTTGGGCAGCCGGGTGCCGATGAGCTCATGGACCTCGGCCCAGAGGCGCACCTCCTGTCCCACCAGCGATTCGAGGTGCTTCTTCCTCTTGGCCGCTGCTCTACGCTCCTGCCTGGCCTTCTCACGCGCACGCTGAGCAGCCTCCTTCTTCCTTCGGGCTTCGCCGAGTTCGCGGGCGCGATCGAGGAGCTCGGCAGCGGTCCGGCGCGAAGCAGTCGGCTGGGGTGGAGCACCCCGAACCTCACCGATGGCCCGCTGTCGAATTTCACTCACCAGGTGCGGATCGTCACTGGTGAGCAGCTCCGCCAACAACGTGTTCCTCTCCTTGGCGGGCAACTTCGTGATCCATCGTTCGAGCTCCCTCTTCGATAGGGAGACGTTCTGCCTCGCGATGCTACATTCGGCCGCGGCGGCGACGAGGTCGGTGTCTATCCGAAGAAACTCCGCGAGCCGGACAAGAGGGACATCCAGATCTCCAAGGCCCGGAGGGACCGGGGGCTCCACCGTGTCCTCATCGACCTCCTCCATCTGCGCAGCGAGCAACCACCCCAGGTACAGGGCTCGGAGGTCGCCACGCATCAGCTCCGCCCGCAGGGGAACGATCGACGCGAGCCAACCGTCTCCTTCGGCCCACTCGTAATCCTCCTCGTCCTCGGAGCGAAACGACAGGATATGGTTGCCCCGCTGCTCACGACTGGAAAGGCAATGCCCGGCGTCGTATGCAGCCGCCACCTCCGGAGCGAGCAACTTGCTGGGCACCCGCAGCATGAGCCAGTGCGTCCCCCAGTTGGCCAGGTACAAAAACGCGTCGAAGTACCGCGCCACCAGCTTGGCCGGATCGCCATGAAAGTCGCCATAGTTGTAGACGTTGACAAAGCTGTGCGGGGTGATCTCCGCGCGGGAGGAGATCCGCCGCAGCTCGCCCATCTGCTTGGAGCCGAGCGGCCGATCCATGGCCTGGAACTCATAGTACTGGTACTCACTCATTATATCCTCGGAAAGCCTTGTCCTACCGTTTGCGTTTCTTCTTCCGCTTCTTGCGGGCTTGCCGCTTCCGACGGTTCTTTGCGGAAGCCTGATCGGGCGGGGAGGTCTTGGGGCCCTGCCCGGTTGCGTCAGCCATCGCGGCGCCACGGCGCGCGCTCACACTCGGGTCGATGCCGGAGGTGGATGCCGCCTCGACATGCTCGCTTCGGGTCACCCGTGGAAGCTCGGGAGGCTCAGTCACCACATCGGCCTCGGAACTGTCGGCATGGATGACCCTGGAGACGACACGCTCGGTGACCTCGCTCAGGTACGACTTGAGGGTGTCGGACAACTCCTGGAACTCCGGCCACAGGGTCTCGTCCACAAAGCGCCGGGGGACCTTCGCCATCACAGTCGTGTACCGCTGCCCCTTGTAGCGATACGGCGTGATGTCGTAGCGGCGCAGCAGCGCCACAAACACCTTGCGCGACCACATGTCCGTCATGGAGAACCGGTACTCCATCGACGGGGCTTCCACCTCCAGCTCCTTCAGCCGGTCCAGAATCCGCCGTCGGGCATTCTCCGCCGCGACGCGCTCGCCCTCGGTGGTAGCGCCCGCGTGGAGCGCCTCCACTGCCAGGAGCTTCTCAATCAGTCGGGCTTCATCCACGGTGTCGATCCTTCTCCATAGAACCGAAGCACAATACGCAGATCCTCAACAACGCGCCACCAAGCCAAAGCAAACTGTCACAACTGAAGAAATGGACCACCAAGCAAAGACTGGACAGGCACATGCGCTATTCGGGTGTCCGTTATCAGCCAGCGTCTCCACAACTGATCGAGCCATCGCAATTCACACCTCTCCCCAGAGCCGCGGCTACCGACATTCCCCGGATTCGTGATACGCATTTCGACGGCACAGTCGTACATGTGACATCGCTCTCAGCAATCTAGTGAGTTGTTATCATACGATTTTTAGCGACACCCAGCCAGTCAAACATGCCTCTGGAACCCGAGTTGAGCCCACCGGGAAATGCCCCCGGGATTCGCCAAACTGGCGCTGTAACCCCCCGATTTCATTAGACCGAAAAAGCCAAATCTGAAACTTTTTGGCAAGAAAGTGGCAAAAACAGAAAACGCCCGGTCGTAACCGGGCGTTTTCCTTAACTAACTACTTGACCCCACCGGGAATTGAACCCATCCAGCCCATTTAAAAACAGCAATCATTACAAGCATTTTCCCGCACCTGCCCCCAATCCTCGTGTCTATCCCGTATAAAAGAACTCAAAGGCTTACGATCCCGTTCAAAAGCTTTTAGGCAAGAAAGTGGCAACAGAACCAAGACCTTGCGATGCGCCGGATTCAGTCGGTTCCGATTGGCTTCATGGCTGAGCGACCGCATGAAACGGGAACTTGCCCCGAATAAACGGGGGCGCCCGTTTTCAAAATGGGCGCGCCCGTTTATTCGGGCGCTCTTGATGCTCGTCCTAGGACTCGATGGCTGGACCGCGTCGGTATTTCGCGCCCCGTCCTGCCCCAACTAGCTCGAGGTGGCCCTCTTGCACCAATGAGCCGAGTAGCCGTTTCGCCTGATCTGCGCTCACTCGACAAAGCTCAACGACGTCACGCCGCCGTATCTCACCGTGCTCTCGCACGTAAGCTTTCACCATCTCGGCCTGCTGATATGGCTCGAACCCCGCCTGCCGCACATATCCGGACGGATCGCCGAGGCTTCGATACACCGAAGCGCTCAAGGTGTATGTTCGCCCCTTTTTTACGCCGTGTGGTTGCACGATCCCCGCCTCGACGAGGCGTTCCAGCACCGCCCGCGCAGTTGCGCGATCCCGCTGAATCGCAGTTGCGACCGCTCCTACATCGACCCTCTTCTCGTCCCGTAGGCAGTCGAGCGCCAGCAGTGTGTTCACGTGTAACGCTGCCCCAGTCCGCTCTTCTTGCTCTAGAACAAGCTGCAGGAATTCCAGGTCCGCTTCCCGCGCCGCAAGCTCCACCACCACGCCCGCTTCGTCGCTTCGACCGTAGTTCGGCGCTGGTCGGCCGTACCGCAGCATCCCCTGATAGATGAGATCCACGCCGCGTCCCGTCCGCTCCGCCAGGCCCAGGCGTTTGAGGGCATCGGCCAGCAGCGGATTGCGCGGACGCGGCTCAACAACGAGCAGGTTCTGCAGCGTGACCCCCTCCACGAAGCCACCCGGGTTGCTCATCGTGAGATGCTCGTCAAGCTGCCAGCGCACGTGCACCGCGCCGAGGCGCGTATAGTCCCGGTGGGTGATCGCGTTGACCACCGCCTCACGGAAGGCGCTTCGATCTACGCGCGGAACGGGCACCCGGAACAAGCCCGCCTGGACCTCCTCCTCCACCAAGTGAGCCAGGAAATGTTCCTCGAGGCGCTCGAAGCAGGCCACCAGAGGGTATCGATAGAACTCGTTGACCCGTACCTCGGTACCGCTGAGCAGCTGAAAGGCCACCTCGTGCGCCGGCAGGTGCGTGCGCAATGCGTCCTCGGTACCCATCAACAGCAGACCCGTGACGGTGGGTACCCGCCGATCACCCTCTCGCCGAGTGAGCCCCAGTGCTCCGTCGAACTCTGCGTTGTCGAGCCCGAGCAGAGCAGCATCCCCACGGTTGCGTTTCACAGCGCGCCGCAACCGCTCGCGCTCCAACGGATCGAAATCCTCCTCCGTAGCCTCGGACACCGGCAGCGCCGAGTAGTCCAGCAGCCCCTGGTGCGCCTGGTGGGCCGGGAACTCGTGCGGTAGAAATGGCACGCACTCCGGCTGACCGTTCGCCTTGAGCCGCCGCTTCTGCAGCGTCCCGCCGCTCGAGGCCACGAGTCGCCGCGAGCGCGGCACCTCGATGGCCGCCACCACATGCCCCTCAACCTCGACAGCAATCACCCGGACGCTCAGTGGCGGCACCGTACGATTTGCGATGAGCGCCGCGAGCCCCTCCACGTTTCCTCGATGCGCCCGGTGGAGTCCGGTTACTGTACCGTCGTCCTCGACCCCGACGTACACCGTGCCGCCCTGCGTATTTGCCAGACAAACCACCGCCAACACCAGCTCGGAGTCCGGCAGCTTGTCGCGGTCGGATTTGAACTCAACCGTAAGCGATTCCTTGTCGGGCAGGCGTATCGTCATCGCATTGTGCTCTCCTCATCTAGATAGCAGGAGAAGTGGACTCCTCGAAAACGCACAGGTTTTAGGCGATCCCGGCCAGCCTGTTGTACCATTATTCCACTGAGCGGAGAAAGTCGTGCCAACGAGAAAGCGTGAAGAGATTCTCTCCGACCTCGAGCGAGAGCAGATCCTCTTACCGATGTGGACCGTGTCGAGGACATCGTATTCGCAGTAAAGACAAACCTAGATGCCCTCAGCGACGGTTTAGAGCAGTTAGCCATCTATCAAACCGATGTGACCGACGAGGCCATCGCCGCCGTACCCTCGATTGACTACCGGCGCCTAGCCGACATTGACGAATTCGGATGGAAGTACCCCAATCTCAGACAATGGGCGGAGGCAAGCCGCGCGCAGTTAACCGCAGTCGATTTCGCCCCCTGCTTCCTTTGCCTCCGGAGGCCACCGCCGCAAGCTCCCGAGACGATGACACCGACACGAGCGCCC